>Ga0307378_10002821_pt1 | contig 26028 bp, 40 predicted proteins | sample UN1MG_FD_202238 | JGI IMG/M metagenome (GOLD analysis project Ga0307378, IMG submission 202238) | Soil microbial communities from Risofladan, Vaasa, Finland - UN-1 | ecosystem: Environmental > Terrestrial > Soil > Coastal area > Acid sulfate soil | place: Finland: Risofladan, Vaasa | collected...
CGGCGCATGCCTTACCAATGAGACAATCGCCGTTGTGAATCAGGTCGGACACGGCCAATTGCCGATCCTGTGTACCTGTTTTTGCACCACAGAACCTGCAATGACAGCCAATGTTGGGTGGTGCTGCGATCCAAGGGACCGCCAGCCAGACCGCGGGGTCAGTAAAGCCCTCCAACGCCTCCACCAGCGCGGAGCGGTCGCAACGGGCGCACATCGCTGGCGTGACGAGGGGCAGCGGCGCACGCGCAGGCTCGCCCTGTTCCTCTCCCATCACGAGCGCCGCCTCTGGAGGAAACAGGTGCGCAAAGGCTCGACATTCCGCGGTCCCGCCGCCATGCCACTTCCGGCCGCGCCGGTTGCACTCTCGCCACTTCTCAGCCATGATCGCCTCTCTTCTCCGGCAGTAGGGCGAGGGCGGCGACCGCGGCCGCCCCTACATTATCCGGAAGGAGGTCGCTGCACGACGTAAGCGAACCCCGCTCCTTGACGGCCAGGTAAACCTCCTCATTATCAGCCCACAGCATGAGGTTTTGCGCCACCGCCACGAACGCGGACAACTTGCACATGGCGCAGTCATCGGGGCCAAGGACATGGCGCAAGGGCAGCCACCGGCAGGTGTATTCCATCACGGGCAGGGCAGGGCCATCGCCGATCTGCTCTAAACCAATCTGCCGCGAGTGCCTGCCGCCACACTCCCGCGGGACAGTCACCTCCTCGACAGCCGCGCGAGCATATCGCACCTCATAATCCGTGCGCGTGCGCCGACGCGCGGCCCAGGCCTTGTCATCGCGCCCAACGCCGGGGCCGAAGGCTACCCAGGCCATCTGCGGCGTGCCGTCCGGGCTGATGTAGAAATACCAGTGCCGCCAACCGCGAGTGAAGGCCCATGTCGTCGGCCGAAAGCAGATAGAGCCCCACCCCTTTACGCGGATCGTCGTCGCCCAGGCCATCGCATTGAATCCGAACATGGTCACGGCCCCGAGCCTGATGCTGCCTCCGGCCAGCCCCTCCAGCCGAAAACAGATGCGCCATACAAAGAACCAGATGCGCGACCTCATTCTAGTCGGCCGCGTCTTCTCGGCCATCGGACACCTCCTCTAACCAGACGATCTGCTGCTCCAAGTAGTAGCGGACGGAGCCCTCGAAGCAGACCACGAGGACCGCGGACCAGAGCGGCGCTGACGGGCGATCGTCCCACTTGATCTCTTTGCAGCGATACGAACCAGCGCCGTCTGCCCGGTAGACCACAGGCCGCAGTTCGGCGACCACCTCCGCGGCCTCGTCACTTAGCTGCCGCCGCTCGACATAGTCCATCACGCAGCAGCTACTGAACATCGTCGGCCCCCTTCGCCTGCACCAGGCGCCCCATCCTGCGATGTTTGTCGGCGGCGAGGGCAAGGTAGCCACAATTCCCACAGAAGGCAAAGTCCTTCTTTAGCGCAACTGCCCTCTCGATCAACTCCTGAACAGGGTCGTCAACCCGACCGTTCGGGCTTGCGTCAACACAGGCGTCGCAGAGCCACACGCCGCCGCCATCTTCCTTCGCGCCACAGGAAGGGCATTCCGCCTGGTGCCGGAGCAGGATGCTCCCCCCCGTCTGGATGTACCGCCGCAGCGCCTCATCAATACAGGCGGCGGCCTTCCCGCCCGCGGCCGCTTGCGCAATGCCAATCCATACGATCGGCTCCCGGGGCGGCGGTGGAGGTGCCGGCGGCGGAGTGCGAGTGACGTTCTCCTCCGGAGGCGTGGTATACCCGCGCAGGCGCGGCTTGCACTTCGGGCGCGGCCTCGGCGGGCCGATCTCCTGCGTTCGCCGGTACAACGCGTGCACAACAACCGCTCCGATCACGGCCCCCACAACCATCGTCAGCATGATCAGCCAGCCAACTGATATGTCCATCGCTCAGCTCCTTTCGACTCCCTGCCTCACCGCGCGCCACCGGCGCCCCTTTGTGCTCCTCGCTCCCGCGCTCGCCGCACGCCCTCCATGGTACGGCGACGGTTTACTGCTCCGCGAGTGTTGGACTCCCGGTGTGCTTCCGGGTGCTTCTTCTGGGCTTGTCCGATCTTCCGCCTGACTCTGTGCCTGATCTTGTCCTGGAAATTCTCCCTCATTGTGTCCTCCGCATCATCTGACTCCAGCCGACCCTGCTGACTGCTTTGCGACCCTTGCCCTGCCGCGCCAGGCCCCGCCTCGCCGTGCCCCGCCCTGCCATGCCTCGCCAGGTCCTAAGCCTTGGGCCACCCTCTTATCTCCCTGACCTGCCCTGCCTTGCCTCGCCAGGCCACGCCCAGCCGCGCCGAGCCGAGCCGCGCCTCGCCCCGACGAATCCTGTTCGGTCGGCCCCTGCCTTGCCATGCCAAGCCGCGATCACGCCGTGCCAGGCCATGCCTCGCCATGCCAAGCCGCGATCACGCCGCCGTCTTCAGCTTTCCGACTGCCTCCCCGAGCTGATCCAGCAGGCCTCGCATCTCGTCGTCAATCAGCAGGCCACCGGACCTGATCAGCAGCAGTAGCTGGCGCACGTAGAAGGCCCCGGTGTTGCCTCCCAAGTTCTCATTCGCGTCGGCTACCGCTCCCGGCACCTCGCCGCCGGCGTAATGTCGCACCGCCGGCTTGAGGTAGATCGGGCCGCGGCCCCGCACGTTCCCGAGCTTGCGCCGCACAATGGCCTCCAGCCTCGTGAGCCGCACCGCCAGCGCCGACGCGACCGCCTCCCGCGTGATCTCCAGGTGGTCTGCCAGGATCAGGGTTCGCGCCTGGTCCTGCGGCGACAAGGGGACTCCGTGTCGTGCGTTCAGTCGGACCGCCTCCAGAAACATCTCCGGGTCATTCGCGTAGGAGCGAAGGTTGACCCTGACCTTCTCCGCCTTCGCTCTTTGATAGGCGTGGAGTCTGTGAAAACCATCCACGACCCGCAGGCTCTTCTCGTCTACAACCATCGGGGGAAGTGACTCGCCTGCCTGAATCGCCTCGACTAGCCGGCCGACCTGCATCCCGTCGACCTCCTGCCGCGGGTACAGGCTCCAGTCCAGCACCAACTCAGCCACGTTCACCGTCGCCATCTTCGCCATGACTTCTCCTTCCGATACTTTCCTTGCCTCGCCATGCCACGCCCGGCCTTGCCTGGCCTAGCCACGAACTCAGCTCAGCGACTTCAGTTCGAACTTCCCGAACCAGCCTTTGCGCTCCGGCCGGAAGTCGATCAGCCCGATCGTCGTGCCGGCCTTCGTGATGATATCCCGAAGCGTCTCCGGGAAGCCCTCGCCCAAGATATCATCGTCCCATCGAATCTCGAACTCTACCTGCCAGGGCAGCTCCACTCTCGCCCGGGCGCGCAACACCCCCTGCTTCTGCACGACGGCGCGCCGGATATCGACCGCATAGTCTGTCATTGGTTCCCCATGTCGGGTGAGCGGCGCGACCGCATCCTCCGGCTCGATGCTCACACAGCCGCTCAGGATCGGCCCGAGCGCGACCTTGCCGACCCGGTAGCCTTTCGCTCCGCTCAGTATGCAGGCGCGCAAGGCCGTGTGAGGAATCCCGAGCTCGTCGGCCTTGACGAGGTAGCGGCCCGACCGAGCCTCGTCCGCGGCGGTGGGAATCGTCTTGCGTCCCGGTCCCGGCGGCTTCATCTGGCCGGCCGGATTGTGCATCAGTAACGGCTTCGTGCCAACGATCGTGCAGCGCAGAGTCTTCATCTGATTGGTCTCCTTTGCCTAGATTGTGCAGACCGTATCCAGCTTGCTAACTCCCGCATTGCATCCCTGCCTCGCCTTGCCCGGCCGTGCCAAGCCGCGCCGTGCCTCGCCCCGCCGCGCCCGATCGGTCAACTCCTCTCCACACAGCAGTCTCTGTTCATGATCACCAGTTGCTCTATTCCAGCGGTATCTCGTCCGCTTCGGGGGCTCCCTGCCGCGGGCGCGCGAGTATGAGTCGACGAAGCAGCGGCCCCTGCAACTGCCAGCTCGTCAGGTGGATAATTAGCGGCTTGACGCAAGCAGGCAGATCGAGCCAAGCAGGCAGATCGGACTGTGCCGCCAAGCGACGATCGACAGCCTCAGCGATCTCAAGCTGGTCTTCGAGGTAGAGCTGGGAACCCAGCACGCACGCCGCCTTGTGCGTCACCACGCTCGTCCCCGGCGGGCGCAACTCTACCGCTGCGCGATCAAAGGGAGGGCGAGGAACGCCCCACTCACGGAAACAATCCAGGGTCAGCTCTCGATACCGCTCTTCCCGTGCTGTCACGTAGTTGATGGCTATGCCTTGCGCGTCCGCCCACCATAAGAACTCGACGGCCTCCGGGTGCGGCTTCGCCCCTCGCATGATCCGCTCAGCAAGTCGTGTCTCCCGCAGGAATCCCCACACGCCGCGGCCTATGGTTCCCATACCGCCCCAATGCAAGGGGCTGGCCGTGATCGTCCCGTCGATATCAACCGCTATCGTTGTGACTTTCATCCCGTCGGCTCCTTCGCCCGCGACTCAACCGCGAGCCTAACCCGATGCTCGCGACGACACCAGCCGCCTCGCCATCATCCATAGCGCCCGTCATCATCGCCTGCCTTGCCATGTTGACGCGCGCCAGCGCGGCGTCGATCCGCTCCATCCACTTCGAGCCGCCATGCCCAAGGACTTCGCTCCGATCCCGCATGGCTCGGCCACGTATCTGTCGATATGCTTTCTCGGCTTCGTAATACGCCGTCCACTTCTCGGGGTCGACCGGCCACAGCCTCATCGGCCGCACGCTACGATCGCAGAATACGCCCTCGATCATGCCTTGATCGATCCACTTCGGCAGTACCGATCGGGCCGTTGTCGGCGTGGAGTAGTGTGTGGCGACATCGACCAGCATCACCTTGAAAGTGCAGCCGGGATGCTTCCGTACGAAGTCGGCGACGTCGCGGCAGGTCTGTTTGAATGGCGTCCACTGCTGCGCCCATTGGCTCCCGGCCTCGGCCTCCCAGTCGCCTGGAATCGTATCGAGGACGTGGTGGAGGCGCTCTGTCTTCACACGCCGGTTGAAGTCGGGCCGAATCGCTTCGTCCACATCCGGGTCGATATGGTGCGTGCGCTCCCGCCATCCCGGCCGCACCAGCAGAAGGCCCAGACCATAGCGTTCCATCACGGCGCGGGCCGCGCGGCCGTCCCAGGATCGTCGCCTGCCCCCGCCGTAGAGCCGGCGGGTCGCGACGTAGACATAGTGAGCCGTGCCGGTCCAGCGTATGGCCTGCTCCATCACGTTCAGTCCGAAGTTGACCTTGCACTCGACGATGCAGATGATTCCACCCCGCCGGGCGACGATATCGGCGACGCCGAAGTTGGCATGGGCGACCTCGGGATAGACCTGGAAGTCCTGCTTCCGAAGCCACTCGGTAATCGCCGCTCCGATCTCGGTTTCTGGCATCCTCATATCAAAGCGTCCCGGCTCTGCTCAGGCAACCTCGTCACCTCACCTTTCGCGCCAGCCTCGCCGCCGCCGGGCGCTTCTCGAAGACCATCAAGCCCCTTGCCGTATCGCCGACATGCCTCCAACCAGCGCGCCGGAAGCAGTAGCCAGGAACCCCACTCCGCACCTTGCGCGGATCGACGAACGTGAATAAGCGTTGTCCCGGCCAGCGCCGCCATGCTATCTCCATCGCTTCGCGGATCATGTCCGACGCGCGTACCTCGACCACTCCCTCCCGTCGAAACAGGGCGCACTCCACCCCCATCTGTCCGTCACGGCGGTATTGAGCATACCGCCAGGCGAACACGGCCTGACCATCGCCGCTCAGAAGAAGCATCTTCTCGCCCGGGCCGATGCACTGCCGAATGCGTGGTCGTGGGTTCTTGCTGGCAGAGTAGTGGCGGCGCGCAAGGGCATAGGCCGTAGGCTCTCCGTCTTGGGCCCGATACCAGTGCTCCGAGGCCTGGGGCAGTCCGCCGCCCTCCACCAGCAGTCTCACCGCTTCCCCTCCCTACTCATCGCCACCGCCCCGATCGCCGCGGCATCCGCGACGTGTTCGTCCACCGCCTCGAAACTCAGCAGTCCCCTGACCGCGCGCTGCATCTGCTCCTTGCTGGCCCGCCCATTGCCCGTGATCGCCTTCTTCACGGTCTGCGGCTGATAGTCCACGAGCCGGATCTCCCGCTCCTGGCAGAGAGTGCGGATCACGCCCTGCTTTTCCCGCTGCGCCATGCCGATGCGCGGGTCTTTCCAGAAGCCCGGCCGCTCCGTCGCCACCAGCCCAACCTCGAACGTCTCGATCACGTGCTCGACCACGCGCCGCAACCCCGCCAAGTCAAGCCCGCGCTTGAGCCGCTGCCAGTGAAGCACCGAGCCGAGGCCGCCGTTGGGAGTGAGCACCACCAGGCCGCCAGGCGCGCCCAGGTCGATGCCGAGGACGCGGCTCATAATTGCACCTCGTGCAGCTCGAGCGTGGCCTCCGGGCCGAACCTCGCCACCAGCCTGATGACGCTCCCGATCTCCTCATCCGTCCGATGGCGAAAGCCCTTCGGAACGGCCCTCACAATCAGCCCGCGCGCTTCCCGCAGGTAGGCCAGGACCTCTTCTTTGCGCGAAGTGATAGGCAGTATCACGTTGGCAGTCTCAGTCACCACTCACCTCTCCCAGCACCTCCACCAGCTCGAACTCCACACGGACACACGGCTCTTTCAGGGAGCCCTTACCGTTGATCTTCTCGTAGGCCGCGCAGAACTCGCGCCACAAACCGAAGCCTTCACGGTTGGCTTCCGGCCGAACCGGAGGACCGGAAATGCTCAGGCTCGGCGCGTCATAGACCACCTGGCCCACATAGTCTTCGGGCCAGACGTTCACAATCCGCACCCTCGCGAACGGCTTCCCCGGCGGTCGGGCGAACGCGGGCCGCGTGTAGAGCAGATGCAACGCCCCGACCCGCACTCGCGGCTTCTTCCACCGTCGTCGCGTGACGGTCTTGCAGCCCTCCACTATCGCCTGCGCCATTTCGGGAGTGAAGAGAATCATGCTTGCGCCTCCAGCACTTCCTTGATAACCTCCGCGTGGGGCCCGCCTACCAGCACGAGCTTGCCGTGTTCCTTCAGCTTCGCGCGGAGGCGGTCGAGTTCGGCGAGGGGCGCTTCTTCTTTGCTCCAGAGGGCAACATCCATAGACTCACGATAGAGCCTGACAGCATCTTCGGGCGTGAGATTGCCGCTCGGCACGCGAACCGGCTTGCCGCGCGCCCCAATGTGGACGCCCCCACCAATGTGGGACGGCTTGCCCACCTTCCACGGATTCGCCAACGGACTCGCTTTCAGGCCCCAGCGCGGCACCGCGCGCCCGACCCAGACCATCCACGGTTCCCACTCGCGCGGCAGCGGAAGGTCGCGGACGTTCGCCACCTTGATCGGGCGGGCGCTCACAGCCGTAGCCTCAGCCTGCCATCGGCCTCGCGGACCGCGCCCACCACGGTGTGATTGTTCATCTCGATGCGCGCCAGGCGGGTCAAGATCTCCGCCTTCGAGTAGCTCCCGAACTGCGCTCCCCACAGGGGCGATCGCTCGTCCAGCAGCTCTATGAACCGCCGAAGTTTCGCCACCGGAATCGACACGATCTCCGGGGCGCGCCCCTGTCGTCTCATCTCGCGGCTATGCCTTGCCATCACGCCGCCCTCAATCCCCGGCTCCGCTTGCCAAGTCCAGCACCGCCTGCGATTCGTCATCCAATGCCTTCGGATACGATTGGTCGCGCAAACACCACCACTCATAGAGCGCGTCCGGTGTCGCAAATCGTCTCTTCGCGCCCTTGAAACGATCCGGGTGTGCCCATCCCCGATGGACCGCCCTCCGGCAGTTCTCCCATATCCGCGGCCAGCGGGCCATGCTTCGCTCGACCTTTCTCTCGAAGGGGCACATCACGCAACCGAGTCGCCTCCAGCCCTCGTCATAGAGCGCAGGGTAGGCTAGTCGCTGCCGGCGAATGAATGCCCATATCTCGTCGTCCTCCCAGGCCCGGATCGGGTACATCAGCCGCTTACCCGGAAACCTCCCGCACGGGATGAGGTACTGTGGGATGGGATTGTCGTTGTCTGCCTGTTGAAGGGCCTTCCGCCGCGCCCGGCTTTCGGCGGCCCGCACACCCACCATCACAATGCGCCCCTGCTCTTCGGCTATCGGGCGCTCCTTGAACTCCTCGCAGCACCACCGCGTGCGACGACATGGCAATCCCTTCTCCTCGATGAGCTTATACATCGTCGCTCGCGGCCGCGACCACCGCACCTCGGGGTAGTGTCGCCTCATGTGCTGCACCAACTCCGGTGGGTCAACCGTCGTCATCTTGTACCAGGGGTCAAACTTCACGCCCGCCATCTTCGCCAGGGCGAGAAGCACGATGCTGTCCTTGCCGCCCGAAAAGGCGAGGTGGAAACCCTCCGGCACCTCATGCGCCTGCATGATTCGAATACTCTCCTCTACCCGCACATCGAGCGCATTACGGCCTGACAGGGTAAGCTGGGTCACGCCGCCCTCAATCCTCTCCCCGCCCGCTTGCCTTCAGCCATGACTGATCCGCCCCACCAGCATTGCTATCGGCTCTGGTATCGCCCGCCCGATGGGCCGCCAGAGGTGGAGCGTATGGGGATGGTCGTTCACGTACTGCGATCGCCGGGGGTGCAGCTGCATGACCATATCCTCGGGGTCCCAGAACAAGTCCTTGACCAAGCACATCTCATCCCACGTCGGCGTGCGACTGCGCCGGCCCTCATGGGCATGCACACTGACGTGCTCCCAACCCCGCCCGTCGCTGGCGATGATGAACAGCCTGGTGCGGATCCCGGGCGCCAAAGCTTCCCGTTCTGGCGGCACGGAGAAGGCGCCATTGTTGCCGGCATTGGCGTCGCTACCCAGGGGCCCGCCAGTTATCCGGTTGGCTTCGGGGACATTGAACATCACTTGCCCTCCAGCGCCGCCTTCTTGCGCGCCTTCGCCTTCGCCTCAGCCAGACGTTTCGGCGACCAGCCGTAGCGCTTCGCGCTGACCTCCAGTACCCTCTCGGCCTGGGCGAGCCGTTGCTCTGGGGTCCACTTCGGGCCCTGCCCCGCCGCCCGTGGGCCACGCGCCGACTTCGTACCCCTGCGAACCCTGAGGCCCAACTCTCGGAGGTCCACCGTCCTGCCCGCCTCCAGGGCCTCCAGCGCCTTGTTCATGGCCAGCACCCGGCCCATGCACCGAGCACGCTCCTCCTCCAGCGCCGGCCGCGCGGCCGACGCCTGCTTGTTCGCCTTCTCCCGTTCCCGCGCCGCGGCTTTCGCCCGACCCGCCAGCTCGCGGAGCTGCTCCGACGTCATGCTGCTCAGGTCCGTCATGTCGTCTGTCACTTCTGCTGTCTCCTTCGTGTCTTCATGTCGAATCATGCCGGCAGCTATCCGCTCCCGGATCGCCGCCGCCGTCCCCATCACGGCCTCGCGCTCGAGCCGGCCGAGCGTGGCGAACGATTCCCGATCACCGCGCACATAGCGGAGCGCCTGCCGGGGGATGCAGTCGGTCGCGTCGTCCAGCAGCCGATCGGCGGCGCCGCCGCAGTCGCTTCCGACGCTTGCCCCGGTCAGACGACACGTGTTCCCGCTCAGGTTGTCATATGAGATATGCTTGCACTTTGCTGCTGCTGCCATTACTACGCCCTCCACCCATTGCTGTGACTACTAGCTCCGCCACGTCCTCCGCCAACCCGAAAAAGCCGAGCATCCCGCGGCATGGGATGACCTCGGCGAACCTGACCGGCCGGTCGAACCGGAGTCCGACCAGATTGTCGGCCCACGATTCAAGCGGGTTGAGGTGCTGATCGGCGAGTAGCTCCCACCTAGCGCGAGCGCGCTCTGCCTCGGCTGGCCCCATCTCGCGCGTCGAGAAATCAATCCGGCCTAGGAACCGCGCCACGCCGATGATTCCGCCGCGTCGACGGTAGCTGTCCCGCGCGTGGCGGTAAGCATCGCCCGCATGGGACACGAACTTCGGCGCGCCGTCATCCCACGTCTTCCCTGCGTGGATCGCCACCAGCGCGGGCAACTGCAGGTTCGGCCGGCGCGGCCACCGGGTGCGGATCTCGATGGTCTTGTGGCCCGCCACCAGCAGTTCGGCCCAGGGCTGTTTGACGGATAGGGCGATCACTCGGCCCGGTCCCCCTTCGCGATCCGCAGGCGAATGAGGTTCGCTAGGTTCGCCACGTCGGCGGCCTTCTGGGTGGCCGCCTCGGTGCGCGGATCGCAGGGATTCTCCGCGGCGACGTCCTTAAGCTCCACGAGGTTCAGCTTCATGCGCTCGAACAGGCGCACCAGTGGCTCCTGCCGCCAGTGCGGCATCTCTCCCTGTTCCACGGCCTTGACCTTGGAGCGCATCCGCCGCTCCATCTCCTCGCCCAGTTCTCGAATCTCATCACGCAGTCTCACTGCCATCGTCTCCCTTTCCGGGCGCCTCAGGCGCCCTGTCCGAACTCCATCGCCCAGCGCGCCCGGGCGCACTCGATCTCGCCCTCGGGGTTCAGCTCGATCCCGATCGAGCGGCGCCCGAGCTTGCGCGCGGCGATCAGCGTCGTGCCTGAGCCCACGAACGGGTCGAGCACCACGTCCGCCTCGAGCTGATCGTCCAACATCCCGCCGGCCGCCCGGGCCGGGTAGCTGAAGCCGCGTATCGCCCGCTCCGCCAGCTCGAGCGGGAAACACGCGTAGTGCGCCTGACCCTCCGGCCACCTAGTGGTGCCGACCGGGATCTCCCACACGTTGCCGACCATGGGCCGCTTCGTCTGCTTGCCGATCTTCGTGTAGTGCAACTCCCAGGGATTCCAGATCGGCCCGTGGTCGTCATCGATACCATGACTGAACCAGAACACGTGCTCGACCTTGTTGGTCATCGTCCCCTCGGCAGTCGTCGGGGGGCCGTTCGGCTTGACCCAGTAGATCGGCCGCACGAAGGTCCAGCCGATCGACTTCATCAGGCTGGGCAGGTCCCAGTCGTAGGTGTGGTGATTCCAGGTCGGGCACACCACGCCGCCGACGTTGAGCAGCAGTGCGCGGCGCGGCTTCAGGACCCGCAGCATCTCGAGCGCCACGGGCCGGAACCAGTCCCACCAGTCGTCGGGGTGTATGTGCACCTGTAAGCCCGTCTCGCCTTTCAGGTTGGGCTTGCCGTGCTTGAAGCCCCCTGACGCCTCGAGCGCCGGATCGAAGTCGGCTCCTATCTCGCGCCACTCGGTAATTTCCTCGGGCGTCGCGTCCTTCGGCCACCACGCGCCGTCCGCGTGCTGTACCAGATCGCGTGGCTTCAGCCCCTCCCTCGAGCGCTTCTTCCGGGCGTGCGGCGCCCCGATCGTCGCCTCGAGCGCCTTCTGCCGGTTCGTCCGGATGTTGTGCGCCCGGGTCGGCTTGACGAGATCTCCGAGCGAGTACTGCTCCCGCTTCCGGCGCCGATTCTCTTCCTGGAACTCCTCGCCCCGATAGCGGCCCTTGGCCTGGAGTCGCTTCGCGCACTGGCGGATGAACGGGATGTTGCTGGCCTCGCGGGTGACGCTGCCATCCTCGTCCAGGAACCGCCGATAGCGCCCGAGGTCTTCCGGCGCCCGCTGCGCTCGAGGGTAAGACGGGCTGGTCACGATCAGGTCGACGCACCCGTCCGGGAACCGCGCCAGCACCTCGCGGCTGTCGCCCTCGATGAAGCGCGGCTCTGCGGCGTCGGGCTCGTTGATCCAGTCGGAGAGCATGGCGGCCGGGGCAGCGCTCATGGCTTCTCGCCCACGAGGGCAAGTGCTCGCCGTTTGTGGCCTGGTTCAGTCCCGCTCCGCCGCCCGACTTTCCCTCGCCGACGCGGCTTCACCGCCGGCGGCTTGCCCTTCACCAGCGCCCCAGCTCCCGAGGATGCGAGGAGCGATCGCTTCAGCGCCTCGAAGGTTCCCATGCCGCCCTCCTCCAGAATCATGCAGAAGGAGTCCAACATCGAAAGCCCCTCCGGGCTCACCATCGTCACAACGTCGGGCACATTCTCCATCACCACCGTCTTGGGCTGGATCTCACAGACCAGCCGGGCGAACTCGAAGAGCAGCGAGTTGCGAGGGTCCATGACTTGACGCCTGCCCTGACGGCTGAAGCCCTGGCACGGCGGGCTGCCGAACACGCAGCCCACCTCCCCGCGCTCCATGCCGAGGATCTCTAGGATGCGGCTGCCACTCACCTGCCGCACGTCGCCCAGGATGAAGTGCTCGACCGTCCCCTGGATTCCGGTGCCCCCGACGACCGGCGGCACGATCGGTTTGCCCTCGCGCTCGGCCTCGGCCTCGGCCCCCCGCAGGGCACGATCGCAGACACGCTCCATCGCCTCGCGGTCCTGCTCCGTCACGAAGTGGAACTGGCAGGGGTAACGCCCCAGGTTGTAGGTGTAGGTGAAAGCGCAGAGCGGATCATTGTCCAGGCCGAGCAGGACATCGAATCCCCCCTGGATCATGCCCAGCGAGAAGCCTCCCGCGCCACAGAACAAGTCGACGCCAACGGGCCGGTCTCGCCGATTGGGGAGAGTCGTCGGCACATAGATCCCAGCAGGATTCGGCGACCAATCCTCGCCGAGTTCCCACTCCCGCTCTCGCAAGCCCCGGCTCACTCTCTCCCCTCCAGCAACTCCGCGGCGTCGAGCAGTCTGTCGAATGCCCCGTCCGTCATCTGCATCGGCGCGTACCTTACCACCACCACCTCGCCCCGCTCGATCAGCGCCTTGTGATCTATCACCGTACCAGTCTCGAGCGCCTCGAGCTGCAGGCAGAGCGTCGTATCGTGCGGGCAGACCCGCATCCACCGCGCCTGGACGATCGGCGGGAAGCCGAACCGCTGCGGCAGCATCACATAGAAGGCATTGCCGTCATGGCGGACCTGACCGAGTTCAGCCACTGGCCGGCGCCTCCTTCGGCAGCGCGGCGAGAACCGCTCTGCGCGCAGCGACTATGTATGCCGCAAGGACCGTCTCCAGAAGGCCGCGTCGTATCTTCCCGGTTGCCTGAATCGTGCCGCGGTCGGTGGAGACACGGACCACCGTTCCGGGCATATTGGCCTGTTGCAGGACAGCATCTACAAAGTCCGGGTCCAGGTCCACGATGCCGATGCCATGCGTCCCGCTCTCGGGCTTCCAGCTTGGCCGCAACTCGCCAGGGAATACAATGCTCCGGTCGTCAACTGGCATCAGCCTCTCCCTTCTCCATCAGAAAGGTCTCAAACACGCCGCCCCTCCAGCAGAAACTCAGCCAATCTCACCGCCCCGTCGCTCTCCACCGCCAATCCGTTGCGTCTCAGCGTCCCCAGGTAGGTTCCGAAGGTCCCGCTGCTCGGAGTCAGATGGGTGGCCTCGCCGAGCTGCTCACGCGTCATGCCTCTCCCGCCATCCTCGACCAGGGCGTCAAGCATCCGCCGCTCGCCGAGCCGCAGGTTCTTCTGCCACGCATCCAGCGTCTCGGCCGGCGTCATCGGGGTCCGGGCGCTCGCCCCGACCATCGCCAGACCAGCATCTGTGATCCGTACATCCTCTTTGCCGTTTCGCTCGATCAGGCCGTTGCGGGAAAGCTCAGTCAGGTACGTACCGGAGGTGCCGCTCTTCTTCAATCGTGCCATCGTGCGGAGTTGCGCCTCCGTCATGCTGCCGAGGTGGTAACGGGCCAGCGCCTCCAGCATCCGGCGGGCGCCGGCGCGGGGGCGGTAGTCTGTGTCAACGCTGGTGTCAACTCTGCCGGTCGAAATGCCGCGGCGGGTAGCGGGTTCGGGCGGTGAACGGCGCTCAGTCGCGGCAGCCGCTTCCGGTCGGGGCGCGGGAACATCCGGCCCTTGATAGTCCGGCTTGTCCCACCTGTTGACCAGTCCGAGTATTCGGCCACCAGCTTTGGCTAGTCTGTCCAGGTCGCCCATCTCGTCGAAGGCTTCCCCGATCTCGCTGATGGCCTGCGTTAGTTGCTGGCGCTCCCGCTTCAGCTCCTCAAATGCCCGCTGCCATTCGGCCTCGCGCCTGCGCAACTCCGCGTCGGGCAGGCCCGCGGCTGGCTTGCTGGCCACCTCCCGCTCGAGCCGCTTGACCTCGCGCTGCAACTCCACGACTCTCGAGCGCAACGTCTCCCGCTCGTTCGCCTCCTCGGCCGCTTCCTGCGGTAGGTCGGCCAGCTTCGAGAGCACCGCGCGCACCTTCTCCGGCGCCGGCGGCGGCCCGGGCTGCACCGCTCTCCCTCCGGCGATCTCGGGGTGATGGGTCTGCACCGCGCCGATCTGTACGAGGCTCAGCGCGCCAGGTATAAGCGCCGCGCCGACGCACCAGAACTGCCCGGGCCTCAGCGCCATCAACTCGCCCAGGAGCTTCCGATCACCGGCGATGCCCAACATCTCGAGGGCGCGCTTCCGGTCCACGTCGAGGAAGGTTGGCCCGACCATGACGTTGGCGCACTGGGCCGCTGCCTGCTTGCTCAGGTTGGCGAGCCGTTGGGTTGCAAGCAAACACGCGAATCCGCGCTTGCGGCCGCGCTGACACAGCTCGATCACGGCCTCCGCGGACTCGGCCTCCCCCTTCTCGGGGCAGAACATGTGCGCTTCGTCCAGCACCACCAGCGCCGGATGCCAGAGCTTCTTCGGCGAGTTCACCAGCGCTTCGAGGAACAGACGGACGAAGCGGCGCCGGTCCTGCGCCTTCAGCTCGTACAGGTCCAACACCGCGCTAACGCGCAACTCCAGCAGCCGGTGTGCCAGCAGCGCCGCGGTCGACGGGTCGGCCGCGATGTCGCCCCCCTTGCCGGCGAGCACATAGTCGAACCGCTCGCGCAGACTCGCGAACTCGCCCTCCGGATCGAGCACCAGGTGCTGGATCGAGCCGTGGGTCTGCTCGAGGATCCGCCGCAACGTCCAGCTCTTGCCGCCGCCCGAGCGCCCCTGGACGAGCAGGCGCGTCGCCACCAAGCGCGGCACATCCAGCCGCAGCAGTTTCCCGCCCTCGACCAGCCTCCCGACCTCGACCGCGTGGGCCATCAGACCTCCGTCCTCTCTGCGGCGATCGGTGCGAAGTGAGCTCCCGCAGGCTCGCCCCCATACCGCGCCAGCGGCGCTCGATCGTCGGAGTGGTACTGGCCGCGTTCGTTGGGGCACTCACCCTCCGGGCAGATGCACTCACCTTCCCACCCAAGCCGGATATGAATCAGAGCGGAGGTCCCTATGTAGGCCAACCAGTAGCGGCAGCCCCCACAGATCAACATCGCTACTGCCTGCCCCATCATCCCGACCTCCTCTGCGCCGGCAGTCGCCGGCGTCGACTTTGAACGCTCCGCTGCGTCCCGACGATCGTTCCGAGTCTCACGCCTCCGCCTTGCTGGGGTCCGGGCGCGTTCCCGCGGGGGCGAACGCCCGCCACCACGTCGTTGGCCTCCGCTCCCCGCACTTCTCGCACGGCATTCCAGGGAAGTAGAGTCGGCTGTCGGGATGTGGTGCGCCTAGTTCCCGCATACACTTTCTGCAGACGAGCCCACCAGGCGTAGCCATCACTCCGCCCTGTCGCCCTTGGCGATCCGGAGAGCGACGAAGTTCGCGATGTTCGCCAGGTCCGCCGCCTTCCGACGCGCCTTCTGACCCCCTGGGCCTTCCGGGCTAGTCGCCATAGCGGCCAGCTCCGTCCGGTTCCGTTCGAGGCTTGCGAGGAGTTCGGACAGCGGCATGAGCTTCCAATGCAGCCAGTCCCCGCTCCTGATCAGCGGGTCCTTCGAGCGCATCCCGATCTCCATCATCCTCGCGGCCGACGCCACCTCCTCGCGCAGATGGACTTTCGGCACCCGTCCCTCCGTCGTCTGTTCAGACATCCTCACGACCTCCTTGCTCTCTCCTCCGAAAGTCTCCCGCCTCGATCTCGCCCTCGGCCATTGGAACCATCTCGCAGATTCCGTAGAGGCGACTCACTACCCGATTGCCGAGGTGTTCCGCCAAGGCGTCCTCGTTCAGGTCGGTGCTAGTGATCAGAGGCCGCCGACGCAATGCACGCTCTTCGAGCAGCTCGACCAGCTCCTCTCGATCCCAGCGGCGCGCCCTCTCGGCTGCCGCACCGATATCGTCTAGCACCAGCAGGTCGACGGTCCGCATCGTTGACCGAAGCTCCTCTGCCCCGCTTCCTCGATCGCCGTCGAGTGATCGCACGATCAGGCGGAGGTAAGTCGAGAACCGCACGAATGCCCCGCTCACGCGATAGTTTCCATCAAGGACGTGGCGCAGGATCGCCGCCCCGAGGTGGGTCTTCCCGCTGCCGTTCACCCCCACGAACATGATTCCGCGCTGGGGCAGCGCCTCTGCCGCGGCCGCCGCGAATGTCCGGGCCGCCGCGATCGCGCTCTCGGTGCCGGGCTCGGAGCGAAAGGTGTCGAAGGTCATTGCCTGCAGTCCGTGAGCGAGGCCCGCTGTCTGCAGTCGGTCGCGCAGCCCCTTCCGCCTCAGCGCCTCGGCGCGCTCGAGGCTCTCACGCTCGGTCCGCGTGGCCGAGCAGCTCTCGCAGAGGCGCGGCTGCCACCAGCCGGGCGGGGAAGAGAATGGGAGCCAGGAGGCCGACACCATCGTTTCGCAGAACCCCGCAGCACATGGGCGCGGCTCCGGCGGTCGTGGCGCGTCCGGCGGCGGGCTAAGCAAGTCGGCCATGCTAGCCACCCCCCTTCCATCCCCTCGCGGCGCTGACGGGTTTGGGTTTGCGGTCCTTGCTGCCATGTACGAATCCTCCATCCCGGGCGGCCGCGAGCCCGTTCTGCATGCTCTCGGAACAGAACAGGCTCAGGCTGTGGCCCTGCTTCTGGACGAACGGGTCTTCCGAGGCGAGGTAGACGGCGAAGAGCGCGTGGGATCCGTCCCGGCCCGACGCGCCCTCACGCTTGGCGATCAGCGGGCCGCACTTGCGGGGATCGATCACTAGGCACCGGCCAAGGACACGCTTCGCCTCGTCGTGGTAGTGTTGGAGCGGGCCTTTCGTGGGCTTCCGACAGAAGGGGCAACCTCGTGAATCGGCCCCCTCTCCCTCCTCCTCTCCCTCTACCTCCTCCTCTCCCTCTACCTCAGAACGAGGAATTGACGAGAGTTTCACGAGGAATTCACGAGACGACCCCTCGCAGAAGGTGGTAAATTTCGCGAGAGACTTCCGAATTAGCGACTGCGTCCCGGGCGAGAGCCTGGCGAAGATCTCGGCCGGCGGGCAGGGGCAATCGGCGTTGCCGGGGTTGTGCACGCGTTGATAGTCCTGGTGCTTGACGACCGCCAGGTATCGCTGCCCCTGGTTCTCATAGACGAGAACAGAGGGGTCGGCGCCCGCGGCGACCCCCTCGATGATCTGCTCCACCCGCCGCACGCTCACCCTGCGGGCATTGATCTCCGTCTCCAGGAAGACCTGACCGATTTGGAGCGGGGAGAGGATGCAGAGCCCGAAATCGTCAACGGAGGCGAGGATTCCAAACCAGGTCAACTTGACCTCATAGGGCGTGGCCCTCAGCTTCTGTGAGAGCTTCTTCCAGTCCGCGACTCGTCGCCTCGCCACTTGCTTCCTCCGCTGTTTCTGCCTGTCGTCTGCGACCACTGCTTCGCCCGGCCCGGCGCCGGGTTACGTCATCTTCGAGCACCGCTTGCACATCCACGCCTTCCCTGAGTCGACCAGCGCCTGCGCCTTCTTCCGTCCGATCCGCAGATCGGCCTCACCGCCGATGAAGGCGGCGCAATTGCGGGCGTCGTGAATGGCGCCGCGCCCGCCTGCCTCGACCGAGAACGTCACCCAGTACCAGGTCCTCGCCAATATCGTCACGTTGTATCACCTCCTCTCTCATTCATCACTCGCCCTGGGCACGAAGTCCAGGGATACTTCAGCGGCCGAACAAAGCATCAGTGAGACCGGCCTGAGATCGCGCGTCTTCGGCCGCCAGCCCCCTGTAATCGCCAGTGTCCAGCGCCTGGTCGATCACGGCCTGCTTGCGCACCAGCGTCTGTGCGACCAGCGCGTCCAGGCTGCCCTCGAAGACGATGTGCTGCACCAGCACCGACTTCCGCTGCCCGTACCGATGGGACCGGTCTTCCGCCTGGCTCATGTTGCCGGGCACCCAATCAAGCTCGCCGAAGACGACATGGCTCGAGGCGGTAAGCCCGATTCCGACCCCGGCCGCCCCGATCGTGCCGATGAAGACCTGCACCTGCGGGTCGCTCTGGAACTGGTCCACCGATCGCTGCCGGTCCTCCATCCGCGTCATGTCACCGGTCAGCAGCACGCTCTTGATGCTGGCCTTCGTCAGCCCCGCCCCGATCTGATGGAGCGCATCCTTGTGATGCCCGAACAGGATGATCTTGCCGCTTGACTCGACCGCCTCGGCGACGTGCTCGGTCACGGCCGGCACCTTCGCCAGCGCCGTCTCGTGGCGCAGCCGCGACAGCTCGCTAAAGGCGGCGAAGTCGCGCCGTTGCAGACGGCTCACGGCCTCGAGGTAATCGTCCTCGCTCACCCCGGGCGCCACCGATCGCAGCAACGCGAGTTCGGCCTGCACTTGGTCGGCGGCGCCGTTCGCCGATACCTCGATGATCTGACGGACCTTGGGCGGCAACTCACTGAGCACGTCCCGCTTGAGCCGCCGCACCATTAGCTCCGCCCGCAGCCGTTGCTGCAGTTCCTCGAGGTTCGAGTCCCCGGATACGTCCCACACGAGCTTGGTGCGGCCCCGGATCTTGACTTCATTCTGATGGCCGGCGCAGTACTTGGTTACGAACTCCAACCAGTTCCAGCCCTGGGATTTCAGGATGGGCCAGAGCTCGATCGGTTTGTTGAGGATCGGAGTGCCAGTGAGGAACAGCCGTCGCCTGGCGGGGATCGGCTCGATGCCCTCGCGCTGCTTCTTTTTGTTGGCCCGCTGGCCGAACACCTCAGCGGTCCGCTGCGCGCCCGGGTTCTTCACCATGTGCGATTCATCGAAGATGGCGAGGTCCCAATGCCGCGCCCGAAGCGGCACGCGATACTTGCGCAGGATGTCATAGTTCATGATGACCATCTCGGTCTGTGGGAACGACTCGCCGGCGATCCCCATGCTCATAGGGCGAGTCAGCCAGGCCCGCGCCTCACGCCGCCAGTTCAGCTTGACCGAGGCGGGACAGACCACCAGCACGGAGCGGATGGACGGGTCAGCGTTCACGAGCGCGAGTGCCTGTATTGTCTTGCCAACGCCCATCTCATCGGCCAGCAAAGTCGTCTGATGGGCCAGGGCATAGGCGACGCCGGCCTTCTGATAGCCTCGCAGCTCCTTGCCCGCCGGCACCGGCACCTCCATCTCGGCATCCATTGCCCGCGAGGCATCAAGCCCCGTCTGGCATCCTTGCTGCTGCTGGTCGATCATGGCCCGGGCCGACGGGTCGCAGCAGTCCAGCAACTTCTCGGCGACGCGGTGATCGACGGTCCACCAGTGCTTGGCCGACGGATCCCAGCGCATGCCCGCCGCCTTCGGGATCTCCCGCTCGCGGAATGAGCAGTCGGCGACGAAGCGGCCGTTGAGATAGCGGAGGATCACAGCCCAAGCCTCCGCTGCTCCGGTCCGTATCGCCGCCCGTCGTGGAAGGTGGGGGAGGTCCCGACTTCCGGGCCGCGCGCCCCGGCGCTTAGCTGGCTGGTTACGCCTTCCACCAGGTCGGGCTTCCGACAGTCGCTTCTCGCGACACCTCCCCTATCCGCTCCGCTCCGCAACCGCTCAACCTCCGCTTCGGTCCGCGCCAGGTGCGGCGCGAGGGCCGCGTTCACCAGGCGGTACGTGGCGTTGTTGATCTTCCGCCCGTCTGCGGCCAGCTTCGTAGTGGGCTCGCCCTTGATCCGCAGACCGTATTGGCGCAGGTTGCGATCCGCCTCGCGTCTGATTCCCCTCACGTTTTCACCTATGCCCCGAATGTGGCCGAGCTCGCCGGTCGTCTTCGGCCCCTGCGATTCCAGCACGGCGACGAGGCGTTCCCAGTGCGACATGTCCGCCCAAGCGCGGCCGCGCCAGGGAACCCAGCGCGCCGACGGCCTCCCCGAGGGGGGACGGGAAGCCGCCGCGCGCTGTCGGGTCGCAGTGGTCATCAGAGCATGCTCAACTGGCTGCGGATGCCGTCGAGCGAGCTGGTGAAGTTCGAGAAGATCAGGGCGAGCGTTTCTTCGAAGACCTCCGCCACGCGCCAGACCTGATCGTTCGCGTCATACTCCCTGGCCTCCGGGGGAATCTGCTTCTTCACCTCCTCGAGTGCCCGCCGCCATTCATCGCCCCGGCCTTCCCAGGTGAACTCAAACCAGAAGCCGTCCTCGCGCTCGATGATCTGCAGGTCCCTAATCAGGGCCGGCATTCCGGGCCTCCGTTTCTTCCACCCCGATCCGATAACCCAGGCACAGGCTGCTGATGACCAGATGCTCCAGCGCCTCCTTCACCGGATGCCCCTGCTGGAACAAGGTGGCCATGTCGAGTAGCGTATCGATCAGAGCATCGGTGACGGGGCCGCCCTCAAGCGCATCCGAGGCCGCATCGCGGTGCCGCCGCAGCAAGTTGTACGCGCCCGCAATGCCCAGGGACTCCAGTCGGGCGATCAGGCTCTCGTCCCTTCCGACGGCGCGCTGGCTCATTCCGCGGCCTCCCCGTCGATGGATTCGGGCTGCTCTGATGTCTCCGGGGTGGTCGAGTCGTCTGCTGGCTGCACGATCACGCGGAGGGGCGGGCCGACCAGCACGAACGCCGCGCCCGGCATCTCGTCCTGGTCCGGCAGCGCCACACGCAGGTGCTCGAGGTTGGAGCCGTCCTCGTGGTAGTCGCCCTCAAAGTCGTCCATCGCAAGCGCACGCCAAGCCTCGAAGGTGACGGGGTCGGAGCTGGTGATCTCGGAAAGCACGAATCTGTCCGCGCCGATGGTGATGATGGCCTTCGCCCTCCGATCGTTCTGCAGGTCGAGTCCGCAGACCGCGTCCGACAATTCGGCGACGCGCTCCGGGGAGACGAACCGCATCAGGTCGTCGGCCGCCTCGGGTTGCTCCCCGGCCTCGGCCGCACTGACCGTGATGATCTCCAGCGTGCCCTTCTCACAGATCGGGCAGGGCATCCCGGGCTCCTGGCCCGCGGCGTGGATGTCGCGGAGGCACGCCAGACAGCGCAGCACCTCAACCGTGTCGCCCTCGTGACCCTCGAACGCAAGGCCAACCTGTCCGAGCGGAACGTCCGTGCGGACAGGCGGCGCGAAGGCGTGGTAGACAATGGCTCGGACCTGCTTCTTCGCGCTCGGGTTGAGGAACAGGAACTCGGGCGTCAGATTATCGCCCCGCATCTCGAAGATCGTAGTGAGTAGGTGGCCGTCTTCGCCCTTCCCCTTCAAATCGGGCTCCTTCATCACGCCATAGAGCCGAACGATCTCATTGCTCGATGCCTGGGGGAAATCAGTGCCGAGCCGGTCCTGCCCTTCCCGCAACGCCTGCGCCACCGCCTGCGCTCCGCCAGTCGGGCATTGCAGCACCGCGCACAAGCGGCCGTCGCTCGATACGTGCTCGCAGAGGCCCATCTGCTGCTCGCCGCTGACCCGCCAGCTCACCAGTGCTCCATCGGCCTGCTTCACCTGCTTGGCCAGCCCGCGCAACACCTCCCAGGGGAAGGCTGAGGCCTGCGCGATTCCCGTCTCGTCATCAGCGGCCCCGATCTGTCCGTACCACTCGCCTGACTCGAGTCGGCCGAGGCGAATCTCGACCATCTCTCCGGGCTGAATGTCAGCCTGCTCCTGGCCGCCTCCGGCGGCCTCGGCCATCGCGTCTCTACTTGGCATCGTCTCCTCCGTTGGCAGATCTGGTTGCTCCCCGCTGCGGCCGAGGCCTGCTCATGTCCGGGCGTTTGGAGCAGGCACGGCTTTCGGCGCGTCACCCGGAGCGTCAATGGCCGCAGACGGCAACAGCCAGGCTATCAGCCGGGCCTATCGGGTCGAGGCGCGGGCATGTCTCGCGGCGCGGGGGCCGGGCCGCCGGTCCCGCTGGCCCTATACCTGAGTCTGGCCACCTCTGCGATAACGTCCGAGAGGTGCACCCCGAGCGCGCAACACTGGCTGCCGTCGTCCGATCTGTGCAGGCAGGGGATGAAACCGGCGGACTCCATGCTCGCGTCCTCGGCGGGGACCGGGACGATCTGCGACTCGTCGGCATACTCGACGTCCGCGACCTTCCCGTCCTTCACCACTTGCGGCTGAACGCCCACGCGGACGCAGCCATTCAGATAGACCGTCCTCGACACAGCCACCCCGGTCAGACCCGTGATGCTGTCCGTCACCTTCGTTCCGAGCATTACCTGCATCAGCTCTCCCTTCCGTTTGCTTTCTCAGGGGGCGGCCCTATCGGGCTTTAGACCGCCGCCCAGCCCGTTCTCACGGGGCTTGCGCTGCCCGACCCCTCCTGGCGCACTCCTACTCCGCGGCGTCCTCCGTCGGCTGCGCGGCGGGCTCGGCCGCCTTCTCGCAGGGTGTGGCGCACTCGCCCTCCGGCTGGGCCTCAATTACCGGCTGGCCCTCGATCACGGTCACGCCCGCAGCCTTGGCCAGTTTCTCGACGATCTCCCTTGCCATGGGCGATACGGTGCCGACCAGCCTCTCCCCGCCATCCTCGAGCGACACCGCATAGCATTCGCCACTCTGCGTCCTCGCGATGGTCAACGTCATGCTCACTTCCTCCTGTGGGTTATGTGATCGGCCGGCAACCGCCGACCTGAATGCGCCAACCGTGAACTCGAACACGTCCTGCCGCCGCGCGCCCGGCCATCCGCAGATGACCTGGCAATCATCGCGGAAAGCCAGCAGTTCCGCCGCTGATCGAGCGAGGTATGTCTCGTCGTCCTCTCCGTACGCTCCATCATCCATCACCACGCACGGCGTCATCAGCCACTTGTCCTCGGCGAGTAGTTTGGCGAACAGCGCGTCGGTATCGTGTCGCAGCCCGTGGGTCTCGTAGGGCATCAGTGGCTCTCCTCCGGCGACAGGTCCCATGAGATGATCCGGCGCTCGGGGATTTCGCGAGTCGTGCCGTCAGCGCAGGTGATTGTGGCGCCCGTCGTGATACCCGCCTTAGTGCGCCAGACCTCGATCTGCTGGACGATCCCTCCATTGCCAGCATCCAGACCAATCCCGGCACCAACCTGGTATGGGCGCTCGTTGCCGCCCGCTTCCTCTGCTCGTAGGCAGATGATCTTGCGCATCAGTGGCTCTCCTTCAGCGCGGCGAGGCCCTTGGCCGTCAGCCCCAACCCGCGCGATTCCATAGGCTTTCCTCGACGCACGAAACCGCGGCGCTCCAGCCGCTCAATTTGTCTCTGTGTCGTGCAACTGGATAGCAGTCCGAGCTCATCGCCGAGTTCCCGGACGGTCGGGCCTCGCGGTATCGTCAGCCGGTCTATCGCCGCCAGCACCTCGCGCTGGCGGGTGGTCAACGGGTGGTCGGCCATCAGTGGCCCCCCTCAGTCGCCGGCAAGTTGTACCGGAACTCCAGCGCCTCGCCATCCGCAGGCACGAGCCGCTCCTCTCCGAACGGCTTACCAAAGCCAGCCACCACCGAGGCCCCGCACGAGGGACAGCCCCATTGATCGCCGAGCCAGTAGGTCGAGGCACCGCATCCTGCCTCGGGGTCGCGCACGAGAAAGTGGTTCTTCGTGCACGTCATCTGCAGGCGACAGGCAACGCAGATCGGTGTCAGCATCAGATGATCTCCTCGTATTGGGCGATGTTCTTCTCGATGCTGAGCTTGGTCGCGGCCGTCTCCATCCCGAGCGCCTTCATCGCGCACATATCGGCGTCGGGAATCCACCAGGCGCACCGCTCTCCAATGCACTCGGCCTCCTGCAGATCGGTCGTAGTTGATTGACCGTCCGTTGTCTCATAGGAGTAGGTGTTCGCGTGCGAGAGTGCCGGGCAGATCATGAGATCACCTCCACCCGACTCCCGTCGGCGTCCTTGCTCACCTCGAGCCGGCAGGGGAACATGTCCTTGAGCCGCTCGATATGAGTGGCGAGCAGGATGCAGGCGAAGCGGTCAGATAGTCGCGCCAAACAGTCGACGAGCACATCCTGTCCAGGTCCGTCCAGCCATCGCGGTTCATCCAGGATAAGTAGCTCGCAGCGGGCGCCAGTTAGCCGAGCCCGGAGCATTGAAATCCCGCCCCGCATTGACAGGGCTACTCGGATCGCTTCCCCACCCGAGAAGGACTCGAATGGCCGCTCTCCCTGCGGCCCGTAGACGATGATGTCGAGCGCCTCGGCAATCGAGCCATCCTTATTCTCGCGCTGGCTTTTCAACTCTACGCTGAGCTGGCCATCGCTGAGCATCTGCAGGATCTCGTTCGCGGCTTCCTCGAGCTCGGGAATGGCCTGCTCGACTAGCAATGCAGGGATTCCGGCCTTTGAGAAGGCGCCGTCGTATTGATTGCCGAGGATCTTGAGTAGCGCAGCGCGCCGATCGATCTCGGCGATCTCTCCCCGCAGCGTCTCGACCTGCCCGGCCGCTTCCTGCGCCTGACGGAGCTGCTCCGTCAACACTCCATGCCGCCGCTGCCCCTGGGCGATCTGCTCCCGCAGGTTGGTCTGCGCGGCCTTCATCTCGGAGATCCGCTTGTCCACCGCGGCGAGCTCCGCGGTCCAGTCCCTCTCCGCGCCGAGCGCCTGACGCAACGCGGTCATCCGCTCGCTGATCTCCGCGGCCTCGGCCTCTGCTCGCCGTAGTGCCTCCCGTAGCGCTGGTAGCTGCCCCTCCACCGCCTCGATCGTGGCGGCTTTGCGCTGGAGGTCCTGGGCGGCCGCCATGGCGGTCTTCGCGGCGGCGTGAGCGACGGCGTCGTAGGAGATGGCGTCGTACTGGGCCTTGAGCGCGTCGCGCGTGGCGATCAGGCCGGCGGCGGGCGTCTGCGCCTGCAGTTCGGCGAGTCGCTTCTCGTCGTCGGCCCAGGGGGTCTGCCCGCGGAGCGCTCCGATCTTCGTCTCGAGCGCCGGCAGGGCGTCCCTTGCCTCGAGCGCTTGGCCCAGCAGAGGGCAGGCACTCGCGAACTTGGCGCCGCCTGACTCTGGGGGAGTGCACGGTACCGTGCTGAGCACATCGGTCTGGGCGCGCTTGGCCCCAATCTCGATCTCGAGCGCATAGACCTGGGAGGCGTGGGCTTCGTGGAGCCGCTTGATCTCCAACTCGATACGCTGGAGGTTGGCCCCGTGCTCGGCCTTCGCGGCCTTGATCTGCTCGGCGATCGGGCGGGCGTCGTTCGCCAGCCGCTCCCGCTCCTGCCGGACCGCCTCCATCTCCGCGGCCTGCTCCTGCGCGCCCTCAGCAGCGCGCAACCGCGCGAGCAGGCCGGGCTTGCCCGCGACCTGCTCCTCCACGCCGTGAAGGTGGTTCTCGGCCTCCGCCCGCGCGTCGGTGAGCTTGACGGCGCGAGCCTCCAAGTCTGTCAGTTCCTTGCGCCGCGCCTGGTCGGCGGCCCGGGCCTCCACCAAGTCCTGGCGGGCCCATTCCCGAAGGGTCTGTTGTGCCTCGATCGTCTTCGCGCCCACCTCCGCCAATCTCATTTCATCGGCGACCGCGACGATCTGCGTCTCGATCTCCGGGGCCAGGGCGGCATTCTGCTCGGCGTGCGTCAGCGCGCTCGCCTGGGCCGTCCGCTTCGCCTCGCAGTCCCGCAGCATCTGTCGGGCCATGTCGGCGCGCATGTCCCATATGAGCGGGTCGGGTATGACTATCCCGCCCAGGAGTTCGCGTCGCTTCCCAGGCTTTTCATCAGTGAGTTGCATTTCGTCGCGCTGCGAGCCGCAGGCACTGATGCGGAAGAGTTCGTCGGTCATGTGCAGCGTCTCGATGATGCGTTGCTGTGTCTCCGTGGCCGTCTTGCCGTCGAGCTCTTGTGGGCCGTCGGCAGTCAGCCGGTGGAATGCGAGCGTCGTGCTCCCCGCACCCTTACTGCTGCGCTGGCGGCTCACGAGGTAATGCTCATTGCTGAGCGCGAACTCGAACTCGACCCGGCAGACCTGCTCACCGTGGGTGATGACCCAATTCAGATCGC
>Ga0307378_10002822_pt1 | contig 26021 bp, 20 predicted proteins | sample UN1MG_FD_202238 | JGI IMG/M metagenome (GOLD analysis project Ga0307378, IMG submission 202238) | Soil microbial communities from Risofladan, Vaasa, Finland - UN-1 | ecosystem: Environmental > Terrestrial > Soil > Coastal area > Acid sulfate soil | place: Finland: Risofladan, Vaasa | collected...
ATTGTATGAGATTGCCACGCTCCCTTCGGTCACTCGCAATGACAGTTTATTGTATGAGATTGTTCAGCCTGTTCCGAGCAAAGCGAAGGAATCTTCTTCGCTCCTCGCGATGACGATTTATTGTATGAGATTGCCACGCTCCCTTCGGTCACTCGCAATGACGATTTATTATACAAGATTGCTTCGCCCCTATGGAGCTCGCAATGAAAGTCGGGACATCAATGAAAGTTGAGAGATCACTGTATGAAAAAGTATAAGAAAAATTTCTCAAAATTTATCTTAACTCCTATCTTTTTTCTTGCAATCTTTGTCTTTTCTTCGGAAAGACTCATCCAGCGTGAACAGGGGAAAGACTCTTCTTTTCCAGAAAGCGGCCTTGTTACGGCGGTCTACGATGGGGATACCATAAAGGTCAGATTCAAGAATGCGAAAGAGAGAAAGGTCAGACTGATCGGTATAGATACACCTGAAATGGACGATTCGAGAGAAGAGGCAAAATTTCGGGCACATGTGGCAAAAAGATTTGCTTTCTTTTATCTTTACCAAAAAACGGTAAAGCTATCTTATGATTGGGAAATCGAAGACAAGTATGACAGACTCCTGGCTTATGTCTGGACGGAAAAACAAGGGCTCTTCAATAAGTTTATCCTCAGTGAGGGTTTTGCCGCAGTTTTTTTGAAATTCCCTTTTAAATACAGGGAAGAATTTATTGAGGCAGAAAGAGAAGCCCGGGAACTTGAAAAGGGATTTTGGAAAAAAGGCCCCTATCCCTCTATCTCAGTGCAAGACACAAGGGCTTATTTGGGTAAACTTCTCTCTGTTAAATACACGTGCTCCAGGGTGCAGACTAAAGGAAAATTTGTCTTTCTTTATTCTTCTGGAAAAGAATTTTCAACCCTTGTACCACGTGAAAATATCTCTTTTTTTCCTGAACTTAAGTCTTTTAAGGGGAAGGCATTGACTGTAACTGGTTTCTTGGAAGAATATAAAGAGAAACCTCAGATTGTTGCTTTTTTTCCCAGACAGATTAAAATAGAAAAACAATAAGATGGAAGACGGAAATCTCCTTTTTTACTTTTTTGTTATTTTCTTTTCGGCCAAAATCATGGGCGAAATCTGCGTCAGGTTAAAGATGCCAGCCATTATAGGGGAGCTGATGGCCGGTGTTCTTTTGGGAAATTATGTCCTGGGGATAATCGATCATTCAAACCAAGTCTTAATGTCTATTGCTGAGATAGGAGTTATTTTCCTCATGTTTCATGTGGGGCTGGAAATACGGATAAAGGATCTTTTCGCTGTGGGTAGAACTGCCATTTTAGTCGGAATCCTTGGAGTGATGTTTCCTCTGGTTTTGGGGTTCGGGAGCATGTTTTTTCTTGGCTACGAGTTTGTCGAAAGTCTGTTCGTTGCCACAGCCATCCTGGCTACCAGTGTAGGAATTTCAGTCAAGGTCTTACAGGACTTAGGATTGATCAAGCATAAAGTGGCCTACATCGTCATAGGAGCAGCTGTGTTAGATGATATATTTGCTTTAATTGTCCTTGCCTTAGTCAAAGGCTTGGCCAGAGGGGAGTTTCATGCCTTAGAGTTTTTCCTCTTAGTGATCGAAGCCTTGGCTTTTGTCGGCTTCCTCACAATGTGGGGCCCGAGATTGGCCAGTAGAACGCGTCGCTGGATCGAGAGATTAAACATCCCTGAAGGTCCTTTTGTTTTATCTGTTATTCTCTGTTTGGGTCTAGCTTACCTTGCTGATATGATAGGCCTGGCGGCAATTATCGGATCTTTCATGGCAGGAATAGTGATCGATGAGTTGGCTGGAGTCTACGACTTGGAAAATAAAGTTAAGTATGTCAACGAGTTCTTTCTTCCTTTCTTTTTTGTGATGATGGGGGCCCATCTTGACCCCAGTGCATTCTTAAAGCCAAATTTGCTTTTTTTGACTCTGCTGGTAACCGCAGTCGCTGTATTAAGCAAGATGATCGGATCTGTATTGGCCTGCTGGAAAGAGAATTGGGAGACCAGAATTCAGATAGGAGTTTGCATGATTCCCAGAGGGGAGGTTGGAATTATTGTCGGAATGGTTGGACTTTCCCTTCACACTATAACAAAAGAGATGTATACGGTTGTCCTGGGAATGTCTCTTCTGACAACACTCATAACCCCGCCTCTTATCCTTCTTTCTTTTAAAAAGAAAAGACGCAAAACTTCAACACCCAGCAAAAAAGATTAAGTTGTTATTGATGTAGAGGCTTGATTTATCAAACCGGCCTCTTTGATTGTACAAATAAATTGTAGGGGCTTGATTTATCAAGCCCACATTTTGATTATATAAATATATGGTTGATCTGATAAATCATATTCCTACAAGCAAGGTGGGTTTGATGAATCAAACCCCTACAAAAGATAAATCAAGCTCCTACATAAGATAAATCAAACCCCTGCAAATCATTCGCTTACACCTGATAAACAAAGCCCTTACGGATAATTTTGGTTTGACAGGAAATGTCACTTGGTTTATAAATCCCTATACCTGAATTAAATTAGGGATATGAGAAATTTTTCAAAGGAGGGAGATTTACTCATGAAAAAAATCAGAATATTATTGGCCGTTTTTACTGTCTTCTTTTCCATATGCAGCATCTTGAGTTCCCCGGCGTGGAGTTCTCCTCAAAGATCCAAAAAGATCAGCAGTTATGACCCGAGTCTTTATAAAGAAATGAAGTGGCGTTGTATCGGACCCTATCGAGGCGGTCGGGTGACAGCCGTAGCCGGTATTCCCAGCCAGCCTTATACTTACTACTTTGGTGCAACCGGCGGAGGTGTCTGGAAAACAGAAGATGGAGGTATGAATTGGAAACCTGTCTCTGATGATTTCTTCAAGACCGGTTCAGTGGGAGCCATTGCTGTTTCAGAGTGGGATCCGAATATAGTCTACGTGGGCATGGGCGAGGTGCCGATGCGTGGCAATGTTTCTCATGGCGACGGTATGTATAAATCCAATGATGCAGGAAAGACATGGAAGCATATTGGCTTGAGTGATACCAGCCAGATCTCAAGGGTGCGCATCCATCCTCAAAATGCTGACATTGTCTATGTAGCGGCTCTCGGTCATGTTTATGGCCCCAATGAGGAAAGAGGTGTATTCCGCACTAAAGATGGCGGTCAGATTTGGGAGAAAGTCCTTTACAGGGATGACAAGACCGGTGCGGTTGATCTGGTCTTGGATCCCTCCAACCCTAGAATAATGTATGCTGCCCTTTGGGAATTCTTTCGTACCCCTTATAGTCTTTCCAGCGGAGGGCCGGGCGGCGGCCTCTTTAAATCGACAGATGGAGGGGATACATGGAATGAAATTTCCCGGAACAGCGGACTTCCCAGGGGCATGCTGGGCAAAATCGGTGTCGCTGTTTCACCGGCAAAGAATGATCGCGTCTGGGCCATTATCGAAGCTAAGGATGGTGGTGTTTTTTGCTCAGATGATGGAGGTGAAACCTGGCGTAGAGTGAATGAAGAACGCCGCCTGCGACAGCGTGCTTTTTATTACAGCCGAATTTATGCTGATCCCAAAGATGCAGAGACCGTTTATGTCCTTAACACCGCTTTCTACCGTTCTGTGGACGGAGGGAAGACCTATACCACTATCCGAGTTCCTCACGGCGATAATCATGATTTATGGATCGACCCTGAAAATCCCGCCAGGATGATAAATTCGAATGACGGTGGTGCCAATGTGACTTATAACAGCGGTGTCTCCTGGACAGCACAGGATAATCAGCCGACCGCCCAGTTTTACCATGTAACTACCGATGACCATTTCCCTTACCGAGTCTACGGAGCCCAGCAGGATAACAGCACGGTTCGTATTGCCAGTCGAACAACAGGAAGCGGCATAGATAAGCCGGATTGGCACTCTGTCGGCGGTGGAGAAAGCGGTCACATTGCCCCCCGTCATGATAATCCAGATATTGTCTATGCTGGAAGTTACGGTGGGCTGATCACACGCTGGGATTACAAAACGCACGAGACGCGAATTATTAGTGCTTGGCCAGATAACCCTATGGGCTGGGGAGCAGGTCTTTTAAAATACCGCTTCCAGTGGACAGCCCCAATCCTCGTCTCAAAGTTTGATTCCGATGTTCTTTATCATGCAGCCCAGGTCATTTTTAAAACAAAAAACGAAGGACAGAGCTGGGAAATCATCAGTCCTGATCTTACCCGGAATGACAAGACTAAGCAGAAGCCTTCTGGTGGTCCGATCACCCATGATAACACGAGCGTTGAGTATTACTGCACGATATTTGCCCTGGCTCAGTCATACCACAATCCTAACGGTCTCTGGGTTGGCACGGATGACGGGGTAGTCAGTATCACCAAGAATGGTGGGAAAAATTGGGAGGAAATCACTCCAAGAGATATGCCAGAGTGGAGCCTAATCAGCTCGATTGAACCTTCAACCTATGATCAAGCCACTGCTTACATCGCAGTTGACTGCCATGAGCTTGACGACTTTAAGCCTTATATCTATAAAACCGATAATTATGGAAAATCCTGGAATAAAATTACGAACGGTCTTCCGAATAATACCTTTGTTCGTGTAGTGCGCGAAGATCAAAAAAGGAAAGGGCTTCTGTATGCGGGCACAGAGACAGGTGTTTTTGTCTCGTTTGACGACGGCTTAAACTGGCAGTCCCTTCAGCTTAACCTGCCGGTCGTCCCCATCCATGATTTGGTATTCAAAAGAGATGACCTTGTTGTTGCCACACACGGACGCTCGTTCTGGATTCTTGATGATCTGACTCCTTTGCATCAGATCACAGATGCAGTTTCAAAATCAGATATGTTTTTCTTCAAGCCCCGTGATGCATTCCATATGAGGGGAAGAGGCTTCCCCGAGCCAAATGTCGGGGAGAATCCGTCCAGCGGCTCGGTTGTCAATTATTACTTTAAGGAAAAACCAAAGGAGGCAGTGACACTCGAATTCTTGGACGCTGAGGGAAATTTAATCCGGAAATTTAAGAGCAGAAAAAAGGAAGAAGCAGAGCCCGAACGTATTCCTCCATCAATGTTTCAAAGAGGCGGCCCTCAAAATGTTCCTGTTGAAGCAGGAATGAATCGCTTTGTCTGGAATATGCGCTATCCTGACGCCGAACGGGTTCCGGAAGCTATTCTCTGGGACGGGATGCTTAGCGGACCGGTCGCAGTGCCAGGCGTTTACCAGGTTAAACTCACAGTCGGTGAAAAAATGATGATGGAAAGTTGGCAATGGAAGAAAGATCCTCGTCTTTTGACCACTCAAGAAGAATACCAGGAGCAGTTTGATTTTCTTATCAAAATCAGAGACAAGATAACAGAAGTAAACCGGGCCATAAATCGACTACGCGATGTCAAAAAACAGATAGATGCTCTTTCAAGGAAGGTCACAGAGCATGAAAAGGGAAAGGAGGTTATCGAAGCAGCAAAGATGCTCGAGCAAAAGCTCTCTTCAGCAGAAGATGTTCTCATCCAGTCAAAATCCAAGAGCCGCCAGGACCCTCTCAATTATCCCATCAAGCTCGATAATAAGATTGCAGCACTGGTTGGGATCGTTTCGAGCGCAGACGCTCGCCCAACAGACCAATCCTATGAAGTTTTTAAAGAATTGTCGGCCAAGGTAGATGAACAGCTAACAAAGTTAAAAGACATTTTGAAAAAAGACCTTCCTGATTTTAATAAGTTAGTAAAGAAGGCAGAAATTCCAGCAATTATAATAAAATAAGCTGAAGACTGGATTGATCATGTATAAAAAAATCAATGAAGATATAGCAGAAAAGCTGGAAAAAATCGTTGGAAAAGGAAACCTGACTCAGGATTCAGAAAAAATGATAGATTACAGTCATGATGAATTCTCGCTTACAGACATCGCCCAAATGCCGGAAATGGTAATCAAGCCGAAGAAAACAGAGGAGGTAGCAGAGATAATTCGCCTGGCAAATAATGAGATGATTCCAGTGACTCCCAGGGGAGGAGCAACAGGGCTTTGTGGTGGATGTGTGCCTTCCTGTGGTGGAATTGTACTTTCCCTCGAGAACATGAATAAGATCCTGGAGATAGACCTTGATAATCAGATGGCAGTCGTCGAGGCAGGAGTGACTTTGCTGGATTTCTATGGTGCTGTTGAAGAGGCAGGGCTTTTCTTCCCACCCCACCCGGGGGAGGAGAGTGCTATGATTGGAGGTGTTATTGCCACCAACGCGGGAGGAAGCCGTGCCGTTAAATACGGCGTCATCAGAAATTATGTGCGAGGATTAGAAGTCGTTCTACCTTCTGGCACCATCATTCACCTTGGTGGCAAACTTATGAAAAGCAGCACAGGGTATAATTTACTTAATTTAATGATTGGTTCTGAGGGAACGCTTGGAATTATCACCAAAGCCACGATCCAGCTCATGCCGCCCGCACAGGCAACGAGATCTCTTATCATCCCTTATGATGATTTAGATAATGCGATTGAAACTGTGCCTCTTTTGATAAAGCGAAAGATACTGCCGATGGCCGTAGAGTTCGTGGAGCTGGAAGTCATCCATATAACTGAGGAATTTCTAAAAAAGAAATGGCCCTGTTCTCAAGGGAGTACTCACCTTCTGATTATAGTTGATGCTTCAAGCGAAGAAGAATTGGACAGGCTGTCTGAGGTTGTGGCTGAGGTCTGTATGGAAAAAGGAGCTCTTGATGTTTATGTCGCTGATAGTCCTGAAAAGCAAAAGAATGTCTTGGATATCCGCAGCAAAATCTACGAAGCAATTAAGGCACATACGGTCGAAATTCTCGATATTGTTGTTCCCAGGGCTGAGATTTCGAGGCATGTGAGAAAAGTTCATGAGACCTCTCAAAAATATGGAATCTGGCTTCCTACCTTTGGCCATGCTGCAGATGGAAATATTCATACACATATCATGAAGGCGCGCCTCGAGAATGGAAAAATCATCCCAGTTCCGGAGGAGGAATGGAAGGATAAGATTGGTAAAGTACGCCAGGAATTGTACAGAGATTCTAAAACCAGGGGTGGTGCGATTTCTGGCGAACACGGTATCGGAATAGTAAAAAAGCCTTTTCTCTCCTATACTCTGGAGAAGGAAGAGATTCGGCTGATGAAAGGGATAAAGCATCTCTTTGATCCTAACCATATTCTTAATCCGAATAAAATCTTTGATTAGATGATCAATATAAAAGAAGCTGAGATTGCCGCGTCGCTGCGCTCCTCGCAATGACATGGAAAAAAAGGGGACAGGCCCCTTTTTTTTGTGATTAAATGAATGAAGTATTTATTTACATTTGTCATTGCGAGCCCCACAGTTACATATGTCATTGCGGGCCTCACAGGGGCGAAGCAATCTCATGAAAGGAGGATTAATATGATAATTAGCCGCAATTTTAAGAGAGGTTTTGTTCTTTTATTAATAGTCGGCTTGGCTTTACAGATGGCAGTGGCCCGATCTCAGCGCGAAAGTACTTCAGCGAAGAAAGGGAATATTAATCCGGCTCTTTTTGGGCATCTTGAATGGCGAAATATCGGCCCAGCCAACATGATGGGTAGGACAACTGATATCGAAGGTGTGCCCGGAAATCCAAATATTGTTTATGTGGGGACTGCATCAGGTGGGATCTGGAAAACGACGAACGGCGGTATAACCTGGAAGCCAATTTTTGACGAGCAACCGGTGGCCTCCATAGGAGACCTGGCCCTCGAGCCCGGTAATCCAGACGTGATCTATGCCGGAACTGGGGAGACAAACGTTCGCAACAGTATCTCCTTTGGAAATGGAATCTACAAGTCCCCGGATGGCGGAAAAACCTGGTGGCATATGGGACTCCAGGATACAGAGCGCATCTCGCGTATCGTCATTAATCCCAAAAATCCAAGCATCATCTATGTTGGTGCTTTGGGTCATGCTTTTGGTCCTAACAAAATGCGAGGAGTGTTTATGTCTGCAGACGGGGGAAAGACATGGGAAAAAGTCCTTTACACAGATGAGCGCCACGGTGTGGCAGACATGGATATCAATCCCCAAAATCCCAACATTGTTTACGCTGCTTTATGGCTTTTTGAGCGAAAACCCTGGACTTTCACCAGCGGAGACGAAAAAGGTGGAGTTTACAGGTCTATAGATGGAGGTCGGAACTGGCAGAAAATAACCGAGGGACTGCCAAAACTCGTGGGCCGAATCGGGATTAAAGTCTCTCCAAGTAATCCTGAGGTGGTCTATGTAATGACTGCATCTAAAGAAGGAACACTTTATCGTTCTGATGATCGAGGAGAGACCTTCCGACTGGTCTCCAAGGATACTCAGATTGTCTCCCGGGGCTTCTACTATACTGACCTGAGAGTTGATCCTGCTGATGAAAATCGGATTTATGCAGTATCCGGGAGGCTTCTTCTTTCCATTGACGGAGGCAAGAGTTTCAACCGTATATCAGCCTCCACCCATGTCGATTTTCACTCTCTCTGGATTGACCCCGAGGACCCGGGTCGATTATGGCAGGGCCAGGATGGGGGCATATGCGTCTCCTACGATAGAGGAAAAAGCTGGGAATACGTCAACAACTTCCCCGTAGGCCAGTTCTATCAGATATATGCCGATAACCGTCAACCTTTTTATTATGTTGGTGGAGGACTTCAGGATAACGGCACGTGGTATGGACCGAGCCGCAACAAAGAGCCCTTTGGAATTTTGAATGATGATTGGAGGATGATCAGCTTTGGCGACGGATTTCATATCGTCGTTCATCCCAATAACCATGAAATGTTCCTGACCGAGTCCCAGGGGGGCAGTGTGGTGAGAACAGACATGAGAACCCGTGAACAGCAAAATGTCAGTCCTCAGGCGCGTCGGTCAGATGGAGCGCCAGCTTCCGCTCTTAAATACAGGTTCCACTGGAACGCACCTATCATTCCCTCGCCTCACAGTCAGGAAACAATATATGTTGGGGGAAATGTTGTGTTTAAATCCACTGATTTTGGCTCTAACTGGGAGATCATAAGCCCCGACTTGACGACGAACGATCCAGAAAAACAGAAATCTGCTGGTGGTCCAGTCTGGCCAGAAAACACCACGGCAGAATTCCATTGTACCATAATCAGCCTGTCGGAATCGCCGATTCAGCCCGGAGTCCTCTGGGCAGGAACAGATGATGGCAACCTTCATGTATCGGTGAATGGCGGCGAAACATGGAAAAATGTCATCGATAAGGTCCCTAAATTGCCGCCTTTTTCGCCAGTGTCTCATGTCGAGCCGTCCAGAACATCGGCGGGAGTAGCCTATTGTAGTTTTGACCGACACATGCTCGATGATTTCCATCCTTATGTGTATAAAACAACAGATTTTGGGCGAACCTGGAAGAATATCACCGGAGATCTTCCTGAGAATGCCTATGTTTGGGTGTTAAGGGAAGATCCAAAGAACCCGAAAGTTATTTACGCTGGAACAGAGTTAGGGCTTCATGTCTCAGTTACCGGCGGAAACGAATGGATGAAGCTTAATATGAAAAACCTGCCCACGGTTGCAGTGCACGATATCCTGATTCATCCCAGAGAGAACGATCTCATCCTCGGAACTCATGGGAGAAGCATCTGGATTTTTGATGATGTGTCGTTCCTTCAGGAGGTATCTTCGGATGTGCTTAGAAAGCCAGCACACCTCTTCACTGTTCGCCTAGCAACGCGCCATGCATCCAAACCCACCCGCTATGGAATAGGGGATAAGGTTTTCAGAGGGCCCAATCCTTCCTACGGCGCCCTGATTACCTATTACCTCCAAGAGAAACTGGATAAAAAAGCGGAAATAAAGATTGAAATCCTGGATAAATCAGGAAAGGTCATTAGGGAACTGAAAAATTTTCCAAGAGAAGCTGGTCTGAACCGAATTACCTGGGATCTCCGCTTCGAGGCTGCCCGGCCTCGTCGAGAACGTAGGACAGAAGAGGATTTTTTTGGTAGAGGGCCCCGGGGACCACAGGTTTTACCTGATATTTATTCGGTCCGGCTTGCTTTAAAAAATCAGATCTATGAAAAGCCTGTTAAAGTCCAGCTTGACCCTACAGTTAATGTTTCTACGGATGACCTTGCTCTCCAGCTAGAGTACACCAGTAGAATCAGAGACATGCAGTCTTTTGTAAACGATGGGCTTGGCGCTCTGGATATGCTGAAAGAGCAGCTTGAAGCGAGGAAAAAAACTATTAAAAAACAAGAAGAAAGATTTCCGAAAGAAGTTTTGGAGGCTGTAGATAATCACCTGAAGAAAATTAAATCCATCCAAAACATTCTAGCCCGTCCTGAAGGAGGCTCTCGTTTGAATGCAGAGGCGCGTCTCGGGGAAAGGCTGAGGAGCCTTTTCGGTTCTATAGATGGAGCGAATGCATCGCCCACAAAGGCACAGGTGCAATATTTTGACGAGCTGGAGAAAGAATATAAATCTGGCATGGCTGAAACAAATCAATATTTGGGCCAAACAGTAAAAGAGATCGATAATGAATTGAAAAAGAATCAGGTGCCCTCACTCTTAATTCCCGAGCCGATAAAATTCGAAATAAAATAACGGAGGAGAGAATGGCAGATTTAGCCACAACTTATATGGGATTAAAACTCCGAAATCCGATAATCGTTTCCAGCAGTGATTTGACAAAAACCACTGAAGGAATCATTCGGTGTTATGACGCCGGTGCAGGAGCAGTGGTCCTAAAGTCCATCTATGAGGAGCAATTTCTTATAAGAGAAAATGTTGAAGGAGAAAATGGTATTATCTATCCTGAAGCCCTTGATTATCTAAGAAAAGGGGGATTGTTGGAATATGCTCCACAAAAAATATGTCAGATGATCGAGGAAGCAAAAAAAGAGATAAATATCCCGATTATAGCCAGCATCAATTGCCAATCACCCAGGCTGTGGCCAAGCTATGCCCGACAGTTCGAGAAAGCCGGGGCTGACGGACTGGAGCTAAATATATATTTTCTTCCGATTGGCCTTGACTCTCCTGGAGCAGAATACGAGGAATATCATCTGAAGATCCTGGAAGAAGTCAAAAAGGCTGTTACTATCCCGGTAGCCGTAAAATTGATGTCACAGCTGACTTCTATTCCTTACTTAGGATATAAGCTGGCAAGAGCTGGCTGCGATGCGCTTGTCCTTTTCAATTGGTTCGTAGAACCTGATATCGATTTAAAAAACCTCAAGACAAGAAATATAATCGGCAAAGGAAATTTCTATCAATCCCTTAGATGGGTGGCTCTTCTAGCTGGAAGAGTTGATTGCGATGTAGCTTCTTCTGGGGGAGTGCGCAAAGCTGAAGATGTGATTAAGCAAATTCTGGCAGGAGCTTCAGCCGTTCAAGTCTGTACTATTATTTATGAGCAAAAATTCGAGGTTATAAAAAGTATTCTCAGTGAAGTTGAGGCATGGATGGATAAGCACAAAAATGCAACGATCGATGATTTCAAAGGAGAGCTTTCTTTTAAAATGCAAGAGCTAACTTTTAAAGGCGTTGGCGAGGCTGATGCTTATTTTCGGGCTCAGTATTTGAAAGCCTATTCCAGAGCAAAATGATTGGGGTCAGACTTGCAAAACTTGCGTTTTTTTTGTTTATTTCCTAGAGTTCTAGCTTTGGCGTCATTAAATGTTTAAGATTCAAGTTTTACAAGTTTTGCAAGTTTTGCAAGCCTGACCCCATGGGTACTGACCCCATGGGTAACATTTTTATGGAAATTCTGGCAAGAATTAATTAATATAAACATGGATATTCAATAAAAGATGGGGGAAAACATGGAAAAAATTACCGAGATTTTTGTTGTCCTGGAAAACCGTCCTTCCACTTTAGGGGAGCTGTGCAGTTATTTAGCTGAGAATAAGGTTAACATCGAAGCTATTGGGGTCTTCCAGGATGCAGCCAAGCTTTATGTGAAAAATACCAACAAAGCGATGAAAGTACTATCCAAAGCGGATTATACGACAGATTTGAGGGATGTTCTCAAGGTTGAACTCGAAAACAGACCCGGAGCTTTAGCTGAAGTTGCCTCCAAGTTGGGAAACAAGGGAGTAAATATCGAATATTGCTATGGAACCATCACCAAGAAAGCAGGCAGCACTGCGGTTATTCTTGATGTTTCAGACATCGACAGAGCGATGAAAATCTTAAAATAGAAGTATGTAGGGGCATATGTCCTCAATTCCACGATTCTTATAGGATTTGATTTATCATGTAGGGGCTTGATTCATCAAGCCCACCTTGGTATCGCAAAGGTTTGATTCATTCTGTAGGGGCTTGATTCATCAAGCCCACCTTGGTATTACAATGGATTGATTTATTTTGTAGGGGCTTGATTCATCAAGCCCACCTTATGAAATATATAAATATTTGCAGGTAATTATTTGTAGGGGCATGATATATCAAACCCAATTTGATATTGTAAAGGTTTGGTTTGTTGTGTAGGGGCTTGATTCATCAAGCCCACCTTATTTTTATGGATTTTATTCATCAGATCCAAATAATAATTTTTAGAATCAATAAAGTGTGTTTGATGAATCACACGTACATGCAATAAAACACTTGAATTTGACTTTAGATTAAGAGGAGTGAGAGATGGAAAAAAAAGTTAAGAAAAAGAACATTCTAACCACATTTCCGCGGACTTTTTGGGTAGGTAACTTGATGGAGCTTTTCGAGCGAGGTGCGTATTATGGTTTGAATGCTCTTTTGGCTGTTTATTTAGTTAAAGAACTCAATTTCCGGGAGCAATCGGTTGGACTTCTTCAAGGATTTGTCTACGCTTTAACTTATGTCTTGCCTATCTTGGGGGGAGCCTTGGCTGACCGACTGGGCTACCGAAAAATGCTCCTCGTAGCCTTTTCTCTGTTAACTATAGGATATTTTGCTGCCGGAAACTTTGATACCTTTGGCTGGATTTTTCTCTTTCTTTTGATCATGGCTACAGGAAGTGGACTATTTAAACCGATTATTACGGGAACAGTTGCCAGAACGACTACCGAAGAGAATAGTGGATTTGGATTTGGCGTTTATTACTGGTGCATTAATCTTGGTGCTGTAATAGGACCTCTATTTGCCATCTGGATAAAAGGATTTAGCTGGAAATATATTTTCTTTTTCTCTGCTCTCTGGTGTTTTTTGATGCTTCTTCCTGCAACATTCCTTTATAAAGATCCGGAAAGGCCCGAAAGCACAAAACCCATTCGTCAAGTGCTGGCTGAAGCGCTTTTGGTCCTGGGGAATTCACGTTTCATGCTGCTGATAGCAGTTTATTCCTGCTTCTGGATTCTTTATTTTCAAATGTTCGGCTCAGTACTCTGGTATATGGTTGACTTTATTCATCGAGCCCCTGTAGATGAATTTATGGCCAAACTCGGAATACCTTTTAAATTTGACCCAGGACATGTAACAGTGATCAATGCTGCAACAATCGTCCTGCTTGTTGTATTGGTCAGCCGGATCACGACAAAAATGAAAGCGATTCCGGTGATGGCCGTTGGAATAGCAATCGGGTCAGTTGGGTTCTTGATCCTGGCTCTTACCAGTAGTGCTTGGATGTTTGTCCTCAGCATCGCTGTCTTTTCAATCGGAGAGATGACTGCCCATCCCAAGTATTACAGTTATGTCGGATTAATAGCTCCGCAAGACAAAAAAGCAGTTTACATGGGTTATGCTTTTCTCTACGGTGTTTTCGGAAGTCTGATCGGAACCAACCTTGGAGCCGTTCTTTACGAGAATATCCTCAAACCTGTTGTTCCTTCCGCCAGGGCAGTCGAGGCTGGGCTTCCCCTGGCTGCAGAAGCAGCAATACAGGCGAAATCTTTCTGGCTGATCTTTGCTGTTCTTGGGGGAGTTTGCCTTGTGGGCATGCTTCTTTACAACCGATTCTTCTCTGAGGAAACACATAAAACCAATCGTCGCGCCTGGAAAATCATGCTTGGCTTATACTCTGTTTTTGCCCTTGCCGGTCTTTACTTCTTCATTTATTCCCTTTTCCTTGTTGCGGAAATTCAGTGGAAAACTTTCGTCCAGGCACTTATTCTGCTGTCACTTGGCGGAGGAGGGATAGGAATAAGTTTGAGGAGGAAGCCGTGAAATCTCTCACTGAGCACCTGTTTTTCAGCACGGATAAAAGGCGAGAGTTTATCAATATTACTCCCACAGTAGAAGCTCTGGTTGAAAAGAGCGGAGTCAAAGAAGGGTTGTGCCTTGTCAATGCTATGCACATAACAGCTAGTGTTTTCATCAACGATGATGAGCGTGGATTACATGCAGATTTTGAGGAATGGCTGGAGAAACTTGCTCCCCATGAACCTGTATCAAAATACAGACATAACTTGACTGGCGAGGATAATGCTGATGCTCATTTAAAGAGAACAATAATGGGAAGGGAAGTAGTTGTCGCCATAACAGGAGGAAGGCTGGATTTTGGGCCCTGGGAGCAGATCTTCTACGGTGAGTTTGACGGCCGTAGAAAAAAAAGAGTGCTGGCTAAAATCATTGGAGAGTAAGAATTTTTATCTATTCTCGTGAGAAATCTAAATAGATCTAATATAGTAAATCTCTCTGAACTAATACAAACGCAATTATTCCATTGTCATCGCGAGAAGCGAAGCGACGTGGCGATCTCGTTAATTCATCTTAAGAGATTGCCACGCCCTTTCAGGGCTCGCAATGACATTGTAAAAATATATATTGCGTTTATATCAAATCTAGACAAAAAGTGTCACATCAGCTTGCTGCGCCTGTTCGATAAAAGTAGTAACTCCAACGCATTGAGCAACCTCATCTATCATCTTTTCCTTTGGAATCTCCATAACCTCCATACTCATCTGACACCCGTAGAGTTTTACACCGAGATCGATTGCTGTCTGTCTGAGCTCTGCCAGAGTTGGGACGTTCTTGGCATTCATCATTTTTTTGAACATCCAGCGTCCTATTCCGCCGAAGCTCATTTTGCTTGGACTGGCTCGATTGATATCTCCACCGTAGAATAAGCCAAACAAACGTCCTAAAAGACTCTTTCCAGTTCTTACATTTTTCTTGAGTGCTCGAAGGCCCCAGAAGGTGAAAAACATTTTTACTTCCATGTTCGAGGCTGCTGCCCCGGTTGCTATGGAAAAGGCTGCGAACAATTTATCCATTTCGCCGCTGAAAATGACCATTGAGAGTTTTTTTCTTTTTTCTTCTGCCATTGGTAAAAAATCTCCCCTTAAATTAAAGCTACGAGAAAAAGATTCTTTTTTTCATCTGAATTGCCTCTTTTGGTGACATTATCCTCTTCTAATATTCTTATAACAATTATATGCTATAAATACTATTTAATCAATAGGAAAAGTAGAAACAATCTTTTATAATTTACCTTGCGGTATGAGGAGAAAGGAGCATCATGCACGATGAGAACACAAAGCCCGATGAGACCATCGGGCTTTCCTTTTCCTCGCCTTTTAGCTTTTTAATTTATTCCAGGATAGAGCAGAGAATTGAGCAGGAATTTGTAAGTGCCGTGGGATTGAGCGCGGAATTGACAGCGGATGCCGATAAGAATGATGTGTCCTTCCTTGTACTTCATATCTACGACTGCAGCTTTGCGCGCAATCATATCTCCTCCCAGGAGCCATCCGCTCAAAAGGATGTTTTCTTCCGGGTAGCTTGCCACGACTTTTCTATCCCATTCCCCTGAGGGCACCCACGTAGTAAAGGCCGGGCTTCGAGAGAACATAGCAGCCGCTTCCTTAGGCAGCCCGTAACCAACAGGAGATTTGTTGTCAACTTTGATTTTTAAAAGAGACGTAGGACAGAAGAATTTGCTACGCTCAACTTTTTCCAGGGCATTCCTGGCCGGGGCTTCGAACTCTTTAAATACCATACTGCTGGCACCGTTTAGAGTAACGAGGATGCCTCCTTTTTCAACAAAGCCCTTCAAGGCCTCTACGCCTTCTTGGCCGATACCTCCTTCATATTCGGGAGGAAGGGCTGTGAAGTATTGGGCCCAGCGGGAAGTGGGATCAGGTTTTCCTGATTTAATAATTTCAGCGCTCTCATCGGCAAAGACAATGACATCGTAGTTTGCCTTTAAGTCGACTTTCTTTTTCGCCTTTCCTTTTTCGGTTCCTTTGAAGTCTTTGTTATGAAGGGTTTTGTAAGGGACACCCAGATCATCAAAAACATACCTCGTCCAGCCCTCATCCATGTTGGAACTCCAGGATTGATAGAGGCCGATCCGAGGATTTTTCAGGGGAGCTTTGGGAAGATCAGAAATATTTTCAAGCCCATAAGCAGTGAGATGCCATTTTTCTAAGATACCGGCGAGAAGTTCCTGGACTATTGGGGTATTCTTGACGATGAAGCTTCCGGCAGCAGCCTTGAATGCTTTTTCCTTTATTGTCTCCTTGGAACGGTACATCTCCACTTTATTCTTAAGAAGAGCAAAGGCTGCGGAATAGGAGGCGTTCTGCCGGGAATCAAATACGATATACGGGGAAGATTTTGCTGGATATGCCACAGAAGGGTAGGGAACTTTTTCCAGTTTTTCAAGCTTTGCCTCAAAAGTATTTTCGATCCGGTCGCACGCGACTCCCATCTGGAGGGGAAGAGTCCAGCCTGCATTATCATAAGGAGGAACAGGCGGGCCACCAGGATATTGACGGATATTTGGATACTTTTGCTTTTCGAGAAGAGCTTGCGCATAGGGCTTATAAGGCTGGGACATTTTGACGATAAAAGAGCCAGCCGGGTAGAGCTTGCCTGCTGCGATAAAATCTTCTTTGGCTTGATGGATCTCAACTCCACCAAACATAAGGACGTCTAGCATCCTGAGAGTTGTGGGGTAGTCGCGCTGTTTGCTGGGGATGACGAAGGCAAAGGGTTCGCCTTTTTCTCTTATTTCGATGGAATTTTTATACATCCTGTAAAAGTTGTACAAGAAATCTTCTTTGTGAAGATAAGCTGTTTTTATCAGGCTAAAAGAAAGGGTGAGTTCGTAGTCCACTAGGTCTCTTAACTTCCACCAACCTCCTGGCCAGGGATCCGGGAAATTCATTCGCTTTTCAATGTAAGATTCGGAGACTTCTGTTGGTTCGATGTATATGGGGGTGGCCACTTTGACCGAAGCCATTTCACTCAGGAGACCTACAACATTATGGAGCCAGGAAGTGTCATCGCAGGCGCCGATCCACCAGCCTGTAAAGCTTCTTCCATGGACAACACCCTTAAAGCCGTTCTTCTGCAGGTCATAAGACATGTTTGCTCCGCAGAGGTTGACGCTGCGCCAGAGAAGGGGCTGGACGTTGGGAACAGGAGGGTCCATAAAGGGAGGGATAAATAATCGGGCGTCGGTAGAGCCCATCTGGTGTTCATCGATGTGAATCTGAGGAAGCCAGTCATGGTAGAGGACTTGAGTGACAGCTCTTGTTTCAGAAAGATTGAACATAAACCAGTCGCGGTTGTCGTCGTGACCTGCATACTTTTGGTACAGCCAGGGCATGCGTCCTCCTTCGTATTTGGTGCCCACGTATTTTCGGTACCAGTCAGTCACCATTTTCTGACCGTCAGGGTTTGTTGTCGGAGCGAGCAGAATGATAACATCTTCCAGGACTTTATCTGCATTAAAAGGAGTATCCCCTGTTGCTAATTTATAGGCAAGTTCCATGGCCATTTGAGAGGATGCGATTTCTGTGGAGTGGATGTTGCATGTTATGAGGACGATGACCTTGCCTTGCTTCGAAAGTTTTTTGGCTTCTTCAGGTGATAAGGTTCTGGGATCTCTCAGCTTTTTTACAATTTCCCGATAGAAGTCCAGTTTGCCCATGTTTTGCTCGGAGGTAATAACTGCCATGATCATCGGCTTGTTTTCTGTAGAAACGCCGATATTTAAAACCTTGACTCTTTTTGATTCTTGATCGAGGTTTTGGAAATAAGCCTGGATTTGGCTGTAGTCAGCCAGTTTGCGGTCAGCACCAACTTTAAACTTTAAAAAGGCTTCAGGTGATGTCTGTGCACTTAAAAAATAGGACAAAAGAAACAAATTAAGGAATAAAATAGAAACTCTCTTTAAATTTTTATAATTTCTCATTTAAACCTCCTTATTTTTGAATAGGTCTTTTTCTATCACCTGCGCTGTTTCCTGTCAAGAAAAATCGTAGAGTGTCAATGCCATGCAAATACTTCCGGTCAATAAAATGGGGCGGCCAATAAAATGGGGCCAGGCCCCATTCTCTCGGGGAATCCTCATTGGCCCTTCTGTTATTTATTATGTATTTTTTTCAAACATTAGCTTGACAGATAATCTTACATATGCTATGTTTTAATTGTAAAAAGGAGGTAGAAAATGAATATTTTCTATAATAAATTAGGAGCTAAAATTAAGAAAATTAGAGAAAGTTTAGATTTATCTCAAGAGAGAATTGCAAAATTATTGGGGATAAGTAGAGTTGCAATTTCTCAAATAGAAACTGGTGATAGAAAAATTAGTGCTGAAGAAATTGCAAAAATTTCCAGAATTTTTAATATACCATCAGATATACTTCTTGATTTGGAAAAGGATATAGAAGTTATCCTTGAAAAAAAGAAAAAAGCAAAACAGAAGGAAAAACAGGAAATAAGAATAAGTGTCCCTCAAAAGAATTTAGACAAATTTAAAGAGGTGCTACTTTATATTTTAAAAAAAGTTGGATCAAAACCAAATATTGGCGAATCAGTTTTATATAAGTTGTTGTACTTTATTGATTTTAATTTTTATGAGAAATATGAAGAACAGCTTATAGGTGCCACATATATCAAAAATAATTATGGACCTACTCCAAAGGAGTTTCTAAAAATAGTTGAAGAGATGGAAAGAGAAGAGGATCTGATAAAGATAGAAGACAAATATTTTCAATATCCGCAGCGAAAATATCTCCCCAAAAGAGAATCCAATCTATCCAAACTAAAGGCAAATGAGATAAAGATGATAGATGAGGTTTTGGAAAAGCTTTCAGATATGAATGCTTCCCAGATAAGTGAATACTCTCATAACGATGTTCCATGGTTAACGACCGATGATGGCGATATAATTGATTATGAATCAGTCTTTTATCGTGCTTCACCATATTCAATGAGGTCTTATAGTGAAGAAGATTTTCAATGAAGTAAAAAAATTAGCTGAGTTTGAAAAAGATTTGAAAAGGCTTTCGAAAAAATTCCGCACCCTGGAGCAAGATTTAGATACATTCATTCAGAAACAACTAAATCTCTATCATAAGCTTCACATAGATAACAAAGGAATTTTTCCGATTCCAGACTTAGGAATTTTACACCCGAAAATATTTAAAGCTAAAAAATTCGCTTGTAGGTCTTTAAAAGGAAAGGGAGTTGCCAGTGGAATTAGGGTTATATATGCGCATTTTGAGCAAGAGGATATAATAGAATTGGTGGAAATTTATTACAAGGGAGAGAAAGAAAATGAAGACAGAGAGAGGATTGTAAGAAATTACCGCCATTTATGAAAGTTATGGACAGATCAGAAAATGGGGACAGAAAATGGGGACGGGCCCCATTTACTAAGACCACTTTATTTGACTAGAGCCCAGCATTCAATCTCCAAACGTGCTCCTAATGCTAGCCCGCTTGTTCCAAATGCACTTCGGGCGGGTTTATGATCAGGGAAATAGGTAACGTATACCTCGTTCATAGCACTCCATTCACTTATGTCTGCCAGCATAACCGTACATTTGACTACTTGATCCAGAGAGGAACCGTATTTTTCAAGAGTGCGCTTAATATTCTCCATTGTTTGTTTTGTTTCTGCTTTGATACCACCTGGTGGAAGCGCTCCTGTTTCGGGATTTCTCCCAATCTGACCTGAAAGAATCAGCCAGTTTCCGACGCGGACAGCTTCTGAAAACGGTCTATTGGATGAGTCATCTGATGTTAGAAATTCTACCGAAGGTGCTTGTTCTCCTGTTTGTTGAGATTGGCATGAAATTAATACAAGGATTAGTATTACCCAAATAAATTTAAATTTCATCTGTGACCTCCTTTATTCTATTATTCTTAGATTAAAAATTTCTTTCCTGCTCCACTCTAGCCAATAACTAATTGCACGCTCACGAATAAAACGCCAATAATCGTCAGTTAATAGCCCGTGTTGTTTAATTGCTTGTTTTATATCTTTTTTTACCATATCCCAATAATCCTCTTTGAGTTGAAGACTTATTGTTTTATTTTTAAAAGTGAAAGTTGCCTTCGGTATTTGATGCGAATCTGTTGATAAAGAAATGGTTCCATGTCCTAGAGTTGCGCCTGTGCTTACTTGTAATCCATCATTAAAGCAGCTGATAGGCGGCTGGCTCCCCGCATAAGAAACTACCGATAATTCATCAAGCCCAACATGAAAATATTCTCGTGCTCTCAGTCCCATTTTTGCTCCAATAATGGAGTAAATTCCTAAATGGTCGTGAAATTCGTTCGTTAAAACAACAATTTTCCATTCTTTTCTTCCATGTCTATCAATTATTTGGTTCATAAATTGGCTGATATCTTCTCTGAATAAATGGGATTCACCCGGAAATTGTTTAAAAGTAACACTACTATCTTCGATGTCGGAAGATAATATTTCGATAATATCCTGTGCGATTTTGTCTGTTTTTAAGACACGACTGATACTATGATTGGGGTGTCCTTTGATTATTCTTGTTTCAAACAGTTCTGGATAAAGTAGATACAAAGCAACTAAATCGTCCCAAAGTTTTAAATGGCCAATTTTGATTAGTTGATAAACTTCATTCTGGAGGTGAGATTTTGCAATTTTTTGGGCATAAGTTGTTTTTATGTTTTCTATAGATCCCAATAATTTTTCGGTAAAAACAATTTCCTTACCATTTAAATTATTAACGACATTTACTATAATATTCTCACTTAAAATATAATCAGCTGCTTTTTTATCAAATTCATAATTTGTTCCTGAATTGGGATGAATATTATCGTTATACCAGACAATTCTTTCTACATCTTCTTTTATTTCCGGTTTAACACGAAAAGCTTCTGCAAGATTAGTCAATGAGCCTAAACATATTACTGTTACAGGTTTCTCCTCTTTTTTAATTGAGGATATAATCAGATCAGAAGCTCTTTTTTTACCATTCGTCTCAATATGACTTTCATCTCCCCAATTTAAATTTTGGTTAAATCTTCTCCATGGAGGGGGATTTAACTTGGAAATTTTGCCTGAGGCTGTGGGAATACCTTCGTGACCGAAACTCTTAAGTAGAGCTCTTACTTTTTTTAATCCGTTTTCTGGATCCAAAACACCATCGGATGTTGTGATCGCGATTATTTCAATTTCGTCAGAAGCTAATAATAAACAAATAGCGCGTAGATCATCAGCCGCCGTATCTGTGTCAATTAATATATGATTTTTTACTTTGCTTGAGAGGGCAAATGATGATGAAAAAGATAATAATATTAATATTAAAAGGAAAATGCGTCTCTTCATTTCCTAATCCCTATAGAATGGTGTAACTATTTCTTTATTATACACAATATTTTCAAACTATCTTATCTTAGGATAGAGTTTTCTTCAATGGCGTTGAATGTAATATTATGCACATATTCCAATGGGGTTCCAATGGGATCAGACCTTTAAAACTTTACAATTTTTTTATTTAATTCTTCCTTTAAAGCCTAATTTCGTATCTTGTTATAATGAAAAAGTTTCAATTGTAAGAGTTATAAAGGATTGATCCCCACTGCTCACGTCACATAAAGTTCCAATTATAAAAGTTTGAAAGGTCTGATTCCGGCTGCCTTGACAAAGGATAAATATATATATAGGATTTTCCTGCCCGCAAGGAATTGGGTTACTTTCGTGTTATAATCCTAAACTTACTAAATAGATAGATTTTTAGAGAAGAAATCTTAAACGCATATGATAAAGCTGGACCGTGCTAGATGGGGAGCCAGCGGTGCCCTGTTACCCACAATCCGCTACAGTGGGATTGAATTCCCTGTCGAGGCTGCACTTTTTCTGGACTGTGTCCTTGTAAGTGGTGTTGACGGTTTGGGTCCTGTGCGAAGAGCTCTTTGTGAAACCCGTCAGGACCGGGAGGTAGCAGCGGTAGCAGAGTTGCTTCTTGTGCGGCAGGTTAGCCTTGCCTGAGCTAACTGCAGGGATAACGCAGGGGAAGGATAGTCGGAGCAGGGTGCACGGTCCTTTTATAAAAGGGGGTTTGATGAATCGAATCCCTACATTAGTTATAAATCATTGGATATATTTTAAAAGGTGGGCTTGATAAATCAAGCCCCTACACAAGACGAATCGAATCCCTACAAACAAGGTGGGCTTGATAAATCAAACCCCTACAATAAAACCTACAATAAAAAAACCAAATATTTAATATTTATGCAATGGGAGGGGAAATTAGCAAGATAAAACTGTATGAGCTTCTCTTATTCTTTTACGGATAGAGACTCCGTAGGGACACCCTCTCTCGCACTCGCCGCAGTCCTGACAGGCCGCGGCAGTCTGCACCTGCTTCAGACGAGAATAGGCCTTTTTTGCCATACCTATCTTTCCGTAATTTTCATAATAGGTTAAATAGCGGAGAATGGATGTTGTCTTTATACGGGAAGGGCAGTTTGCCTGGCACTCTCCGCACATATGACAATAGTCTTCTGAATTTTCTGCAACATAACGAAAGAGGTTCTTTCTTTCCATCTCGGAAAGAGACTCGCCAATTACTCCCAGATCTTCTTCAAGTTGTTCCCATGTCAGCATTTCTATTACCGCTGATGTTAAATTCTTGTTTTCCAAAACCCATTTCAGCATAGCCTGATAAATAGTAGTCCCGCCTGTCTTGTATTTCTCCAGGTTCTGTCTTTTTCCCCCGACTTTGAGGATTTTCATGGCGTTTACACCTATATCTTTTGACTTCGCCAGAGCAAGAAGATGACGAATCCCGCTTTGTCCCAAATAGTCGTCATAGACCTCTGCATCATCTTTTGTCTCTTGGATGTCGAAGACATTGAATGCGAGTTGAATCATATCGTAATAACCACAATCAACCGCTTCTTTCACGACTTTATGGTGATCGGAGTGGCAGGAGAGACCTCGGAACCTGTATTTTCCCTGTTTCTTTAATTTTTCAAATGCCCCAACGACTCGCTCATCAGTAAGGTGCTTTTCATCTGCTACCCCATGGATGAGACAAATATCCATATAATCTGTATCAAGCCTTCTCAAGCTGCCGTTGACGGTTTCTATGATGGATTTTTCGCTCCAGTTGCTTCGTAGATGAAATTTTGTCCCGACATAGACTTTATCTCTACCGAATTCTTTTAGAATCAGGCCTATTTGGCGCTCGCAGTTTCCGTTCGAGTAGGTATGCGAGGAATCGATGTAGTTAACTCCTCTCTCTATTGTTTGATAGAGAATAGGCATTGCGGGAAGGGGACTTCCTCCTAAAGAGATTTCAGAAATAAGGAGATTCGTTCTACCCAGTCGGCGGTAAAACATCTGGCCTTTTTTCAGACGATAACTTTGTTTCTCCTCTCCTGAAAGATGTCTTGCTGAGGCTAAGGATGTTGAGAAGGCTCCGAATAAAATATTTCGCATGAAACGCCTTCTTCCAGGTAGTAAATCAGAAGTTGATTTAATATTTTTCATTAAAAAATTCCAGGTATGGTTATTTGGTCAGGAGTCCAAGCTTACTCAAAACAGCTTTCATTTCCTTCTTGCTTTTATCATCAAGGGGAAGGAGGGGCAGGCGACAAGGGCCACCGTAATATCCAACCATATCAAGGCTATACTTTAATCCCGGGATGCCGAAAGTCTGAACAACGGCCCTATTGAGGGGAGCCAGATCGAACTGTAGCTTGAGTGCATCGTCCATTTTTCCCTCTAAATGCAATTGGTAAAGCTCGGCACATTGGGCAGGAGCAATGCCAGCTATGGCAAGAATTCCTCCGGTTGCTCCCAGCCTCAAGCCAGGAAGGAATACGCCTCCAGATCCAATCAGAAAACTAAAATGAGGGTCGATGTGGGGGATAGTCTCCGCCAGAAAAGATAAATCTCCTGAGCTGTCTTTAATACCTGCTATATTAGGATGCGTGGATAGCTCGATGAGTAGCTCTGAGTCCACAGAGACTCCCAGGACTCGAGGATTATTATAGATAAGCACTGGCACTTTTGATTGATCAGCTAGAAAGAGAAAGTGCCTTTTAAGTGCTTCTCTATTCATCCTGGATTTGAAATAACTTGGTGTGCGGATCAGGGCAGCATCGATGTCGAGATCAGCCATTCTGTTTGTAAATTCTAGAGTCATTTTTGTGGATTCTAAACCTGTGCCGACAATAATTTTTTTTCCTTTAGAAGCAGCTTCTTTTCCTGCCCGAACTAATTTTTCTGATTCTTCGACTGAAAGAAGGGCACTTTCCCCTGAAGTGCCCAAGATGACATAGCCCGCCAGATCGAGTGAATTGTATTTTTGGATGTTTTCCTTGAATTTTTCGGGAGAAATTTTGTCATCGACAAACGGAGTGGCTAAGGGGGGAAATATTCCTTTAAAGCTTTCTTGCATCTTCTTATCTCCTCTGGCTTTTAATAAATTTATTTAGCATTAACATACGCTCAGTAAAGCAAAAATTGTAGGTGGTGTGAATGATTGTGTCAAATGATATTTCAAATTCTCTCAATCTCTCTCAATTCTTTATCGCTCAGCCCGAAATAGTGCCCGATCTCATGAAAAACAACTTCTCTGACCTTCTTTTTTATTTCTTCTTCTGTGGAGCAGATACTTTCAATGGATTTCTGGTAGATAACGATAACATCAGGAGAGATATTCCCGTAGAAAGGGCCTCGGTGTTTGAAGGGAACGCCGTGATAATGACCCAAAATAGAGCTGAGAGGTGTGCTTCCTGTTTTCTCGAAAATTTCTCTTGAAGCCTTTTCCTCGACAAGCACTGCCAGATTGCTGATTAATTTTTTGAATTTTTTTGGAATTTGAGCCAGCGCCTCTTCGGCTAGCTTTTCGAATTTCTCTCTTTCCATGGGATGGACAGCTCCTCTCCCGCACTCCTATTTTTCTATTCCTTCTCTTGCCTTCACTCCTTTCTTGTAATAGTGCTTTTTTTCCTTCATTTCAGTGACTAAATCTGCTCTTTTTAGGAAGGAAGGAGGGGCATACCTTCCTGTCAGGATAATTTCTACGTCTTCAGGTCTTTTATCAAGAAATTCGTGGATTTCTTCTTCTGCTATAAGATTGAGGTCGACTGCTACATTTATCTCATCCAGGATGATTATCCTGTATTTTCGAGAAAGCATGGCTTCCAGGCATTTCTTCAATCCTCTCTTGGCTCTTTTGATATCCTCCTCGTCCGGATCTTTTGTTACGTGGATAAAACCCTTTCGGCCGAATTGTTCGATTGTGATGTAGGGTGAGAGTTTTTTAGCCGATAAGAGTTCTCCGTACTCCTGCCCTTTGAGAAATTGTCCGATGTAAACCTTATGTTTGTACCCGGCTGCCCGAAGGGCAAGGCCCAGAGCCGCAGTTGTTTTTCCCTTTCCATTCCCCGTATATACCTGAATATAGCCCTTAAATTGTGTCTTCTCTTTCATTTTTTTAACTATATTTTAATCCCCTACCTGAGTCAACACGAGAATTTTAAAATTGAAGAACTTATGCTATAATCTGCGGCATGTTAGACCCAAAATATGTACTCGAAAACGCTGATTTTATAATAAAAAAGATTAAAGCCCGAGGAATTAAGCTCAGCCTCGATAAATTTATAAAGCTTTCCCAGGAAAAGAAAAACTATTTAATAAAAATTGAAAACCTGCGTCATGAAAAAAACAGGGCTTCTCAGCTCGTAGCCCAGAAGAAGAAGGAAGGGAAAGATCCTGCTTCGGTCATTTCAGAAATGAAAAAGGTGGCTGGAGAGATAAAAAAACTGGAAGAGAAACTGAGGGAATTTGATGAGAAGCTGAGGGAAATCTCGCTCTCCATTCCTAATGTTCCCCATGAGTCTGTACCT
>Ga0307378_10002823_pt1 | contig 26003 bp, 22 predicted proteins | sample UN1MG_FD_202238 | JGI IMG/M metagenome (GOLD analysis project Ga0307378, IMG submission 202238) | Soil microbial communities from Risofladan, Vaasa, Finland - UN-1 | ecosystem: Environmental > Terrestrial > Soil > Coastal area > Acid sulfate soil | place: Finland: Risofladan, Vaasa | collected...
ACCAGAACGTCCTGGGGCCCATCTGCTTCTTCCTCGGAGGCTGCGCTGCCTACGCCTTTGTGATGCTCGCCGAGTTGTACTGCGCGGCGCGCAGACTGGACCGGCGGGTGGGGCAGGCGAGCCCGCCGATGCGACCGGGGCTGATACTGCGCCTGGGCAGCATGCCGGCCCGGAAGATCTTCCGAGCCTTCGTGCTGCTGCTGGCGATCCTGTGGCCATACGCCTTCGGCGTGCCGTTCTGGCCCGCAGTCAGCCTGGGGGTGATGCTGGTCTACAACCTTGCGTCGGATTGGGGGCAGCACCATCTACAACCTGCGCCCAGGCAGGTGCAGGCGCAGCTCGCAGCCGAGGCCGAGCCGACGCCCCCCGCCGACGAGCTGACCGCACTGGCGCAGGCCAACGGAGCGCGCGACGCCAAGGTCGTGGTCCACGCCGACGACGAACTCCTCGGACTGCCCGACGCCGGCTACGACCTGTGGAAGGGCCGGCCGGTCTTCATTTTCAGCCGCCACCTGACCGATCGGCTCAACTCGCGGCAACTGCGTGCGGTCTTCGCGCACGAGCTCGCCCACCACCTGCTGAGGCACCTGCGCGGCTCGGCCCTGCTGACGATCGCCGCTGACCTTCTGGCGGTGGCGGTTGGCTGCATGGCCGCCGTTCGGTTCGCGGCGCCCCGCGAGTCGTTCTGGCACCTGGCACACGCCGCCCCGTTGGTGCTGCTGAGCTGGGCGCTCGCCCACGCGATGATCTGGCCCCTGAAATGCTGGCACTGGCGCAGGCAGGAGCGCGCCGCTGACCGCAAGGCGCTTGAGATAACGCACGATCCGGCCGCGCTCATCAGCGCCATCCGGTCGCTGGCTCAGGATGGCGCCGCCCTGGAGCAGCCCGCCGGATGGATCGGCCGAGTGCTCACCCCCGCTCCCACCATGGAGCAGAAGATCGCACTTGCGGAGCAGTACGCCGCACGACACCGCATTACTCTCAGCGGTCAGACGACCCGCGGCATCAGTGGGGACCTCTGAGCGGCTCCGGGCCGGCCAGACCATCGGTTGATGCCAGGGCGCCGATCCAGGCCGCTACGGCCGATCGGACCGCGTGCCAAAACGGCCTCGACGCCGGCCTATCCGGTGCCCGCGTTGCAATGCCAACGTCATCCGCTACAATCCGGTTGGATCACTGGCATTGCGGAACCCAAGCTGATGATCGGCGTGCGCCCGAGCAGCGCGTGCGCGGCCGGGGCGTCAGCGCGGAGATTCGGCGTGCGCGGCCTCGACGTATAGGCATCCTGCGGGTTCTTCGGGCGCGCGGCCGCCGAGCGAGTGAGGACCCCGACATCATAAACAGAAAACCAAGACGCGTGGCCGGGCGTTCTCCGGGGGGCGATCCCACTCGATGGGCGCGAGAGGACCACGACGTGCAGCTCATGCTGCGCTTCAAGGGGGGCGACCGCGAGGCCTTCAACGAGCTGGTCCGGCGGAACGTCAACAAGGTTCACGCCCTCATCTATCGCTTCCTGGGCGACGGCGACCTGGTGGAGGACCTGACGCAAGAGGTATTCCTGCGCATCTTTCGCACCGCGCCTCGCTACGAGCCCGCAGCCAAATTCAGCACCTGGCTGTATCGCATTGTCGCCAACCTGTCGTTCAACGTGCTTCGAGACCGCAAGAAGAGCCGCCGGGTGCAACTGGAGACCCACGGCGACCAGGATGAGTCCTTCTACCGGGACGTGCCGGATGAGCATGCCCCGCCGCCGCAGCGCGACCTGGCCGAGGCCGAGCTGGCCGACTGCGTGGCCAGGGCCATCAGCGAGCTGCCGGAAAACCAGAAGATCGCCATTGTCCTGAACAAGTACGAACACAAGAACTACGAGGAGATCGCTGCGCTCCTAAACTGCTCGACGATGGCCGTCAAGAGCCTGCTCAGCCGGGCAAGAGGCAACCTCAGGGAAAGTCTCGGGCGTTACCTCAAGACCGACTGAGCCGTCGCAGACGGCCCAGGCAGGCGCCCACGAGGCGGAAGAAAAAAACTCCTTTGTCCGGCGGCACTTGAGCCTGAGTTGGCGGGTTATAGGTGTAGAGCAACGGCACGTCCCGAGGGGTTCACGGCTCGTGGGCGGGTGAACCCAAGACGTGCAGTTCCCGTGAACCGGCAAGACGTGATGCCGATAAGGACAAGAACCGCATAGGTGGCCTCGACCGCGGGGCGGGGCCGGAATTGGTATGGACGAGAGACTGAGTCAGACCGAATTCGAGGATTTGTCGGCCTACCTGGACGGTGAGCTGACAGGCGAGGCGCTGCGTCGCGTGGAGGCCAAGCTCGCCGGCGACGCCGAATGGCAGCGCGCTCTGCGCCGGCTTCAGGCCCTTGACCGGGCGATTGGGGTCTACAACCCGCCCGGCGCACCGGCGGACCTGGCGGCCAGGGTGATTGACGCGGTGGCCAGGGCCCGCCGGCCGGCTCCGCAGGCGATCCGGATCGCGCGGTGGCTCATACCAGCCGCCGCCGCGGCCGCCATCATTCTCGGCGTCTTGATCTACAAGGGCTTGACCGGCCCCGAGACGGAAGTGAAGCCGGGCCGACCCACCGCGAAGGCCGTCCCTGTCGTCGTGCCCGAGAATGCATCGATATCGGCAGAGGAACTGGCCATGGAGCATGCGGATTTTCTGCACCAGAGCTTCGTGGCGGCCGTCGAGAAGGACCGGCGGGAAGAGCGATTCACCGTCGAGAACCTGGACTTCTTCAGGGATTACGACGTGCTGTCGAACATCGAGACGATAGAAGCCATCGACGCCCTGGAGAACCAGGCCAAGGGAACGTGACGCGATGCGCTGGAGACACAAAGGTTTTCTGGCTGCGGCGTTGATCTGCGTGACGGGTGTCGTTGCGGCGGGCGATCCGGAGCCAAAGGAGAGGCCCGAGGGTCCTTCCATCAGCCGGCCGCCCGCGGGTAGCATCGCCGCGCAGCTTCGGCTGGCCGCAAAGCTCAGGGCAATCAAGGGGCCGACCCTCGCAGCGGCCCTGGATCATAATCGTGCCGAATGGGAGGCGCTTTCGCCGGACGAGCGAAGCCGCTTCCGCGAGCACGCAGTGGCCTTTCTGAACGAGTCGCCCGAGCAGCAGGAACGCCTGCTGGAGCAGTACCGAAGGCTGATTCAGATGTCGGCTGAGCGGCGAGAGGAATACCGCCGGACGGCCAAGTGGCTGGCGGTGGTGGCCGAGTCGTTCACCGCCGCCGAGCGGCAGGCCTTGCTCCAGATGCCTCCGGAGAAACGCGCTCGGGTGATTCTCGAAAGGAAGGCTGAACTGATCCGCCGCGGTGTGCTCCCGCGCGAGCCCGAAGGGCCCCTGACGGGGACACCCGCCACGATGCCGGCCCCAACCACAGGGTCCACCACCCAGCCAACCAACTGAAGCGCCCGCCTGCTGCCACAAGACCCGCACGCGCGGGTCGTCCGCGGCAAAGGCAGTTGGCGCCTCGCCCGGCCGCGAATCCCCTCCAAGGCCTGGTCCGGCGGCATCCACGCGCCGCCTACGCGCTGACGACGAAGCGCCGCATCACGTCCGCGCCGAAGCGGCGCTCCTCCGCCAGGCGAGGCGACAGCTCCGGGAGTACCTCGGCGACGTCAAATCGCGGCAGGCCCTCCGCCGGCTCGCACCTCGTCGCAGAAGTGAAGACCACAAGCTCATCCGCCAGCCGGCCGTGCGTGAAGCTCCTCAACACCTTAGCGCCCCCTTCCACCAGCAGACAGGTCCACTGCCGGCGGCCGAGCTCGTCCAGAAGCGCGCCCAAGTCCACCCCCTCCGGCGAGGCCGGCAGGTCCAGCACCTCCACGCCGAGCTGCCGAAGCTCGCCCACCTTCGCCAGATCGGCGGTCATGGCCTCCGTCGTGGTGGCGACAATCACCGGGCAAGCTTCCGCACTGGTCGCCAGCCAACTGCCGGTCGGCAGGCGAAGCCTCGAGTCCAGCACCACCCGGTGCGGCGACCTGCCCGTCCCGCTTCGGTTGGTCAACAGCGGATCGTCGGCCAGCACCGTTCCGATGCCCACGCAGACGCCGTCGCAGAGGCCCCTGAGCTGGTGCACGTGCGCCCGGGCCTCATCGCCGGATATCCACCGGCCGTTGGCGGGCGGAAGTGCCAGGCAGCCCTCCGGCGTCTGGGCCCACTTGCAGATGACCCACGGTCGGCCCTTCGTCCGCAGCTTGACGTAGGCTGCCAGCAGCTCACGTGCCTGGGCCTCCAGCACACCCACCACGACCTCGATTCCCGCCTCCCTAAGGGCAGCCAGCCCCTTCCCGGCTACATGCCGGTCGGGGTCTTCCATCGCCACGACGACGCGCGCGACGCCCGCCTCTATCATGGCGTCGGTGCACGGAGGGGTCTTGCCGGAATGGCAGCACGGCTCAAGCGTAACGTACATCGTCGCCCCGCCTGCATCTCGACCGGCCTCCGTCGCAGCCGACAGCGCCTCTATCTCTGCGTGCGGAAACCCGAACCGCTTGTGCCAGCCGCGAGCAAGCTCCACACCGTCGCGCACCAGCACCGCACCCACCATAGGGTTCGGCTCGACCGCGCCTCGGCCGCGCTGGGCGCACTGAAGCGCGATCGACATGAACCTCTCATCTTCGTTCTGCATGCGCAAGGCCCGTTCCCACAGCCCCGGTCAGGCCCACGGCCGCTCCGGGGGTGGGTGTCTATCTTACCTCACGTTTGGCTGCATTCGCGCCGCATTGACGACCGCGCGCGAAGGCACCGACTCGCCTGAGGCCGGGATGCCTGCTACTGGGCGAGGATGCTGTCTTCCTGCTCGCGTTGAAACTGCCGTGTGTACAGCTCGTAGTACCGCCCGCCCTGTGAGAGCAATTGGCGGTGCGTGCCCTGCTCCACGGCCCGCCCGCCGTCGATAAGCAGAATGGAGTCGGCCGACCGATTCGGCGTCCACCGAGCTGGTGGCCTCGTCCATCACGAAGATCGCCGGGTCGGCCAGCACCGCTCGGGCAAACGATACAAGCTGCCTCTGTCCGGTGGACAGTCGGCCGCCGCCCTGCCCCACCTCTGTGTCATAGCCGCTCTCCGCCGCCACTATGAACTCGTGGGCGCCGACCATCTTCGCGGCTTGCTCGACCTCCTCATCGGACGCCTCAAGCCGGCCGTACCGTATGTTCTCACGAGTCGTGCCGCTGAACAGGTGCGGCGTCTGAAGCACGATCCCCAGCTTGGACTGAAGCCACCCCAAGCTGCGCCGGCGGTAGTCGACGCCGTTGATGAGGATCTCGCCGGAGGTGGGTTCGTAGAAGCGGCACAGCAGCGACACGATAGTGGTCTTGCCGCCGCCGGTCGGCCCCACCAGCGCGATGGACTGACCTGCCTGCACCTTGAGGTTGAAGTCCCTCAGCACCGGCGGACCTTCGAGATACGAGAAGCTGACGTTCCGAAACTCGATCGTCTCGATGGTGTCCGGGAGACCGTCCTCTGCCGTTGCTCCGAGCGCCGCCGTGTCTCGATGGTGCCCGATGGCCTGGAGAACTTCGGGGCTGTCGGCGATCTCAGGCTCGGTCTCCAGCACGCCAACGATGCGCTCGGTTGCCGCCTGGGCCGCCTGCACCTCCGTAAGCACCCGCGCGATCTCGTGCACCGGAAAGAAGAAGAAGCTGCAATAACTCATGAACGCCGCCAGCGTACCGGGCGACATACCCACGGTCGTGTCCTTGAGGTGCTCGATCACCTGCCCGCCGCCGTGCCAGAGCACCAGCCCGACGCCCAGGTTGGCCACCGAGAACACCAGAGGCATGTACATGGCGCGGTACAGGGCGTTGGAGATACTGGCTGACTGCATCTTCCGGCTGAGGCCCTGGAACTCGCCAAGGGCGTCGGCCTCGCGGGCCAGGGTCTTGGTGGTCCTGGCGCCCATGATGCCCTCATTGTAGTTGGCGGTCAGCTCGGAGTTCGCCCTGCGCATCGCGCGAGAGGTTCGCAGTATGCGCTTCTGGAAGTACAGCCCCATCCAGACCAGCAGCGGCAGCACCGACAGGACAATCAGTCCGCAGATCAGGTTGATGTACAGCATCATTCCGCAGACGAAGATCAGCATTGACGTGCCCCAGACGATGTCCAGCGTGCCCCATGCGATCACGCGGCTGAGGCGGTCGCAGTCGCCCGTCAGTCGGGCCATCAGCCAACCCACCGGACGGCGATCGAAGTACGAGAACGACAGATCCTGCATGTGGCTGAACGCCTCCTGGCGCAGGTCATAGCTGACGTGCGTGGTGAGCTTGCCGCCCAGGGTGATGAACGTCCGCACGACCGCCGCGAAGAACATCGCCATGCTGAAGTAGGCCAGAGCGTACCATTTCAACGTGTGCCCGCGCTTGGCGATGGCGTCGTCGATGATTCCTCGAGTTAGCAGAGGGAAGGTCACGTCCATCATCGCCAGGACCAGCGCGCAGCCGATGATGCCCAGCAGGTGCCACTTGTGCGTCATGGCGTGACGGACGATCCGCGACCACCGCCGCCAGTTCGCCCGGCCGGTGAATTCCTCCTCTTGCATTGCCACGTTCGTAGGCATGGGTGGTTCCGTATTCGCTTAGCGCGCGGCCGCGTCAGACCGCCCGCATGTCATCCTTCAGGTCCGCCTCCATGGCGGTCTGGATTTCCCACAGGCGTTTGTACAGGCCCTCCTGCTTGACGAGCTCGGCATGCGTGCCGGACTGGACGATATGCCCTTCATCCAGGACGACTATCCGGTCGGCGCGGCTCAGTGTGCTGAGGCGATGGGCAATCACGATGGTCGTGCGCCGTCCCCGCCGACGCTCCAAGGCCGACAGGATCATCTGCTCGGTCACGGTGTCCACGGCGCTCAGGGCGTCGTCCAGGATGAGCACGGGCGGGTCCTTGACCATCGCCCGCGCCAGCGCCAGGCGCTGCCGCTGCCCGCCGGACAGCGTCACGCCGCGCTCGCCGACTACCGAGTCGTAGCCCCCCTCGAAGGTCATGATGCTGTCGTGCAGACAGGCTGCGCGGGCCACCTCCTCTACCTCCGTGTCTTCCGCCGCAGAGTGGCCCAGACGGATGTTGTCCCGAACCGTTCGCGAGTACAGGAAAGGCTCCTGGAGCACCACGCCGATCTGCGACCGCACGACCGACCGCGGCAGGGCGCGGATTTCGTGCCCGTCGAACTCGATGGCGCCCCGCTCGTAGTCGTACAGCCGAAGCAGCAGATTCACCAGCACGCTCTTGCCCGACCCGCTCGGGCCCAGTAGGGCCAGCGTCGTGCCCGCCGGCACGTCCACCGAAAGGTCCGACAGCACCTGCTTGGACTCCTCGAAGGAGTAGCTCAGGTGCCGGATCGAGATCTGCCCGGAGAACTGCACGTCCCTGTGTGCGTCAGCAGACGGGGCGTCCTGCTCGATCGGCTGGTTGAGGATCTCGCCCACCCGGCCAAGCGAGACCACCGCCTTGCCGGCCTCAGAGAGAATGCGCCCAAGCATCCGCACCGGCCAGAGGAACATGTTGACGACCATGCCGATCGCGATCAGCGTTCCCGGCTGGAGCGTTCCGGCCATAACCCACCAGCCGCCGACGGCGATCACCAGGCCGTTCTGGGCGAAGCACATCAGGTCCGACAGCGACCAGTACCAGGACATCAGCCGGATCAGCCTGAACCAGCGGTTGCGATACCGGCCGCTGTGTTCGGCGAAACGCGCTCGCTCGAACTGCTGCCGGGCGAAGGCCCGCACCACGCGAATGCCGGTGAGGTTCTCCTGGGCGACGGCGGTCATCTTGCCCTCGGCCTCGTCCGCGAGCTTGAAGGCATCGCGGATTCGCCGGAAGAACACGATCGCGAAGGTGACAATGATCGGGACGACGGCCAGACCCACCAGCATCATCGGCGGGCTCAGGTACAGCATCACGACGATCCCGCAGGCCAGCAGGATCGCCGCCCGAAAGATCTCGACAAGCTGCATCGAGAGGAACATGCGGATCGTCTCGACGTCGGAGGTGCAGCGCTGGACGAGGTCTCCCGGCTCGGCCCGGTCGTGATAGCGGCACGGAAGTCGCTGAAGCTTGTCGTACAGCCGGTCGCGCAGACGCAGGGCCATGGACTCCGACGCCAGCGCCGACCACCGCCCGCGCAGGTACGAGAAGAACGCCCCTACAGCGCGCAGCAGCACCACAGCCGCGCCGGCAATCCACAGGTTCCCAGCCAGGACGGACCGACCGCCCAGCCAGGCCACGGCGTCGCGGACCCACTGCGGGGCTTCCAGGGCCTTGCCCATGATGGCGTAGTCGATGGTCCGCCCCACGACCACCGCCCCCAGCAGGTGGCACACGGCGGAGATGAGAATTGCCGCGACGGCCGCCGAGTACAGCAGCCGGTTGCCTCGCAGCAATTCCCAGAGGATTCTCTGTCTAGTCTTCATGATCGCGCCCCGCTCGGGCCGCGGGCGTATCTCCGCTGTCGGCCGAGCCCGCGGTGGGCCGACCCTCGCACAGAGGACTCACTCTCTCCTGACAAACGCCAAACCGCAACATGTGCACGCCCTGTGCCATGGGGCGCCGCCAACCGGGATCGTTCAGAGAAACCGCCCCATCCGCCGCCGCGGCGAACGGGCCCGCCCGCACTACAAGAGAGGCGCGACGCAGGCCGGATTCAGCGAACGCCCTGGAATCCGCGCATCGTCGGCCAGAGATTGAAATGGAGGCGAATCATCACGTTGCTCCGATCAGGCGTGCAGGATATCCTGTCTGAGGAACGCTGCAAGCGAGAAATCACGTTCCCGCAGGAATTTTGACGCGATTGCCGTCCGGTCTGCCTGAGGGTTGCCTGCATCGCATGTTGGGTCCGTCCGGTCGGCCGAAGTCCTGCGGCCTTGATGGGCACAGGCGGCCCATCCACGCTGGTCCGGCTGATAATGAGGTTAGGATGAGGCGCGGACGGAAACCCAGACTAGGCCGGAGACGCATCATGTGGGCCCTTGTGATCGTGTTGGGGGCTGCAGGGGCGTGGATCGCACTTTCGTGTGTGCGGCCGGCGTCGTTCAAGTCCACCAAGTACCCTCGGCCCGGCCAAGCCATCGGCCAAAGGGTCGCGGTCGTCTATTCCACACACTACGAGATGAACCTCGGCGGGGCCGAACGCCTCCATCCTTTCGACATCCACAAGTACGCCAAGATCTACCTGAAGCTCCAGACCGACGGCTACCTGCGCCCGCCTGACGTCTTCGTCCCCCAGCCGGTCACGAAGGAGCAGGTCCTCCTGGTGCACAGCCCCGAGTTCATGGAATCGCTGCGCGATTCGGAGAAGGTGGCGAGGTACCTGGAGGCCCCCCTGGTCGGAGCGATGCCCGCCGCACTCGTCGATGCGGGCATCCTCAATGCATTTCGCTGGTCCTCGGGCGGCACCATCGAGGCCGCCCGGCAGGCGCTTCGGCACGGTATCGGCATCAACATCGGCGGCGGCTACCATCACGCCAAGGGCGACTCCGGGGAGGGTTTCAACGTCTACAACGACCTGGCCATCACTATCCGCGTGCTCCGGCGGGAGCGCCTCATCCGACGTGCCTGCGTGGTGGACCTGGATGTCCATCAGGGCAACGGCACGGCGACAGTGTTTGCCGGCGACAACGACGTGTTCACTTTCTCGATGCACCAGGGCGACATATATCCCATCCCCAAGGCCGTCAGCTCGCTGGACATCGAGCTGCCGCGGGGCACCGGCGACGAGGAATACCTGCGGCTTCTGCGAGGCGCGCTGCCCGGTGTTCTGGATAAGGCCCGGCCGGACATTGTGCTGTTGCAGGCCGGCTGCGACACGCTCGCGGGCGATCCGCTGGCCGGGCTGAGAATGTCGCACCGGGGTATCGTCCTGCGCGACGCGGCGGTCATCGACGCCTGCGTGGCCAGGCACATCCCCGTCGTCATGGCGCTGGGCGGCGGCTACAGCCAGGACGCCTGGCAGGCACAATACGCCAGCATTGCCCGCACGATCGACAAGTACGGCCTGGCCGGACGGGGCCGCCCCCACGCCCCCCGCTCGCCCACGGCAAAGGAGCGGTTCTACACCAGGTAGCCTCGGCCCATGAACCACATCGCCGGCACCTCAGCTCAACACCCCCCTGCCGTGGTCGAGGCGCTCCAGCGCATCCAGCAGATGCTCCTGGCGGCCAAGTACGAATACGCCGCAGGAGACCCGGAGATCTGGCCCGCCACGCCGGTGCTGATGGTGCGGGAGTCCGACCTGTTAATCGTCGAGGCATGGGGGCGTCCCGAGCAGGCGAGCGCGGCGGCGGATGCCTGGCGGGCAGCCTGGGGCCAGAACAAGAAGAACACGGGGCTTCTGCTGGTGGGCGTCGACGCCCCAGACGACCCCCATGTGCGATGGTTCTTTGAGGCGACGAAGGGGACCGTCGCCTACATCGACGCAGAGGGCGGCCGGTTCCGCCTTCGCCGCGGGCGGGGAGTGGGCGGCAATACGCTCAGGCCGCTCACGGAGCACAACCTTCGCAAGCTCATCGACCCCGCGGCCGGTCAGAAGAACGCACAGATAGACTGCCCCGCCATACTGCGCCGCCAACTGGAGGAGAAACGCCAGACCGCGGCCTTCCTCGAGCGCAGCGCCAAGACCGGCAACTACTCCCGGCCGCTGTGCACCTGCGCACTGCTGGCGGTCATAGTCGCTGCCTTCTTGGCCATGGTCGTCAGCGCCAAGACGACGAAGGCTCTGGCAAGCCCGTCCAACGAGCTTGTGCTTCGCTGGGGCGCGCTCTACGGGCCGCTGGTCCGGGCGGGGCAGTGGTGGCGAATCGCCACCTGCTCGCTAGTGCACATCGGAGTGGTGCACCTTCTGTTCAACGGGATCGCCCTGCTGATCTTCGGCCCGCAACTGGAAATGTACGAGGGTCGGTGGCGGCTGGCGCTGCTGTTCGTCTTCAGCGTGGTCTGCGGGTCGCTGGCGCGTCTGGCGTGGAACCCCATGGTCATATCGGCGGGGGCATCCGGAGGCCTGTTTGGACTGATCGGCGCCTTGCTGGCCGTCGTTGTCCGGTATCGGCGGGACTTGCCCAAGACGCTGTCCAAGGCATACGTCAAGTGGTTGGTCACCATCCTGCTGTACAACGCGGCATTCCTATTCCACCCCGGGATCGACGGCGTGGCCCATGTTGGCGGGTTCATCGGCGGGCTGGCGATGGGGCTGATTCTGAGCCGCTCGCCGGTGAAGGTCGAATGGCCACGGGTTTGGACCTGGTTCGCGCTGGCTGCGCTGGCCGTGGCGACGTGCGCCTTCGGGCGGTATGCCGTGGCCCGCATTGACCCCAATGCCCCGGTTAGACCTTCTGATGAACGCGAGCACGAGGATGTCAAGCTGTACGAGCTGTGGCAACTGCGGGCCGATGCCGACGTGGCCGGCATGGAGTTCATTGACCTGGACGTGATCTACAGACTGTGGGAACTGGGAGCGTACACAGACGACGAGGCTGCGATGATGCTGCGAGAGGATGTCCTGCCCCGGCTGCCCGAAGAGGAAGAGGTGGCCGATCTTCTCGCACGCGCGCAGGAGCTGTCCACGGAGGAGGTTGACCTGCGCTCAACGCTGGAGGAATTCCTCAAAGCCCGCGCCGAGTTATGCCAGGCCCTGCTGCGCGCCATGGAAGGCCGAGGCCCCCGCGAGGAGGCCATTCAGGCAGGCGGACGCTACAAGTCCGCGCGGGCGCGGGCTGAATCTGCCTTCGACCAGTTGGGGCAATAACCGAAGCGGATATCCCTGCGACGCGGATCGTCCACCCAACACGATTCGCTGCGCGTCTGCACCCACTCAGTATGCGTACCCCGGTTCACCTCCCGAGAATGCGCCGCCACCGTGATCCTCCAGGACAGGAAGGGCGAAGCGCGGGCCTTCTCCTTCGGTCGCGCGCCCCGCCCCAAGTGTCGCAGTTATCAAGCCACCCCCCGGAACCTACGGCTCGGATCGGTTCACGTCCTCGGACCCGCGCCGCGTCGCCTTGCTCCGGGAGCGCTCCGGCTCCTTGGCGCCGATCACGGTCACGCTGACGGGCTCAAGGCGGCTGATTCGCTCATGGAGCGACTGGGCATCCAGGGTCAACCTCTGGTGCTGCCGCTCGACGAGCTTCAGCTCGCGGTCCAGTTGCTCCACCTTGCGGACGGACTTCAGCAGCTTGGGATCGCTGAGGGCCTTGAGCCGGCGGTCGACTTCCGCCAACTCGGCCTGCTTGCGGGCAAGGGTAATGCTGAGGATCTCGCGCTGCCGGCTGAGTTCACCGGCCTGCGGTACCCCTGCTGCCGCCTGGGCCAGCTCCTCCTCGCGGCGGGCGACGTCCACCTGGGCCTTGAGCCACGCCTCCTTGTCGGCCGCCATCCCCGCGCCGCTGGCGTGACCCGACTTGACCAGCTTCTCGGTGTTCACATACTGCTTCTCCCGCAAGGCGACGATCTCACGGAGATTCTTGAGCATGGCGTCGTCCTTCGCCAGCTGCTTCGCCCGCACGCGAGCCACGGCCTGCGATCTGGCGTAGGCGTCCACTTCCGCACGGAGCCCCGCCAGCTCTAGCTCCAGCTCCAGCTTCCGCTCCGACAACGTCGCCAGACGTTTCTCCACGTCCACACCATGCCACGGGCCCAGCTCCAAGAGCAGCTTTGTTCGCTCCTCCCTGTACTTGTCCGCCTCGGCCGCCGCCTCCGCACCTTGTCTGCTGATGCGATTCTGCTCTTCCAACTGCCTGTTGAACTCCTTCTCTTGCCACGCCCGCAGGGCCTTGCCGAGCTCGTCCAGGTAAGCCTTCAGGAACTCTCGGGCCTGCTCGGGCTTGCCCTCACGAACGCGGGCGAGCGGCTTTAGCACCAGCATCTCTCGGCCGCTGCCGAAGACGATCGGCTCGACGTGGACCCTATCCCGCGTCAAGCCGCAGCGCTTGGCCGCCGAGGCAAGGATGTCATCGGAATTGGCCAGATGCAGGCAGACCCTGCTGTCCCCAAGCAGCGCGAGCATGGTGCGATCGTATGTAACCTTGGCCAGGCAGTCCGCCTGCACATACCGGTTCGGATCGTCATACCATGGCCGGGGGGGTAAAGCCCCATACTCAGGTCCAGGTACGTCTGCTGGTGGATGTCCGGGAGCGGGTCCGTACTGCGCGTGTGCCAAGCCGCAGGCCAACGCCAACACGCTAGCACACAGAAGCACGCGAAGTGTCATGCGCATCATGGTCCTTGTCCTTTCCGGCGCCCGACGATTCGGGCGGTGTCTGGTTCTCAATCTCGTTCAATCGCCTGCGGGCCAACTCGGCCCAGCGGCTGGCGGGGTCCAGGCGAAGCACCTGGCGGTAGTAGACGGTCGCCTCCTGGGGGCGGTTGTCCAGGCGGTAGGTCTTCTCGGCGCGGAGCATGGCGGCGAAGGCGGCCCGGTCCAGTTCCTGCTGGAGCCGTTCAATCGCGCTGGGGGCCTCCAACTCGCGGCGGAGGCGGCCGATCTCGCGCTGGTGACGCTCCAGGGCCGCAAGGCGAGCGACCAGTTCCTCGTGCAGCTCGATCTGGGCCTCGATGGCTGCCGTCTCGGCGCGGATGACGTTTGCATCGAGCTTGAAATCGTCGGCGCCGGCCCGATGGGGCGATTCGACCGGTCGCGGCCAGAGGGCCTGCACCGCGAACGCCGCCGCAATCAGCAACGCCGCCGCGGATGCCGTGCCGACGCCCGCCCGGCGAATCCGCCGACGCCGCGATGCGCGGAACACACCGGCCGCGAAGTCGCCCTCGCCTGCGGCGGGCGGCATCACGCCCGCGTCCGCCTCTCGCAGCAGCTTGGCCAGTCGGTTGTCGGTGTCCATCAGTCTTCCTCGACCCAGTCTCGCAGCAGCGGCCGCAGCCGCTCGCGAGCCCGATGCAGCCGCACCTCGACGGCGTTGCGCCCGAGCTTCAGCACGTCCGCGATCTCGGCAATCGGCATCTCCTGAAGGTACCGCAGCACGGCCACCTCTCGCAGCCGCCGCGGCAGGGCCCGCACGGCCGCTCGCACGGCCCGGCGGCGCTCGCGCTCGGCCGCGCCGCCAGAAGGCTCGGCGGCGTCGACGGGCTCATCCTGCCCGCCACCGAACACAAGCTGCCGCAGCCTCCGCCGGCGGTGATGACTCCGGCAGCGGTTGACCGCAATCGCGTACAGCCACGTTCGCAGGCTGCTCCGCCCGTCGAACCGTCGCAGATTCGTCCAGGCGGAAACGAACACGTCCTGCACCACGTCGTCTACGTCCGCCGGCCAAGCCAGCAGCCGCTGCACCAGACGCGTGACGTCCGCGCGGTGGTCGGACACGATCTGCTCAAACGCCTGGCGCTGGGCGACGGCTGGCCGCCGCACCCGGTCCATCCTCGCGCCGTGCGAGTCGTCGCCTTCGGCGCCGGCTGGCTTTCCCCACCGGCGGGTCATGTCCTGAGGATTAGACTCCCCCGGGGCGCGCATGCTTACAGGAAAACCCGCTGATTGCGGCCTTACTTGTGCCGTTCCGTGCCTGGCTAGCGAGCAGGCCCGGTCTGCCCTTGCCGGGCCTGCTTCTTTGCGCCTGGTCGCGCGCGGCCGGCCAGCCGGCCGTACGGGCAGAGTGCCAGCAGGTCACACCAGGCACACCTCGGATTGCGCGCCCTGCATGTCCGCCGGCCATGGGTTATCAGCAGCACGTGCATCGCATAGCGGTCCTCGGGCGCGATCAGCGGCTCAAGCACCTCGTGGGCCTTGCCGGGCGACGTGCGGGCGGGCAGCAGCCCCAAACGCCGCGATATGCGGAATATGTGCGTGTCGACGGGGAACACCGGCATCCCCAACGAGAAGAGCAGCACGCAGAGGGCGGTCTTGGGGCCGACGCCCTCGAAACGCATCAGGTACTCATATGCCTCCTTCGCGGCCATCTCGCCCAGGAACTTGAGGCTGATCCTGCCGCGGTCCTGGCGGATTCGGCGAAGGATCGCACGGATGCGCGGGGCCTTGATCCGGCTCAGCCCCGAGATGCGAATGCACTTGGCGATCTCCGTAACCGTCGCGTCGGCCACCGCGTTCCAGGAGCGGAAACGCCTCCAGAGCCGCCTGTATCCGGCCGAGCTGTTGGCACTCGAGGTATTCTGGGACAGGATCGTGCCGACGAGCACGGGGACCGGTTTGCCCGAGCACCGCCAGCGCCGCGGGCCGTAGGCGCGCTCCAGCAGCTTCAGGACTCGCTTGAGTGTTCGGCGCCGGCCGTCGGCGGAGGACGCGGCCGCACCGGCTCGCCCGTGCCGGCGAGCGCTACGCTCGCCCGGCCTGGTGGGAGACATGGCCCCTGACGCGCGCGCCCTCATGCCCGCCCCGGTCGCGGGGGTGACCGAGGATCGGATCCTTCTCCAGGTACAGCTCCCAGTTGCTGGCCGAATCGAGTATCGCCTTGCCCTGCTTGCAGTTGGCGATGGTGAGCTTGCCGGCCCGGACGAGGTCGTAGTAAGGCCCGACGTCGCTCTGGCGGTACAGGTTGGCGAACTGCCGGTAGAACTCCTCCCGCGGCAGTCGGGTCGGCAGCACCGAGTGCATCGTGTCGTAGCAGGAGTAGTCGTGCGTCAGCAACTGGTCGCGTTTCTCGCGATACAGGGTCGTTCCCGGCAGCGGCGTCAGCACCGTGAACTGGGTGTGGGTGATCTGCTGCTCCGTGACGTATTCCCTCAGTCGCTTGAAGTCGTCCACGTCCCAGTCCGGATCGACGATGAACGCCCCCCAGATTATCACGCCGTTGTCGCGGAGGATCTTCACGGCCCGGTCGTTGGCGGCGGTCGTGTTGTTCTTGTTGACGCTCTTGAGGGTCTTGTCCGACACACCCTCCAGCCCCAGCAGCACCGCGTACAGCCCGACGTCCACCCACTTCTCGACCAGCTCCGGACGCCGGGCGATGGAATCGGTTCGGCACTCCATGGAGAATCGCTTGTGGATGCCCTCGGCCTTGATCAGATCCGCGATGGCATCCTCACGGCGGTAGTTCATCAGGAAGTTGTCGTCCACGAACGTGATGTGGTCGGTGGAGACGGAGGCCACTTCCTCAACCACGCGCCGGGCGGACATCTGACTGGTGCGCCCCTGGTAGAACTGCCAGACGCTGCAGAAGTTGCACCGGTACGGACAGCCTCGCCCCGTGGCGATGGACGTGTCCGGCTTGTCGAACAGGAAGAAGTATTCCGGACGATGCGCCGCGGTCAGGTCGCGCCGCGGGAGCGGCAGCGAATCGGCGTCCAGGAGCGTGGGGGCGGCTGGATTCTGCACGAACCGACCGTCACGGTCCCGCCGGATCAGGTTCGGGACGTCCTCCAAACCGCGCCCCCTGGCCAGGGCATCGATCAACAGGGGGAACACCAGTTCCCCCTCCCCCAGGCCGATCGCGTCGACCTCGGGGATGTAGAAGTCCTCCGGCAGCAGGGATGCGTGGTACCCGCCCACCAGCGTGAACACGTCGCGGGAGTACTCCCTGACGGTACGCAGCACGCCTTGGGCGGCGTAAACCTCGGTGGTCAGGGCAGTGACGGCCACCACGTCCGGCGCGAACTCCGACAGCACGCGGCCCAGCCGAGTGTTGAGGCGCATATCGAGAATCCGCACGTCGTGGTCAGGCACGGTGGCCGCGACCATCTCCAGCCCAAGAGGCTCGGGCATCGCGGCAAGGCGGAATCCGATTCCCTTCGTCAGATAATCCGGGTGAACAAGCAGTATTTTCAATCGTCCGATCCTTCGAACCAGCCGCAGAGGTATCACAGACTTTTCGCAGCCTCCGCCGCCTGGCACGCTCGGACAATTATACACACCTGCCGGCCTCAAGTGAAGGTCAGGAGGAAACGTCCAGGGAAGCTCAATCGCGGCAGGCCTACCCCACCCAGTCTCGGCGCGGGCAGGAGCCTTGCCCCAAGTATGGCCCGCTCGCCTCGCACACAAGGGCCCCCAAGGCCGGCCGGCAAAAATCCAGCAGGCGGATTGCCTCGCGAAGGGCCTCGCGACGGCGGTAGTAACCGGCCTCGATGAGGCGGCGCCTGACCAGCCCGAAAAGCCGGGCGAGGTTCTCGCAGGGCGCCGGCGCAGCCGCCGACCGCAGCGGACCAACCAGTCCCAGGACAATCCGGCTGGCCCGCAGAAGCAGATCCGCGGCCGCCCGGTCGTCCCCATCGTCGAGGGCCTTCAGGGCGCGCCGGGCAAGGCGCGAGGCGCTGTCGTAGAGCATCAACCGCAGTTTGTGGGGAGCTGCGGTGGCGGCTTCCGTCTCCAGATAGGCCCGCGCCGACCGGGGCAGCCCGCCACACTGCCACGGCTGATCCGGACTGTGCCGCAGTGCGCCGGCCGCCTTCAGATGGCTGGGAAGGTCAGGTCCCATAGCTGGTCCATAGCGCTTATCGACAAGCGACTAAGGACAGCTTTAGCCGCCACCGTTCCGCATCACAATGGGGCACCATGACGTGCTCGCCGTTCGGTCAGTCGAACACGTCACGGCGCGACGGGCGAGAGCCGCCGGAGGGCCTTGTCGCAGGCCGAAACGCAGGCTGCGGCTCCGGCCGCGCGGCAGGCCGAGTCGCCGGCGATGGCGGCGGCCTCAGCACCGGCCTGCTGGTCGGCGCTGAAGCCGTGGTCGGCCCCGGGCGCGTGGTCGCCGCCGGGCGGGTCATGCCCAAACCACGTCCAACTCGAGGCACAGCGGGTTCACTCGCGGGGGCACTGGCAGGCGCGGACGTTCGCCTCATCACCCTGTCCACGGATTCCTCGTCCCACCTGTCAGCAGAGACAAGCGGCGCGACGTACATGGCCACGAACGTGGCCGCACCGCTTGTCAGGTGCCCGCCGGTGTGGCCGGCCCGGGCCATCTGCCGATCCCACGGCACCTGGTAGAGCCTGGCATAGCTCTTGGGCCTGGAGGCAGTCTCGGGATACAGGAAGCCGGTCCTGCCGGCCGACGATGTCATCTCGCCGTCCATCGTTCCGGTCACGTTCGTCCCCACGAGGAACCAGTCGCGGCTGGAGTGGAAGCTGACAACGCCCCTGCGGGAATTGCGGATCGCCATGTCGAGCATGTAGTAGGGAGACAGCGATGCAGCCAGCAGGACTATGCCATCGACCTTCTGCCCCGGTCCCAGCCTCTCGGCGGTCCAGACGGCGATAGCCCCGCCGCCGCTCTGTCCGACCAGGAACACCGGCCGCCCCGGACAGGCCATCCGATACCGCGTGATCTTGTCGGCGAGATGCTCGGCCTTGCGCCAGTTCCTGTCAGTTGCCCGCAGGTTGTACAGCAGGCCCCAGGAGGAGGTCCAGTCATAGAGTTCGATGGCGCAGTCAACCCCGCCCTCGAACAGTCCGCGGCAGATCGCCCTGTTGAGCTGGCTGCGGCCCTCGATGCCCGGCAGCACGATCACCAGCCCCCGCTCCAGCCGCTGAGAGGTCACGTACGGCTGCGGGTCGGCGCACCCCGCCAACAGCAGCAGCCCGAGGACTACGGGCAGGCACTTCATGTGGAGAGCCAATATACCGAATCGCACTGGTCGCCCCAAACGGAAGGAAACGCGACGTTCGGCCCGGGGCCCCTGGGCGTCGGAGGTTGCCAGGCCGGGGCCGAGCTTACTCCTTCACCTCGTATTCCGCGTCGATGACGTCGTCGCCGCCCTTGTCGTCCTTCTTCTTGGCCTGCTGGTCGCCCGAGGGCGGGGCGGACTCGCCGGCCGAACCTTCCGCGCCCCCGGCCGACTGGTACATCGCCTCGGCCACCTTGTGAGAGCTCTTCTCGAGGGTCTCCATGGCCCGCTTGATGGCCTGGGCGTCGTCGCCCTTGAGGGCCTCGCGAAGGTTGGAGATGGCTGACTCGATGTTGCTGCGATCGGCCTGGGCGATCTTCTCGCCCTGGTCCTTGAGCATCTTCTCCATCTGGTAGGCCATCGCGTCGCCCTGGTTCTTCAGGTCCACGACCTCGCGGCGCTTCCGGTCATCCTCAGCATGCGACTCGGCGTCCTTCTTCATCCGGTCCACCTCTTCGCCGCTCAGGCCGGTGGAGCCCTTGATCTCAATGGACTGCTTGGAGCCGGTGGCTTTGTCAACGGCCGACACGTTCAGGATGCCGTTCGTATCGATGCTGAACGTCACCTCAATCTGCGGGATGCCGCGCGGCGCCGGCGGAATGCCAGTGAGGTTGAAACGCCCCAGCGTGCGGTTGTCGCGGGCGAAGTCCCGCTCGCCCTGCAGCACGTGGATCGTGACCTCGGTCTGGCTGTCGGCGGCCGTCGAGAAGATCTCCTTCTTCTCGGTGGGTATGGTGGTGTTGCGCTCGATAAGCTTGGTCATCACGCCGCCGAGGGTTTCCACCCCCAGCGACAGCGGCGTGACGTCCAACAGCACCATCTGCTCTTCGACCTCGCCGCCGATGATGCCCGCCTGGACGGCGGCCCCGATGGCCACCGCCTCATCCGGGTTGATCGACTTGTTCGGTTCCTTGGCGAAGATGTCCTTGACGATGGCGCGGACGCGGGGGATGCGCGTCGAGCCGCCCACCAGGATGCACTGGTCAACTTCTTCGGCGGTGAGCTTGGAGTCCTGAAGGCACGTCTTGCACGGTTGGATGAGCCGCTCGAACACCGGCTCACAGATCTGCTCGAACTTGGCGCGTGTCAGCGTCATCGTCAGATGCTTGGGGCCCTCGGCCGTCGCGGTGATGAACGGCAGGTTGATGTTTGCCTCCATCGCGCTGGACAGCTCACACTTGGCCTTCTCGGCCGCCTCCTTGAGGCGCTGAAGGGCCATCGCGTCCTTGCGAAGGTCGATGCCCTCGGTCCGCTTGAACTCGTCGGCCATGAAGTTGATCAGCAGCTCGTCCAGGTCGTCGCCGCCCAGATGCGTGTCACCGTTGATCGCCAGCACCTCGAAGACGTTGTCGCCGATGTCCAGGATCGAGACATCGAAGGTCCCTCCCCCGAAGTCGAACACCGCGACCTTCTCGTTTGTCTTCTTGTCCAGCCCGTAGGCCAGTGCGGCCGCCGTCGGCTCGGGCAGGATGCGTTCGACCTTGAACCCGGCGATCTCTCCGGCCTCCTTGGTGGCCTGGCGCTGGGAGTCGTTGAAATAGGCCGGCACGGTGATGACCGCCCGCTCGACCGATTCCCCGAGGTAGTCCTCGGCGGTCTTCTTGAGGTCGCGGAGGATCATCGCGCTGATCTCCTGGGGCGTGTACTCCTTGCCCCGCACGCCGACCTTGACCGGATCATCCGCTCCGCCGACCACCTCGTAGGGAACCATCTTCTCTTCCACGGCCACCTCGTTGTGGCGACGGCCCATGAAGCGCTTGATCGAGAAGACGGTGTTCCTGGGGTTGGTCACCTGCTGGTGCCGGGCGGGCTGGCCAACCAGGCGCTCGCCCTTGTCGGTGAAGGCCACCACCGACGGAGTCAGCCGACTGCCCTGCTGGTTGATCAGCACCTTGGGGCTGCCGCCTTCCATCAGAGCAACAACGCTGTTGGTCGTTCCCAGGTCGAGCCCAATGGTTTTGTTGCTGGCCATGTTGCTGTCTCACCTTCCTTCTTATGGCGCATAGCGCGCATTTCAGCTTGCTCTGCCCTGGTGCATGAAGAGGGCAACTCACGTGCCAGGCGCCTATATCATTGCTGTCGAATATGTTACGCGTATACTCCTTCAGTGAGGGCATGTCAAATCGACCGACGGGGGGCGGATTCGGCGCTGCTTTGGCAGACCGCAGCGCCCCGCCGGCCGCCGAACCATGGCGCCTCCGGGACCGCTTGGCGGGACCGCGAACTACGGGTGTCCCCACGAGCCGCCCGGAGCGCGCCGAGCCGGCGCCAACGTCCTTGACCCCGCTCAACTGAGGATGATATGAAGGGCGTCGCTGCCCGGTGGTCACGGGCCGTGTGTGCGGCCGTCGGCGAGATACCGGGAGATCGCGGAGGCAAACTCGGATGAAACTGGCAACGTACACCCGGGCTGGAAGGGAATCATACGGCGCCGTCCTGGACGGAGGAATCTGCGACGTTCCGGCGCTGTGGCCTGAGGGTCCGCGAACGCTCCTGGCGGCGCTCCAAGCCGGCCCGGCGGCCATGGGCAGGATCAAGGAGCTTGCCGCCTGTACGAAGACCCTTCTTCCCAGGGACGTGGTCAGCCTTCTGGCCCCAATACCCGCCCCCCCGAAGGTGATCGGACTGGCCGGCAACTACGCCGAGCACCTGCGCGAGTCGCTGCCCGAGCAGGAGTTCGTCAAGGACCTACGCGGCCGTACGACCCCGCGGCCGTTCATCATGCCTTCGACGACCGTCATCGGTCCAGGCGCGACGATCCCGTGGCCGTCCCATACCAGGCAGATCGACCATGAGATAGAGTTGGCGATTGTCATGGGTGAGACGGCATGCTGCGTCGGCCCCGCCGATGCCGCCAAGTGCATCGCCGGCTACACCATCGCCAACGACGTCTCCGCTCGAAGCCTCACAGTCGCCGAAGGTCGTTCGAAGCGCCCGAGAGATGAGTTCTATGACTGGCTGGCCGGCAAGTGGGCCGACGGGTTCTGCCCGACGGGTCCGTACCTGGTGACGGCCGACGAGGTCGGCGACCCGCGTAAGCTCGACCTTGAACTGACGGTCAACGGCGAGACCCGCCAGAATGGCAACACCTCCCAGATGATCTTCGACGTATACGAGGTGGTCTCTTTCGTCAGCCACCTGATGACCCTCACACCAGGCGACGTGATCGCAACCGGCACCCCGTCCGGTGTGGGGATCGCCACGGGCAGGCTCCTCAAGGGCGGCGACGTGATCGCCTGCCGCATCGATAAGATCGGCGAACTCGCTAACACACTGAGCGCGCCACCGGAGAGGTTCTATAGACCGTGCAAGGCGTGAGATGCTTCGGCGCAGCGCCGGGGACAAGCATCCGCCGAGCGGCTCCAATCGAGGCAGACGGCCGAACATGGACATGAAGCATACTCCAAGCCAGCCGCTCATTCAGCGCCCGCCGCCCCCGCAGCACTGCCCGTACTGCGGGGCGAGGCTCGTGCCGCACTTCTACTTCTGCCTCGCCTGTGCCACCCCCTACAAGAGCCCCGACTCCGTTCTGCCTCCGCTAACAGTGCGGCCTTTGTCTGAGGGAATGTTGATCGCCACCAAGGCCCCTCACGTCTGGCCGCTGTTCTGGACATACCTCGCCGTTGTCCTCGCGGTGGGCATTGGCGGGTATCTGGCCTTCGGGCGCGCACGGTGGGATATCACCATCATCGTCCAGACGGTCGTGCTGTTCGCGGCCACTTCCGTGTGGGCCGCCATCCACTGGCGGTCGCTGCTCGTTCAGTTGAGGCGGCTCGGCTTCTTGCACCCGGCGGCGTGGGTCGGATTGCTGTCGCTGGCGCCGCTGCTGGCGATCAACTATGGCTACCACAGCTTCATCTCCGAGCTGCTGCCGCCTGAACGCGTCGTGAGCAGCGAGGACATTCGCGAATCCGGTCTGTCGCCAGAGGCTCTGGTCTTCTTCTTCTGCGTCTCGCCGGCCATACTGGAGGAGGTCGCCTTCCGCGGGCTGGTGCAGCACTGGCTTCAGGTGGCGATCCGCCCGATCCGCGCGTTGGTCCTGGCCTCGGCGTTGTTTACGGCGTTGCACTTCTCGGTCATCAGCGCTCCCTACCTTTTCGCCGTCGGAATGACGCTGGGATGGGTCAAGTGGAAGACCGGCAGCCTGTACCCCTCCATCCTGATGCACTTTGTGCACAACCTGGTCGTCCTTGAATACTTTCACTAACGGCGGTATCCTGGGCACATCAAACCAGGGCGGCGTGCCTGTCTTGGGCGCCAACGTGAAGGGCGAAAACGGATGTTAGGGGTACAGATCATCATCTGGGTCATCTGCGGGCTGATCTGCTCGGCCATTGCCGCAAGCAAAGGTCGTAACGTCGTCGGCTGGTTCTTCGTAGGACTCCTGACCGCCCTTATCGGGATCATCATCATCGCCTGCCTCAGCAACCTCAAGGAGGAGAAAGCCCGCCTGGAGTGGGCCGAGAGCGAGCGCCGCCGCCTGCGCGAGCAGTTGAGACAGGAAAGGATCAAAGGCGAGTCGTTCCGCCAGTACTCAGCGGCCCGGCTGGACGCGCACGACCAGGCGCTCGACATGGACACGCGGTCGCCTGCGGCCCTTCCGGGCGCCGAGCACGCATCCCCGTTCCACCAGCTCACCCAGGGGCCCGGCAGCACGGCCGCCGCATCGAGGGCTCAAGCCCCCGAGTCGGCGTTTCGGAACCTCGCCGCACAGGCGTCGCCTTCCGCGCCGCCGGTGCAGGACAGCGGGGTCCTGTGGTACTACGAGCTCAGCGGACAGGCTGTCGGGCCCGTCTCCGAGAACGACATCCGCAACCTGCTGCGCTCCGGTCGGATCTCCCGCCAGACACTCCTGTGGACCGAGGACCTGGGCCAGTGGACCTTCGCCGACCAGGTCGAGACGTTTCGCCGAGAGGTGAGCCGGTGAACGAGCGGGTCGAGGGCACGATCGTTCTCGACGGAATCATCGAGGGCAAGCTCACGCCCCAGCCGAACGCCGAAGCCAGGCTCCAGGACTGGATCGACAATACCGCCGCGCCCAACCTGAAGTTCAGCCTCTCCATTGAAGGCAACTCGTTCAGCCTGCTGGCCGACGACAGGCCGATTCTCGCCGAGGTCCTGGGCGCCAGCCCGGCCCGAACCATCGAGCAGCGCCTCCAGGAGCTGCTCGATATCCTGCCCGAGCAACTGCGGCGAAGCGCCTCCTCCACACTGCGAAGCACGGAGTACCGCAAGGGAAAGGAAATCCAGACACTGTATGCAATCGGCCCCGACGGCAGGTTCCACAGCGCCCAGCGGATCATTGAGGCAAAGACAACACCGGCGCCCCAGCCCATGTCGCTCAAGGACAAGCTGCGATTCGGCGCGCTGGGCCTGGGCGTTGCCCTTGTGATCCTGGCGGTATCCTCTATCTTCGTGGACTACCGCGAGCTGGTCGAGAACGTCATCGAGGGCTTCACGCCCCTGAACCCGGAGGGCCTGAAGGTCGAGGCCGACCGGTTCAGCCCTTACTTCAACGTTGTCAAGAAGGAGGCCGCAAGCGGCGGAAAGGAGGCCGTGCTGACCGTCAGGCGGACGGCGGCCTTCCCCAAGACCGATGCGGAGTGCGATCGTCTGCTGAATGACCCGAATATGAGCCTGCCACAGCGGCTGGCGGTCGAGGCCCTGGCGCACGGCTACGTCCGCTGCGAGTACTTCGACAGGAAGAACGGTTTCCGCGGTTTCACGATCCATCGGGTATCGGAACTCCGGCAGAAGGAGGCCACAACGCTTGTGCTGCCGATACCCCGGAAACCTTGTCCGGACCGGATCGTTATAACTTACTGAGGGCGTCTTGCCCCGCCGGCGCAGCGGGGTGCTGGGCAGCGACGCGTCCGCAACCCGCGTGAGGTCGTGAGGGCATTCGCTATTGAGATTCCGCCTGTAGGCGATATCCTGGGTAAATATGGACGATTCGGCTGACCCACATGCGCGCAAGGTCGCCGGCGAGAACGCGGCCGCCCACAAAGCCGCCCCTGCCGACCAGGAGGCGGTCGCGCCCGATGCCGAGGTCCTCGCAACGGTTGAGGCCCTGCTGTTCGCCGGCGACGGCCCGCTTCAGGCGGGGAAGATCGCCCAGGTCGCGCAACTGCCCTCGCGAACGGTCAGGGAGGCGGTCCGGGCCCTCAACGCCCGATACGACCAGATCGGCTCGGCCTTCCGCATCGAGGAGATCGCGGATGGTTACCAGATGCTCACGCTGGGCCAGTACCATGACGTCCTCGCGAGGCTGTTTCAGGCCCGCTCCGAGACGCGGCTGTCACAGGCAGCCATGGAAACGCTTGCGATTATCGCCTACCGTCAGCCGATTCTTCGGGCGGACGTGGAGGCAATCCGGGGAGTCGCCTGCGGCGAAGTCATCCGGGGGCTCATGGACAAGCAGCTAGTCCGCATCGTCGGCAGGGCCCAGGTGCTCGGCCGGCCTTTGCTCTACGGCACGACCAAGAGGTTCCTTGAGCTTTTCGGCCTGAAGTCTCTGAGCGACCTTCCCAAGGCGGAGGAGTTCCGCAAGCCCAGCGGCGAGAAGGACACAGACAACCAGGCGCCTGAGCAGGTGCCTGCGGCGCCCGTTGAGGATGGTTCATACGTCTCGGGAAAGCAGGTCATCCCCGAAGAGAAGGTCGATGACAGTGTGAGATAGGGCAAACCGGCGGGAAGAAGGCCCGTCTCGATGCCCCTTAGGCAGCGGCGGCGTTTGGCAGGGTCTCGGTCGGCACAGGCGGGTGGAGCACCCGCAGGGGCTGAGCAGTGATTCGAAGAACACTGTCCATCCCGAACCGCCCGGGCTCGACGCCGAAGGCCGCGAAATCGGCGAACCACTCACCGTCGGCGCAGTAGCGGAACCGAAACTCCCCCGCCGGCAGGCGCAGCCTGGCCGTCCAGTAGCCCTCACTGGACAGGACCATCGGCAGTTCCCCTTCGCGCCAGCCGTTGAAGTCCCCTGCTAGATGAACCCGCTGTGCTTGAGGCCGGAAGAACCGAAACTCAACCCAGTTACCGTTCAGTGTAACCATCCGCGCCCTCAGCCATCGCGCTTGCCGCTGATAGCAGGTGCACCCGTTCCCGTGCGAGCATACTGCATGTGGAATCGGACGGGCGCGGTGCCCACTTGAAGAAGGCCAAGCCCTTTTTCTTACGTGCTCGCAGGCGCAGTCGTCTCCGCGGGCAATGGGGCGGCAGACTGCGTTTACCCCTCCGGCGCAGTCAAGGCTGCTTCGATGTCAAGCGCGGCGCGCCGGCCCTCGGCGACTGCCTGAACCACGGTCGTGCCGCCATTGACCACATCACCGACGGCCCACACGCCTGGGCGGGTGGTGCGAAATGTGCCCGGCTCGACCTTGATCAGACCACCGGACGTCTGCTCTACGCCGGCCAGCGCCTCGGGCGGCATCGGTTCCATGTGTTCA
>Ga0307378_10002824_pt1 | contig 25997 bp, 12 predicted proteins | sample UN1MG_FD_202238 | JGI IMG/M metagenome (GOLD analysis project Ga0307378, IMG submission 202238) | Soil microbial communities from Risofladan, Vaasa, Finland - UN-1 | ecosystem: Environmental > Terrestrial > Soil > Coastal area > Acid sulfate soil | place: Finland: Risofladan, Vaasa | collected...
CCGAAAGCAATAAGCTAACTTATCTGTGGAAATTTTGCAAATTCTTTCCCGAAAAACTATCAGAACACAAACATCCGTAAACAACAATCCAAAAGATGTCCCAATAAATCTCTTGCCGATAAGCCCAGTTCGTCGCTTAAAAAGCCTGTGAGGTGCTTTAAATTGAAAGATATCAGGGTATGTGAGATTCTACAAATAGCCCTTTCTGCCTTTTCATTGCACTTATCCACGTTTTGATCAAAAAAACATATTAATACATAACCAGATAAATTTTTTCATTGACGGGAGAGCGGTTGATATGGTATAAATTATAGTGGTAATTGTGTGCCTGCACACTTTGGCATCGGTGACTTTTTTACTTCATCCAGCGGGTGCATTATTATTAGCTTCAGAATGAAGGTAGGCGTATTATGCAAAGCTCGGAGCTTAAAAAGCTTCGTGCTTCGCGGATGGTTATTTAGGCATTTCAAACAATAACCGAGTGCCGGTTTTCCCATGGAAGGAGGTAGTTAATTTTTCTAAACAATTGCTTTAGTGAGGAGTAAGTCATGAAAAAGATATATTCGAGTGCGCTGATCATGTTTTTACTTGTTTCAGTTTTCACTCAGGATGAGGTTGTTAGAGGTCAAATCTTTGAAGAGGTTCTGCCCCGTGTAGGGCAAAAGTACGTTCCGTGTGAGTTTCTTGTCAAATTCAAACCCAACGTCTCGGAACAAACCATAAACGCCTTAAATTCAACTCATGGTGTTTCCACTATCTATACGAGCCCCTATGCCGGCTTTAGAAGAATGAGGACGCCGGACGGCGAGACAGTCGCCGACATGGTCGAAATTTATCAGGCAAATTCCAACGTCGAGTACGCCGAGGCGAACTATATCGCTTATGTTCTGAAGGCACCAAACGACGCACTATATTCCCACCAATGGCATCTGTACAATAGCAGCTACGGCGGCATTAACGTCGAATCGGCATGGACTATTTCCACCGGTAGCGGGGTAATTGTGGCAGTCCTTGATACGGGTATTGCCTACGAAGATTACAGCGAAAAAAATCCCGCTGTCTCCAACAGAAGCTATCAGCAGGCCCCGGATTTAGCCGGCACTTTTTTTGTAGCCGGTTATGACTTTGTTAACCATGATGGACACCCCAATGACGATTCAGTCTCAGGGCACGGAACTCACATAGCCGGAACCATCGCTCAAAATACTCACAACGGCATCGGGACGGCCGGAGTAGCCTTCAATGCCTACCTGATGCCGGTAAAGGTACTGGACAACTGCGGGGCCGGCACTTATGCCGATATAGCCGAAGGTATTATCTGGGCAACCGAGAATGGCGCTCATGTGATTAACCTGGGACTTGGAGGAAGTGAACCTTCAATAACTTTAGAGGAGGCGATTGCTTACTCTTATAACCGGGGAGTAACACTTATAGCCGCCGCCGGTAATGACGGCATAGGTGGCGTGTGTTACCCTGCCGCTTACGATGATTATGTTATTGCCGTCGGCGCCACCCGTTACGATGAAACTTTGGCTTATTACTCCAACTACGGACTCAGCCTGGATTTGGTAGCTCCCGGTGGTGACCTTAACGTTGACCAGAATGGAGATGACTACGGGGACGGGATTTTACAGCAGGTATATAAGATAGATACAATATCCTGGGGCTACAGCTTTAGGGAAGGCACTTCAATGGCCGCTGCACATGTCTCCGGGGTCGCAGCGTTGCTCATAGCCAACGGAAATGCCACCTCGCCTGCAGAAGTCAGAGAGGCTTTAGAGTCCACCGCGGAAGACAAGGGGACGGCAGGCTGGGATATAAGATACGGCTGGGGGATAGTGGATGCTTATGCCGCACTTCAATGGGTAGCCACTAAACCAGGGCCGGGGCCAAGTCCGGGACCAGGACCCGGACCGGGGCCGGGACCTCAACCCCTTAAAGCAGAGTTTACGGGTGATCCAACAATCGCCCCTAAGAACACGACGGTACAATTCACCAGTCAAGCCACAGGAAGTATAACCAGCTGGCTATGGGATTTCGGTGATGGGACAACATCAATCGATCCGAATCCATCTCATGCATATATAGACGCACGTACTTACACCGTGAGCCTGACGGTAACGGGCCCGGACGGCTCGGATACAGAAACCAAGAGCATGTTTATCAAACTGTTTTCACCTTCAGTTCCTAATGCAGACTTTACAAGAGAACCCATAAGCATCAATTCACCTATGACTGTGCAATTCACCGATACGTCCACTTGTCCGGCGACTCTTGTCAATCATGTAAACGGCACGATTTACACCACTTCGATGGAATCCGCATCCTATGGAGGCATTACGACCTGGACATGGGACTTCGGCGACGGAACAACATCTAACGAGCGGAACCCGGCGCATACGTACCAGGACGCCGGTGTTTACACAGTGAGCTTGACAGTAGTTGGCCCGAAAGGTAGAGATTCCATAACAATGAGGGACTACATTCAACTGACGATGCCTTCGGTTCCAGTTGCGAACTTTACGGCAAAACCAAGAAGCGGCAACGGCCCTCTGGTCGTGCAATTCACCAACACTTCCACAGGGCATGTCTCCAGCCGCCTTTGGGACTTTGGCGACGGAACAACTTCAACCGAGCAGAATCCGATTCACACGTACACATACAGGAACACCCCCGATTACACGGTCAGCTTAACTGTAACAGGCATGGGTGGCTCGGACACTGAAACCAAGACGAAATACATCCACCTGAACACCCCGCCTATAAACGTAAATATCGGCTTGTCGAAGAATGACGTCTTCCGGAACTGGTACGAAGTAACCGCAGGGCTTACAGTTACACAGAATGACCCGACGGGATTGCCTATCGCCGGAGCGACCGTAGAGGGAACCTGGAGCGGAGGTTATGGTGGAGCTGTCTCCGGCGTAACAAATACAAATGGCGGAATCAGCTTCAAAACAGCGTGGGTAGGAAGAGGCAGTACAGTTACATTCACAATCAATAAAGTGATTATTGGCAGCAAAGAGTACGACTTTGCCGGAACAAGAAGTGCTTCAATAGGAATTTAGAAAGACAAAAGATCTTGTACAAAGAAATCCCTCGATACTGGAGCATAAAACTCCGGTTTATCGAGGGATTTTATTTTATACGGTGCTGTCAGATGTTCTCTCAGGGATCTTTATACCTGTCGGAATTACCTCTGTGGCGGATATCTCCATTTCGAATTAAATATAGACTCCAATCACAACTTTAATCCGAATTCCCGCTTTCGCAACAAGACCGGAACGAATGGATTATTTTACCACAGGAAACTAAAAAGCTCCCCAATCCTGCTTTCCCGGAATATAGTAGCTTGGACAAATAAAGCGGAACATATTTGAAATCTTCAGCACTTTGTTAAGTTTAGACTGGTCTTCATCTTCCATCGAGGCCAATTCACCGCCAAAGACTTCCGAGAAATATTCTTCGGCCGCTTTGTGTCTTTCCTCTTCCGTGTTGAAAAGACTGCGAATTTTGTTCAACTCACCCGCATCCAGCCAAAAACCTCCACAGCCAGGACATTCATCAACCTCAACTTCCTTTTTAACACTGAAGAAGTGCCGCATCATTACAATATCGTCGCAGGACGGACACTTCAATCTCTTTGTATGGTCGATAACAATACTTTCATCCCGCTCTATGTCTAATAGAGTCTCGCCAGCAGACTCGTGTGGTTCATCGAATTTCTGTATCTCGAAATTATCAAACCAGATGCCGCCACAGCCGCCCTGGCATACATCAACCACCACATCCCCTACGGTCTTCTCCTGTAATATATTTCCGCACGCAGGACAGTTCATAATTATTTATCCTCCCAAAAAGGCTAATAATACACTATCACAATGTTTATCGGCATATATCGGCAATAAAACGCTATTGCTCAAGACCAAAAATCTCAAGCCATTGCCTGGTTTCACTCTCGCTTAATCCTCGGCGTTTAGCTGCCGGCTCTTTTGTCATTTTTTTCCGACTCAATTGTTTCTGTATATTATCCCAGAAAGCCTCCGACTTTATCGATGTTGCTTTTCTGGCCCGGGCTGCTTTTCGCAATCTCCGGTCGCTGCTGACAATTTTCAACCTTCTTGGTGCTGTGTTTAAGCTTATTTTGTCCTCGATTACAGTATCAGTATCGGTACCTAAGCCCGCAAAAAAGACCTCCAGATTGCTAATATTATCGAATCCGCTTTTATCAGGGGGCCCGGTACCGTCAAAAATAATTTCACCGCTTTGGCCTGTAAGCTTCAAATAACTACCGATAATACGGCACAACTGAACATCACTTATTGGCCCTGAATCCGGACAATCTTTTTGAACTGAGTGCAACAGATTATGACCATCAATAAAAAACATAATTAAAAGTGCGTGGACTATGAACTCTCGACTACTAACTTTGCCTCTCGGATTCAAATCTTATTTCGCCGCCGACGATTGTTGTCTCAACCTTGCCTTTGACTTTCCAGCCGTGATATGGGCAGTTCCTGCTCTTGGAACGGAATGTGTTTATGTCAATCTCATACTCGGCATTCGGGTCGATAATAGTAACATCTGCCTGTTTGCCTTTACCGAGCGTACCCTTATCTACACCGATTATCTTAGCCGGCTTTTCCGTCATCAAACGAATCAATCCGGGCCAGTCCAGAACACCCGGCTCAATCAGCGCTTTAACGTAAAGACCTAATGCACATTCCAGAGATGCTATACCGAAAGGAGCGGTTAAAAATTCCAGCTCCTTTTCACTTTGCAGGTGCGGAGCATGGTCGGTTGCCAGTGCATCTATAAGCCCTTCGGCAATCGCCTGCTTCAGGGCCTCAACATCTTTCTCTGCCCGTAGAGGCGGGTTTACCTTATAGTTGGTATCATACTCGGCACAACATTGCTCTGTTAAAAGTAAATGATGCGGCGCTACCTCACAGGTAATCGGCAGGGAATCTTTTTTGGCAGCCCTTATCAGTTCGACCGACCCGGCTGTCGATATGTGCTGGGCGTGGTAACGAACCTCAGCCTTTTTAATAAGCTGAATATCGCGCCAGAGAATCGCCTCTTCCGCCAATGGGTCTAAGCCCGGTAAGCCAAGTATAGTCGAATAGTAACCGGAGTTCATCACGCCATTGCCTGTAAAATTTTCAGCCTGACAATGTTGAGCCACAACCACATCGAACATAGCAGCATATTTCAAAGCCCGCAGCATAACAGCCGGGTCCTGCACCCCCCTGCCGTCATCGGTAAAACCAACAGCCCCGGCCTCTGCCATAAATCCCATCTCAGCAAGCTCAACACCCTGCAGTCCTTTTGTGATGGCTCCCATTGTATAGACATGAGTTTTCCTGGCCTGCCTGCCCTTTCGATGGATGTATTCGACATCGGTTTCATTTTCGATAACAGGATTCGTATTCGGCATACAGACAACAGATGTGAAACCTGCCGCAACAGCCGCCGCCGAGCCGCTCGCTATCGTTTCTTCCTCTTCATCGCCAGGTTCACGAAAGTGAACGTGGATATCAATCAGACCCGGTACGACTAACTTGCCGGCCGCATCGATAACCGTCTGTACAGGTTTTTCGACTTTACCGACTTCTGCAATCTTTTCATCGACGATAAGCACATCACATGTTTCGTCGATATTGTTTGCAGGATCTATGACCCGCCCATTTTTTATTAACAGCTCAGAACTCATAGTATCGTTATTCCCGCATAAGCAAGAATCCATGTTGTCTTTAATTTAATTGCCTTCAACCTTAACCTTTTCTGTTTCAACACCAAAGGCAAGTATCTTGTATCTGATATCAATCGCTTGACGCACCTCAACTTTCAGTATTTGCAGGATGCCGATACTACCCTCACGTGTATGAAACACATAAGTAACAGGCAGTTCATCTTTAATCAAACGACGCTCCGTTTCAAAACAAAGTGGAGATTCAGATGAAGTATTTTTCAAGCTTTGCTTCAATAAATCCACCGTAGCAATATCCCAAAGTTCGTTGGCCACAGGCACCATCTGAGAACCTATACAATGCAGACTCCGAAAATCAGGTAAAGCCATACCACCAAAATCAATGCCATTAGCCCAGAGCCATCTGAAGCTCAGCATGTCCTCACCTGACGGTGGCTTAAACAAACTGGCTGTCTCAACATCAAGGCAGTTTTCCATGTTAGGAGCATTATGGTGCACTTTTTTCTCAATTACCTGCCCAAGTCCCACACGCTTGGCCTTATTGACAACAATCGCTGCCTCTGAGCTGCTTAAGTCAGAACTAAATGACTGCAACAATTCCTGCTCAATCTCCTTCCAGTCGGGATATTCGGATAACTGTGATTCTATACGTTCAAGCCTTCGTTTGCTCTCCTGTGCATTTTCCTTTGAGAAAAGCCCAATAAGATACTTATATGCATACTTATGCAATTCCTGCTTTGAATCTTCTTCAGCATGCCGAACCACAATATCCGGAATATCATACTTAGCCTGTAACTGCCACAAGCGTCGTTGTTCTTCGCTTACACTCATTTTCAAAATATCTTTGTACCACTCCCAGAATTTATCTGCTTCTGTAATGGGTGTAGATACGCCGAATAGGCGTGACATTTTCGCTCTTTTTTCTTTTGTCCCTACGTAGAGCATCCGCGGAAATAGTTCCATCTCGCTATTCAACATTTCAACCATAATCATTCCCGAAACAATCCCCCTAATCCGCGAATACAGGCCTCGCCAGTCATCACCATACTTTTCAGATATTTCTCTGGGAATACCGACAACCTGCATTTTCCTTACCTGCTCCAATTTTTTAACATACTCATCGTGTTTCTTCTCAATATCAGGCAGATCCCGAATACGTTCATACTCAGCCAGGAATATTTTAAGCTTATCACGCTCCTTGATAAGCTGCTCAATGCGTCTCTTCCTCCGTAAAGCTTCCCTGTTCGTGTTTTCTTTCCCGGAAATGCCTGATTGGGCTGCACAAATCTGGACAAGGATTAGAATTGAAACTGCTGATATTAATATTAGCTTTTGCATTTTTAGTTTTAAGCTTTAAGTTTTTGTGCTGCCGCCTGGTTGACCAGGAACAACACCGCCATTCTCACAGCCAGACCGTTGGTTACCTGCTCTAAGATAACACTGTTGCGGCCGTCGGCTACTTCGCTTTCTATCTCCAGTCCTCTGTTAATCGGCCCTGGGTGCATAACTAAAATATCGGATTTGGCTCTTTTCATACGCTCAACAGTCAATCCGAAATAATGTGAATACTCCCGTATCGAAGGAAAAGGATTTCCTCCCAGACGCTCAAACTGAATCCGCAGCATATTTATTACATCAACCTTTTCGATAACCTCATCAAGACTATAGCTTACTTTAACCGGTAATTGGCTTACCTGTGGGGGCATAAGTGTCGGTGGGCCTACAAATATGACCTCTGCACCGAGTTTTGTCATCGCCCACATATCACTGCGGGCAACCCGTGAATGTGCTATATCGCCGACAATCGCTATCTTCAATCCTTCAAGGGTGCCCTTTATTTTGCGAATAGTATAGGTATCCAAAAGACCTTGGGTCGGATGCTCACAGAATCCGTCGCCGGCATTTACCACGCAGGCATTGATATTCCTGCTTAAAAATTTAGGCGTGCCGCCGGCATTATGCCGAACCACAACAATGTCAATCCCCAGCGCTTCCAGGTTTCTTGCCGTATCCAAAAGAGACTCGCCTTTACTGACGGAACTTGTCTTCTTGGTGAATTCGATAATATCTGCGCTTAACCGATTTGCGGCAAGGGAAAAGCTGTTCCGCGTCCGCGTGCTGTCTTCAAAAAAAAGGTTTACAACAACTTTGCCGCGCAAAGGCGGGGCCTTTTTGACCGACCGGGTGCTTATCTGCTCAAAACCTTCGGCTGTATCAAGAATGTATGTAATCTCCTCGGCACTAAGTTCACGCAGGCCAAGTAAGTGTTTGCGATGCCACTTAATTTCTTTGCTTTTTCTTTTCAACGCCATAGTCTTGTATTTTTATATATGAGTATATGAATTAATGCGAACCTTATCTTATAATTTTCTCAGTAACGCACACAATCATTTACTCAATGACTACTTCATCTTTTCCGTCCGACTCAACAAGGTTGACCTGAACTAATGTACCCGGTGAAGTATCGGCCTTGTAGCCGGCGTAATCAGCCTGTATCGGAAACTCCCTGCCGGCCCTTTCAACAAGAACAGCCAGCCTTATCGCCTTTGGCCTGCCCAAATCTATTAGGGCATCCATCGCCGCCCTCGCTGAGCGGCCGGTATATAAAACATCATCAACCAAAATAATGATTTTATCATCGACGTTGAATCCGATTTCCGTGGTACGAACCAGCGGTTGGGTGGTAGCATTAGGCGAGTTAAGGTCATCACGATAAAGAGTTATATCCAGAGTTCCGCACGGAACATCTTTGCCGAGCTTTTGGGATAGTTGGCTCGATAACCTTTGAGCAAGGACCTCTCCCCTGCTGCGGATACCGATTACTGCAATATCCAGCTCAACCGGCGTTTCAGAAAGAATACGATCCCCAAGCTCATTGAGAACCTGCTCGATTTGTCCCGAATCTAAAATTACCTTCATAATTAAAAGCAACCACTAATGAAAGACCAATCTTCAATATCGCCGCAAGTATAGCAATCGCAACAGATAAAGGCAAGACTTCTCAATAAGTTTTCCTTAACAGCCATTTTAATGCTAAAAACCATAATATTACTGGAACATACCGGATAATTTGCTTGAAAACAATAACGTTTTATGGTATTATAAAAAAGAGTTTGCAGACAGGCAGACAGATAAATAGCAGCTATGGAGGTTGGCAGTCGGGGGAGCATTTATGTTCCTGTTGGTTTTTTAGCGCCACCTCTGGAGTTAAGAAATGATATATACACCTAAAAGAACGTTTTTGTTAAGTGTGATAACCTGTATAGCAGCGCTGTACAGTGCCGCCGGTTCTATAGCCAAGGCCCAGGAGCCGCACCTCCAACCACAGGGATTAGAGCACGCTGGTATTTATCCCTTAAGACGGATAGAGCCTAATCTGACAGGCGAAGGTGTTAAATTCGCCGTTATCTGTCGAAGCATTACATATATCGAAGATGAACCACAAAACGACTACCGCCCTGATATCGAACATGACTGCTTCAACTCCAGCCGGCTTTTTCTTCACGACCAGGGCCAACCACCTGCAGGCATTTCTCAACATTCGACAGCCATCTGCTCTATACTGCTCGGTGAGGACCCCAACGCATTTTACCCACAGATAGGACAATTTTACTACCAGGGAATAGCACCCCAGGCCCAGGCCGATATCTACGAATTCTGGCATTTTTTAACCAATAATATCTTCGAGCACTTACCGCCGGACGCAGATATTATTACAATCGACAACGGCATTCAATTCGAAGATTGGTGGACAAACGGTATCGAGTCATTGGCCGAACATTATGGTCTCACTGTCGTGGCCGCCATTGGTAACGGAACCAATGCTCATGACCCTGTCCTGTATCCGGGCGCCGGGGCAAACATCATCGGCGTTGGCGTTATCGACTCTGTAGATACCAAAGACCTTGCAACAAACCTGGAACATTTTGCATTGGCCTACCCGGAGCATTCGACTTTCGGTCCGACACCCGATGAGCGATGCAAACCTGACATCCTCGCTCCCGGCAATTGTTTAGCCGCAATTGACAACAAACCCAACGCCTATGAACCGACCGGTAACTGGTCAAGCTTCTCGACACAAATAGTAGCAGGAACAATCGGCCTGCTCGTTCAAAAGGCCAAACAGGACCCGAACTTAAGTTCTGCCGTCTCACCGGAAGCCGGAAACAGCGTTATCAAAGCAATACTATTAAATTCAGCAGTCAAACTGCCCTTCTGGCACAAAGGCCGGCTCCAAACCGACGATGACCACACCGCCCCTCTTGACTACATTCAAGGGGCCGGTATGTTAAATGCAGTCGGAGCCTACAGGCATTTAACATCCGGGCCAAATGAGCCCGGTGATGTTTCAACAACCGGCTGGGATTTAAACCAACTCTATAGCAGCACAAGGCTGGAAAATGTTTACAAAATCATATTAGCCGAACCTGCCGACAAATTTATCACAACCACTCTCGTCTGGAACAAACACTTTGACAGAACCTATCCCTTCGAACCGGCCCCTGAAAAAGACTGCGATCTTCGCCTCGAACTCTGGGCAGTTGACCCAAACAATCCCGGCAACGATTATCTGCTCGACTATAGTGACAGCAATGTTGACAATGTTGAGCACATCTATATTCCCGCAGATCCCAACTATTCAAACTACGAAATTATTCTGTCTATGAACGAAAATGACGACCCAAGAGAAATAGCCATCGCACAGAGCTACGGCCTGGCCTGGAACATAAGTGATAAACAAGACAGTGACAGCATCTTTTTGTATGACCTGAATGCCGACGGTATTGTGAACGAGGCAGATTTTGCCATCCTGCTCAAGAACATCTTCAACAGCACAAAATCACCGGAAAGTTATCTACTCGGTGACATCAATGCTGACGGTGCAATCGACATCAAAGATTTCAATACCCTCATAGAACACAATAAACTTCAGGCCGATTGGTATATAAAACCAGAAGATAAACTAAAATAACTTGCGTACAACAAATAATAACATTCAACTTTGACACGAGAGTATTTGTTAAGGAGGGATGGGGAATCAAGAAAACATTTCCAGTAAAGTTTATTTTTGCCGTTCTTTTTCTGACAGCATTTTCTTCTACAGGTCTTGCTCAGGAGCCCTGGAAATTTATTGTTACCTGCGACAGCCGCGGCTCTATCTATGGAATCAATCCGGTTATCCTTAGTGAGCTTGCTGCTGAGATTAAAAGCCAGGGTGTCGATTTTGTTATGTTTTCCGGCGACCTTGTTTCCGGCTACTTAGTACAAGACCCTGTTATATTTGAAGCTCAGCTCAGAGTCTGGGTGGAAATAATGAAACCTGTTTACGATGCTGATATCCCCGTATATGTCAGCCGCGGCAATCATGAGCTCGGCGATGTCTGGAGTAACTATCCTCATCCAGGTACAAGTCCCGACCCAAATGATAATAACATGCTGCGCTGGCTCAACGTCTTCGGCAATGACTCTTATCCCAAACAGAAGCTGCCCGAGAACGGCCCTGCAGATGAGAAGTTTACGACGTATTCCGTTACGCACAAAAATGCTTTTATTGCCATGCTTGATAACTATGCCGGCACACGGCATGATTTTCATCATAAAATCAACCAGAAGTGGCTGGACGACCAATTGGCTGCAAATACCAAACCGCATATCTTCTTTGCCGGCCACGAACAGGCCTTTAGGGCTTTGCATTCCGATTGTCTCGACTATTTTTCGGCCCAGCGTGATGCGTTTTGGGCCGCAATCAAAAACGCAGGCGGACGAACGTACTTTTGTGGACACGACCACTTTTATGACCACGCACGAGTCGATGACGGCGACGCTAACCCGAATAACGACATTCACCAATACATTATCGGAACCGCCGGTGCGCCGCCATATACATGGTCGCCGCCTTACGCCGGCAATAATGGCAGCTATATTATCGAACAATGGAACCATGCCAAAGGGTGCGGTTATGTCCTGGTCGAGATTGACGGGCTTAACGTTACACTCACCTGGATAGAACGCCATTCCAACAATCTGAACATTCCGGGCATCTACGAGCCGAACGAAGTATGGAGTTACACCGCTACTCCAAAACCGATTGTACTCTCGCCAAATGGCAGCGAAAATCTCTCAGCAGCAGGTGACTATACGATAATCTGGAAAACAATCGAAGGCAATACAACTGACTACGTGATAATAGAATATTCACTCGATAACGGTCAAACCTGGCAGGAGATAGGCTCCTCGCCGAATACCGGCTGGTACGAGTGGGACTCGCTTCCGCACATCAGCTCAAATGAGTGTCTGGTTCGCATTAGTGACTTAAATAATACACTTATAAGTGATACAAGCGACAAGGTATTTACAATATCCAAATGCCGGACAAAACTCAAAGCCGACCTGAACGGCGATTGCAATGTTGACATTCTTGATTTTGCCATTTTAGCCGATTATTGGCTCAAATGAGCAAATCTGTTCTGAAAATCTTCTTTTAATTTTCCAGCATTTCTGATAAAAAAGTGCCATACGCAATACGAAGAACAATATTATGAAATTGATTGTAAAAAAATCACGCTTAAAAGGAACAGTCGTAATTCCAGGTTCCAAGTCGCACACTATTCGTGCCGTCGCGATAGCCTCATTAGCAGCAGGTGAAAGTCTTATCCATAATCCCCTGGAATCAAGCGATACACAGGCAGCGGTGGCGTGCTACCGAGCTTTAGGCGCTGAGATTAACACATCTGACCCCAAGCTTTGGAAGGTTATAGGCACAAGCGGAAAAATTCACACCCCACAGGAAATCATTGACGTGGGCAATTCCGGCACAACCCTGCGTATAGCAATGGGTTCGGCTGCGCTGGCCCAGGCCGGCCAGACCATATCTTTCACCGGCGATGAACAAATTCAGACCCGACCTGTCGGGCCGCTAATGCATGCCCTTAGCGAGCTCGGCGCTAAATGCACAAGCCTTAAAAACAATGGCAAAGTACCTGTTGAAATAACGGGAAAACTGGCAGGTGGAAAAACCGCCATCGCCGCAACTACAAGTCAATATCTCTCCAGTTTGCTCTTGTGCGCACCCTTGGCGTCCAAAGATACCTTGATAGATGTAACTTTGCTAAACGAGCCGGGTTATGTACAGATGACGCTCGACTGGCTCGACAAACAGCAGATAGAATATGAAAATCAGCAGTTCCGAAAATTCATAATCAAAGGCAATCAAAGTTACAAAGCCTTCAATGATAAAATCCCCGCCGACTTTTCCAGTGCCACGTTCTTTCTTTGTGCTGCCGCCATATCCGCAGAGCAAGTAACCCTGCTCGGGCTGGATTTTACTGATAGTCAGCCCGACAAAGCAGTGGTTGACTACCTAAAGGCAATGGGTGCCGATATTAGTATTGGCCCGAATTCAGTAACAGTTAAAGCGGCAACACTCAAAGGCGCCGAGCTCGATATGAACAAGACCCCCGATGCACTGCCCGCTATGGCTGTTACCGCTGCTTTTGCCAAAGGAACAACCAAACTGCTGAACGTCCCCCAGGCACGCAGCAAAGAGACCGACCGAATCAAATGCATGGCCGAAGAGTTGAAAAAAATGGACATAGATGTTGAAGAATTACCGGACGGCCTTATAATAGGCCCCAGTAAGCCCAAACCCGCTGAACTACACGGCTGGGCTGACCATCGAATCGTAATGGCATTGTCACTGGCGGGAATGAACCTGGATGCTCAATGCACCATAGATACCGCCCAGGCAATCAGCGTTACGTTTCCCGGTTACGTGGAATTGATGAAGGGTATCGGTGCAAATATGGAAGTACTAAACTGTGAGTAGTGCACCGTAACACGGATAAATATCAAAATATAAACTACGAACGATTAATGTTAGGAGAATAAGTAAAAATGATTGGCTGTCACATTGGACGAATGTTTCAGGTAACAGTGGCCGGAGGTTCTTATCAGGAAGGCCTGAGCTCCGTTTTGCATGGTGTACCAACCGGTATGTTACTGACCGAACAGGAAATATATGGCGACCTGCTTCTTAGGAAGCCAGGCGCCGACGAATTGAGCAGCCCGCGAAAAGAGCCTGACCTTCCGATTATCTATTCCGGTATAAATGCTGCGGACACTATCGACGGTGCCGGAAATAAAAATCACACCAACGGTACACCTTTGACGATTCTTATTCCCAACCTGGACCGCCATTTCATTCACATCAAGCAATACCAGGATACGAATCGTACACCTCGCCCGGGTCATGCATCCTATGCTTCTTTCAAAAAATACGGCCCGGATGACGATGCCATCGGCGCCGGTATTTTCAGTGGACGTTACACCTCGACCATTGTGGCCGCCGGATACGTCGCTAAAAAAGTCCTGAAGAAATGCGGTATCGAAGTGTTTTCCTATGTAAGGGAAATAGCCGGCGTCCGATGCCCCGAAGTTCCCGCCGAAAAGGCCTTTCAGCACACCAATAATTACAAAAAGATGCGGCATGACCTCGACCCGTTTTATCAGGAGGTTTATGTCAAAGGCCGCATAAATATGGATATGAGATTTCTGGAAAAAACCAGAATATTAGCCGAGATTCAACAGGAAATCGATGCTATTCGCGACAAGGCCCCGAAGATCTCTGCCAAAACGGTGAAGGACAAATACAACGTGCATCCGATATTGAACTGTCCTGATACGGATGCCGCTCAGGCAATGGTTGATGCTTGTAAACGCATCGCAGCCACAGGTGATTCAGCAGGTGGTGTAGTTGAAGTAGTCGTAACCGGTGTTCCGGCAGGTCTCGGAGAGCCGGTTTTTTATAAACTCGACGCCGAGCTGGGCAGAATGCTCGGCATCGGTGCCGTCAAAGGCGTCGAGGTTGGAGCCGGCTTTGCCGTCAAAGATATGACAGGTTATCAGAATAACGACCAGATGCGCTCTGAAAACGGCAAAGTTATATTTGAATCAAACAACGCCGGCGGAATTACAGGCGGCCTTTCCACAGGCCAGCCAATTGTGGTTAAACTTGCGGTCAAACCCACACCCACTATTGACAAGCCCCAGAAGACAATTGACAAATATACTCTGGAGAACAAGGATCTGGCTGCTATTACCAGGCGTGACCCAACGATTGTGGCTCGAATATGGCCGGTCGCCGAAAACTACACATCAATAGTGATACTTGACCACCTGTTCGCACACTACGGCTACCAGGTGTTAAAAGACAAATAAAAAAATCCGGCTCGCTCAGCGAGCCGGATTCTTTATATCAATACTTTATTTACTATCCCCCTGCCCTACTACGGTGGATCAGCCCGTTCCTCTGTTGACCAGGCCGTCTCATTGCGGAACTGATCGCGTGCCTTGACACGGAAACGATGACCTTGGTTGGTCCTTCCTAACAGGACGGTATAGAACGGGCCTGCCTGCCAGCCGCTGCTAAAGCCCGAGTTGGTTGTACACTCAAAGAAATACTCAACAGGTCCGCCACCGGCATCTACAGCCACTGTAGCTGTCATCACAGCCCAGTTGTCCCAAATTCCGCCGCCGTTATTGATTTCCCGGGGTGTCCCGTCGAAGCCATTCGGGTCCTGAGTCGGGTCCCAAGTCATTGGATCCGGCGCCGGAGCAATTAGATCCACAGAAACTAAAGTTCTAACAATAACCGTCTCTGACCAACCGGTTTCGTTCTGATAAGCGGATTTATCTCTTGCTTTGACCCTGTAAGAATATTCGGTATTGGGGTCAAGATCAGCGTCTGTATAATTCGGATCATCCTGCCAGCCGCTATCGTGCCCACCAGCAGATGTGCTCTCGAAATAATACTCCACTTCACTGTCATCAATGGCAACCGACGATGTCATTGAAACCGAAGTCTCCGAAACAGCAAAGATGTCTTCGATGTGAGGAGCAGGTGCCGGAGGTATGCTGTCTAAACCTGCATAGCGGACTTCAGACCACTTTGTTTCCCAACCCAGTGCATCCTGCGTCTTTACCCTGTAGCCATATTCTACACCCGGTGTAAGGCCTCCGTCAGTATATGTCGGGCTCCTCTGCCAGCCGCTGTCATGACCGCCATCGATACTGATACTTTCGAAGTAATATTCAACATCCCAGCCCCAGGCGTCGGTAGCTGTCTCAGCAGTCATGGTGATTGAGCCTCCAGAGCTTAAATACGGCTCTGTTTCCCACCTGCTTGGATTGGGTATAGGAGCGACCGTATCTTCGACGAGCCAGCAGTCAGCCAGGAAAGCTATGTCACTCATATTAACATTCATATCTGATGTCAGGTCTGCTCCGTTGCACCAGTTATTGCCTTGTGAACAACTATCCTCAAGCCATCTGTCTGCAAGTACAGCAAAATCACGGAAGTTAATCACTCCATCCAGCACAAGGTCACACAATCTGCATGGTTCCGCTCCCGGATGATGATAGCCTATATCAACACGACCCGCATCAGATATTTCGTCGGTTCTGGTTGTGTGTCCCAGGAAACCAATATAGCTTGCATAATCACTGCCGGCGTCAACATAAGGACTATTCTGCGACTGACCTGAGCTGATCTGACTTAGATAGTAATTACCACGTGGACCTTCGACAAATAACGGATCTTTATCTTTATTTCCGCTGCCCCAGTTGAGGGTACAATCTTCGTCAACCCAAACACCAGAACGCCCATCCTTCATGCCGCTGTAAGAAACGGAAAGCGTTCCACAGGTTTTGTTAAATTCAAAACCTGAGCCTAATGCAATTCCACTTCCTTTCAAGGCAAAATTGTTCCAGAAGATGCTGTTGGTAACTATACAGTCACTCTCGTAAGAATTGTAAAGCCCGCCACCGTAACCGGTATTATTGGGTTCTCCGAGGAAGCCCGAAGTGGCATTACCGGCAAATGTGCAGTTGGAAATAATCGAATTAGTAAACCAGTTGGCCGAGACACCACCACCATCTCTGCCGGCTCCATTGTTTATAATCAAGTTGTTCCTCAACGAGGCGGTATTCACATCACGCAGATAAACGCCACCTCCTGAAAAACCAGCTATATTGCCGCTGATGTTGCAATCCTGGATGTTGATACCTCCCAACCAGCAATATAAGCCGGCACCGTCCGTGAGAATAATATCATCATTGAGGTCATTGACATCGCCAATCGCCCTGTTATTCGTAAAGTTACTGCTCAATACATTTATCAGGCCGTCAACGCCAATGAACCCACCGCCACGAAGTGCTTCATTGGACGTAATATTGCAATCGACGATTGTCACATCTGTATTATCAGTATATATTCCACCGCCGGAATCGGCTTGATTGTCAACGAAGTTGCAGCCCACAAACACAACCGCAGCGCTGTCCTCGGCACATACACCCCCTCCAAATCCACTATAGGGGTCAAGGCGATGATTAGGATCAGTTATTCCCGCCGGAAGCGCCGAAGCAATATTATCTTCAAATGTGCAATCCGTGAAAGTTACTACAGAATCAGCCGCACAATAAACACCGGCTCCGTATGTCGGTATCTCAAAGGAAACCAGGGGCTCCAGATTCCTGCCGCCTGTCCCGGCAATTTCACCGCCAATTCCACTCATCCCGCCCTGAGTACGGTTCCCTCTGATTTCACAGTTTACAAAAGTAACATTACTTCCTATGTCACAAAATGCCCCTCCTCCATATCCGGAGTACCATCGGTAGTCGCCGAAATAAGAGACCAGGTTGACATCATAAATAGGCGCGTAGACAAATGCTAAGTCCCAATCCCAGACTTCCCACAGTTGATTGGCAAACTCGATGAGAGCACTATCGGGGTCATAATGAATTGCATTAGACGTGCTCCAGTTTCCTCCGTAGTTAGCGTAGCCTTCGTTCTCACCGCCACCGTCGCCGCCGTTGCCGCCGTTGCCGCCGAGGGCTGTATTGTTTTCGATTATGCAGTTTATAAATTTGGGACTGCTGTCTGGGCCGCACCATATAGCCCCGCCGTGTGCCCAGCCGCCCCAGCCGCCTCGGCCTGCATTGAGAATCGGGTCGTCCCCATCAGCACCTACGCCGTTTCCGCCGTTACCTCCCTCAAGAAAATTGTTTCTTATTATGCAGTTTTTGATAATGGGGCTCGCTCCATTTTCGATGTGTATTGCAGCACCCTCGAAACTCCCACCGTCCTCACCGTTAGGATGATTTGCATCCCTGTCACCGTCGTTACCGTTCCCAATATGTCCGCCGCAGTTCTGTATCGTAATGCCGTTAAGGACCGTCCTGGAATCTGTGTTAGATGTAAACCAGATACCAAGATTGGTGAAATCATTGGTACCTACGTACCCATCAATAATAGTTGCCGCAACGCTGTTGGGGTCGTCGGGATTTCTCGACATGATAGTAACAGCCCTGTCCACCATAAGTGAGATACTTTGATATCCACCGTAATATGTGCCGGGTTCAACCACAATCCTATCGCCATCTTTGGAAGCATTGACCGCTTCCTGGATTGTCGGGTAGTTACCCGGTACGGTAACGGTCCTGCCAAGATACTCCACGAACTCAACGGTAATAGTCTTGTTCGAATCCATCGTCACGGTATTGGTAAGAGCAACAGAGCTGTCATCATCAGTGCCTACCCATTTGACCCGATAGCCCGGGTCCTTGGTCGCATACAGCTTAACTACAGTGAACTTGTCGAAGGTCCCGCTCCTCGGTTCAACTGTACCGTTCTCACCGACGACATTTACAATCAACCTATACTTACCTTCGCCGAGGGCATAGTGCAGGCCTATATCGACCTGCCCCGCATCAGGGACGCCATCGGAGCGAGTTGTAAACTCTTCGAGGCCAAGAGCAATCACCGAACCACTGCCTGCATCGACGCATGGGCTGTTAACGTCCTGTCCCGCCGCTCCCTGACTAAGGCTGTGGTGCGATTCAACAAAGAGCGGGTCGGCATTGATATTACCTTCGAGCCAGTTGAGGATGCGTCCCGGCTCGATATAGACAGCCTCAGAATCCCGTCCACCCTGGATGTCACAATAAGAAACTGTTAGGGCGGCGGGTCTGTCTAAATAGAACGGTTCATCATCGCTGCCAACAGATATCTGGTTGCCGTGAGTCCCGACGTTGTCCCAGAGGATACTATTAATAAGAGTCGTTTGGCTTTGATAAGAGCAGGACAATCCGCCTCCTCTTCCGTGCTTATTATTAGTCGGGTCATTCGCCCTGTTATTAACAATTGTACAGTTGGAGATTGTTGGGGTAGTAAGCCAGTAAGAGACAATACCGCCGCCGTCCAGAACAGCAAGGTTTCTCTTGACCAGACAGTTTTTAAGAATCGGCACGCTTGGGTCACCGCCGAAATAAACACCACCGCCGGAGCCGGAAGACGAATTGCCGGTTATGAAGCAGTTTTCAATTTTTGCTTCAGAAGACCAGCAGAACATTCCACCACCGCCGCCGAAAGGCTTTTCAGTACCGAAGGAACTAAGATCAGGGTCTAACCAGCGTGTTCTGGCTCTATTACCCATGACGCTGCAGCCTGTAATCACCGGCGCTCCGCTGCTCCAGTACATACCTCCGCCATGCTCAGCGACATTATTAATGATTACCGAGTCCAAAATCGATATCTCCGCGCCCTCGCCGTGCCAGTAAAGGGCGCCTCCGAAGGATGATTCATTATTACTAAAGTAACTGCTGTCGATGGTTATCTCGCTGCCGTTGTGCCATAGTCCTGAATCCCGGTCCAATATTCCGCCACCGTATATTGAACCACCGGAGCTGAAAGTTCCAATGGTAGAATTGCCGATGAAATCGCAGTACTTGATATCGATTGAGCAATCGGACGGCCAGAACAATGCACCTCCGTCATCTCCGGAAGAGTTATCGACATAGTTACAGTCAATAATCTCCGCCGAGCATAAATAGCTAAAGTACTGAGCTCCTCCACTTCCACTGGAGCCGGCCAGATTGCCTATTAATTCACACCGATTGAGTATAGCCTCGCATCCACTCTCATAAAATTCACCGCCGCCGTCCTGGCCGGTGCCGTCCACTTGTCTTGATGCGTTGTAGCTTATCGTGCTGTCGGTAATTTTGACTTTGCAATCGTTCTCATAGTAATTAGCGCCTCCGTAGCTCGGCGTGTAACTGTTCATTGTCATGCCAATCAAGCCATCCGCGCCGGCTGCGCCGCCGTCGCCTCCCTCACCGCCAACGCCTCCATCCCCGGGACCTAAATTTGGTGCGTTTGGGTCGTCTTCTTCTTCTGCGGCATCATCCTCTTCTTCAGGGATAATTATTCTAGACGGACCGCCTGAACCACCGTCGCCGCCTATGCCGCCGTCACCGGCTGCGCCATCTCCTTCGCCGTCGCCGCCGACGCCGCCGTTGCCGCCGTCACCGCCGCCATAAGTATAAAACAGAACAATCGTTTCAGCAGCGCTGTCACTAATAATTGTATCCGAGATTTCAACTTCGCAGCCCTCTCCGTAGTATATGGCACCTGCCCACGACCTTCTGCCGTTTACACCCATGTTGCCGCCGAAACCACCGTCACCGCCGGTGCCGCCGCCGCCATCCACACCTGCTCCGCCGTCTGCGCCGTCGGTCTCACCGCCGCCACCGGCTCCGCCGTCGGCAAATTCTGCGCCAACGCCGGCATTACCGCCGTTGCCGCCATCTCCGCCGTAGTTGCCAAGTCCCTGCCGTGTGGAGCAGTTCAAAATTTCAAGAAATCGTATCGTCGGACGGCAATTGGGGCCAAAATATATCGCGCCGCCTAAAGCTTCGCCGCCCTCGCCGCCTTTTCCGCCGTCGCCGCCTCTACCACCATTACCACCCACGCCGCCGTCGCCACCTACTCCGCCGGCACCGCCTGCTCCCTGCGCCCCGTCGTTCAAGCCCTCGCCTCCGTCCTGGCCGGCCTGACCTTCCTGGCCGGGCTGACCACCCTGGCCGTCCTGACCGTCCTGACCTGCCCCTCCATAACCGCCATCGCCGCCAATGGCCGCACAGTTGATAATTTTGCAATTCAGAATGATTGGAGCACAATCGGCATCGAAATACATCGCGCCTCCATAGGCGACACCACCATCGCCACCGGGCAAACCGGCCATACCGTCAAGACCCGCCGCACCTGGCTCACCGGGCGCACCTGGTTCGCCATCCAAACCGGGCAAACCATCTACCGGCGCATTCGGGTCCGTAGGCGGTTCAGGCCTGTTCGGATCGTTCGGAGCCCATTGGTTCGGATCGTCCGGATCCGGTACATCCGGTGGGGGCAATGGATCGAGTGGATCCAGCGGATCCAGTGCATCCGGAGGATCCTCGGGAGGGTCATAGATAAAAGCGTTGTTCTCACCGTTCCGACCTTGGGCGACAACGTCTTCGATGACCAGATGAGACAGAGTTGGACTGCTGCCGTTAAGACAGGTTATTGCTCCGCCGAGAGCGGGCTCGCCGGGGGTCCCCACGCCATCGGCGAGTGGCATACGACCGAATACTAACAGAGGTTGTGTACTGCCCTGGCCCCTAATAGTGAAACCATCAACGACGGAGTCGTGGCCTTCGCCGCTTTGGAAGATAAAAGCTGGACCGCCGTAAGTTTGTATAATTGTTTTAGCAACAGAATCAGGATCATCCGGATGTTCGCTGGCGATAGTAATCGCCTTACCCATAAAATCATAGCCGCCGAAATAAGTGCCGGCCGAAACGACGATTTTGTCGCCGTGGGTGTATGCAGCATCGATTGCCGAACCAATGCTCTGATATTGTCCGGGCACATGCAGACTCTTCGGTTGTCGGAACAGTATTGTAACATCCTTATCAGAGTCCATCGTTATAGTATTTGTATTAGACCATGATGTATCATCATCCGTCCCGGCCCATCGGTCAACAATGTAGGTCCGGTCAGGTGCTGCGATAAGCGCTACCACTGTGCCATCGGGATAATATTCACCTCTCCTGTGATAGGGTGATATTGTTCCACGACCACCGATAATTTCGGTACGTAATTGATAAAGAGGAACCTCTTCAAATTCAATCGTTACATTTGTATCGGCAACCATAGTAACTTTTTTACTGGTACCCGTAGATAAGTCATCATCGGTTCCCGTCCACCCCTTGACTCGATAACCCTCATCAGGATATGCTTCGAGCTGCACGACTTCGTACTGCCGATAAGCACCGCTTCCCGGCTCGACACGACCCCTGGCCAGGTTCGGGTCAACGGGCACAGTTGCATCTACAACAGTAACATCCAACTGTACAAGCCTGGCCGGCAAAGCAGCAAAATGAGCACCTATATCGATTATACCTGCATCGGTAACTCCATCCGTCCTGGTAGTATAGCTGTCTATTTGAAGACTAATATCAGTGTCCGGGTCACCCGCATCCACACAGGGGCTGTCACTGCCGAGTTGTCCGGCCGCAGTTTGATTTAGATAGTACTTACCCGATGGGCCTGTCGTAAAGAGAGGGTCTGAATGAATGTTGCCGATACCCCTGTCATTGTCCTCGATGTCGGAGTATGTAGCCGAACAGTTGTACAAATCGTCACCGTTACCCCACAGGATACAGTTGGTAATTACCGGCGAAGAATCATGAAGGGCGAAGATACCTCCGTCTTTCGATGCATTGGGGTCATCAACGACAATAGTGCAATTGGTAATCGTTGGCGATGAGTACTCCAAATCGATTCCGCCGCCCTTATGAATTGCTGAATTGTTCGCAATTACACAATTTATGATAGTTGGGTTCGCGTTATAACATGCTATACCGCCACCAACGTTATCTGCGAAATTATTGCTGATAATACAGTCCGTAATCGTCGGCGACGACTGCTCACAATTCACTCCGCCGCCTATGCCGGAGTTTGACGAGGTCTGGTTGTCGATAATCGTGCAGTTCTTAATTGTCGGTGAACTCTCAACGCAATCGATTCCTGCACCATAAAAATTCGCAAAATTATTGCTGATAATACAGTCGGTAATTGTCGGTGATGCTCTGAAGCAACTAATGCCGCCGCCGTAATCGGCACTGCCCCAACCGATTGTAAAGCCTTTGATAACAGTATCGGGGCCTTCATTATTCTGGAATGTTACTACTGAATCCTCGTCCAATATGCCTAAAAGAATTGTGTCTTCAGGACTGATGTTCGGATCGTCAGGATTTGTGATATCGCCGCTGCGAAGAGTTATCGCCTTGCCCTTAAAGTCAATAATCTCCAGGAAAAGCGAATTGGACTCTGCAATCAGAACATCACCGTCATTGGCATCGTCTATGGCGTCCTGGATGGTGGGGTAAAGATTGGAAGAGTCGGTGGGATCATCTTTGCTGTTGAGGACCTTTCCTGCTTTTCCCTGGGGGATTAAAGTTAATGCGTTATACATATTAATACGCCCACCCGAAAGATTAAGCCGGGGTAACGAAAATATCGGGTCAACCGTCTTCAGGAGAATGCCCTTTACAGTCTTGTGTGCCAGTGTCGGGTACTGGGACCAAATCAGTGCACAGGCACCTGATGCATAAGGGGCGGACAACGATGTCCCGCTTAGGGTGGCATAATTCGTCGACACGCCAAAAACGAGCATCGCAAAATTTTGAGTCGTCGGAGATGTACTCAGGATATCCGTGCCGGGCTCGGCAATGTCAACCGATGTCGCTCCATAATTGGAGAAATCCGACCTCTCGTCGTTGTGGTCCGATGACATTACAGAAATGATGTTATCCAGGTCAAAGCTTGCAGGATAGACAGGAACCACGTCATTATCGCTGCCATAATCGTTACCTGCCGCAGCTACGAAAAGCACCCCTGCATCTCCGGCTTCTTTGATGGCATCATAAAGAGACTGCGAAAAATAATCACCGCCCCAGGAGGCATTGATAACCTTGGCTCCGTTATCAACGGCATATTTTATAGCTTCAGCCGCTTCACTAACAAAAACCTCAGGCTCTACACGATAATCATCAGCGAAGACTTTCAGAGCCATCATCTTGACGTTCCAACAAATCCCGACAACGCCTTCACCATTATTACCAACTGCGCCGATGATTCCCGCTACATGAGTACCGTGAAAGTGATTCTCAAGCGGGTCGCTGTCAGCATCTCCGGGGTCTGATGCAACGTCACCGGCAAAATCATAGCCATAAATATCGTCTATATAACCATTATTATCGTCGTCAACATCCGGGGCGCCGCGTAGCTCTGCATTGTTAATCCACATATTATCCGCCAGGTCAGGATGTGTATAATCTATGCCTGTATCGGTAACGGCTATGATAATCCCCGGATCACCGGTCTCAAGGTCCCATGCCTCAGGTGCGTCAATATCGGCATCTTCGATTCCACCGGTTTGGCCCATGTTGTCAAATCCCCACAAATCGGAAAACATAGGGTCGTTGGGAACGGCAAGCAACTTGTACTTGTAGTTCGGTTCGGCGTACAAAACGTTGGCCGACTGGTTGAACAGGACAAAGGCCTCGGTAACCGTCGTGCCTTCAGGCAGCTTTACAACAGCAAGGCCAGGCGCAACCTCACCATATTCTTTTTCTATAACTGTCCCGGCAAGGATAAAATCTGAAATCGCTCCTTTTACAGCCTTAGTTGTTAACGGCCCCATTAACAAAGGACCCTCCGCCAACTGGGAAGCTGCATCCACGTCTGCAAAACGAACTATCAGTTCGCCCTGCTTATAAGCCGCGAAATCATTCTCAGATGAGTAGTAAAATCCTAAACCCGGTAAATTTTCTGCCCATGCAAAACCTGCTATGGACAACAAAATCAATGCGGTAATCAAAATGTGCTGCTTCATTATTCCGTTTCTAAACTTTCGTTTATCATTCCTTAAACTTTAAATACTTTGGAAAATTAATCAGCGAGGCAATAGTTAAGTGCCGCTGTTTATGTCAAATGTAACGTTTTTTCAGCAAGGTACTCCACGAACAAAATTGTTATAAATCAGGCCCTGCGAAAATGTGGAACAATCGCAAAAACCCCTGAAACTGCCACAAAGGTTAAAATTCGCTTTCCATTCCGGCAATGGCCTCGGCTTCCTCTTCCTCCTGCAGCATGATGACCGGTTTTACCAATATCAGCAATACCTTATGGTCTTTTATTACGCTGCGGTTACTAAACAGTCTGCCAATAATAGGTATCTTGCTCAATACCGGGACACCCGCTTCCTTTTCAATTTCTGATGTTATCTTCTGTCCGCCTAACAGCAATGTCCCGCCGTCGGGGATACTCACGCGAGTCATGACACTCGATGTTTCCGTCTCGGGAACTGTTACTTCGTATTGCTCGGTTGAAACTACCGTGCCTGTTGTTACGACCTGGTCAACCTGATGCGTTCTCAATCTGAGCAGGTCCGTCAGGGTAGTAACTATATTCAGTAATACGTACTTCTTATCATGAGAAATAGTCGGAGTAATACTAAGCATACTGCCGACTGGTATAAGGCCTATCTGTTGTTGTGTTTGTTGTTGTGTTGTACCAGTACCGACACCGATCCCCGTTGTGGAGGTTCCAGTGTTAGGTGGCAGTGCATATGAAACAGTGTCCTGAACAGAGAATGCCGCCGACTCTCCGCTTAAAACCGTATTTTTCGGAGCAACTATGGCCTTGGAGTCCGTATGAGCCTGAACCGCACGAAGAAGGAACGAAACCTGTAAATCGTCAAGTATCGAACCATAACCGCCGCCAATCGTAGCTGATGCTGCAATACCGCCAAGACTGCCGCCGATCTTTGTTGAGGTATCAGGTACCGTGGCATCTGCAGAGCCTTGTTCGAAAGTAAGCTGACCCCATTTAGTGCCAAGGTTAACAGAAAAATCTACATCCAGCCCGACATCTTCGATGAAATTCTCGCTTACCACAAGGAATACGGCCTCGATGGAAACCTGATTTCCAAGCGATTCACGCATCGCATTCAACAGCTTTTCTATTTCCACATGAACTTCGTGCGTCTGCATCACGGCAAGTTTCCTTGGTGACTGAAGCGGATATGTCATTATAGTTCCCTCTCCCGTGTCACTGAGATCAAACCAGCTGTCCGGCTCAATGGTCTCCTGAATAAGCTGCACAAGACTCTGCGCCTGCATCATGCCGCCCTGGCCGCCCATGCCGCCCATGCCCATGCCGCCCATGCCCATGCCGCCCATGCCACTCATGCCGCCCATGCCGCCCATGCCGCTCATGCCGCCCATGCCGCCCATGCCGCTCATGCCGCCCATGCCGCCCATGCCCATGCCGCCCATGCCCATGCCGCCCATGCCACTCATGCCGCCCATGCCGCCCATGCCCATGCCGCCCATGCCGCCCAAGCCG
>Ga0307378_10002825_pt1 | contig 25991 bp, 24 predicted proteins | sample UN1MG_FD_202238 | JGI IMG/M metagenome (GOLD analysis project Ga0307378, IMG submission 202238) | Soil microbial communities from Risofladan, Vaasa, Finland - UN-1 | ecosystem: Environmental > Terrestrial > Soil > Coastal area > Acid sulfate soil | place: Finland: Risofladan, Vaasa | collected...
CAAAATGAGAAAAGAAACCAGCCTGACCTAAAAGACCAAACGGCATATCATCCCATTCATGTGAGTAATACACATCTGACGCAAATTCAATTCCATTCAATGCTATATGTGTTTTATGGAGATATGCTAACACTGATCCACCAATACCTGAAAAAATTTTCTGTTCCCCTTTATAAACATTGTGTCCTAACATTTTAGCAATCCATGCAGGAAAAGTGCATTCATCTGCTCCAGAATCAACCAATGCATCAAATGTTACTGCCTTCTTATCTAAAAATAATTTTACAGGAATAACGGGTCGATAGATATATTGGGGTGGCTTTTGAGTTGGAGGTGTTACAATATACTTCAGATATGGAAATTTTATCTGCTTCACAGTAGATAACTCCTGTTTTCATTAGGAATCTTTGTCAGTATTGGGTCTTTGTATCCCTTCTTATTTGCTTCTTTGAGTGCTTCTTCGGGAGTATGACCTTTACCTAATACCTTTTTTCTATCATAGCTCAATGCTACAAAGTAACCCTGATACTTTTTTATAATAGGTGTCATGTCTATTGCTTTCATTTATTTTTACATCCTCACCTGTCTATTTGATATTCTATCTTATTATACCATAAATTTCTTTAATAGAAGGTCTTACCAATCTAGTTATAAAAAGCTTATTTTTTTAAATGAAAATATATTTCTTCTAAGTTATTTTCTGAATGCCAAAGTTAAATTTAAATACATCAAGAATTTTTTTCTCTATATTATCAGTAATATAAATATATAATATTAACTCAGTGAAATTTCCCATGGATAGATAATCGTCATATAGTTTTTTATATAATTCTTGTGACTTTTTGTATGTGGCATGAAGCAAATCATAGGTCTTCTTATTCAAAAAGAATGACCTTGTAATACCATAGTCAGATGCAGGAGATTTTTTAAATTTATAGCCAATATCACCGGATATTTTTTTTAGCGAATAATTAAATAAATCGTTATAAAATTCAAACTTGCTTTTTCCTTTATATCCAGTATAAAAATCTAAAAAGTCACATATCACAATATAGTTTGGGTTAATTCTTATAACTTTTCTAATATAGTCTTTATCCCGTCTTCTATTAACCATCTCTAGATTACTCTCTTCTGGTTTGTTTACAGTTTTGTTAACATTTTTAGCTAATAATATCATATTTACTCCTTTTCTTTAAAATTTTATATTATAAAGTGAGATTACTTGAAATTAAGATTTATATTATTTTTTCCGGCATAGGCTTTAGCAAGTGATATAAACATTGCACCTCTACTCTTTTTGATTTTCCCGGTAAGATGTGTATCCTTTATTATACTTAAAAATATTCTTATCTGCTGTTCAGAGATTTTATCAACTACAGTTCGGAATGCTCCCAGGCTGTGATTATCCCCTAGCTCTTCTGCTATTTCTTTAGCCAGTAGCTCCTTTTCTCTGGACCTATATCTATTTGGTCCATGATATTCCTCTACCACACTGTTATTGGAATATTTACCTTTTTGATCAGCATTTTTTTCTTTTCCAGAGTCTTTAGGCTCTATAAAGTTGCATTTTCCCTTTTCTTTTAAGGATTCTTTTATTTTTCTTCTAATATCGTTAATATCCTCTTCATTTTCTACTGTATTTTCCTTTATCTCACCCCCAGAGTTTTCCACAACCACTTCACTACCGACCCTATTAACGTTATTTAAATTGGTCTTTTTAATATTGGTATTGTTAGGGTATCTGTGAGATACCACCCCCGGTATCTGTGGTATACCCCCGGGGTATCTGTCAGATACCCCCTCATTTTTACCATTATTATTCTTAATTTTAGTTTTTGGGTTTAATAAAGTATATAGGTTTGATGTAGAACCTTTATTATCTTTGTTTCTTCTTGATTCTTTTTTTAAAAGTCCTTTTTGAGTTAAAGACTTCACTACTCGCATTGCTTGAACTTTAGCCATACTTCCCTTTTTTGCTATGGTTTCATAGCTCGGGAATGCTTTATTTTCACCATTAACATATCTTGCAATAACTATATAGACAGTTTTTTCATAGATGGTTAAATCTTCACGGTCCAGTAGGTCATTTTCCAGATAAAACCAATTCTTTACTCGGCCATCTCTTAAGTTATCCTTACTCATTATAAGACTTTCTTTTTAAATCCTTGCTAAATAACAGAAGCCCGGCATTATACCGAGCTTTTATATTCAAATAACTTTGATTTTCTTTTTAAATTTAAGGTTTATGTCAGGTGAGCTATAGCCTTCACCCGTACTGTAAAAAATAGTGTCGCTAGGCGAACTATGGAACTTTTGAGGCTTCCCTGTGAGATCAGGACTTCTTTTATTACCTTATTCTTTATATCCAGAAGCAGCACCCTGAACTGCTCCTTCTTTAAGTCCTTAAGAAGTGGGATATAATAATTGGCTACTTCTTCACTGCACCTGAAGCTTACATTGTTTCCGTTTTTCTCTGAGACTGCTCTCCTGCCCAGTTCAAGTGCAGCCATTACCTGAGAAGCTTTTGCCCAACCAATACCCTTAATTTCAGTAAGTTCCGCAATTGAAACATCAAGTAGTTCACTTAAGTTTTTATATCTAGATAGTATTACTTTTGCAAGATCCAAAGCTGACCTGCTATTGTTATTATTATTGATTCCAGTCCTTAGCATTATGGCAAGAAGTTCGGAATTAGTAAGATACTCACTGCCGTGTTTTATAAGCTTTTCTCTGGGCCTTTCTGCTTCAGGCCACCTGTTTATGGGTAAATAATCCGTTTCCGTCCTGTAATTATTTTTCAAAATGTCTTCCTCTATAAATTTTTTGTATTAAATAAGAACAATTATAGCCAATTAGCACATTTATGTAAATACATAAATAAAGGCCATTAAGCCTGTTGGGAGAAGATGATTCTAGGGCGTGATTTGACAGAGTTATAAACCACGCCCATTTAAACAATTAAAATACTCCCGAAAAATTAATTAAATAAGACACGTATAGAAGAACATAATGAACCACGAAATCCGTCAAGGTCAACTGCGACATGCCAATGACCAGAATGGGGGATTTGTAAAATCACAGGAGACTTTTTTACGTATCCTCCGTAATACTTATGCTTTCTGCCAAGACGGTAATTATTAAAGTTAGAGTCACCCGTAAGCCTCACATTTACTGCATTTCCAGAGAGACTTACTTCAATAGTCTCACCTCTACTCTTCTGACCTAAATCATAATGATTAAATTTCGCAATTGTACCTCCTTTCTTTTTTAAAAATATTTCTAAAATCCTTTCCTTCGTTAGTTGTAATCTGTTTTTAGTTATTTTATTTCCTTTACCTCCAAATCTTCTGCTTCTTTTTTTGTTGTATAAATTTTAGAACCAAAACGAGTAACAGCAGGACAATGATTGTTTTGTAAGTGGTCCAAAAGTCTACTCTGAACATTTACACCATCTCCTTTAGTTCTACCAACATAAAGAGCTAAGGGCTCGTTTCGGTAATTCATATAACAACAATAATAAACTTCCATTTTTGCAGGAGCGTTAATAATTACGGACAGAATATCGTATTAGTAATTCCCTTTATGTGTATATATCATGATAATCACCTCACTTAAAAGTAAAAACTTTGCATATAATAATGATGAAACTGGAGATATGTATAAAGATGAAAGCTTTGACTTTCATAACCTACTACATCAACAAGAGAAAGAGGTTAATTAATTTGCTGACGATTTACTTGTACCAAAAGATTTAGTTAAATTTTATTTAGATATTCCCAAATTAACAGAACTTTATCAAGTAAGTAAGCAAATAATGTGGATTCTAATCAATAATTATAAAAAAAATATTTCCTTTTTTCCAAGCTCAGATAAGTTTTTTATATTTAGTGATATTTATTATAATTAAAATTGGGACTGTAACAAGTTTTGTGGAAACTCCTAAATTATATAAATAGCCTGGGCTTAAATATAACCAGTCCAAGCTTAAGTTATACCACATATTGGGTAATCCTTTCTCCAAAATATATTTCAAGTTGAGATATAATAAGCGGCCAGTCCCGCATCCTGTCCTTCCATCTTTTAGTGGTATCCATGGTTGCAAGGTAAAGGATCTTCATAAGCGACTGATCATTGGGAAAGACGGATTTTGCCTTGGTGACCTTTCTTAATGCCCGGTGATAGCTCTCAGCTGTATTTGTGGTATATATTATCCTCCTTAGCTCCTCGGGGTATTTTAAATAAGTGGATAGCTCCGACCAGTTTGTCCTCCAGGATTTTACTGCCAGGGGATATTTTTTAGACCATCTTTCCTCAAGCTCATCAAGGGAGGCCAGTGCCGCCTCTTCATTTACCGCCTTGTATATTTTCTTAAGGTCAGCTGTAAATGCTTTAATGTCCTTGTATGATATAAACCTTGTGGAGTTTCTTATCTGGTGAAGGATACACTTCTGTATCTCTGTCTCGGGATATACCGCTTTTATAGCATCTGAAAATCCAGAGAGGTTATCGACTGATACAATAAGTATATCCTTGATGCCCCTGTTTTTTATCTCATTTATTACAGATAGCCAGAATTTGGCTGATTCATTTTCCCCTATCCATATGCCAAGTACGTCCTTTACGCCCTCCAGGTCCACTCCTATGGCGGTATAGGCGGCCTTTGTTACCACTCTTCCTTCATGTCTTACCTTGTAGTGAATGGCATCCATAAATAGTATTGCATATACAGTTGATAGTGGCCTGGCCTGCCATTCGGAAATTAGGGGAAGGATTTTATCAGTGATTCTTGATATTAGCTCCGGGGAAGAATCTATCCCATAAAGGTCATAAAGGTGAGTTTTTATGTCTCTAGTCGTCATGCCCTTGGCATACATTGAGAGTACCTGGTCTTCTATTGAGGAGATGTCAGTCTGGTTCTTTTTTACTATCTTGGGCTCAAACTGGCCTTCTCTGTCACGGGGGACATCGATATCAAGCTTTCCGTAGTCTGACCTTAATGTCTTTTTGGAGTGGCCGTTACGTGAATTGGGGGTTTCTTTGTTTTTGTAGTCGTACTTTGAATATCCAAGCTCGTTTTCAAGCTCTGCTTCAAGCATCTCGGCAAGGGCATCGCCGAATAGCTTTTTTAGTACTTCCTGGATATCCTTTGCATCTTTTACCTTGTGCTCTTTAAGTAGCTTCCTTAGCTGATCCTTGGGGATTATTGACATTTTTGTAACCTCCTAATAGTAGATTTATTTTATCTTTATTAGGAGCTTTACACAAAACTAATTACACTCTCTTTTCGAGCACTACTTCATCATCCATAGTGTTAAAATGTTTTCTCAAATCACTTAAAACTCCATTTAAAAACCAACCATCTAGTGGTGGTCTATCTTGAAGTTAGTAATTTAGTGTCTTAAAAACCCTCTTTCTTGAATCCATTTCAGCATTATATATGTATTAGATTTACAAATTTTATGAATAAACACTTCTACCCTAAGTAGCCTTCGGTACTTTATCTACTGATAGGATCTTGTCCGACATTTCATTGTCAAAATTAATATAAATTCATAATCTGTAATAATTTTATAAAAATTAAAAATATTTTTTAAAGTTATTGCATAAATTTTTTTAAATAGAGTTATTTATAACTCTATAAAAACCTATATCATTTATTTATGTTGCTGCAAATACCAATTTGCTCTCTTTGTGACACTCTATTTCAGCTTTTATCTTACTTACAATCTACTCGAAGTACATTGGAAGTGAATCATATACCAAGGTTGCCTTCACGTCCTGCAGTGCCAGTCCGCTTCTCCCAATCTTCTTGATGAATATCTAAATAAGCATGCACATTATATGGGTGAGCTGAAACAATATCCATATTTAGATCAACACCCAAACCTGGATTATTTGGTATCGGTAAGTGACCATTATTCTGATTAATCTCTGGTTTCCATGTCACAAGTTCTTGAGTCCAAGGCTCATTGAAAGGATCAAAATGCTCAAGAATCAAGAAGTTTGGAATACAAGCTGCAAGGTGGAGGCAAACAACAGTTTGAACAGGACCACCACTTTGGTGTGGTGCAATCCAACAACCATTCGCTTCTGCTAGGTTAGCAACAGCTATAGTACTTAAGATACCTCCGAGAGACATTGGTTCAGGCTGCCAAATACTTACTCCCTCGCCTAATGCAAGGGTTGCAAACTGACCTACCTTGTCAAACCGCTCACCTGTCGCCACAGGAATAGGACATTTTTTTGCAACCTCACAAGTAAGTTGTTCTCGCTCTGGGGTTGTGGGTTCTTCCCACCAAAAAATATCTAGTGCTGCCAATCTCCCTGCTATACGGATTGCCTCAGATGGAGTAAAACGGATGTGAACATCAATCATTATCCTTATGTATGGGCCAACTCTCTTTCGAATTGCTTCTACAATTTTGTAAGCAAGTTCTAGATTTGCTTCATCAATAAATCCTTGAGCTGTGCCAAATGGGTCTAGCTTTATTGCTCGGAACCCTTTAGAAACAACTTCTTCTGCAGCTTTAGCAAAGTCTTCAGGTATTCGCTCTGTTTGGTACCAACCATTAGCATATGCCAAAATTGAATCTCTTAACTTTCCGCCAAGCAGCTGATGAACTGGCACACCAAGATATTTGCCAAGAATATCCCAACAAGCCACTTCCAATGCAGCCATTACCATACGGTGGATGTGACCTGCATCCTGTACTGTACTTATAATAGTCTTAGCAATGCTTCTAACTTGACATGGATCCTTTCCAATTACAAGATGTTTAAGCTCATGTATTGCTGCCTCTGTAGTCTTCGCAAAACCATTCAGAGTAGCCTCCCCAATCCCATAAAACTTAGAATCCGTAAGAACCTTGACAAAGAGCCAGTTTTTCCACCCTGCACTTACTATATATGTCTCAACCTTTGTAATTTTCATAATACATCCTTTCTGAAATAAATATATAATATTTAACTTAAATTTTAGAGCAGATAGTTTTCCCCTTTTTTCTTTTTTTAATAATCTTAGCAATCAATTTGAGTTATAGATATTCATAATCTTTTTTAAAAAACTATTAGAATTTTATTTTACATATAAATATGAGTTTTTATATTATTTATCCTTATCTCTAAATCTATGTCATTTTAATTTTTAATATTTTAAAAGTATTTTAATAGACTTTCACAACAAAGTACTAGTTTCAAGTTTAAAATTACTTACTAAGTGGATATCTCGGGACAACATCTGGATTAACACAATTTTTTGGCCATCTTCCAGAAAGTACGTCTATAACACCTTTTATATATTTTTGCTTTACTTCAACAAGTGATTCATCCGAACAAGCAGCACAATGTGGTGACAAAATTACATTATCTATATGAAAAAGAGGATGATCTATCTTCTTTTCACTTTCATCAAAAGGATTTATTTTCTCAAACACATCTATACCTGCAGATTTTATCCATCCCTCTTTAAGTGCCTTAACTAACATATCTTCATCTACCACAGCACCCCTTGAAGTATTTATTAAAGAAGCATCCTTCTTCATTGATTTTAACTCAGGTTCTCCTATAAGATGGTGGGTTTTAGAATTAAGTGGAACATGTAAAGATATAAAATCACAATTCTTTATTATATATTCAAATGAGGCTGACTCTACTTTATATTTTTTTATCTCCGATTCATCTACATAAGGATCGTAAGCATATACTTTAAGCCCGAAAGGTATAGCACGGATTGCAACATTACGACCAGCATTACCAAAACCTATCAGGCCTAAGCTCTTACCACTTATTCGTCTAAGATGTTCACTTTCACGCGAACTCCACTTACAGTTTTTAGTGTTTTTATCCATTTTAACAATTTCGCGGGCAACTCCAAGAATGAGTGCCATTGTATGTTCAGCCATTTCATTGTTGCAGAAATCAGGAACGTTGGTAACAACTATCCCTTTTTCTGTAGCAGTATCAGTATCAATATTATCCACTCCAATGCCTTCACGGGCAATTATTCTACATTTATTTAGTTGATTTATTACTTCTGCCCTTATTTTAGATGATACTACTGAAAGAGCATCACTGTCTTTAGCAGTTTTTATTATCTCATCTGGAGATGCTCCTTCAATACAAATCATCTTAGCACCTATTTTCTTTAATTCCCTCTCTTCATATGGGATTACGGGGGAAGTAGTAGAATTTAGTCTTACTACAATAAATTTATTATTATTGCTCATAATTTATCAAGAACCCAATTCTCTTTTTATTATACTCATCTTTTTTATTCCGTCTTCAACATCATCTGCCATTGCATATATACATAAACCCTTGTATGACAAATTTTTACAAATAATTCCAATCTCCTCCTTAAATAAATCTAAACCTACTGCGCCCTGAGTAAAATTAACTAATAAACATTTATTATTTTCCTGAATTTTTTTAAAAGTTGGAAGAAGTTCCTTAATTGATGGGCCAGTTGTTTCTGGTTCCCGATTTACTTCAATTATACATACCTTTTCCATATTTAAAAGTTCATCAATAACGAAAAGGGAAACAGGGTGAACATGATAGAATATAGAATCAAAACTATTAACTATCTTTATATGATTTTTAAGAACAAGTCTCTTATAAAACTTTGGTGATAAAAAGGTCATTGCATCATCTTGTAAATACTGGCATACAGATGGTGTCCAAATACCATATGCATTTACCGTATAACCACCAAACTTCGATTTTGAAGCTATTTCATTTTGAAGTTTAGCAACATTTATAAATACATTAGCATATAAAGAGTACGTTTCCCCTACCTTTTCTGGATTATCATACAATTCTAAAGGCATACGTGTTTGGCCAAGAGCAGCCGAAACCATGTCAACAGGACCTCTTAAAAGTGCCGAACTACTTATAGGGTAGCTATCGCCAAGATATTCCACCAGTGTAGATTGGAGTTCCAAAAGTTTTGATAACCATTTATTATTCCTTGATAAATCTATTTCTTTATTATAAAAATCATCCCAGTCATCTATAAATGGCTTTGAGTAAAAAGTAGTTTCACTTGAATAAATAGGACACCCTATAATAGCCTCCATCCATGGTATGTATATATATGGAGCAATAGACCAGAATAAATCCCCGCCTATATTCTCATTCATAGCTATAATTCTACTAATATCCTTTAGAAAATTTTCAGTAATAATAGCATCTGGTTTAACTTCTCCCTTCTCGGGGATAGCTTTATTAGTTTCTTTATAAAGCTTTCTAAACTTTGGATCCCAGATATGGATACCCACCAAAGGTCTATCTACTTCATACCTATTTAAAAATGCCTTATTTCTATATAAAAGGTCATTTAAGTCTCTTTTAATTTTAATTATACTAACAACCTCCCAAGAATATTTAAATATTATTTCCAAAAAAATTTTGGTTTTTATATTTTTGAAAGTTCCCGAGACCTAGCTAATACAACAACTGTAAACAAAATTACTCCATAAATAACTTGTTGAGCTGAAGCAGGAATTCTAAAAGCTGGTAGAAGACCCTTAACAATTGTCAGAATAAAGGCACCCGCTACTGTTCCTATATACTGACCACTTCCACCCAGAACAGAAGTTCCTCCAACTATTACTGCTATTGCAGAGAGAAATAAAAACTGATCACCCATGCCAAGATAACTTTGTCCAATCCTGCCTGCCAGTAAAATCCCACCTAACCCTCCTGCAAATCCACTTAAACAATATACAATTAACTTAGCCAAACGAATATTAATACCTGAAAAAAGTGCTACTTTTTCATTATTGCCAATGACATAAAGTTGTCTACCAAATGTGGTATTCTTCAAAACAATAGTAGCTAATATTATTATTATTACCCATAATATTAGTATGACCGGTATCCCTCTAACATTACCATTCGTTACAAACTGAACCAAAGTTGGTGTCCTTTCACCAGGCCTCCCCCCCATTATTCCTAATAGCCCTCCTAACAGTATGGAATTCATACCTAAAGTCATTATTATGGGAGGAATTCTAAGATAAGATACCCCTACTCCATTAATAAATCCGACAAAAGTTGTCCCCAGTAATATAAGAGGTATAATAATTGCCAGATTATTATTTTCCCCAGAACTTAATATAGTAAGAAAAGTAGCAGAAGATGCTACAATCCATGGGATAGAAATATCAATTCCCCCAGTTATGATAACAAAAGTCTGCCCCAAAGCTATTATTCCAAGTATTGATACATCTATAATTAAAATTCTTATGTGACTTGGACTCGCAAATCCTGGACGTACTATACTTATTGCTATAAAAATCAATAAAGCAATTATATAACTTAATATAATTGTCCTATTGCTTCTAATAACAGTCTTAATTTTATTCATGCTCCCACTTCTCTTCGACGTCTAACTAGCTCTGTTATAGAAACAACAGCTATAATAGTTATAAGCAATAAACCTTGGAACAGAGATACCCAATAAGATGAAATGCCTGAAAAAACAAGAAGATCTCCCAAAAGCTTTAATATGAAAGCACCAATAATGCTACCAGCTATACTACCCTTCCCACCAGCCAAGCTAGCTCCCCCTATTACCGCTGCAGTAACTGAGGCCAAAATAAAGTTATTGCCTGCAGTAGGTGAACCAGAAGCTACTTGAGCTGTTCTATAAACTCCAGCACATGCTGCAAACAAACCTGACATTGAATATACCAGTATTTTAACTCTGCCAACATTCACACCACTTAGATAAGCTGACCTTTCATTACTACCTATAGCTAGTATATTTTTTCCAAAAGGTGCCCTCTGCAAATATAACCACCATCCCACAATACCCAGTATGATAAGCAAAGATACTGGAATTCCAGCTATTCTTGCTAATAATACATCTATAAATTTTTGTGGAACGTTAGCTCTATCTGTAGGAAGCACCCAGAGAGCAAGCCCGCCATATATAAACCAAGTAATTAAAGTAACAATAAAAGGTTGTAGCTTAAGTTTTACTATAATTAATCCGTTAATAGCTCCAAGCAGCAATCCTAATAATAACATTCCTATTGTAAATAGTATTATATTTATTGGATTATCGGTCATTTTAATTGCCGCTAGACTGTTGGTCAAACTAATTACTCCTCCCATAGATAAATCTATCCCTCCTACTAGCATCACCAATGTTTGTCCAACAGCTGCTAACGCCAATGGTAGTATTGAATCTGTTTTAATCCCTACCCAATCCAACCTTACTATAGTAGGCTGCAAAAGCCCTATAATTACCATTATAAATGCTATTATTATATAAGGTATTAAATTAGCCCACTTTAACTTCATACTTAATGTTCCCTTATACCTTTATTGTTAAAAAGTGATATAAAAACAATTTATACTCGGGTGTCAAGATCACTAACTTTTTCACCCATAGAAGCCTTTATAATATTTTCTTTGACCAGATTTTTCCCACTTAAAGTTCCAATTATCCTACCGTCATACATAACTATAACATTGTCACAAATATTAACTAGTTCATCTAAAGTTGTAGAATAATAAATTATACTTTTACCTTCAGAAGCTAATTTTTTAATTAGTTTAAAAATCTCTGCTTTTGTACCAACATCCACTCCTCTTGTAGAGTCGTACATTAAAAGAACTTTTGGTTCAATTGATAACATTTTTGCAATTATTACCTTTTGCTGGTTCCCGCCACTTAAAGCTGATACTAATGATTCCATACTTTCAGCTTTGATTCTTAGTATTTCCGTAAGGTTTGATACTATTTCTTTTTCTTTCCCAAAATTTATTAATCCATGTGATTTTAAATTCTTCAATATGGGTAGTGTTATATTCTCTCTTAAGGTCATAGAAAATATTAAACCTTCAGTACTTCTATCTTCAGGTATTAAAGCTATCCCATTGTTCATTGCCTCTTTTGGGTTCCTTATATTTGTTTCCCTGCCATCTATAAAAATCTTACCCACAGCTCTTGCTATCCCAAATAAGAAAAGAAAAAGAACAGCTTGACCTTGCCCTACAAGACCACCTACTCCCAACACCTCACCTTTGTGTAATTTAAAGCTCACATTTTGCAACATATGATTAAAACTTAAATTTCTTGCCTCTAAAACTACTTCTTCTTTAATAAAACTTTCTTTCTTTGGGAAATAACTTGCTACTTCTCTTCCTAGCATGAGTGAGACCAACTCATCTGAGTTGGTCTCACTCATTTTCCTCGTACCTACATTTTTACCATTTCGAAACACTGTAACTATGTCTGCTATAGCTTCAACCTCATGCATTCGGTGGGAAATAAAAATTATGATTTTACCTTCTTTTGCTAGCTGCCTCAGTAACTTTAGCAACCATTCAACCCTATCTTCTGTTAAGCTTGAAGTTGGCTCATCCAAAACTAATAATTTTGGATCTCTAGACAAAACTTTGATTATTTCTATTACTTGCTTTTCCGATAAAGTTAATTCTTCAACTACAGCACTTGGATTAATTCCTGAAACTCCAAATTTTTCAAAAGCATTTAAAGTTTTTTGATAAAGAGCTTTATTAAATGTTATTCCCCACCGATTTAAAGAGTCTTGCTTGTTGAAATATATGTTTTCTGCTACCGTAAGCACTGGAATTAAACTTAAATCTTGATAAATAGTACCTATTCCTATATTAATTGCATCATTTGGAGTTCTTAAAAACAACTGTTTATCAGATAATTTAATGCTACCGCTATCTTTTTTAATAGCTCCACTCGAAATCTTTATTAGCGTACTTTTACCCGCACCATTTTCTCCGAGAAGAGCATGTATTTCACCACAATTAGCAGAAAAGTCAACACCATCTAACGCCTTAACTTCTCCAAACGATTTCGATATATTTTCCATTACTAGATCTTCTGCCATTTTTCAACCAAGTCCTTTTCCCATAACATAACACTTATTGGGTTCGAAGTGTCTATCTTGGGAAAGTAGATACTTCGAACCCTTTTTTACAATTACTGTTTCACATTACTGTTATTCTGCTACCACTTCCTCAGCAGTAACCTGAACAGGGAAATCTTTTGGAAGCATTGGCCAAGTAAACCCATATGACAAATCTCTCCAGCAATTTACTCCTTCCTCAATTTTTTCAAGTAGTACTCCTACATCAATAGTAGTATCGGTAGCTAAAAACATAGGTTCTATCAATGTATACTTGGGTACATCTTCCCCATTTAAAATATCAAGGGCCATTTTGAGAGCTACAGCACCATTTGGAAAATTAATATTACTAATTATACCAGTTACATTATTATCTAAAAGTGCCAGTAGATCACCATTGTATGGGAACCCAGACATTGGAACCATTGGATGATTAGCAGCTTGTAAGGCTTGAATCACTGGTCCAGTATAACCCTGAGTAAATACAGCATCAACCTTAGGATTTGTTGCCAGTACACCATTCATGCCCTCCAGAGCAGGTCCTTGTGCATATTGACCATCAAAATAAGCTACTATTTCTATGTCAGGATATTCTGCAAATACAGCTTCGGCTCCATCTTGCAATACTTTAGATATTGGAGCACCTGGTAAACCTCTATCCACTACAACACTGCCCTTGCCATTAATTGCTTTTGCAATATATTCTGCTTGAACTCTTGAAACCTTATCACAATCTGCTTCAATTTTCCAAGCCCCTTCTGCAGTAACTATTTGGTCAAATGCAACAACAACAATGCCTCTATCTATTGCCCGCTCTACTGCAGGATTTAGCGCAGTTGGTGATGAGGCATCAACTAATATAGCATCATAGCCCTGTTCTATAAGAGCATCGATTGAATCTGATTGTGCTTCTGGTGTATTTTCACAGTTAACAATATCCAATGTACACTGGCTTTTAAATGGCTCTCTGCTTGCAACAATTTCAGCCACCTTTTCCATTTCCTGACGGAAATCATTCCCCATAAAAGAGTTACTCAAAGCAATTTTATATACTTTTATCTCTTCAACTGCTGTCGTTTCTGCAGCGGTGGTTTCTTCCTCGGCTACTTCTTCCTCGGCTACTTCTTCCTCGGCTACTTTTTCCTTACATCCTGCAAGTGAAAAAGTTGCTACCATAGATATAGCCAGCACTACAACTAACAACCACAATAATGACTTTTTCATAATAGTTCTCCTTTCGATTTTTAATATTAAATTTCAGATAAGAATAAAAATATTAGACCTATAAAAAATCACCTCCTCCTTTTTTTGAATATTAGACCTATAAAAAATCACCTCCTCCTTTTTTTGAATACTTGACCTTGACAAAATTAATTATTTTTTATTTAAGTTAACTATTTTTAGTATACAATGTGTCTAACTGTAGGGGTTCACCCTATTTCCTACTATATTTAAATTTTGGTTAAATAATTTTGTGATTTAAATATTATTCAATTCCCCAAGGAAACTTATTTAATACTTCTGCACCAGAATCTTTAACCAAAACCATGCGTTCTAAACGAGCACCTGTTTTACCTCTCGGCCCAGCATAAACACCTGGTTCAAAACAAAACACCATTCCAGATTCAACCACTGACTTGTCATACGGTACAATTCGAGGAAGTTCATTAACAGTAGCCCCTATTTGGTGCCCAGAATAATGAACTACCGAAAAACCATTCTTTTCAAAAGCTTTTCGCACAGAATTTTCCACATCACAGCAACGAGTACCAGGCCTTAGTGATTCAACTGCTGCCTCAAACCCATCTTTTGCAGTTTTAAAATATTTTCTTTGCTCTGTGCTTGGTTCATCTCCAAAGGTAACTACATTTGTACAATCTGCCCAGTAACCATCAATCCTTATACTTATATCCATTATTCCAGTATCACCTGTATTAATAGTACGTGGAATTGGACCTCCAGGGGCTACGATGTTAGTCCGAGGACCAGTTACAAGTTCCCCCACCATTGGAATTGGTACTGGTTTATTCGCTTGCTTTAATATTTCTGCTTTAACTTTACACCATAATTCAAATTCTGAAGTTCGGTCAAAATTCCTCGCAACATCTACCAAAACTTGATGACCAGCATCAGCTATATTTGCAGCACGTCGCAACATTTTAATTTCTCCATCAGTTTTTATCCACCTGGACCTATCAAGACTTGGCTTAGCATTAAAAACTTCTGCATTTGAAAATTCCCTATCTAAAAGACTAAATAGGATGGCTGGTAAAGTTTCAAACTCTATTCCAATTTTGGCATAGGAGTTATCATTTAGACCCAAACTTTGTAGCACATTTTTTACAACATTTATAAAATTTAAGCCCGGATCTGTTGGTGAGAAATGGTTAAATACTGAAAAAGTAGAAAAGTTCTCTAATTTACTTTGACTTTCTGCCAGTCTTGCATAAGCATCAGCAACTATTAAATGACCTCTTTTTTCTCGTGCATTTAAAATTACGATTGCCAATGGTAAACTATTAGAAAGATCTGTAAGAGCTCCTATAGGTGATGGAGCATCAAAACCACTTACATACACAATATTTTCATGAGAAGAAACTATAGCAAAATCAAATTCGTCTTCTCGTAAATTAGTACAAGCTTTTTTAAATTCTTCTGCTAGCATTATAAACTCCTCTCAAATAACAAAAATATTAGTTAAAATAAGTTTTTAATTCATCTAGCACACTTTTTAAGAACCATCCATCAAGCGGGGGCCTATCTGGTAATTCTAACTTGATTGTTTTTAATAATCTTTGTCTGGAATCCATCTTCGTTAAACATATTTTGTATTTTATCATTCTAATTTTTTATTTAGTATCTTATACCCAGTTATAATTTAATGTTTTTTGTTCGAATGTTTCTTTTTATTTTTTTTTATTTCCTATTTTGTGTTATAATAATACTAATTTAAAATAAAATCAACAATAATAATTACATAAATGTACTTTAATATATATCATTTAAGTTTTTTTTATTTTATATACAATATTTTACATTAATTTATGTTAATTTTTTTGAGTATAGACAATCTGCTACACTTGGGGGACCTAGATATATGACATATGTAAATACGGTATTTCCTAACTTAGATCTAATACCCTTGGTGAAATAACTCCATAAATTTGGCAGAATTTATCCGTTGCGGGGCTTATGCTGTATCAGGAGCTCGTACTTTTATGAAAGGGGGGGGAAATGTTTAGGAGGGGTAGGGTAGATAACCAAACAAGTAAATTTATTGATATTATAAAAAAGTCTAAAAGTGATCTCCCTTAACTTCCCTAAACTATAAAACAATTAGTCTAGATATTTTTAGTCTATATTTTATAAATATTTAATAAATAGGAAATACTTATAATTATGAAAAAATCAACTAATTTTTAAAGAGACATAAAAACAATATAAAAATAACTATAGGAGGTCTTCTTTATGAGTCAGGTAATTACAATGGGAGAAATTATGATGAGACTTACTCCACCAGATAATCTAAGATTTGAACAGACCACATCTTTTAATGTTATGTATGGGGGGGATGAAGCAAATGTTGCAGTATCTCTTTCCATCTTTGGAATAGATTCTGCATTTACAACTAAACTTCCAAAAAATCCCTTAGGAGAAGCAGTAATAAATAGCCTAAAAAGATATGGGGTAAATACTGATTTTATAGTAAGAGGAGGCAATAGAATAGGAATAAACTTTTATGAAATTGGAGCTGCCATAAGACCGTCAAAAGTTGTATATGATAGGAGTGGTTCTTCTATAGCTGGAGCAGAAGTATCAGATTTTGACTTTGATAAAATATTTAAAGGAGCTAAATGGTTTCATGTTTCTGGAATTACTCCAGCTTTGAGTGAAAGAACCACTAAAATAACTGAAAAAGCAATGATAACAGCAAAACAAAAGGGATTAACTGTTAGTGTTGATTTAAACTACAGAAGAAAATTATGGTCACCTGAAAGAGCAAGAGAAGTTATGACTCCTCTTATGGAATATGTAGATATCTGCATAGGAAATGAAGAAGATACTGAAATGACCTTAGGGTTTAAACCAAAAGGAACTGATGTTTATAAAGGAAAGCTTAACTTGAAGGGCTACAAGGAAATATTTTACAAAATGAAGGAAAAATTCAATTTTAAAATAATAGGAACTACATTAAGAGAAAGCTATTCAGCATCTGATAATGGTTGGTCTACCTTTGTGTATGATGGAAAAGATTTTTATCATTCTAGAAAATATGATATTCACCTAGTAGATAGAGGTGGTGGAGGTTGCTCTTTTGCTGCAGGATTGATTTATGGCTTACTGACTGGACTCACAATAAAAGAGGCAAATGAATTTGCAGCAGCCACCTCAGCACTTAAGCAAACTATTTATGGTGATTTTAATCTGGTAAGTGTTGACGAAGTTATGAATATTATAAAAGGAGATAAGTCAGGAAGAATCCAGAGATAAAGTAATTTATTTTCTATACAAGTTAATAATACATTCTAATTAACCATTGAGGCATTATTAAAAATGAAGCAATATTTTAAAGAAATAAATTCTTAAATAAAAAATAGGAGGGCGATAATTATGCCAAGGAGCGAAAAAAATATAAAGGAATTGGTAGTTGAAAAAACTAAAAAAACAGGAATTTTACCATGTATAAAGTTAAAACAAAAAGATGACTTTATAGCTTTTGCTCAGGCCATGTATGATGGAGGAGCAAGAGTAATTGAAATTACATCAACCACCCCAGGAGCTATAGAAGCAATCGAAGCTATATCAGAACACTTTAAAGATAAACTACTAATAGCTGCAGGTACAGTACTTGATCCCACCACGGCCAGAGAAGTAATTTTACATGGAGGGTCATTAATAGTTAATCCCTGTGTTGTTCCTGATGTAATAGATATAGCCAACCGATATCAGATACCAGTCTATACTGGTGCATTTACTGCAACTGAATGCCTTCTGGCAATGAAAGCAGGGTCATCCATGGTAAAAATATTCCCTGCAGCACTTGGGGGACCAAAATATATGACCAATATCAAAATGGTATTTCCAAATCTAGACCTTATTCCATCAGGAGGAGTAAATCCTGATAACGCCGCGGACTTTATAAAGTGTGGTGCATGTGCCGTTTCCGGAGCTAGAACATTTATGAATATAGAAAAAATCAATGAAGAGGGAATAGGTTGGATTACAAAACAGGTAGCTAAATTTATTGACATTGTAAAAGAAGCTAAAAGAAATCTTCCTGAACTTCCTTAAATGATAACTAAAATAAAAGTAATTAGGAGAATATCAAAAACTAACCATTAAATAATAAATAAAATTTAAAGTAAATAGCCAAAAATAGGCATAACTACAAAATTTTTTAAAGCAAGTAATTATGTATAATAAAAAAATTTCTGAGGAAGATATAAAGCAAAACTCAATCAATCAAGTCAGCAAAATAAAGTTTGCAATAGCTATTGGAAACTACCTATCTCCTAATGCCCCTTTCCCACTTGGAAATGAATTAGAAGTTAATTTTGCCAAAGCTAAAAAATATGGATATCAGGCAATTGAACTACATAACATAAGGGAACCCAAAAAAGTTAATGTATCAAATTTAATAAATCTTTGTAATAACTACAGCCTTAAAATTTCAGCAATTTCTACAGGCCTACCAAATTATGTTGATAAGCTAAGTTTGATCGATGATTCATCCACAATTATAGAAAAATCATTAATAAGGCTTAATGAATATGTAGATTTAGCCAGCATTCTAAAAAGTTTTATAATAATAGGGACTATAAGGGGAAATTTACCCGATGAATTATCCCACTGCAAATATGAAAAAAGATTAGCTAATTCAATTAAAAAAATTTCCGAATATGCTAAATATAAAAAAGTTACTCTTCTTATAGAAGCAGCAAATAGATATGAAACTAACTACCTAAATAAGGCAGATGAAATTATTAATTTTATTAATAAATATAATATAAAAATGCTTAAAATACACTTAGATACCTTTCACATGAATATTGAAGAATCAAATATATACAAAAGCATAATAAATACTGGAAACTTACTAGGATACTTTCATGTTTCAGACAGTAACAGAATGTATCCAGGCGCTGGACATATTGATTTTAAGACAGTAAGAGATGCACTTCTAAAAATTAATTATCAAGGTTATATTGGAGTAGAATGTTTCCCTATTCCTGATAGTGATACAGCTGCAAAAAAAGCTATACAAAATATAAAAACTATTTTTGAAAAATAAAATAAAAAAAATTTTTTTATATAATTAAATAGTACAGTTAAAAATAATTTTTGACAGAGAGATTTTATATTAAAAGGAGTTTTCTAAAATGGACTGTAGACAAAGGGTATTAAAAACAATCAAGTTAGAATTACCAGATAGGCCCCCGCTTGATGGATGGTTCTTAAAAAGTGTGCTAGATGAGCTAAAGAATCATTTTAAAGTATCCACTACTGTGGATGTTTTTAAAAATTTGGGAATAGATTTTTTACCAACATGTATGCTTCCCGGAAAAAACTTTAGAAAAGATGCTTCCTATTTTAGCAAAATGGGTGCTTCTATACAAATTGCAGATTATTTTGTAAGAAAATATAGTGATGATGAATTAGAAGATGAATGGGGAGTAAGAATTAAGATTACAGGCAAAGAAGATTTAGACTGGAAATATTCTTACCATCCTTTGAACAATGGTGGAAAACTTTCTATTGATAATTTAAAACTACCCAATCTTAAAGATAAGGGACGATTTGATAAAGTGAAAAGAGATATAGAAAAATATAAAGACAAATATATTATAGTAGCTGGTTCTACCACTTTGTTTAGAAAAGGCTGGATTTTGTGTGGTTTTAGCAGGTTTTTAGAAGCTTTATATACTGATAGGGCCTTTGTGGATAAATTATTAGATATATTAATAGAGTATATTATTGAGGAGGTTAATATTTATATTAAGGAAGGAGTAGATATTATACAATTTGGTGGAGATTTGGGAACTGAAAAGTCACTCATGATTTCTCCTAGCTTATGGAGAGAAATATTTAAACCTAGATTTAAAAAAATAATTGATGAAACAAAAAAAGAAGAAGTTCATTTTTATTTACATTCAGATGGAAACATTCAGCCAATAATACCCGATCTTATTGAAATTGGCATTAATATATTAAATCCTATTCAACCCGAGTGCATGGATCCAACCAAAATAAAACAAAAATATGGAGACAAAATAACTCTCCATGGTACAATGTCCCTTCAAAAAACTTTTGCTCAAGGTGGAAAAGAGGATATTAAAAATGAAGTATTTAGTAGAATAAGAGAGTGCGGTTACAATGGAGGTTTAATTTTATCACCATCAAATGCATTTACAAAAGATATTCACATTGATAACATATTATTCTTTTATAAATTAGTAGGACAAATAAATTTACATAATTCTATGAAAAAATTTAAATAAAATTTTAGTAGATGTAATTAATTAATTCTATAAAAAATAGGTGTTTTAGCCTTTTTATGTTAAAATACTAAGAAAAATAAATATAAATGAGCACTATAAATCATAAAAAGTAGCAAATATAATAATTGTAAGATGTATTCCCAAGAAAGAAAAAAATCAATATTTCAGATATTAAAGGAGCTCGAGAAAGTATCTGTTACTAGCTTAGCAAATGAGTTTAATGTATCAGAAGCTACTATTAGAAGAGATCTCGATGACCTAGCATCGAAAGGTCTTATAGTTAGAACACATGGTGGAGCATTATCAAAAAGTGATTTTGAACTAATATCAATAAGTGAGAGAAAGCTTTTAAATTTAGAACAAAAAAAGGCTATTGCCGGCGTTGCCCTTAAATTTATAAAAGATAGTGATAATATTTTCCTTGGTGGTGGAAGCACAATTTTAGAACTTGCTAAAATTTTAGGTGATTTTGAGGATTTAACTATAGTCACTAATTCTATTGATTCTTCGCTGGAACTGGCAAAGTTTCAAAATGTAGAAGTAGCTATAGTGGGAGGTACTTTGTGGAAGAAGAATCTTTTTACTCTTGGTCCACCTGCTCTAAAAAATTTAGATGATTTCAATATAAGTAAGCTATTTTTTGGTATTTCAGGATTTGATTTAGAAATTGGTCTCACTGCCCCTAGTATACTAGAGGCTGAGATTATTTCTAAGATTATCTCAAAATCAAAAGTAAATTATTTACTTGTAGATTCCTCAAAGTTCGGAAAAATATTTTTATACAAGGTTGCTTCTCTTACTTTAATTGATGTTATTATAACTGATGATAAGTTAGACTTAGATGTGGTGAAAAAGATTGAAAATATGGGAGTAGAAGTATTAACTACATCATTTAATAAAGCAAAAAAATTATAGACATTTTTAAAAATTATAGACTAACAAAAAACCAATACTCTCTTTATAATTAATCTCTATTAATATAAGTAAAAAATTTACATATTTTTGTGAGAAAGCCTTTATTTAAAAATTTAATTCAAGTAGGAATTGTGGTAAGGAACCTTCAAAAAACAATGGAAAATTATGCTTATAACTATGGAGTTAGACCTTGGTACGTCTTAAAATTCGGTCCTTATAACGTTATCGAAATGCAGTCAAACGGTAAAAGTAAAGATTATTCCATGAACATAGGAGTCTGCCCCATTGGCAATGTAAGATTTGAATTAATCGAACCCCTTGATAAATCCATATATAGCGAATACTACCAAAAATATGGAGAGGGGATAATACATCATCTAAAGCTGGAAGTAGATAATCTAGAGGAAGCACTAACCTATCTACAATCATATGGAATAGATGTTCTTCAAGTAGGCCATCAGTTAGGAAAAAATAAATCTGGAAAAAATATTTTTTATTACTTATCTACCGAAAATTATTTAGGATTTATTACTGAGATAGTAAATGTGACTTCTGATTTTATAAAACCTGATCCAGACTACTGGTTTGCTGAACATGGACATAATAATAAACTACTTCCGGAACCTATTTTTAAAAAACCCATCCAGGTTGGAATCGTTACTAAAAACTTAAAAAAAATGATTAAAAATTATTCTGAAATATTTGGAATAAAACCATGGCATATTAAAAATTATAATTCCAAGAATTTAAGTGATATGCGTGTCTATGGGAAAAAGAAAAATTACTCTATGAAAATTGCATTCAGCAAAGTTGGAAATGTAATGTTTAAATTAATTGAACCTACCAGTGATTCAATTTATACCGAATTCCACAAAAAATATGGAGAAGGTATAATACATGACTTAAAAATGGAAGTAAAAAATTATAAAAAATCTTTAGAACTTTTTAAATCTATAGAAATAAAAACTATCCAGTCCGGTAACTATTTAGGAAAGATCGGATACTCTTATCTAGACACCAGTAGAGATATAAATTTCATCACTGAAATAGCAGACTCTAGTGCGAATTGCTTTATTTAAAAAGTATTTTAAATCATATTGTTGCCTATTTAAAAAAGTATTCGAAATTATTTAAAAAATAAGAATATTTCCTTTTTTCCAAGCTCAGATAAGTTTTTTATATTTAGTGATATTTATTATAATTAAAATTAATTAGTATTACTTGATATTTTACAAAATACATCTGCCTTATAATATTTGTGTCCTTACCCCATTCTTTAGTCCAGTTTTAAAGTTAGTATCTAAGCCATTTGAGGGTCCCCCGAAAAGTGATCCACTTAAAATGTTAGAAATCCGGCTTATCCAGCTCCCCTGGGCAAGCTCCTGGCGAAATCACCAGGTGTCATATTACCCAGAGAACTATGAGGACGAAACTCATTATAGTCTCTTCGCCACATCTCCAGCTTACTCCGTGCATCGTCGATTGACAAGAACCAATTAGTATTAAAACACTCATCTCTTAGACTCCCATTAAAAGACTCAATGAATATTTTATATAGATTACTAGCTTTAGATGATAGCATTCAATCTACTGGTAACAGTCTCTTATAAAAATATTTATAGTAATTGAGAGATAATTTTTACAGGTCCTTTACTTCTTTCCATAAATCCTTTAACTGGGCTGAACCCCTACAGTTAGACACGATATTAACTTAAAGATAGAATAGCTGATGAGACTGTAAAGTCAAGAGATAGGAGGTCTCATCAGATGAGAGCAAGAAGAAGTTTTAGTGATGATTTCAAGAAACAGATAGTAGAGTCTATTGTATCGGGTTCGGCAACCCAGGCAGAACTGGCAAGGGAGTACAGGATATCACCGGTAATGATAAACCGGTGGAAGAAAGATTACAAAAAAGGAAAGTTCTTTGAAAATGTAAGTTCTCAGGATATGGCAAAACTTGAGCTAAGGATAAGGGATCTTGAAAGGCTGGTGGGAAGGCTCACCCTGGAAAACGATATGCTAAAGAAAATCAGGGATCTTGATACCAAGGAAAAAAAAGAGAGTTCATCCATAGTAACCTCAAAAGACTGGGAACGGTCAAAAGGGGGTGCCAGATAGTGGGAATATCTAGATCTACATACTACTACAATCCCAAAGGCAAGAAACCACCCGACATAGACCTTGCAGAAAGGATTGAGAAAATAGCTCTTGATTATCCTTCCTATGGTTACAGGAGAATTACAGCAGAACTACACCGCCAGGGGCTAAAGGTAAACCATAAGAGGGTTCTAAGGCTAATGAGGGACAAAAACCTACTGTGCAGGGCCAGAAAGGCTTTTAAGGCCACCACAGACTCCTCCCACGGCCTTACAAAGTATCCCAATCTAATAGACGACCTTGTGCCCTACAGGACAGATCAGGTGTGGCATGCAGATATTACCTACATTAGGATTGCCACCTCGTTTGTATACCTTTCAGCCCTAATAGATGGCTTTAGCCGAAAGGTCGTAGGATACGGACTGGGTAGGACACTGTCAGCAGATCTGGCCATGGCAGCTCTTGTCGATGCCATATCAAAGAGAGATACAAGCAGTCTTGTCCACCATTCCGACCAGGGTATCCAGTACTGTTCTTATGATTACGTAAGGATTCTAAAGGATCATGGCATATCCATATCCATGTCAGGAAAGGCCAATCCTTATGACAATGCAAAGATTGAGTCTTTTTTCAGGACCTTAAAAGTTGAAGAAGTCTATATGTTTGAATATGAGACTTACAGAGAAGTACTTGAAAGGATTCCTTATTTTATCGAGGAAGTCTACAATAGGAAAAGATTACATTCTTCTCTATCGTGTTAATGTAGTAATCAATCATTATCAAAAATAATTGTATTTATGTTAAATCTTACTTCTGATAGCATGATTACCAGGAGTAAGAGTTTTAATGGATCTTAGAACCTGTAATTTATAATAATTACATTGCAGGCTTACCCGAAAGAGTAAGTTATTGCTCATTTTAAGATCCTAAAGAAACCTTGCTCCTTATAGTTTTATGCAGGCAAGCATAGCTTATTCTTCTCTGCAAACCCCTCGGGGTCAATGCTTTCCCCAGTCTGCTACTTGCCTGCGCCAGATATGTCTGCTGGACTAAAGTTAATAGAATGCTGCGCTTAGATCGCTACCTACGATAGGTTCTTATCCAGTGGAAAGTATTAGCAACAGAGAAAGGAGATGCCATGAAATCTTGCCTGTTTGTGGGAATTGACACCCACAAGGACTCTCATACCGCTGCAGTGCTTGACGGCTACTTTGAAGTTGTGGCCACCATAAGTTTTGATAATGACAGAGCCGGCTTTGCCAGGTTTGACGAGAAGCTTAAAAAGCTTTCTCGTGGAAGAGACCTTGTCTTCGGCCTTGAGGACAGCCAGGGGCTGGGAAGCTTCCTTGCCAGCTACCTTACCGGTAAAGGCTATGAGACATTGGAGATAAATCCGGTAACAACTGACAGGGGCAGAAAGCATACAGTATCCCATGATAAATCCGATGAGAGGGACGCTGTAGTTATTGCCAAGACCCTTATACGAGAAAGAACCAGTCTTCATCCGGTAAGGATAGACAGAAACAGTATTGCCATAAGGGAGATGGTAGGATACCGCCAGATGCTGGTCGGAGAGTCTACCAGGATCAAAAACAGGCTTCATATGGTGCTATTTAACCAGTACAAGGGGGTTTTAAGCTGTTTTAAGGACCCCTTTAGAAAATGCGCCCTTGCTTTCTTTTTGAGTTATCCTGATCCATCTTCTCTTAAAGAGGCTGGCCCTGATTCACTCTCTGACTTCCTTAAGGTCAATTCAAAAGGAATGTTTTCTAAAAAGAAAGCAAGAGCCATACTGTCTAGCACAGATAATAATATAGCTGATAGCCTTACAGATACAAGAGCCCATGTAATAGCGGCCCATATAGAGAGGCTTCTGGGTATTGGGAAAGAATTAAAAAAGATAAAGGATGTTCTGGAGAGTCTTGTTAAAGCTTCTTCCTACCACTCTCTTACCTCTATTCCCGGCATAGATATTGTTACTGCTGCAAAGATAATCTCAGGTGTTGCCGACATCTCTAGGTTTTCTTCTGCATCCAAACTGGCTAAATTCTGCAGCATTGCGCCTTCAGAGAGAAGTACCGGAAAAAAGAGAAGGTATGAGAAATCAAAGTATGGTAACAAGGCGCTACGTTCTACTATCTACTTTGTTGCTCTTTCCCATATTAGCAGGACCAGAGACGGAAGGGATAAAAATCCGATCTCGCGTGCTTATTACCTTAAAAAGGTATCCGAGGGAAAGACCAAGAAGGAAGCTTTGACTTGCCTCACTCGAAGGCTTGTAGATATTATCTTTGCCGTTATGAGAGACAGGAGCATATATAATTTTTCAAAGAGTAGATTTACAAAACAGCATGATGCTAAACTAAATACAGCAGCTGCTTAGCAAACTTTATATTTATTTTTGATTGTTCTTTGATAATTCAGGTAATTTTTTTCTTTAATCATTTACATAGAATGACTGGGGTATCTGCCTCCAGAAGAATTTGAACATATATTTATTTAAAAAAATTCCTGTAAAGTTTATTCTTAAGCTAAGATAGGTATGTGTACAGTTTTTGGGATTCATACCTAAAACGGTTCACTT
>Ga0307378_10002826_pt1 | contig 25987 bp, 22 predicted proteins | sample UN1MG_FD_202238 | JGI IMG/M metagenome (GOLD analysis project Ga0307378, IMG submission 202238) | Soil microbial communities from Risofladan, Vaasa, Finland - UN-1 | ecosystem: Environmental > Terrestrial > Soil > Coastal area > Acid sulfate soil | place: Finland: Risofladan, Vaasa | collected...
CCCTCACGGCCGCTCAAGGTGACATCCACTGCGTAGTTGTCCTCAATCAGGATTCTGCTGACGCTGTCGAGCACGATCTGCTCATCATCGATCACCAGGGCTTTGTGTGTTTCCATGGGTTTCCTCCCGATACGTTACCAGGTAAACTGGTTTTGTGAACTTCATCAAGATACGGGCGTTGAGCAACTGCTCCTGCCGGTTCCTCGCCTGCGGCTTTTCATAGTCTTTGGGTCATCGTGAAGTCCCCATGGCGGTAAGGAGTAGACCTGATTGTTGTTACCGAGTGCCCCTACAGTTTTACCCATTATCAACCGGTTTTCTCAGACCTCATTCCCACAGAACTTAGTCCACATCAGCGACATCGAAACCGGCAGACGTGAGCTCTTTTACCACCGGGTCGGCATTCTCACACTTGAGGCGTAACACTATCAGCCATCCTTCGTCGCCCTCCCTAGGGGGGAGGGTCATCAGGCTCAACAGGACGGTTTTGTGCTGGTCCAAGATCTTCATGATACTCTGCATATTGCCGAAATCCTTTGAGGCCCGTATATCGATCCTGGTGCCCTCCTCCCTCACCCCCAAAATCTTTGTCATTATCCTCACGATATCCGACTCCGTGGCAATGCCTACCAGTTTACCATCTTCCACAACCGGAAATGCCCCGAAGCCCTTCTCTTGCCCCAATTGTAAGGCCTCTTCAGCCGGCATATCGGCAGAGATTGTAAATGGGTTTCTGACCATTATGTCTTTGACGGTCATCTTGGCCAGGAGATAATGCAATTCGTGAATGCTCAGAGCTGTAGCCGGCGAGGGCGATGCCTCCAACAGCATCCGTTCGGTTACAAGGCCTACCAGTTTGTCCTTTTTCAGTACAGGCAATCTCCTGATCTTGTGGGCCTTCATTATCTTTCTGGCGTCGTGGATCGAAGTGTCCTCGCTCACTGCCACCACATTGGTACTCATAATGTCTCGTATTCTCATGTTTCCCCCCTTTCTTTTCATGCCATCCTTAACACACTATTATGAACCCTTTAAAGGCGTGTGGCAACTTAGTGTTGGCTTATGATCCCCGGCGATTCCGGCACGATTCACTTATGGATTTGCTGGTTGTCGTGCCCCGCACCACAGATTAACACTCCGCTCATGATCCGAGGCATGTCATGCTCGATGGATCGGCATATTGATAATCAGTCCTTGCATATAGGATACGAGACACTCGCTGCTTCTTCTCTCTGTACAAGGTATTGAAATAAAGAGCGAGGTTCAATCAGGTATTGTACCCAAAAGTATAAAAAGCACACCCATTTAAGGGTGGGGGGAGCCATCCGTGGTGCCTCTCACCTATCGCACGTAGGGCGAAATACCTAATAAAGCTCCCCGCTGCCCCGCAGGGCGGGACCTCCGCCATGGTTCAGGCGGACAAGTCCAAAGGCGGATTAATCCGCCATAATTGCGGCGGATAAATCCACGCTGCGCTCCGACAAGCTGCGGTGTGTGGGAGCAAAATTGTGTCGCAGTTAACCCCGCTTTTCCATCCTCCGTAGCTAGGGTTACTGCGGACACCGTCGGCCATAGCCTTTGGCGTCGGACGAGGACGGGCGCTCTTACGAACTTCCGCCTTCGTTAAAACTTCGGCGGGACAAGTCGGCGCGGTTAACCCCGTCTTTCTCGTACTCAGCCCCATATTCATCACGTGCCGTGACAGGATCTATTGCGATGATCGGTGGAGATAGGCCCTCAGTCTCCTCGCTGAGCACGAACAGTCAGGTAAGGTGTGTCCCTAAGGGCTTCAGGCGGAACGACACTGTATTTGATGTTACCGACGGGCCTAAAGAAGTATCAAAAACAAGATATCGTGAATGCATAGATCTTTATACCAAGGATAGCACCGAATGTAAATATCCCGGCGTCAGCCATCTTGTTTTCGTCTCCTGCGGGCATTTACCCGCCTACGCAGAAGGCCACGGGCTTGCCCGTGGATGAATGCTAGGCAGGGTAATCCGCCATAGTCCTATTGGGACGAAGGCGGATATGCTTCGGCGGGTTCCGCCGAAGAATGTGGAGGTGCCACGCGCTTGCGCGTGGGGCTCCACGGGGTTGAACCGTATGTGAACTGTCGTCTCTCTGGTATTGTAGCCAGGACAAGCACCATACCGTTCAAGTGCTCACATCGCTCTGGATCTTCCCTCACCCCTGTTGGGTACTTCGCCCCATCTACGATTGGGGCCAGTTTCAAAAAAAATGGCATCCCCACTGCTAGATAGTTGTGGTTTTCTTGCTTTTGGCTTTACTGCCAGACTCACGGCATACCTCAAAGAATACCGTGTTGGCATTCTCGGAATACAGTATTTTCCTGATTGACCGGATCTGTTGTCTGGGTTAATCTTGGTAACCGAACCGAAAGGTCTTTGATTGAAGGGCATATAAAAAGGGGAAAAGCGAGAGGGGTTCCGCAACGTACTGAGGCTGGCACGGCAGCTCGGTGGACGTCATGCTGTTCTCGTGGGCATAGGTGTTGAACCGAGGGAAATCTCCTTTGGGATGGAACTCACACCAGAGGTAAAAGACATGGTGCTTACGGTGATAGAGGCAGTCTTTGAGGAGCTTGAGGGCTGTGCGATCATGGCGGCGAGAGAATGGACAGATCAAAAGCGGAGATAGACAATGGAGATCAAGATAGTCAAAAACATCCTAGAGGCAAATGACGTGATAGCCGCGCAGAATAGCGCACTTTTTGCGGAAAAAAGGGTCTATGTCGTTAACCTTATGGGAAGCCCCGGAGCAGGAAAGACAACGCTTCTGGAGAAAACCGTAGACGAACTGAAAAACCGAAATCGCATTGGGGTAATCGAGGGGGATATTGCAACATCGAGAGATGCGGAGAGGATTGCCGCCCACGGTATCCCTACGGTACAGATAAACACGGGGGCAGCCTGCCATCTGGATGGGAATATGGTGAGGGGAGGACTGAAGGAGCTGGATCTGGATCAGATCGATCTCCTTATCGTGGAGAATGTTGGGAACCTGGTGTGCCCCGCTGAATTCAACATAGGCGAGGATGATAAGGTGATGATCATCTCGGTGACAGAGGGCGATGATAAACCCCTGAAGTATCCCCTTATGTTCCAGGTTTCCTCCCTGCTCCTTTTGAACAAGATCGACCTGCTCCCCCATCTTGATTTTGACATGGAAAGATTTCAGCAGGATGCCCTCAAGGTCAACCCCAAGCTGGAGATCATGGGCATATCCTGCACAACAGGTGAGGGTCTCCATGCCTGGTTTGCATGGTTACAGGAGCGGAGCAGGAGAAAGGACCGGTGATGGAAGAAATCAGGGTGTGTGTGCAGATTGAGGGCATAGTTCAGGGAGTGGGGTTTCGCCCCTTTATCTACGGGCTCGCACACCGACATGATCTCAGGGGTTGGGTCCTGAATGATGAAAAAGGGGACACCATTGAGGTAGAGGGAGATAAAGATAAGGTTGATGGATTCCTTTCGGGGCTCTCTTCACCACCCCGATTGCCACGATAGAAAAGACGGCCGTGCAATTCCTTCATCCTCTGGGGTATCACGGCTTCGAGATTTGAAAGAGCGAGCACGGTGAACAACTGCGTATTTGCTAGAAGAAGAACTTTGTGCTATAAATGTGCACTACACATTCCAGGATTTGTCTTACGAGCCAGTAAACGTCTTGACAGGCGTGTCCTAACGGAAGCCTGCTCAGTGCTTTGAAGAATGATCAGAAAAGACCAAGGGGAAAAATTCACCCATCAGGGCCTATGCTCGATCCCATACGTATCATAGAGGGTGAAAATCGAGAAAGCATAAGAGCGCAGCGTTAGGGATCTCTGTGTCGAGCGCGCACTGTAAACGGTCCTCGAGACCACCGACGAGTCGCTCTAAAATAACGTTTAACCGTCGGTTCCCTATTTCCGTCCCGAATCTCCTTCTAGGTCTGGGGATCAGGTGTTGAATAGCCGTTCATCGCCCTTGTCTTGGATTAACCGCACACATTGAGATTCCCGCTTTGCCACTGGGAGGGTACGAGTCGTGCACTAAGATCCGATGCCCGTGCTGGCTTCTATTAATTTTAACTGTAAGGGGAGGAATAACCATGGCTGAGAGAATGCTTGTCATTGACGACGAAGAGATCGTGTTGGGGTCATGCCGCAAGATATTTACGGATCAGGGTTTTCACATTGTAACCACCACCAGTCCTCAACAAGGTCTCAAGCTCGTTTCGGATTCATCATTTGACGTGATTCTCGTTGACTGGAAGATGCCAGGCTTTGATGGAATGGACGTGGTAGAGGAGCTAGACCGCCGCTCCCCGGATTCAGCAGTGGTGATGATTAGCGGATACCCCACGGTGGGCAGGGCGGCTGAGGCTATGAAGCGGGGTGCAATGGACTACGTCCCGAAGCCATTCACCCCTGATGAAATCAGTGAGGCGGTCAAAAACGCGGTGAGGCGGAAGCTTACAGCGGAGAAAAAGGCACTGGGGCGTTTTGAGAGAATCCTACAGTCCGTGCAGTTTCCCACAGCGGATATGGAGGACAAACCACCCAAGACAATCGCCGAAACGGTTGCCTCAACCGTAGGAGTTGGGAAGGTAACCTCGCCATGGGTTACTGTTTTTGTCTTGGGCATCCTCGCTGGAGCATACATAGGCTTTGGGGGACTCCTTTCCACGACCGTGAGTTTTGATCTCGCCAAGACGCTGGGCATTGGCTTTGCGAAATTCCTTGCCGGTTCAGCCTTTAGCGTCGGTCTGATGCTGGTGGTCATCGCAGGAGCCGAACTATTCACCGGAAACAACCTGATGCTATCCAGTGCCATGGCAAGAAAAATCACCTTTAGCACCATGTCGGTGAGATGGACCGTGGTGTGGTTTGCCAATCTCGTCGGCTCACTCATTATAGCACTCATCTTTTATCTCTCAGGTCTCTGGAGGACAGGCGACGGCGCTCTAGGGGTCGCCACCGTAGGGATAGCCTACTTGAAGGTCAACCTGAGTTTCGTCGAGGTCCTTGTTCGTGCCGTTGGGTGCAATTGGCTGGTATGTCTGGCCGTCTGGATGGCCCTCGCTGCTCGCCAGACCGTGGGCAAGATATTCGCCATCTACTTCCCCATCATGGCATTCGTTGCAATCGGTTTTGAGCACGTAGTGGCCAACATGTATTTCATTCCTGTCGGCATATTCCTGCACAGTTGGTCAGGCATTGCTGCTCCGGGAGCCTATGATCCTGCATCCCTCAACTGGTTCAGCTTCTTGTGGAAGAACATGGTGCCCGCCACGATCGGCAATATCATTGGCGGCGGCGTGTTTGTGGGAATGAGTTATTGGGGTGCGTACCTCAGGCCGGCTTCTGGGGGAAAAAGTAAATCTTGATCGGAAATAATCCGATTTTTCATAGCACCGCATCGTTTGCCTTGATTCCCATAATGTTCTCGGTATGCCATGGCAGCAGAACAGAGTCGCCTTTCATGGTAATAGGAGCTCTGAATGACCGTTAAGGCAGCCCGTATTTTGGTAATAGATGATGAAAAGGTAGTACGGGATTCCTGCACCAGAATCCTTTCGTCGGAGGGGTATGAGGTAAGAAGTGCGGAAAATGGCTATCAGGGATTAGAGGTGTTTCGGGAATTCCATCCTGACCTTGTTCTGGTTGACCTAAAGATGCCCGGCAAGAGCGGAATGGAGGTTTTGAAGGACATCGAGAGGGCAGAACCAAATGTAGTCAAGATCGTAATCACCGGATATGCTACGGTATCGTCAGCGGTGGATTCAATGAAAAGGGGTGCTTATGATTTCATTCCGAAACCATACACTCCCGACGAAATCTTACTCATCGTTTCACGAGGACTGGAGAGGAGGCGGCTACTTCTGGAAGCTGAGGCTCTGCGGGCAGAACGGGAGAAGACACGAAGGAACATGATTTCACTGGTGTCGCACGAACTACGGTCCCCGTTGGCTGCCGCGGTGCAGTATTTGGATGTCATCCTCGGAGGCATGGCCGGCGAAGTTTCTTCAGATGCCAGAGAGATGACCCATCGCTGCAACATGAGGCTTCGGGAGTTGCTTGATCTGATGAGCCGATGGCTCAGCCTTGCGACATTCGATCCAATCAGGATAGCAGAGCATTTTGAGAATATTGATTTATCAGACGTAGCAGGGAAATCCCTTGATGCGTTGAGATCCCTTGCCGAGGAGAAGAATGTGAGCCTTGCATTAGAGCTACCACCCGGTTTGCCGCCTATCAAGGGAAGCAAGGTGCTCCTGGAGGAGATCTTCACCAACCTCGTCAGCAACGCCATCAAGTACAACAGAGAAGGTGGCTCGGTGAAGGTGAGCTTCAAACAAAAGCATCAGCAGGTTCAACTTGAGATCAGCGATAACGGTATAGGTATACAGGAAGAACATCTGCCGAGGTTATTCGACGAGTTCTATCGTGTTAATGGCCGAAGAACTGCCCCTGTCAAGGGATGGGGTCTTGGGTTATCCATCGTCAAGAGAATGGTGGAGGCCCATGGAGGCAGGATTGATGTAAAAAGCAGATTTGGCGAGGGAACCACTTTTACAGTTACTTTTCCGATGATCATTGAGCCTCAAAGGGAAACGTAAAGGAACAAAAGGGGGTATGATGGTATGAGTGAGAGGCCCAAGAAGATACTAATCATCGACGATGATCCCGATTTTGTTCGCACAACGGGGATCGTGTTGAAATCCGCAGGCTACGAGGTCTTTGAGGCATTGAGCGGAAGAGAAGGTCTCGAAAAATCGAAGTCTGATAAACCCGACCTGTATATCATTGACCTGATGATGGAGACGTATAGCGAAGGGTCAAATGTCGTCAGAATTCTCGGTGAGGACATTGAGACAAAGGAAAAGCCGAGAATTATGATTACCTCCGTCGATCTGAAGGGACCTTGGGAGGCTTATCCGCAGGATGAATGGCTTGCCTGTGACGTACTCTTGCAGAAACCTGTCTCCCCTGATGATCTTTTGAAATGCGTTCGAGACGCATTGGCCCGGACATAGGTCGCTACCAGATTTCAGCGCTGAGCCGCTGTTCGAGCCATTTCTTCTGTACCGGCGTCAGTGGCCCGGTGTACTTCTCTATCCATTCGATATCACCGGTGAGCACGGCCAGTTTTTCGGGACCCGTCAGGTCATAGCCTTCCAGTGCGTCTGCACCGTGATAGAGCAGTTGAGCGATGAATTCGCTATCCGTTGCAGCTCGCTCCAGAACGGTCACCATCTCCTCCTTGTGAACCAATGCCTGGTCTTCGGCAGGCCGAGTCGCAACGATGTCAAGTGCCGAGGCAACCGCCTTGAGCAGCTGATCGGGGGTAAAGGGCTTCTCCAGGTAGTCCGCTGCCCCCAGTTTCATGGCCTGCACTGCGGACTGGACAGAAGCGTAACCGGTGATCATGATTACGGCAAGCGACGGTTTCGCCCGCTTAATGTCTCGCAGCACCCGCATACCCCCGATGTCGGGCATGCGAATGTCGGTCAGGACAACATCGTAGGGGCGCTCTATCGCCCAGTCGATTCCCTGCCGACCGCTCGAGGAGACATCCACCTCGTAGTTCTCCTCGGCAAGTACCTTGTTCACGCTCTTGAGCACAATATCTTCGTCGTCGATTGCGAGGACCTTTCCCTTTTCCATAGCCTTCCTCCTTTTGATCACTCGAGCGACTCCTCCAGGCCCTGAACACCCCCCTCTATCGGCAACCATACAAAGAACCGCGTACCCTTACCGACTTCGCTCTGAACCCTGATCGTTCCACCGTGTCTCTGCACGATCCCGAGCGAAACCGAGAGGCCGAGTCCGGTACCTTTGCCTACCTCCTTCGTTGTAAAGAAGGGGTCGAACAGCTTGTCGAGGTTATCAGGCGGTATACCGGAACCGGTATCCGCGATGGTAATCTCAACACCCTTCCGACCAGAATCGCTCGCAGACAAGCCTGTGGCTGTGTATATGTTGATGTTGTCTCCCGGTTCCGTGGCATCAAGGGCATTGATAATCATGTTCAGTAATACACTCTGAAACTGACCACGGTCCAGGACAACCATGGGCAGGTTTTCGCCCGGGTTGAATTTGATGCTGACGCCCTTGACCAAGGCCTGGTTTTCAACCAAGGAGATGGTGGAACTGATTAGATGGTTTACCTGTGTTGGCTCAGGGGTAAGCTTTGTCTGCCTGGAAAACTCGAGCAGGCCCTTCACAATCGCCCTGACCCGTTCTGTTGAATCGGCGATCACTTCGAGATCGGCGCGAATATCATCTGGTATGTCTCTCCGCCGGAGAAGCATGTGTGTGTATGTTAATACACCGGTGAGCGGGTTATTGATTTCATGAGCAACCCCTGCTGCAAGTCTTCCAACGCTCGCCTGCTTTTCGGACTGGAGTATCTGGTTTTCGGCGGCAGCAGTCCTGCGCCCCATAGCAGCAACCATATCCAAAAACGTTTTTTGCAAAACGCCTATTTCGTCCTTTGATACCGTGCCGATATCCGGTGTGAGGTCGCCCTCGGAGACCTGCTGGCTGGCCTTTATCAGCCGGTGCACCGGATTCATGATCTTGTCGGCTAAAATATATCCCAGCCCGATTGCCAGGATCATGCCGGCCACAGTTATTATCACCAAGATGGAGAGGGCCTTTCGCCTCATGTCAACATACTTGGCCTCCAGCACCCCGACATAGAGCATTCCTACTCTTTCACCGAAGATATCCTCAATGGGCTCATATGCAGTAATGTACCAGTCACTGACCACAAACGCCCGGTCAGTCCACCTCTTGCCATCCGTGAGAACGCGTTCTTTCACCTCTTTTGACACCCTGGTTCCAATGGCGCGCTTTCCTTCGGGGGTGATAACATTGGTGGATATGCGGAGGTCATTGAAAAAGATAGTCGCTGTCCCAATACTTCGGCCTTTGTAGGTCTCATTCCGAAACGCGGTATCCCGCACCGTATCAACGATATCGGTGCTCCGGGTCAAGAGAGCCCCGCCATAGATTACCCCGAGGAACTCGTCGTTTTCAAATATCGGTATTCCAGCGGCAAGGGCCATTCCCGACGTTTCCTCCTTTTCATCTCGCGGTGCGGCCCTTGGCGTGGGGATGAATCTGACGTTGGCCCTTTCCGCAAGCTCCGGATCCTCCGCACGGAGGAACTCATTACTCAAAATGAGGGTTCCTGATACGGGAACTCTACGCTCAACCACATATTGCGCTATGGGATTAGCAACTTCCAAGCTCTTGTTCGCTGCCGAACCCTTCCCAATTTTACAGAGCGTGGTCCCTTCTTTTGTTACTATCCCTGCGAAATCCAGTTCGGCATTACGGGCGAGTCTCTCCAGCCTGGAAACGAGATCCGGTATCTCTTTGTTCTCAAGGGCTAACCGGAATCCCGGTCCCAACACGGTGGTGGATAAGGGGATTCTGATTGTCTTCATGCGGGTCTGGTATATCTCACGGGCAGTGTTGAGGTCTAACCTGACCCGATTAGTCGCCTCGCTCAGCACCGCTTTGTAGAGCAGCTGAACACCGACAAGCAGGGAAACGGCGCCAACTAAGAGACATACTCCCAGAAAACTTGCAATGAGCTTGGACCGTGTCGAGTAGAACATATTTAAGTGTCTCAAGCCCGCCCTGGAGCGACATGCTCAGATCAGCCTGCTAAGTCTATAGGACGCTACCTGCCCCGATCAGCCTATTACGCCTATAAACCAGGTCTGGGCCAGGGTGAGCTAAAATGCCTAAAAAACCTCTTCGCTGCCTATTGCATACTGCTTACCGCATAATGCTCAGGTTCTATGACCCTATCTCTTTTAAGTATAGCGCCAGTTGGGCAATTTGCAAAACAGATACCGCATCTTACACAAGTATCCGTGTTAATAGCACAGATGGTTTCTGCCTTTTTCTTTTTGTCTTTCCCCTTTGATGGCGCCCCCTCTAGTTGTTTTACCTCTATTTTCCTTGCGGTTTCACGTTTACGCTCAGTAATAGCATTTGTAGGGCAACTTCTTAGGCAGAGTAAACAGCCGGTACACCTCTCTTTATCTATATAGTATTCAATAAGTGCCTTACAGACCTTTGCAGGGCACCTTTTGTCTACAATATGGGCCATATATTCGTCTCTAAAGTACCTGAGAGTGGTAAGGACAGGATTTGGTGCAGTCTGTCCCAATCCACAAAGGGAACCGTCCTTGACTAACTCCCCAAGCGCTTCAAGTAACCCCAAATCCTCCTCTTCACCTTGACCATTAACTATCTTTTCCAATATGTTAAGCAGCTTTTCTGTTCCTATACGGCATGGCGAGCACTTCCCACAGCTTTCTTCCCGGGTAAAATTAATAAAATATTTGGCCATATCTACCATGCACACATCTTCATCAAGGACAATCATGCCTCCCGATCCCAGGATTGATCCAGCAGCCTGCAATGATTCATAGGTCACCTCTCTATCAAGGTAACTTTCCGGGAGACATCCTCCTGACGGACCTCCAGTCTGAACGGCCTTAAATCTCTTTCCACGAGGTATTCCACCACCGATATCATTTATTATTTCCCCGAGTTTTATCCCCATGGGCACCTCGACCAGGCCCGAATTATTTATCTTTCCTGTAAGAGAAAAGACAACGGTACCCTTGGAGGGCCCAGAGCCCATATCAGCAAACCATTTGGCCCCATTTTTGATTATAAGGGGGATATAGGCCCACGTCTTGACATTGTTGATATTAGTAGGCTGTCCCCAGAGACCCTCTGAGGCGGGATAGGGAGGTCGGGGGCGTGGATTTCCTCGTTCACCCATAATAGATGCCATTAATGCGGTTTCTTCCCCGGAGACGAATGCACCGGCCCCTTGATTGATCTGGAGATCGAAATCAAAATCGGAACCGAATATGTGAGAACCAAGGAACCCCTTTCCCCTTGCCTGGGTAATAGCAACTTCGAGTCTATGAACAGCTAAGGGATATTCCGCCCTAACGTAGATAAATCCCTTCGAGGCCCCGATTGCAAATGCCCCAATAATCATACCCTCTATCATACTGTGAGGATTCGCCTCAAGGAGACTTCTGTCCATAAATGCACCGGGATCACCTTCATCTGCATTACAGATTACGTATTTTTGAGATGCGCCTCCACCATTACTGCGCCGCGCAAAATCCCATTTGACACCGGTGAGGAAGCCTGCGCCACCACGTCCACGCAATTGAGAGGATTTAACCTCCACGATTATCTCTTCAGGTGTCATGGCCAAGATTGCCTGTCTGACTGCTCTATACCCTCCAATAGCAAGGTACTCCTCTATATCTTCAGGGTTTATGAATCCCCAATGGGCGGTAATCATTTTTTGCTGTCTCTTATAGAACGGGATATCTTTCCATTTTGGGATAGGATCGCCTGTGGTGGGATCATGATAATGAAATTTGCTCACCGGGATGCCATTCACTAGATGGGAGTTAACGATCTCTTTTACATCATCAGGTTTCAATCGACAGTAGAGAACATCATCAGGGTCCACTATAGCACTTGGCCCTATCTGACAGAAACCACGGCACCCTGTAAGTTTTACCTCTACATCAGTTAATTGGTGCTCGATAATCTCACGTTCAAGTTCTCTGTGTATTTGGGGTGCGCCAGCGGATACACAACCGGTACCCTGACAGACAAGTATTGTTCGTTTTGTGGTCATTTCATCTCCCGGCCTTCTCTTAATCAAATGGGATTTCTACAACTCATTGAAATTATAAGTCTTTTAGCGGCAATTGCTTATGCCATTCACCTGGAATGATGGATTCACGGAATTATGAATTGAGGAATTCAGGGATTGAAGATCAGTCAATTCGCTGATCCCTCGATTGGTCAATTGGTCAATTTTAGCCCCCATCATTCCAGTATTCCAATTGGGGTGAAGCCCCAAAGTTGGTTTACCACCAATCCGGGGTTACGGTTTCGTTGCTTTCCTTCACCAAATCCTCATGTATTGCCTTTGCCGCCCTTCGCCCGGCCCCCATAGCAGAGATAACCGTTGCTGCTCCGGTAACAATATCTCCACCTGCGTACACGAGCTTCTTGCTTGTCCTGCCCCAATCATCAGTTTCGATGTATCCCCATTTATTTGTCCTCATATCAGGGGTTGTTTTGGTAATCAATGGATTAGCCTCGCCACCTATGCTCACGAGAACCTGGTCGCAGTCAAATTCAAAGAAGGAATCCTCTATAGGAACCGGTCTTTGCCTTCCTGATTCATCAGGCTCCCCAAGTTCATATCTCTGGCACTTCATCCCGGAAACCCATCCCTCCTCATTACCAAAGATCTCAACAGGGCTTGAAAGGAGTCTAAACTCTATCTTTTCCTCCTCTGCATGATGAACCTCTGCGGCCCTTGCTGGCATCTGCTCTCTTGCACGTCTATAAACAACCGTAACCTTTTCTGCTCCCAATCGGATAGCAGTCCGTGCAGAATCCATAGCAACATTACCCCCTCCAAGAACGGCAACCTTTTTTCCTATTATCATGGGGGTTCTGTATTGTGGAAATAGATAGGACTTCATCAGATTGCTTCGGGTCAGATATTCATTTGCTGAAAATACCCCATTGAAGTTATTGCCCGGTATGTTTAAGAAAATTGGAAGCCCAGCGCCCACCCCGATATATACTGCATTGAATCCCAAGACATTGAAGACATCATCAACCTTATAGAGCCTGCCGATCACGCTGTTATAGTAGATTTTTACACCGAGATCTTCGAGGGCCCTGATTTCACTTTCCACAATCTTTTTTGGCAGCCTGAATTCTGGAATACCGTAAACCAGCACACCTCCTCCGCGATGAAATGCCTCATAGATAGTGACCTCGTAACCGAGTTTTATCAAATCTCCAGCAACAGTCAGGCCAGAGGGACCAGAGCCTATAACAGCCACTTTAAGGCCATTTTTATCCTTTATTTCAGGTAGTTCTGCAAGATTGTTTTCTCGTTCATAATCAGCAACGAATCTCTCAAGGTTCCCTACGGCAACAGCCTCCTTGATATCCTTCTTTCCCCTGACACATACCCCTTCGCATTGTATCTCCTGTGGGCAAACACGTCCACACACAGCGGGGAGAACATTTTTAGTTTTAATATGTCGAGCTGCCTCTGCAAATTTTTTCTCAGCAACCAGGGCAATGAATTCAGGGATAGGGACTTCTACCGGGCAGCCGGACACACAGGGCATTTTTTTGCAGCTCAAACAGCGCTGTGCCTCAGCTACTGCCTCTTCCGGTGTATATCCGTATGGAACCTCTTCGAAATTACGGTTTCTGATGTCAGGTGGCTGTTCACCCATTCCGTGCCGCTCAATGGCCATTCGCTCTTTGGCTGTCAATTCCATTCAGATAACCTTTTTAATAGTTCTATTGGTTAAATTCGTTGAATTGGTTCGGTTGGTTAACAAATAAAACCAGTGAAACAAACAGAACCAATGAAACTAAACTGTTTCAGCCCTACATCCATGAGAGTAGGACTGATAGACAACTGTTTCTTGTTCTGCGTATGCAGTCTTCCTCTGATTCAATTCCTTCCAATCAACCTTATGCCCATCAAACTCCGGCCCATCGACACATGCAAATTTTGTCTCTCCTCCAATACTCACCCTGCATGCACCACACATTCCTGTGCCATCGAGCATAATAGAATTGAGGGCAACCCTAGTTGGAATATTATATGGCCTCGTTGCCTCAGAACATCTTTCAAGCATCTGGGTGCATCCGATGAAAAAGGCCTGATCAATCTTGACCCCGTTTTTGAGCATCTCGGTGATAACGTCTTCAATCTTACCTTTTTTACCTCTTGAACCATCACTGGTTGCGTATAAAACCTGGTCACTCACCGCATGCAGTTCCTTTTCATGATAGAACATAGAACTGTAACGCGCCTCAATGATGGATATAACCTTATTCCCGGCCTCCTTGCATGCCTTGGCTATTGGATAAATTCCGCCAATTCCGTAACACCCACCTCCAAAAACAACGGTTCCATAATTCCTTATCTCCGAAGGGCTACCCAATGGTCCAGTTACGGCATATAATGAATCTCCAACCTTCATTCGGGCCAACTCCAGAGTGGAGATACCAACTTCCAAAAAGTATATGGTTATTGTGCCGGCATCAGCATTCCAGTCAGATACAGTAAGTGGTATCCTCTCACCATATTCACTACCCATAACAATAACAAATTGCCCTGCCTCAATGGAATGTGCGATCTCTGGCGCAGTAATGACCATCTTGTGCACATTAAATACCTCGCTTTTTTCTACCAATTCATACATAATCTTCCCCTAAAAATGGATCTCACCCTTTGATCTTAAACGACCTTCAACAAATATCCTGAAATCAGGAACAAAATCAGCAATAGGGAAGCCCCTATAAGTTAGGGAGTCTTTTGGGACCATGGGAACGGCCGCAATAATCCATGGATGCATCTGGATATTGCTCTGTATGCTCCTGAAATTCAGAATTCTAAAATCTGGATTGTTCAATGCATTCCCTATTTGAACGGTAATATCCCAATCTGGAAGAGCCTTTCCGGGCGGTTCCGCTGCTTTTGTAATAGCCTCCCTCCGATTATCAGCGCACGTCTTGGTGCCATTCATCTCGGTGAAAACGGTAGCTGGAAACACGGCACAGACTTTATCTGATCTGCTCAGAGCGGAAGGATAGATATCCTGGATAATGATATTTTCAAGACTGCCAAATCTCTCCATGGTTTCATGGCTGAAGCTATTTGCTTCTGCTAGGTATAATATCTTGATATCCTTAAAAATCTCATCTGACTTTTCTATACTAGGAAAGATAATTCCCCCCTCTGCAAAATAGAATATATTTGATTCCGCGTAGACCCTTGCAAACTCGTTCAGGGCATAAATAGATTCATCTGTTAGATGCCGTGAGCAAAGGATTCCTATTTCCTTGGGACTATAATGAGACACTATCTGGGATACATGTCTCATTGCATTATCCCAATCAGTGTAGATTATCTTACCGTCGTCCCGACGGATAGAAGGGTATTTCAGTCGATCGGGGCTGTTGAAGAGTGCAGGCAAACAACACCTTCCCTTAACACAGTATTCTCTGTTGCCGGCACTCATATCCCTGATAGGATGCGCCCCCATCACCTTGTTCCACATAGTATCAATAACAAGCTCACAGCCTCGCTCACAGAGGATACATGTTGTGGGGGTTTCGCTATCAGGGTAACCATACCACTTGGATCCCCGAACCGTTAAAGCACCTGTTGGACAGACATCAACGCAGTGCATACAGAAGACACAATTACCATCCACGTGGAGCTTTTCAAACGAAGTCCCCACCTTTGTATCATGACCCCTTCGAATAAATGAGATGGCACTCAGGCCGAGGTTTTCCTGACATACGCGAATACACCTGCCACACAGAATGCATAAGTTATAATCCCTGTCCATAAATGGATCGTCTCTCTCCAGGGGGAAATTCTTATACAGGAATGGGTATCTGATCTCTTTTAACCCCAGATATTCAACCAATTGCCTTAATTCACAGATATCCCGATTTGGGCACATATTGCAGCCGGTAACCCTTCCGGTCTTCGCTGACGATGCGCGAAATTTCTCACATGACTCCCTGATAGAGCATACTAGGCACGCAGAAGGATGTTCAGACAGAATTAATTCCAATATCTCCCTTCTCAATTTCTCAATCTCATCTGAATTGGTGGTAACAACCATATTAGGTGTAGCAGGTGTTGTGCAGGATGTTACATACCCTCGAACGCCGTCAACCTTTACAACGCAGAGACGGCATGATCCCATAGATGGCAGATCTGCCCTTGCACACAGCGTTGGGATATAGATACCTGATCTTCTGGCAACCTCAAGTATTGTCTCACCAGAAAAAAAGGACACGGTTTTTCCGTTAATCGTCAGTGTCTCAGTGGCCACCTTTTTCTCTTCAACCAACTCCGCCATAGCTCCTCACCTATTTTGCCATTTGTCATTCGTTTCCGCCTCCGGCGGAATTATTTGCAGGTCTATCCCTTTGACTCTGCTCTATAAACCTTATCTATGGTCCTTGATAGCTTTGCAGGACTCATCTGACCGTAGACCTCATCATCAATGGTTATAACAGGTGCTAAGGCACAGCATCCAAGACATGCTACCCTTTCAAGACTAAACAGACCATCTTCAGTGGTTTGCCCTGGAACAATATTCAATCTTGATTTGGTTGCTTCGAGAATCACACCACCACCGCTCACGAAACAGGCAGTTCCGGTACAGACCCTGACAAGATGCCTTCCAGGCTTTTGAAATTTGAATTGGGCATAGAATGATGCTGTGCCAAAGATGTCATGCTCGCTGATCTGTAATTCTCTGGCAATCAAACCGATTGTCTCATATGAAAGATATCCAGCATATGAGTGAACTGCCTGTAACATCGCGATGAGGTTATTTTTATCCCTTTCATATTTGTCAAGCACAGCAAAGGTTATTTCCTGTAAACGTTCCGGTTCCGAAAGAGATTCCAGTGAAGGCTGGGCCCCCATTCTCCTTCGCTCATCTATTGCAGCAGAAAGGGTCTGTAATATCTTTTCATCTATGCTCGGAAGCGAGATCTGCCCGGTCTTTGTCAGCCTTCCAAATCTCTCTATTATCTTCGTTTCTTCATCCTCTTTCCGCTCTATCGCCTCCGTAACGGTATTGATTATTTCATCAGGAGTAAAGGGTTTGGCAACATAATCCATTGCCCCTCGCTTCATCGCTTCTGTTGCCCTTCCAATGCTCGGATACCCACTTATCATAACAACGGCAGAGCCCGGGGAGGTTTGCTCAAGCCGAGTAATCACCTCCATTCCGTCTAGGCCCGGCATCATCCAGTCGCAGAGAATCACATCGAAGTAAGTATCCAAGACGAGCGCCAGTCCCTCTTCGGGGCTCGTGGTGGTGATTACATAGAAATCCTCTGCCTCAAATACCCGCCGGCACGACGACAACAACACCGGTTCATCGTCAATCACGAGCATCTTTCGAGTCATAGAGCTTCCTCCTTGCTATTGCCAGGGCCAAAATGGGCTTCTTTTTCCTATCTGTGACAAATGAATAGCACTGACCAATTTCCCCATCCTAAAAGGCAGGCCCTCCAAAACTCTTAAATCCTGAAGACGGTCTTTGAAAATTGAAGAAAATAATGGAATGTCAGCTCTCGCACTGGATTGCATCGATTCGTCGGAAATACACAATTTTGAAATGGCCCTGTACAGCCCCTTGTTTAAGAGCATCCGGCAAAAAAAGAAATACACATACCGACAAAAGGCTTAGAAACCCATAGGTTATTTTTCACTAGGACGTGGCCTTGCTCTGTGATCGATTCATGGGCCCAATCTGCTTTTCGATCCACTCGATATAGCCAGTAAATGAAGGAGATTTCTCGGGCCCAGTTACGCTACATTCATCGAGAACCTCGGCGGTGCAGTATAGCAGGCGAGTATAGAGTTCGCAATCGTTTTCAGCCTGCTTCAGAGCCCCGACCATCACCACGGGACCAAATGGTTTAGCATGCTCGACGTCCCTCAGGACCCTGCATACCGCCACTGCAGGGTATGAGGTGGCGCACAAGGTTCCGTCCTCAACCTGTTTTCTCTCGGATTTCCCTGCAACACGACCTTAACCCACATAGGTAACATTGAAACCAGCAGACTTGAGATCTTCCACGATATGTGCAGCATTTTCACTCTTCAGACGCAGCACGATGAGCCACTGGTCGCCATTCTCGCTAGGTGGGAGGGTCATCGTACTCAGCAAGACGGTTTTGTGCTTGTCTAAGATCTTCATGATACTCTGCATGTTGCCAAATTCATTTGAGGCCCGTATATCGATCCTCGTGCCCTTTTCCCTTACCCCCAGCACTCTCGTCATAATCCTCACGATATCCGACTCGGTGACAATGCCCACCATTTTACCGTTCTCCACAACCGGAAATCCACCGTAGCCCATCTCTTGTCCTAGCTCCATTGCCTCTTCCGCAGGCATATCAGGGGAAACGGTATGGGGATTCTTCACCATGATATCCCTGACGGTCATCTTAGCTAAGAGATAATGCAGTTCATGAATGCTCAGTGCTGTGGCCGGCGAGGGCGATGCCTCCAGAAGCATCCGTTCGGTTACAAGCCCTACCAGTTTCTCCTTTTTCAGGACGGGCAATCTCCTGATTTTATGGGCCTTCATGATTTTCTTGGCGTCGTGAAGGGAGGTGTCTTCACCAACGGCTACTACGTTGGTTGTCATGAAATGTCTTATTTTCATTCCTTCCTCCTGTTATGTCCCCTCAAACCATCTAAGACATTCTTACAGCGTATATCCCGGTTTGTTCCCATAAACCAAAAAATATATCCTCCTTTCTCGATCATTACTGATTTGTGTTGGCGAAACCTTGGCCTCTTTGCCACAGGACACGTATTGTCATATAGGATGCATCGAATTAAAGGGCAGGTTCAATCGGGTGTTCTACTCAAAAGCGGTGTACCGACACTCATTTACAGCTGGGAATGTCTTTTTTTGGTACTATTCCCCACTTAATTAGGGCGAACTACCTATGAAAATGATGGCGGGAGCGATTCTAGTCCCACAGATCCAGGTCGATAAGCCAGATACGGGCGGCATACGTGGTGAGGCCCACCTGTCCCTGCACCCCGGTCTTGCGCACGATGTGGGCGCGGTGGTTTTTCACCGTCTTTCTGCTGATACAGATGATATCGGCCACCTCCTGGTTGCAGTGTCCATCGGCAAAGACCTGGATGTGCTCCTTTTCAGAGAGCAGGGACTTGGGCCCTTTCCGGAAGATCCGGCGATCGTCTGCTGCAATAACGGTTACCTTGTCTTTCATGGTGTTAACCTCGCTCCAGTGTTGCAAGAATGGTAGTTCCTTTTCCCGGTCTGGAGGAAATCCGGAATTCGCCTCCGATCAGCGCCAATCGTTCTCGCATGGAGATGAGGCCAAGGGTTTTGGTATTGGGCGAAGGGCCAAGAAATTCATCTATCTCAAATCCAACGCCGTTATCCTCGATAACGGCCTTTATAGTACCCTCGGATGACGTAAGCTCAAGCCTTGCCTCGGTTGCATGGCTGTGCTTAAGGATATTATTCAGGCCTTCCTGGAAAAGCCTGTAAATGGTGATATTCGCGATAGAAGGCAAGGGCCTTTGGATTTCATTAAAATGATACCGAATGGTGATCTCCGAGTACGATTTGAAGTCCTGACAGAGCCCTTCCAATGCGGCTATGAGGCCGAGGTCCTCAATCTGAGGAGGGTGGAGCGCATGGGAGAGTTCCCTGATCTCCGATATCACCTTACCCAAAAGGTATGAAAGTTCAGTTAATTGATCCTTTATAGCGGACAACTCCTTGGGTATCTTCTTATTGGCCCTGGAAAGGCCCATCTTGAGCGCAAACAGTAGCTGACCGATATTATCATGGATCTCCCGTGATAGAGACTCCCTCTCCTTTTCTTCGATCTCTATCACCTGTCCTGTTAATAGCCTTATCTGTTCCTCAGCCTTTTTCGTGTCCGTTATGTCTTGAAGGGTTTCTACAGCACCGATTACGTTCCCATCTGAATCCTTGAGCGGGGCTGCCGTAAAATAGAGCCATTTGCCATCGTGTCCAAGCCGTGAGAAAAAGTCTGTAGCTTCGTGCGCACCCTCTATCAGATCGGATGCCTTATGATTCGTTGGATACCATCGAGTAATCTCATCGATTTTTCCATCAACCAGCAGGTCGGCCATACACGGTCTCGTCGTATGATAAAACGCCTTCCACTGCTCATCTGTACCAACTATATCTTTGCTCTCGATCCGGCTATACTCCTCTAATGCCCTATTCCAATAGGTAACTCGATGGTTTTTATCAATCACGAACGTCGGGATAGGTGAGCCATGCAATATATTCCTGAATTTCTCTTCGCTCTTTCTGACTGCATCCTCTGCCTGTTTGCGCTTTTCCTCCAGTTCTAATCCTAGTAGGGCGAGGGCAATATCGCTCGCTACCTCCTTGAACAGGCCTTGCTCTTCCTCATCCGAGACGAAGTTTCCCGGAATAGAGGCAGACAACAGTCCGTAGACCTTATCGCCGCATTCGAGCCGGGCTGTTACCGCCCCCCCACCTTTATGCGTGGCCAAAGGCGGACAATCGGCGCAGGTGGACAAGGGGTCTTTGGTTACCAGAACTTCCGATTGCGACAATGCCCTTCGAGCACAATCCGGCAGATCACCATGCTCCAGGTGATCGACCATGGACATAAAATCCTTACCCAACCCCGCTTCGGCCGTTGCCACAAGACCGCCTGATTCATCCAGGAGGGCAATCCAGGCGTGATAATAGCCGCGATTATCGATGAGGTTGTCGCAAGCCCCTTTGAGCAACCTATCGCGATCCCTCTCGTGGGTAATGATTTGGTTGACCTTTCGAATGGAGCGCAGCACGAGGTTGAGGTGCTCTATCCTCTCCTCTGCCAGCTTGCGCTGTGCAACCTCTTTAGCCAGGGAATCACGAGAAACGGTGGTTTCATGCAAGTCGGCCGTCATTTTATTAAATGCGCTCACAAGGTAGCCTAATTCGTCCGTTGAGCCATATGCAATATCCATCGGTCTTAGATCCCCCCGGGCAATCTGCAGCGCTGACTTTGAGAGCTCAGTTATGGGCCTGGAAAACCTCCTGGAAATAAATACAGCGAATACGCTTACCAATAGACCGATAGCCAATCCCATAATCACGGTACTATTGCGTATTATATAGGCCCCTTTGTACGCCTCTGAAATAGTTTCGGTTACGACAATTCCCCACCCCCACCCGTCAAAATCACCGTCTCCCTCCAATGCGTACCGGGCGCTGATAACCTTCTCTCCTCTGTCGTTTTTATACTCTGAGATCCCTGTCTTTCCAGCAAGCAACTCCCTAATCACCGGAAATTCAACCAGGCGGTGTACGGTGAGGAAGTCTTTTTCATTGGGGCCGGCGATTATCTCGCCTCTCCTGTTGAGCAAGTAGGCGTGGTTGTCTCCCAGGGTTCTCTCATCTAATACTCGTACCCTATCCACGATATGGTCCATCCCAACCCTGGTTGTCAAAACGCCGATAACATCCTCTTGGTTCTCCCCGGTTATGGGCGTATTAAACCCAATCACGAGCTCCCATTCGGCAGCTTCTGATCGGTAAGCATCGAGTGAAATAACCTCACCCCGTTTACTCTGAATCGCCTTCTGAAACCAGGGGTTACCGGCCCTCGATTGACCGATGAGGTCTTTTCTCGTGCATGCCACAATTGTCCCATCCAAATCCAGGACGGAAATTGCGGTATAAAAAGGATAGGTCTGTAGCGCCTCTTCAATGAATCTCTGCTTCCCTCCTGTATCGTTTCCTTTGAAAACTCCGGCCAGGGAAAACAGCTTGATGTCTTGATATCGCGAGCTTACATAGTAGTCTATTTTTTTGCCGCAATCCCTGGCAAGGTCGCTCAGATGCGCCTTTGTTTTATCTTCAAGCTGGCTTCGACTAATGAAAAACGAAATAGCGCCACCTATCACCATGGGCCCCAAAGCTAGAACCAGGAAGTAAAGGAGCAGTTTCTTGCCGATTCCGAATTTAGTATGTTGTTGCTTTTCCATGTAACTCGATGCGCCTCCCCCTCCCCCAAAACAGGGGCAAAGCTGTTTCCAAAACACCCTACACTAGCGAAGCTCCGCCTCAAACCGATGAGGCACGATCTAAGCAAGAAAATACGAAATCCGAATCTCGAAATCCGAAATAATTTTCAAATGATCAAAATCCCAATGCTCCAAACGAGAAGAGCTTTACGCTACTCAGCGTCGGGTTGTTTTGAATTTTGAACATTAGAACTTCGATATTGTCCTTCGACTGGGCTCAGGATGGTGAGCTAGTCGAACCATTTCGAATTTAGGATTTAGGCCTGCCCTGGCGCGACTTGCCCAGAGCACTATCTTTACATTCCATTACCTCCGAAGTGGAGCCTACAAAAGTGAGTCCTCTCAAGCCAGGTCTGGGCCAGGGATTTCGGATTTCAAAGTCCAAATAGAATCACGATTTCATTTCACCGCAAGAAATCGACATAAATCTTAAGATCTTGCGCTATGAAGACATCTAGATCGTTTTGCTGACTCTAATGATCATATCCGTGACGCTGGTAATAATGAAACCCCCTGCTGAAGATAGCCTGCGAAACTCGTAACTATGCAGCAGATTAATCACTATAAACCGACACCTGCCACAGGACTACTACAGGAGGGACATTGATCATCCTTGACCGTATTCTTTAAGATAGAGTAACCCCACCTTTCAATCAAGATTTCCCCGCACTGGTGACAATAGGTATTTTCATTTCCCCTCCCGGGCACGTTTCCCTCATAGACATATCGGAGACCGCTTTCTAAGCCTATTTCCCGTGCCATATGGAGCGTCTCTACCGGTGTGCGGGGCAGGTTTGTCAATCTGTGCGTGGGATAGAACTGCGAGATATGCCAGGGAATAGCCTCATCAACATCTCTTATGAATTCGGCTATCCCGCGCAACTCCTCCGGAGAATCGTTAAGCTTGGGGATAACCAGGGTCGTTACCTCAACCCATATGCCGAGCTGCTTGGAAAGCTTGATAGTGCCCAAAACGGGCTCCAAACGAGCACCACAAATCTCCTTGTAGAACTTTTCAGTGAAGGCCTTCAAATCGATGTTCATGCCATCAAGATAGGGTGAAATCTCTTCTAAAGCCTCAGGGGTCATATATCCATTGCTCACGAAGACATTCTTGATCCCCCTTTCATGAGCTTTTTGAGCGGTTTCGTAAGCAAGCTCAAAAAAGACAGTCGGTTCGGTATAGGTGTAGGCAATCGATGTGCAGCCAGCCCTTTCGGCTTCTGTTGCTATTTCCCCGGGCTTGATCTCCTCACCAACGATGTATCCTTTCTTTTCACGGGGAGATTGCGATATGTCAGAGTTCTGGCAATGCCTGCAGCTGAAATTGCATCCCACAGTAGCAATAGAATAAGCCGTGGAACCAGGGTAGAACTGGAAGAGTGGCTTTTTTTCAATGGGATCTATATGTGATGCTACGATCTTATTGTAGACAAGGGTGTAGAGAGAGCCGTCCCTGTTTTGTCTTACCCCACAGATCCCATAGTTACCGTCTTTGATGATACAACGATGGTTGCAAAGATTGCATTTTACCTTACCTTCAGGGAGCTTTTCATGGAGCATTGCTTCTTTCATGACATCTGTTCTCCCTTACCAGTTGATTACGGGTAACATCCAAAACGAGTAATTCATTCCGTAAATAATGTTTAACTAGAAAATTCGTAGCATCTTAGCCCTTTGGAATGGTCATGCCGAAATCACGGCAGCCTTTCTTTCGTTCCGAGGCTCCCGAACTGGTCTTTTCTGCGATTTATCTGCGGGGGAGTCCCGCCCGCCTCGCCTGAGCGGCTCGCAATGGCGGGCAGGCTTGCCCCCTCCGCATTCCCCCGACAAGTCGGGGGCTACGGTTTCCCCCACTGATAAATCACGAAAAGACGGCGCTCTCCCGCCAGTCACTACAGAAAGGGTTCCGTGATTCCTTTCAAAGAGCTGGAAAAGGCTAAAATGATACGAAAAGTCCAATAAAATGCCAAATCCTGCATTAGCCTTCCTGAGGGCGTTCAACGATGGGTGCCAGCTCTGGAGGAGAAACCTTTCTTACTGCATCATACTCTGGTGGGCATGCAGTCACACATTCTCCACACTTGACGCACAATGTTTGGTCAATACCCTTTTTTCTATCTCTGGTGGTAAAGATTGCCTCTGTTGGGCAACTTCCGACACAGGCATCGCAGCCTCTGGCGCATTTGTCTAAATCGATGTAATAGGCTATTAGTTTCCTACACATCATGGCAGGGCACCTTTTCTCCTTGATGTGCGCCTCGTATTCATCCATGAAATACTTAAGCGTTGTTAAAACCGGATTAGGGGCGGTTTTTCCAAGTCCACACAAGGAGCCCTCCTTTATATCTATACTGAGATCTTCTAAGAGTTCGATATCGCCATCTCGGCCTTCTCCTTTAGTTATCCTCTCTAGGGTATCGAGAAGGTGCTTGGTCCCTATTCTGCAGAATGTACATTTGCCGCATGATTCATGTTGGGTAAAGTCGAGAAAATAGCGAGCCACATCTACCATGCAAGTATTCTCATCCATAACCACCATGCCGCCCGAACCCATCATTGCTCCTGCTTCCGTCAAAGAATCAAAGTCAATGGGAGTATCAAGAAATTGCTCGGGCAGGCACCCTCCAGAAGGGCCACCAATTTGAATTGCCTTGAATTCCTTTTTATTCAGGATACCTCCACAGACGTCAAAGACGAGGGACCTGAGAGTAACCCCCATGGGAATTTCCACTAATCCGGCATGTACGATGTTCCCCACAACAGAGAATATTGCTGTACCTGGGCTTTTCTTTGTGCCTATTTCACTAAACCATTTCCCACCTTTCTCTACTATGGGTCGGATAGATGCCAAGGTCTTAACATTGTTTATCACCGTAGGTTTCCCCCACAAGCCACTTTGGGCAGGGAACGGTGGTCTTGGTTGTGGCATCCCCCTTTGGCCTTGAATTGACTGTATTAAAGCTGTCTCTTCTCCGCATACAAAGGCACCTGAACCCTGGAATACTTGTATATCCAAATCAAAGTCCGTTCCTAGTATCCCCTTTCCTAAGAGCGTCAATTCTCTTGCCTGTTCAATGGCCTTCTGAACTATTTTCACTGCAAGCGGATATTCTGCCCTAACATAGATGATGGCCTGTTTGGCACCCACTGTATAGGCACAGATCGCTATACCCTCGATAACCTGATGAGGGTTGCTCTCAAGTATAGCCCTATCCATATAGGCGCCCGGATCTCCTTCGTCGGCATTACAGATAACAACCTTGCCTTCTTCCTCGGCATCTTGTACGAATTGCCACTTTATAACAGTTACGAAACCTGCACCACCTCTGCCTCTGAGGCCCGATTCTGAAACCTCGAAAATGACCTGTTCAGGGCCCAGGGTGAGTGCTTTGGCAAGAGCTGAGTATCCTCCCTGTGCAATGTACTGATAGATGTCTTCGGGGTCAACTAAACCGCACGTGGCCATTACCACTCTTTTTTCCTGATTAAATCGTGGAAATTCCATGACCGTCGGTATGAGCTCATTTTCTTCCATAGCCCCCAATACGTACTCGAAAAGCGGGTCATTGTCTCGGAGGAAGGCCTTAACCAACAAATTCGCTTTTCCCGGTGTTACATTATGGTAAAGGATGGGGGGAAATCCTGGTTTATCAATAATAACAATGGGTTCAGCATAGCAGTGACCGAGACAACCTACGGAGATAATACGGGCATTAATCTTTTGTTCTGCTAGGGCCTCCTCAAATGCTCTCTTTACCTCTATTGCACCTGATGCAAGGCCGCAGGTAGCCATGCCTATAAAGATATTCTGATTGCTGTCCCCTTTTATCTTCTCGACGCGTTTTTCTGCCCCCGTCTTTATGGATACAAACGCCTTGAGCAGTTCTCCTTTACTCTTCTGATTCACTGTCCTGTTTTTCTCTTTCTTTTCGTTCTTTTTCTACCTCGAACCCCAAGATCACTCCTTCTACCTTGCTTGGGGCCATATGTCCATAAGCAGGGTCATCGACTATGGCCACCGGTGCCGGTGCGCAACACCCTGCACAGACTGGGCATCGAAGCTATGTCATCAAACATGGCTTCTTCTTCAGTCTCTGCAGAAAGTTTCATCTTGGTCCGTTGTTGTTTTAATCAAATAGGGGTATCCCCTTGACTGGCGTAGCCACTACATATTGTGGTTTCTCCGACGAGCTGCCCGTACGCCCTGGACAAGCCGATCATACGCTCTGGGCTCTGTGGCAACCGCTTGCTGGAGGAGCCGG
>Ga0307378_10002827_pt1 | contig 25984 bp, 18 predicted proteins | sample UN1MG_FD_202238 | JGI IMG/M metagenome (GOLD analysis project Ga0307378, IMG submission 202238) | Soil microbial communities from Risofladan, Vaasa, Finland - UN-1 | ecosystem: Environmental > Terrestrial > Soil > Coastal area > Acid sulfate soil | place: Finland: Risofladan, Vaasa | collected...
GGAGAACGGGACGAGCCCACCTTTTCAAGCGAATTTCGCATGTGTCTGGGTTCCAGCTCGCTACGCTCGCTTCCACCCAGACACATGCGTGGTTAACACCAATTTACAGAAACATATTTACACTACCCGCTTACAAGGCAGTCAGCTCGATTCCTTAAGGCAGTACCAGGGCTGACCATAGGGTGCCGGAACATGCTATTTGAAAGAGACTGGTGCAGGTATATAAAACATTCAGGGCTCACACCTAATCTGAACCTTATATTAACAGGGTATCAAACTAAAAAGACTTTAGCCTTCAGAATCTCGCACAACGCCCCTCAGCTTTCACTTTGAAACGTCCATCTGGACATGTTAACTATCAAGCAAGAACTCATAAGAAGTTAAAGTGTTATGTTTGTATACTTTAGCTCAAAGAAAGTTTCGGGACGTCTGTCCTGAGCGTCATTTTTCGCTTGAAAATCTGACTTCAGCAGTATATATTTACCATAGCGGTTACACCCTGATTTTTGGAGCCAAAGGTGAAGGCTCTCCAGCGTGCCCGCCGTTTGCGGGACACCGACGGGGACGGAGTCCAAGAAATACCCATATTCTGAGCCGCCAGTGCCAAGGTGTTCGAAGCCCGATAGACTCCCTTTGAACGACGAGAGGCTTGGGATGTTATACGGAAACCATATAAGAATCCTGATAAAAGGGAGAATTGATCCAAGTCATTTCCAAGGAACTACTTATGGGCTTCGGGCAAAGGGGTGTTATACGGACACTTAGAGAGGCCTGGCGTCTTATGCGGAAACCATATATACATTGTTAGGAATAAAAATGAAGGATTCAGAAGGTTCAATATTTTCGGAGTCTTTGAACAGACATCAGCACGTAAAAGATTTTTGCGAAAAGAATATAGAGCTTAATGAATTTTTAAACCTCTGTTTAAATGTTTCATGGGCAATTACAAGCAAGATAATAGAATCAAATAAGGAAAATAAAGAACTATTATGGCCATCCCTGATGCTTCAGACACTCCATGGATATTTCCGAAATTCATTGATTTTTTTAATGTCAAATAGTTTGGATGAGGGTATGGCGATATTAAGAATGGCTGCTGAGCTTACTCGAGACATTAAATGCATTTTTGAAAATCCCAATTTGTCTGACTTATGGTTAAAGCGTGATGACGACGATTTAAAAAGAGCCTCATATAGGAAAAAATTTAAGTTCACTAATTCTGTTGAGGGTAAAGCTGCTTTTAAAGCATACAAGCTTATATGCAAATTTGGTGTTCATGGGCACCTAACAAGTCAGATTGCCTGTAAGCCTGAAAGCACTTTACTAAATGATGAATATGTAGTCTTGAAAGTTACTGATGAAGGCGTTTTTCAGAACATAAGAATATGGATTGCTTCCCTTATGTATCTTTATAGCTATGTTTTTGATTGGAATAAACTACCAAAAACCTCTGAGTTTGAAGAGTTACATAAATATTTTTTTTCACTTATGCGAACTGGCGAAAAGTATGTATCAAATTCATAACAATGGAATAAACTCGGATTTTAAAAAGCTAGCGCTTTTAAAACCGGTTATTCCAAACGTTGGGTAAATCAAAATACATAGTGAGTATTCTATGCCTGATTCTCATTTTGCATTAAAATATGCCAAATATATAAATGAATTGTTGCATGATTTTTTAGTCAGTACATGGTGTTTTAAACATGAAATAATCGAGATTTCAAATATTGCCACTGCCTTATTAATAACCTATGACAATATTAAAGATGACACTTATGAAATCTTTTTAGATGTGGATTGGGATAATTTTATTTCGAGGATGAGTAAAGTTAAACCTGATTGGGCACATTTTTCATATGAGGTCAAGGAAAAATTTTCTGAGCATCCTGATAAAACAATGATGGGGTGGGAGGGGCGAACAATATACTTTATTAAAGGCGGTAAATTTCCAGAATTCTGGTCAACGGAAAAAGCTCATATCGATGGAGTCGCGTTATTGTCTGGTTCTATCAGTATGTATGGTCCAATGGTTTTAAATGAAATAGAAAATGTATCGAAAATTATCCCCACTGGACAAAAATATTTTAAAGAATATGAAGATTTCTATAGAAAGGCTATAAACTTTTTATTTATGGATCATCTCGGTGAATGCAAGCTTCAGCAAAGAACAGAGCCTGGTAACGAGGGACTGGAAATTAGAGATCTTATTTGTTCAAATAAATCAGAAAGAGGTTTTTGGGCTGATATTAAACAAAAATACTCCTGCAGCGAAGTGTTATTTGAGGCAAAGAACAAAAATGTACTGGATCGTGATGATCTTCGTCAAACCTATTGTTATTTAAAACCAGCTTTAGGTTTGTGGGCTTTTATTATTTGCAGATCTGAACAAGCTGATATAGTGAACGCTTACAATAGAACCCTATTTAAAAATTTTAACCAATATAGAGGCGTTCTTATTCTTTCTGATGAGGATTTCCTTAGAATGGCAAGGTTAAGGATCAGAGGGAAAGATCCTTCAAACTATTTAGTTGAAAGAATGGCTGAATTTATCAGAAGTATTTAATTTAAACATACGAAAATACCCAACCACGGCATTAAGGCGACAGCAAAAAACAGCCGCGCCTTATGCCGATCGTTGGGCATTACAATGACAGACGCTCACGAAATTTACGCTAAATTTGTTGACGAACTACGTTACGTAGATGACGTCGTACAAATCATCCTTAAAGGGCATCTTGTAATGGAGGATGTAATGACTGATGCGATCTGTACTTTCGTCCACCATGGATCTCAAATTGAAGATGCTCGCCTTCAATTTCATCAGAAACTCAAAATCTGTCGCTCTATGTCACTTTCTGATCAAGAAAATCGCATGTGGGATATGATCGCTGCAATTAACACTTTAAGAAATCAGCTTTCACACTCACTAGATTCAGAGCAAAAGCAGGCTCGCTTCACTTCTCTCAGTAGTCACTTTTCACGAGAGTTTCCTCATCTAAAGGACAAGGTTTACGATGAAATGTCTCCCGAAGCATCAATATGTCTCATGGCGATTTCGACAAGCCTCGGTTACCTTAGAGAGTTCAACGCGGAAGTTCATCGATTTAGGACGCTGGTTAATGCTCATGATCAAGCCCTGAATGAAGGTAAGCTGAATAGCACCTAACAACGGCATTCAGTCGGACCCTCGTACCTCGGTCCGCTGATACCGAGCGTTAGAGCCACGATATGATCAGAGAAATGACCGATACCGATATTGACAAGGCAATCAATATTTGGAAAGATGCTATGCCACTTGCTCACAAGAACATCCCTCAAGAATACTGGGACACACTCCTTCCAAACATTTTAGATGAACTCAAGAATGCAGATGAAAAATATGTCTATGTAGAAGATAAGATGATAGTAGGTTTCATTGACACCGGCCGATAGTACCAATACCGGATATATGGTCGCTTCGGGGAATCCGAGTGGTTACGAGGCCTTTTTCTTTCGCCGGTACGGTCCGGAAGTCTATGCCGGTGGCATTACTCAGGATACTAACGTCACCCCGCGAATCAGCCTCGGTGAACCCGGTCCCTGCCATGAGGACCAAGGATAACTATATATATGAATTGTGCGTAGATAGCGGTATCCCCGGGGGCAGTGGCATCATCACGCCGTCATGCATGATGGCAGAGGCAGTTCGCTCGCACGCGTACCTGACAAAGGTTCTTCAAGAACTGGATGCGTGAGCAAGAAAGTGGGGCTGACTGCCCCTAATACCTGATTATGAAGGCACTGTGGGGCAGGTTGCCCTATGAAAAAGAACGGGAAATGGGAACGTAGTCCTATGGGAGTTTCCGTTCCACGGACTTCTCCTATCAGTGCATGAAGGATCGAGGAAGGGAAGGAATTCTATGGCTGTCCCGTCGAATAACTCTATCCTGACAGGAAGTTGTAGCAATGACTGATGAAGTTTCTGATTTCGTTATCATCAGTCTTTGACCCATTTAAATAATCCCATTTTCATGCGCTGTATAACGTCAGAATTCTTCGAAAAGTCACCTCTTTCAGGAGTTTGAAAACACCATAATTTTAAGGTGACATTAAGCTTTATCGACTTATGATGACCTTTACAATCAGGGGGCCAGTCGTTCCATATTTTCTACTATCAGGGCTTGACCTTATCTTGTGGCATAAGACGTCTCACAACTAAAACCTTGTAGTTGTGTCTATCAAGGATATTTGGTAACTTAGTCAAATATAAAAGTCTGGCAGTATTGCTGTCTCCATCGAAAATCTAGGCTTAATTGGGAGAACATCAGCCATGCAAAACGGTGAACTACAACACAACTCAAAATTCCGTGCGCACTGTTGTTCATGCGGCAGATATACTGAGACATCCACAGTGGGCATAAGCCGCCGTAGGTTTCTTGGTGGCTTTGCTAGCGTGGCCGCACTGGGCGGTCTAACATTTGCAATAACGTCGCAGACTCGTGCAGTTTCCACACAACCGGTTTCATCAGGAACAATTTTGCCCCGAGGTGCTGCGTTGCGAATCAAGCCGGTTCTTATCTATCAAATTGAGAAACGGCAAGAGAAGAGTAGTTGGCGGAGTTATGGTGGACTCCAAACGCAAGGGAAGGTAAAGGAAGAGGCCAGGAGAATTAAAGCTGAATTGAAGAAACTGGCATCCGAAGCAGAGTTTCCCATCGAGGTCTTGCCTATGGCACTGGTGGATAGCGATCAAAAAGCAGATGAGGTGGTAGGCACCGACTGTGATATACTCTTGGTGTATCCTGCTGGCGGTTGGCAAGTATATAGAGTTGTCGCCTCCAAAACGCCAAAAATAATGTTTTTAAGGCATAAGTCTGATCATCACTACCTCTGGTACGAAATCGCCCATTGGCGGTTATTGCGCAGAAATGGTGACACCTTCGAAGAACCCAATATGGATGTTGACGATATTGTAGTCGACGACTATGAAGAGGTTCTCTGGCGGTTACGGGCGCTGTACGGGCTGAAGAATGCCAAAGGCACGAAGATGCTTGCCATCGGAGGGCTAGTTGCCTATAGCGAACCTGGCCAAAAGCTTGGACCAGTTCATGCAAAAGAGGTCTGGGATTACGACTTCGAAATCGTTTCTGAGGTGGAATTCGCCCAGCGGTTAGGAAAAGCCCGGACGAATAAGGACGTCATGAATGATGTTGAGCGACAAACGAACGAACTGCTCGCTCTGCGTAATATCACCCTTGAGACCGATCGGAAGTTCGTGGTCAACTCATTTTTGGCCTTGGAGGTTTGCAAAGCGCTGATGAACGAGTCGGGAGCGACAAACTTCGGATTTGCCCATTGCATGGGAAGATCGGTTATCGAGATGCTCGACACACCGCCTTGTCTAGTACTGGGCATGGCAAATGACGAAGGATATACAGCCTACTGTCACACTGATCTGACGCACACTTTGCCCGGTGTGCTGATGCGTTGGATCGCCAGCAAGCCAACCTTCGTGTGCAATTCGCATTTTCCGCACCATGGCATCTTCACGGTGGCGCATTGTTCCGCCCCCAGGAAAATGAATGGTAAGGATTACGAGCCAGCCAAGATTATGACCCATTTCGAGTCAGACTATGGTGCAGCGACTAAGGTCCAGTATACGAAAGGGCAGATCGTCACGGTCATCATCCCGAATCTAAGATGTACAAAGTGGCAAGGATTCCGTGGAAAGGTGCTTGACTCACCTTCTCATCCAGCCTGCAGGTCCCAGATCGACATAGAGATCGACGGTGATTATCGCAAGTTGCTTATCGAAATGCAGGGATTCCATGTACAAGTGTGCTATGGTGATTATCTTCGCGAGGTAGGCTATGCACTAAAGAAAATAGGGAAGATTGAATGGCAGGATTTCAGCAAGCATACGTGATCAGGATCATTTCTTAATTGGTTATTCAAGCTGCCAACGATCGTTCCATATCAGCCTAGTATCACGGATGATTACAAAGGTCTATCAGTGCCAAAATGCCAAAGTGTTTGATTGAAAGGATTTTATTCGTTGTCCTTACAATCAGAGATGTCCTTCATGTATGCAACTTTAAAATATTGCGATGAAATACTTCAAAGTATACAATACGAATAGAGTGAAGAAACCAGGTGACTGAATCCTTCTCTGCAACAGTGCCCGGGCCGAGAAAAGCGAACACGCGGCTTCTCGGGCAATAGAAAAAAATCACACTTCACCTTGCATAATAACTCCTCCTCTATCAAGAAGCTCCAAAGTTTCCACAAGTCAGGGGTAATTCACCTGTGAGCATCTCATAAAATACTACACCCAGTATGGACGGTGCTGCGTAGTGCTATCATCACATCTGGGTTTATTTCACGCAAAACATTCAAGTCCCGAGTTATCGTGCGTGTTGATACAAAAAACACTCGGTAGGCCAGGTCTTCACGTGTTAGCAAAGCGCCTTGGCTCAATGCTTCCTGGCAAAGATCGAGGATGCGGGCCTGTCGAAAACCAGCAGCTCCCTGCTCCTGTAAGATTCGATCATCTTCAGGGCCGCGATGTATTGTCAAACATACACTTTGTTTTTCACAATCGACTACAGGTTTGCCTGCCGGCTCATCGGCGCTGACAGCAATTAGAGTAACTTTTCCTGGCGGCGCTTTGACCGATTGTTCATCAAGAAAAGGAAAGTATACTTCTTTGACTACCTCCAGCACCGCCTCTGCTTCGAACGGTGAACAGTTAAGCCCGTTCCGGATCTCATTGAGAAATCTGGCATCAAGAGTCTTTGAATCCAGGCGTCGAAGCGTTTCTTGCTTCTTGTTTCGTATTCCCATAAAGGACTCCTTCCTGATAACATATTTTTCACATATCATAACACACATGACCGGTGAGACATATGTCAGGAAGGATAATCCGATACCCCAAAATCACAACCTACTCTGACAAAAGAACTTACGAATTTAGGAAATCGGCGCTTACAAACCAGCTTACAAAGAGAATCCAAAAAACAGCCGAAAAGGCTGACACTTGGGTGATTTTCTGGTATCTGAAAAACAATAAACACTTGCTGGTTCAGATACGCTTTGATTATGGCAAGTAGTGGGTTTAGGCATTGTTATTCCTCTGCAGGCGTTGGTTTGCGTTTTTTTCGCCCAAAATCCTCTTGATTTTCTTTGTCTGGGGCGGTAGTTTTGAGTTTTCAAGAGGCTTGCATCACTGAGAGATATTTTTAGGAAATGACGAAAACGGTGGAATTTTTCTCGTGGAACAAATTACAACTTCGTCAAAGATATATTGATAATTTGGCCATAGGTTATTTTAATTAAGAAGGGGTTTACTTGAGTCCGAGAATTAATATACAACATTCAAACCACAATTGCCCTAAGATTCGTTATGAGCAGTGTTATGCAAAGACAACTCCGGATGGAAGTCCAGGTTTGACAGTCTATGAGCACTGTGTTGCTGTTGGAGAGATCGGACGTGTATTAGTGAATTATTTACCTGCATCTCTTAAACAGATAATAAGGCAAGATTCTGGTATCGTGGCAGCTTTACATGATGTTGGTAAGGTTTCGCCAGGATTTCAGTTAAAGTATTTTAGAAATAACCTTTCCTTAGTTTGCCCAGCTTTAGCTGATTATGTCAACAGTTTTGAGACAAATCATGCCCGCATCAGTGAAGCGGCGATTTGTCAACGGCTGTACGTAGACACCTGCGACGACCCACTGGCCAAATACGCTCGGATTGTCGGTTTCCATCACGGGCGACGTCAAGAAGCGCCGACAACAGATACGGGTGAGATTTACGGCGGGCCCTCATGGAGCCGGGAGCGGCAGCGTTTGATCCAGACCTTTGAGTCGAAATTCGGCCCATTGTCAATCTCTGACCTGCCCGACTGGCAACTGGATCTACTGGCCGGGCTGGTGTGTGTGGCGGACTGGATCGGATCAGATGAGAGTTTTTTCCCCCCCGAGGGACTGCCTGCAGGGGCCAACATCTGTGCTCTGGCGAAACAGGCGGTGACTGGCTGTGGGTGGAGACGCAAGCCTTTTAATAAGCACAGTGCCTGAGCTTTGAGGACGTATTCGGCTGCATGTGGGTGTGATATTCGCCCTATGCCAGACTGAAAAAAATCTGCACATTTATCAAAAAATAGCAAAAAAGGCATCAACATTTTGGTTTGAGAAACGCTGTATATTATAAGGGCCGGGAGTATTTGTGAGTTAATGGGATAGTTGTCATGGAGAATATCGTTGATTGCCGGTATCTAAAGTGCTAAGTTGAAATTTCCGGGAGATTTGCATCACGTAAGGATATTTTAAGAAATGGCATGTTGGCGGAAAAGTTGCCTGTTAAAGTGGCGAAGTTGGCTCCATGAGTGATAAGCGATTCTATGCCCATAGTCTTGAAGGTCAGCCGCTGGATAAGTGGCAGCCGCTCTATGTCCATCTCAAAGAAGTTGCCGTCCTCGCGTCAAGATTTGCCAAAGAGTTCGGCTCTTCCGATTGGGCTTGGAATGCAGGAATGCTTCATGATTTCGGTAAGGCAGCGGATGAGTTCCAAGCATACTTACGCCGGGAAAACCACATTGATGATAACGGATATGACCTAACACGACGGGGCAGAGTCAACCATTCCAGCGCTGGCGCGGCCCTCGCTGAAGAATTGCACAACCAGAGCGATCTCCCCTTTGGCCGTGTCCTAAGCTATCTCATCGCTGGCCATCATGCGGGGCTACCTGATTACCACACATGCGATGGTGGAATGGGTGCTCTACAAAAGCGTTTGGAGGAAGGCAGGGCGGACTTGAAACGCCTGTACAGGGCCGCCACCGAACTGGAACCTGCACAACGTGCTCTGCCCAAACTTCCTAGATTCGTGAAAAATGAGAACTTTCACTTCTGGTTGCGCATGATCTTCTCATGTTTGGCCGATGCTGACTTCCTGGATACCGAAGCGTTCATGCAACCGGAACGGGTGCGACATCGCGCGGGAAACTGCGATTTAACCAAGCTGAAGGCAGCGCTGGATCGTCACATGGCAGCCATGAAGTCAGATTGCGACGATACTCCGGTCAATAGAGCACGTCATGAAATCCTGACTACTTGCCGCACGGCCGCGCGCCAGGCCCCGGGGCTTTTCACTCTCACCGTCCCCACTGGCGGCGGTAAAACGCTTTCCGCAATGTCATTTGCTCTCGACCATGCCATTCAGCATGGCAAGCGTCGCGTGATCTACGTGATTCCCTACACGAGCATCATTGAACAGACGGCAAGCACGCTGGCGGAAATCTTCGGCCCTAAGAACGTGGTTGAACATCACAGCAATCTCGATCCGCAGAGAGAAACCCTTCGCACGCGGTTGGCCTCCGAGAATTGGGACGCTCCTGTTATCATTACAACCAATGTCCAGTTTTTTGAATCGATATTTGCCGCTCGGTCCAGCCGGTGCCGAAAACTTCACAACATTATCAATAGCGTGGTCATCCTTGACGAAGCACAGCTCGTTCCACCGAATAAGCTCACCCCCTGTGTCGCAGCCATTAACGAATTGACTCGCAACTACCGCGTTACAGTCGTCTTATCCACAGCCACTCAGCCCGCGTTGCCCAATCTGAATTCACCTCATGAGATCACCCCTGAAACACTCAATCTCTATGACCGATTAAAACGAACCGACATCGCCATGCCCGAATCATTGGATACGAGAACAACATGGGAAGACCTCGCTCTCCAGTTACAGCAACACGACCAAGTCCTGTGCATTGTGAATACACGCCGTAACTGTTATGACCTCTTTCAACTCATGCCTGAAGGAACGATCCATCTCTCAGCTCTCATGTGTGGTCAGCACCGTTCCAAAGTCATTCAATCCATTAAAGACAGGCTTAATAGAGGCGAAACGCTCAGAGTAGTCAGCACACAACTGGTCGAGGCAGGCGTTGATATTGATTTCCCCGTGGTCTACCGTGCGTTGGCAGGCCTGGACTCGATTGCCCAAGCAGCCGGTCGGTGCAATCGAGAAGGGAAAATGCCGAAGAATGGAAAAGTCGTTGTCTTCACCCCACCCAAGTCTGTGCCGCGTGGTTTATTGCACAAGGGAGAAAACACCACCAAGGAACTCTACGCCCTGTCTGGATTCGATCCACAGACGCCAGAATCATACACCCAATACTTCGATCTGTTTTACTCCAAGGTCAATGATACGGGTGCAGACTATCTGAATCGTTTAACACCTTCTGACTCCAAAGTCCTGGACGTTGCCTTTCGCTCTGTAGCAGATGATTTTCGACTGATAGACGATCAAGCTCAACGACCGGTATTTGTCCGGTACGGCAAAGGAGAGATGCTAATACAGGAACTCAGAAAAACAGGCCCATACCGCAATCTAATGCGTCAACTGCAACGCTATACTGTCAACCTATCCGTTTGGTTGGTAGAAAAATTGCAGAACGAAGGATCGCTAGAAGAAGCCTGGCCTGGATTTCTCGCCCAGTCCTTCCCCTCTTTATACAGTGAATCCATGGGGCTTGATGTTTACAAGGACAATCCACCTATTGAAGACTTGATCGTATAATTCAAACCGCCCAGTGAAAGGAGGCGATTATGAAGGGTTTTTGTTTGGAAGTGAGCGGACCATACGCTTGCTTCACTCGCCCGGAGATGAAGGTAGAGCGGGTCAGCTATGATGTGATCACACCATCAGCCGCCCGCGCCATTTTCGAGGCCATTCTGTGGAAGCCAGCTATTCGCTGGCGTGTCACCCGGATTGAGGTACTGGCCCCAATACGTTGGATCTCGATTCGACGCAATGAAGTTGGCAAGGTGGCTTCACCGCGTTCAATAGGTATCTTTGTAGAAGACGAACGTCAGCAACGAGCAGGATTGCTCCTTCGCGACGTCAAGTATCGCCTGCTTGGCGAATTCGACTACATCCCACCAGACCAACGTACGCAAGTGCTTAATCCCGTACCAGAGTGGCTAATAGACACCGACGAAGCCAAACCACTGAGCCAACCAGACATCCGGCCGGATGAGAGCGAGGCAAAATACGCCGCCATGTTCGAACGCCGCGCCAAAAAAGGCCAGTGCTTCAACCAACCCTATCTTGGCTGCCGCGAATTCTCCTGTAAATTTCAACTCGCAAATCCGGGCAATGGATCTCCATCACCCATCAATGAAACACGGGATTTGGGCTGGATGCTCTATGACATGGACTTCACCAATCCATCAGACCCAAAGCCCATGTTCTTCCGGCCAACGTTGGAGCAAGGCATCATCAAGGTTCCACATCCGGACAGTGAGGAGGTGCGGAGATGATTCTGCAGGCACTCAAGGGATACTATGACCGAAAACAGGATCTGCCACAGTTGGGTTGGGAAACAAAAGAAATTCCGTTCCTTGCTGTTATTGACAACGAAGGGCAATTTATCCAGTTCGAGGACACAAGAGAGGGCGAAGGGAAGGACCGTCGAGCCCACCGCTATTTGGTTCCCTCTCTTGGCGAAAAGAAAGGCGGCGGGATTAAGGCGAACCTGTTTTGGGAAAACATAGAGTACATGTTTGGTATCCCAGTTCCCACAAAAGCAAAACCCAATCCTGGTCAAAAGAGAGTGAACAAGCAGCATGAGACATTTAAAAAACGTATTCAAGAACTCGCTGGGGATTGTCAATCCCTGAATGCGGCGAAGCTCTTCATCAGCACAGACAAGACCGATCGCATCAAAAAGGATCCTCTATGGAAAACCATCTTTTCGACCAATCAGAGCATCCTTATCTCCCTGCGCGGAAAGGGCTCCATTACCGACGATGCCGAAATCCAAAAAGTAATACGAGGTTCTACTGCACCTGCTGGACATTTAGGGGTGTGCCTTGTTTCCGGTGCTTTGGATGAAATTGCTAGACTCGAACCACCCGTTAAAGGCATTTACGGTTCAGATCGAAAAGCAGAACGATCTCTGGTTGCAGTGAACAATGAAGTAAATAATGGTGTCAATAAAGGTCAAACACCGGCATTCGCTTCATACCTAAAGCAGCAGGGCTACAATTCACCAGTTGGGAGAAAGGCATCATTCGCCTATACCACTGCCTTGAATCATTTGCTCAGCAAGGACTCTCGACAGAAGATGCTTGTGGGCGATGTCACCACGGTCTTTTGGGCCGAAAAACCGTCAGCTCTCGAAACACAAATTGTCGATATTTTCGGAGAACCGGAAGAAGATGATCCCGATCGGGGTGTGAATGCCGTAAGGAGCCTGTTCAGGGCTGTCGAAACCGGCTCACTGGCGAATGATGAGGGACAGACGCGCTTCTTTATTCTCGGTCTTGCGCCAAACGCCTCACGCATTGCAGTTCGATTCTGGATAACGGATACAGTGGCCGGGACAGCGGGCAAGATCGTTCAGCACTTTGAGGACCTACGGATTGTTCATGGTCCGAAAGACAAGGAGACTCTCTCGCTCTTTCGTTTGCTGGTCTCCACCGCTGTCCAAGGTGAATCGAAGAACATCCAGCCCAACATGGCGGGGGACACCATGCGGGCAATTCTAGAAGGGCTTCCTTATCCGAAGACTCTGCTACAAGCGGCGATTCGTCGCGCACGAGCAGAACAATCGAAAAAAAACAAAAAGACTGGTAAACCAATACCAAATGTACCCTATGCCCGTGCATCACTCATTAAGGCATGCATAGATCGTGAAACACGCTTCAAGAACCCGCAAATTAAGGAGGAACTCACAATGAGCCTTGATCTCAGCAACACGAACATCGGTTATCGCCTGGGACGATTGTTCGCCGTGTTAGAGAAAATCCAGGCCGAAGCCAATCCCGGCATCAACGCCACTATCCGCGACCGTTTCTACGGTGCAGCTTCAGGCACACCAGTGACCGTATTCCCAACTATAGTAAACAGGCTTATGCCTCATCACCTGGCTAAACTTGCGAAAGCCAAGCAGACATTCTTCAATCGCCTGGTACAGGAAATAATGAATAATGTAGATGGCAGAATCGGCTTCCCATCAACATTATCCTTGTTTGATCAAGGGCGTTTCGCAATCGGCTATTACCATCAGACCCAGCAATTCTATATCAAGAAGAAATCTAAATCGGATGAATCTCAACCCACAAATGAAGGAGAACCAAACAATGAGTGATCTTAAAGAACGCCACGACTTCGTCCTAATCTTCGACGTCCAGGATGGTAACCCCAATGGTGATCCCGACGCCGGAAACCTGCCACGCATTGATCCGGAAACCGGACATGGTATCGTGACAGATGTTTGTCTCAAGCGTAAGATACGAAACTATGTTCAACTTACAAAGGAATTCAAACGTCCGTATGACATCTACATCAGAGAAAAAGCTGTGCTGGGAAGGGCACAGGTAAAAGCCTTCAAGGAATTAGGGATCGATACCGGGCAGGAATCACGTAAGCCAGTTCCAAGTGACTTGGCAGATGAGATCCAGGAAATAGATTTTCCAGAGGCCATCACGTTCGAGCCCGGAGATGAAGAAACCTCTGGGGAACTTGTGGTTGCTCCTGACGCCGACAAGAAAGAGATTAACATATGGTTGAAAGAGACAAAGCCTTCAAAACAGATAGCACAGTTCATCAAGAGTGTCCTCAAGGATGCAAAACCACGCAAACCTACGGCAGAGGAAACAGAGCTGGGAAAGGAGAAAATGTGCAAAGATTTCTTTGACATACGTACCTTCGGTGCCGTTATGGCATTAAAGTCTGCACCCAACTGTGGTCAGGTTCGCGGACCGGTACAGATGACCTTTGGACGGTCTGTTGATCCTGTCGTCACTCTGGAGTATTCCATCACACGCATGGCCGTAGCAACAGAAGCTGAGGCAGAAAAACAAGGCGGCGACAACCGTACCATGGGCCGTAAGAATACAATCCCTTACGGAGTCTATGTCGCCCATGGCTTTGTCTCCGCCCATCTTGCCACACAAACAGGCTTCTCAAGTGAAGACATGGACCTCGTATGGGAGGCTCTCTGCAATATGTTCGAACACGACCGCTCCGCCGCTCGGGGTCTAATGTCCACACGCAAACTGATTGTTTTCAAACACGAGAATGCACTTGGTAAAGCCCCGGCGCACGCCTTGTTCGACCGCGTGCAGATCAAACGAAAGGACATATCGAAACCTCCGCGGGCTTTCTCCGATTACCAAATCGAGATCAACCGGAACAACCTGCCCACCGGTGTAACCATTGAGGAAAAACTTTGATGTTTTCCGAGGAGCAATTGTTGCCAATTTCTGCGCTGCAGCACTTGGCCTTCTGTCCGCGCCAGTGGGGTCTGATATATCTTGAGCAAGTATGGTCTGAAAATCGTTTCACTGCAGAAGGGCGACATCTGCACGAAAAGACCCACGAAGCAGGCACTGAGGATCGTCCGGGGATTCGCATCGTTCGCGGATTGAGACTGCAATCACTGCGACTTGGTTTAGTAGGTCAGGCAGACGTGGTGGAGTTTCATCAAGCTGAGTCGGGAGCAGAATTGCCAAAAGCAACGGGCCTGTGGCGGCCTTTCCCAGTAGAGTACAAGCGCGGCCGAACAAAGATCGATGACTGTGACCGCGTGCAGCTCTGCGCTCAGGCGATGTGTCTGGAGGAGATGCTCGGCAATGAAATCGAGTATGGGGCCATATTCTATGGCCGACCAAGAAGACGAGAACGCGTGAAGCTCTCGGTGAGTTTGAGAGAGAATACTGAGTTGTTGACAAAAGAGCTTCACAGGCTTTTCGAGGGTCTGACCACGCCTAAGGCCAAGTATCAGAAGAAATGTGGGAGTTGTTCACTCTATGAAACATGTATGCCCAAGGTGACAGGGATCACAAAGAATGTTCAGCACTATCTGGCAAAGGCAGGAATGGACGAATGAAGAAGTTGTTAAACACGCTATTCGTAACTACCCAGGGTGCATATCTTTCAAAGAAGGGTGATACGGTCCTGGTGAATCACGATCACCAGGTCAAACTCCGCGTTCCGATACACAACCTCGGATCGATTGTGTGTTTCGGCAATGTTTTGTGTAGCCCATTTTTGCTGGGGCTATGTGGTGAGAACAATGTGACGTTGTCATTCTTGACCGAGAATGGTCGGTTTCTGGCTCGTGTTCAAGGACCAGTTAGCGGAAATGTCCTGTTGCGGCGGGAACAATATCGTAAAGCAGATCATCCGGCTGCATGTGCAGAGGTTGCTCGGTCAGTGGTAATAGCCAAAATTGCAAATAGCCGTATCGTTCTTCAGAGGACGCTGAGGGATCGACCAGAGCTGGCCAATAAGACCACATTGAAACAGGCTCTTGATGATCTACAACAAAACGTCCAGCAGCTTCAAAACAAGAATGATGTTGACCAGATCCGAGGGATCGAAGGACAGGCCTCTGCTGTTTACTTCGGAGTATTTGATAATCTAATAAGTTCCAACAGGGAATCCTTTTTCTTTAAGAAGCGAAGTCGCAGGCCGCCTCTGGATAATATCAACGCTTTGCTGTCATTCTTCTACACACTTTTGGTCCACGATGTTAGATCGGCACTTGAGTCAGTTGGCCTCGACCCGGCAGTTGGATTTCTTCATAGAGACAGGCCCGGAAGACCGGGACTTGCACTCGATCTGATGGAGGAATTACGAGCATATCTCGCTGATCGTCTCGCTCTATCGTTGGTGAATCGTCAGCAAGTTAAGTCTGAAGGATTTGTCAAAACAGAGTCCGGTGCTGTGACAATGGATGATGAAACGCGGAAGACGGTTTTGGTCGCATGGCAGAAAAGGAAACAGGAAGAGATAACTCATTTATTTTTACAGGAAAAAGTAAGTATCGGCTTGCTCGCTCATATTCAAGCACAGCTTCTGGCTCGATACCTGCGAGGTGATCTCGACGGATACCCGCCTTTCTTATGGCGTTAAGGAGTATGTAAATAAGATGATGGTTCTCGTAGCTTACGATGTCAATACCGAAACTCCAAAAGGACAAAGTCGGCTCCGGCATGTAGCAAAAGTCTGTGAAAATCGAGGTCAACGCGTTCAGAACTCTGTATTCGAATGTCTGCTTGATCCAGCGCAATGGTTCGAACTCAAAAGGAGGTTGATCGATATCATTGATCCAGAGAAGGATAGTTTGCGTTTCTACTATCTGGGCAAGAACTGGAAGAAACGGGTCGAGCATTTTGGAGCAAAGCCAGGTTATGATCCAGAAGGACCTTTATTGGCTTAGAAACCAAGCCGCGAACCCCAAGTATACATGTTTTCCCAGGGAGGTTCGCGATGTTCATAACTCGTTCATTTACAAGTCAATAGCACATCGGCAAATCTGAAGCCCTGATTCCTTAGTACGAAAAGCCACAGGTTCGCGATAGACATTGCCTAACGTTTTGATTACAATGAACTTAGTTAGTATACGGTCGCCCCCTTCGCGGGGGCGTGGATTGAAACTCGGATCCGCTGTTCGTGATCTTCGATCGGCCCGGTCGCCCCCTTCGCGGGGGCGTGGATTGAAACGGTTGTATCGGTCGATATATCAATCTGAAATACGCGTCGCCCCCTTCGCGGGGGCGTGGATTGAAACACAATCTCCAGCTCTAAGAGGCCCTCGCTTGCCCGTCGCCCCCTTCGCGGGGGCGTGGATTGAAACACAAGATGCTGGTTGGGCTGGCCGGGAACCAGGTCGTCGCCCCCTTCGCGGGGGCGTGGATTGAAACGTTGTGCCAGGTACGCGCCATGATGGTATCCATGTCGCCCCCTTCGCGGGGGCGTGGATTGAAACTCTTGAGCCAGGCCTTTGCATTCGTAACCGTCCAGTCGCCCCCTTCGCGGGGGCGTGGATTGAAACTAAGAGCCCAGACCAGCTCGGACCGGTGACTGCGGTCGCCCCCTTCGCGGGGGCGTGGATTGAAACCGCACAGCCACATGCTAATACGGCTAAGATTATGTCGCCCCCTTCGCGGGGGCGTGGATTGAAACTTTTTGAGGAGCTGAATGATTGAAATAAATTGAGTCGCCCCCTTCGCGGGGGCGTGGATTGAAACACGCAGCTCCTCGAAGTATCTCACGTAATCCTCCACGTCGCCCCCTTCGCGGGGGCGTGGATTGAAACTTATTGCCCGGAAAGGAAGATATGCCTGAAGGAGTCGCCCCCTTCGCGGGGGCGTGGATTGAAACAGGAAACGAAGTTGATTGGGACCCGGAGGATCCGAGTCGCCCCCTTCGCGGGGGCGTGGATTGAAACTCTTGTTATGCTCATTTACCAGGTCCTTTCATATGTCGCCCCCTTCGCGGGGGCGTGGATTGAAACTCATTTACTTCGATACCAATTTTTGCGAGTGCAGTCGCCCCCTTCGCGGGGGCGTGGATTGAAACGATGAGGCCAAAGGAGGCAATCCGGCAGCGATCAGTCGCCCCCTTCGCGGGGGCGTGGATTGAAACTGCATCCCGGCTCGACATATTCCGCTGGTTACGACGTCGCCCCCTTCGCGGGGGCGTGGATTGAAACATGTTCGATAGGTTTGTAGCCTGGTTCGGCCGGAGTCGCCCCCTTCGCGGGGGCGTGGATTGAAACCAAAGATGGAGCCGATAGTCGAAAGAATCGCAGAATGTCGCCCCCTTCGCGGGGGCGTGGATTGAAACGTCGATGCCATGAAAAGGCAGCCTTATGATTATGTCGCCCCCTTCGCGGGGGCGTGGATTGAAACCTCAATTAGCCTGGTCGATCGGGCATCTCACTTTGTCGCCCCCTTCGCGGGGGCGTGGATTGAAACAGCCTACAGAGGGTTATTGGGTGGCCTATTCTGGCGTCGCCCCCTTCGCGGGGGCGTGGATTGAAACGCGCAGAAAGGTGCGGGACGTGGTCGAGGCTGAAGTCGCCCCCTTCGCGGGGGCGTGGATTGAAACTGGTAGAGCATTAATAGCCTCTTCAGAATGTTGTGTCGCCCCCTTCGCGGGGGCGTGGATTGAAACTTTGCTCTGGAGAAGGAGCCGGTCTTTGTGGATGTCGCCCCCTTCGCGGGGGCGTGGATTGAAACTTTGCTCTGGAGAAGGAGCCGGTCTTTGTGGATGTCGCCCCCTTCGCGGGGGCGTGGATTGAAACATGGCATGCGAGCAAACGCAGGTGCCTAATCGAGGTCGCCCCCTTCGCGGGGGCGTGGATTGAAACGAAATGTGGATAAGCGATATGGGAGAGGGTATGGGTCGCCCCCTTCGCGGGGGCGTGGATTGAAACCAATCTAACGAGTTCTATCTTGTTTTTCATCTCGTCGCCCCCTTCGCGGGGGCGTGGATTGAAACATGGTTTCAAAGCGAATCAAGAATGCCTCATTATGTCGCCCCCTTCGCGGGGGCGTGGATTGAAACGAGAAAAAAGGCAAAAAGGACATGAAAAAAACAGGTCGCCCCCTTCGCGGGGGCGTGGATTGAAACGTCACAGGATTACCGATTGCAACCACCCGCTTAAGTCGCCCCCTTCGCGGGGGCGTGGATTGAAACTCCTCACCTCCCTTTATAGGCCCTGTTCCATAAGTCGCCCCCTTCGCGGGGGCGTGGATTGAAACAAGAGCAGAATCATCACCCAGGTTTTGGAAAACTACGTCGCCCCCTTCGCGGGGGCGTGGATTGAAACAATGAAAGGAGCGTGTTAAATGAGTACTCATGTTGTCGCCCCCTTCGCGGGGGCGTGGATTGAAACTCATTTACTTCGATACCAATTTTTGCGAGTGCAGTCGCCCCCTTCGCGGGGGCGTGGATTGAAACGATGAGGCCAAAGGAGGCAATCCGGCAGCGATCAGTCGCCCCCTTCGCGGGGGCGTGGATTGAAACTGCATCCCGGCTCGACATATTCCGCTGGTTACGACGTCGCCCCCTTCGCGGGGGCGTGGATTGAAACATGTTCGATAGGTTTGTAGCCTGGTTCGGCCGGAGTCGCCCCCTTCGCGGGGGCGTGGATTGAAACCAAAGATGGAGCCGATAGTCGAAAGAATCGCAGAATGTCGCCCCCTTCGCGGGGGCGTGGATTGAAACGAAGTGGGGTTTGCTGGGACTGTGTCTTGGCTCGGGTCGCCCCCTTCGCGGGGGCGTGGATTGAAACGCAATCGGAGAAGCCAAAGGTACGAGCTCGTATGGGTCGCCCCCTTCGCGGGGGCGTGGATTGAAACGCTATGCCCGGTACAATGCGGTCAAGTTTCGGAGTCGCCCCCTTCGCGGGGGCGTGGATTGAAACGATGCTTCACAGGTGGAGGCGGCCAATGATGCCCGTCGCCCCCTTCGCGGGGGCGTGGATTGAAACGTATAGGGCTGTGGCGAAGTAGTGTCTGAGGGCGTGTCGCCCCCTTCGCGGGGGCGTGGATTGAAACGCAGAATGTGAAGCTGAGAGTTTGCCAGAATTTGTCGCCCCCTTCGCGGGGGCGTGGATTGAAACGTAATCTCGCCTCCACCTTGAAGATATGTCGCGGTCGCCCCCTTCGCGGGGGCGTGGATTGAAACGTCGGTATTCTTTTTGTCTGTCATTTGATTACCTCAGTCGCCCCCTTCGCGGGGGCGTGGATTGAAACATAATATGGAAAGCATTGCGAGCCAGAGTCATATGTCGCCCCCTTCGCGGGGGCGTGGATTGAAACCTTCTGTGCCGTTGTTCGTTCTTTTGACACTATGTCGCCCCCTTCGCGGGGGCGTGGATTGAAACGTGACATTTAATTAAGGGAATAATATTATGTCAAGTCGCCCCCTTCGCGGGGGCGTGGATTGAAACGATATGCACCGCCTACGATCTGCCGGAACCATTCGTCGCCCCCTTCGCGGGGGCGTGGATTGAAACATAGCTGTCGATAACGACACCGCTGTCGCTATGTAGTCGCCCCCTTCGCGGGGGCGTGGATTGAAACGCTATACTCGTGGCTCTACTGCGATGTCTTGTTAGTCGCCCCCTTCGCGGGGGCGTGGATTGAAACCCCGCCAATTAAACTTGTTATCTATTCTTCTATGTCGCCCCCTTCGCGGGGGCGTGGATTGAAACTCCGGTATTGCCATAAAACTAAGCCCCATTGATGTCGCCCCCTTCGCGGGGGCGTGGATTGAAACTATCGCGAACGATTCACATTCAAACATATTCAGGTCGCCCCCTTCGCGGGGGCGTGGATTGAAACTTTGCTCAAAAAAGCCTGCTAAATTTTTACTCTTGTCGCCCCCTTCGCGGGGGCGTGGATTGAAACTTTACGCCGCCGGCTTCCGTCTGTCAAGGATAAAGTCGCCCCCTTCGCGGGGGCGTGGATTGAAACCTTTAAAAATCTCGATTTACTGAATGACGTTTTAGTCGCCCCCTTCGCGGGGGCGTGGATTGAAACGCTAATATAACCCCGAGCGTGCCATAGAGCTTAAGTCGCCCCCTTCGCGGGGGCGTGGATTGAAACGCGACGATCTGTCGATTAGGATCATCGAACCTGACGTCGCCCCCTTCGCGGGGGCGTGGATTGAAACTTTCTATGGCCGCAATTTGAGTCGCCATCATATGTCGCCCCCTTCGCGGGGGCGTGGATTGAAACGAGGCACCTGTGGCACGTATCCAGCGGTAAAAGGTCGCCCCCTTCGCGGGGGCGTGGATTGAAACCCTGCACAATTAATTATAACATCACATGTTTTATGTCGCCCCCTTCGCGGGGGCGTGGATTGAAACTAGTTGCCATTTTATTCTCCCTTGCCTTAACTATGTCGCCCCCTTCGCGGGGGCGTGGATTGAAACGGTTTAGCTTCGTCTGTTACGGCAGATTCTCTTTGTCGCCCCCTTCGCGGGGGCGTGGATTGAAACGCTGTCCTTGATATTGTTTCGGTTCGTGACGATGTCGCCCCCTTCGCGGGGGCGTGGATTGAAACTGTCCCTGTTCGGTCTGGCTGAATGTAGGCGGCGTCGCCCCCTTCGCGGGGGCGTGGATTGAAACTCTGCTCGATTGACGAATAAACCTGGTATCCCAAGTCGCCCCCTTCGCGGGGGCGTGGATTGAAACATACTTAAACAACCAGGATGGTTATATTCTAAGGTCGCCCCCTTCGCGGGGGCGTGGATTGAAACATATAACGGCGATCGAATATATCGGGGTGGTCAAGTCGCCCCCTTCGCGGGGGCGTGGATTGAAACGCACACCCCTTGCCAAGAAACTCACAATCCTTCGTCGCCCCCTTCGCGGGGGCGTGGATTGAAACTGTAATGGCAGCAAGGCCGTAGGATGGACGAAGCAGTCGCCCCCTTCGCGGGGGCGTGGATTGAAACTCAGTGGCGATGGCAGCATCCCGCGTGTCACTTGTCGCCCCCTTCGCGGGGGCGTGGATTGAAACTACAGAGTAATCAAGGGCAATCAGTGGGATGTTGTGTCGCCCCCTTCGCGGGGGCGTGGATTGAAACATCGTCTGCGTGTGCAAGCTGTCCGGTGATTTCAAGTCGCCCCCTTCGCGGGGGCGTGGATTGAAACCTTGGAAACATATCTAACGTCCACTTTCTATCGCGTCGCCCCCTTCGCGGGGGCGTGGATTGAAACGAGTAAAAGAGTTGATGTCACGTGGATTTGCTGTGTCGCCCCCTTCGCGGGGGCGTGGATTGAAACGTCTCCTCCGGCGAGCCCTGACTGGTCTATAGCTGTCGCCCCCTTCGCGGGGGCGTGGATTGAAACAAAGAGAGCATTTGAGACGTGCCTACGCTGAACACGTCGCCCCCTTCGCGGGGGCGTGGATTGAAACTTTTTGGCTTTTTATCGATGCTTATTAGCCTTTGTCGCCCCCTTCGCGGGGGCGTGGATTGAAACTCGACATTCAGCTTGCCCCGCTTGTAGTCATCGTGTCGCCCCCTTCGCGGGGGCGTGGATTGAAACTGACCATCGCTCAAGATAAAATCAAGCGTAAAATGTCGCCCCCTTCGCGGGGGCGTGGATTGAAACGTGGCCTATCGTTAAATTGTTGCTTTTAGAATAAGTCGCCCCCTTCGCGGGGGCGTGGATTGAAACTGGGATGCAATGATTGATATGGCCCGAAGCCTTTGTCGCCCCCTTCGCGGGGGCGTGGATTGAAACGCCGTGGTACGGCGAATTGGGCTGGGAGGTTATGTCGCCCCCTTCGCGGGGGCGTGGATTGAAACTTTAAGTGCCTTACATCATTGTATAAGACCCCGGGTCGCCCCCTTCGCGGGGGCGTGGATTGAAACATTAACAAAGGAATATGGAAGTTTAGGAAACGTAGTCGCCCCCTTCGCGGGGGCGTGGATTGAAACTGTGAGAAGTATAGCGGCTCGACAATGCCAGAAAGGTCGCCCCCTTCGCGGGGGCGTGGATTGAAACATAAAACTACGCCTGTTCATTTCTGTTCTCCTGTGTCGCCCCCTTCGCGGGGGCGTGGATTGAAACCCTACACTCACCCAAAGAACAACTAAGTTCATGGTCGCCCCCTTCGCGGGGGCGTGGATTGAAACGAGTTCAAAGTGCCTCGCCTCGGCAATGAAAAGGTCGCCCCCTTCGCGGGGGCGTGGATTGAAACTGCTTTGCTTCGTCCATCCTACGGCCTTAATATGTCGCCCCCTTCGCGGGGGCGTGGATTGAAACGTATAGACTACCGGAAGACGCTCACTGTCATTAAGTCGCCCCCTTCGCGGGGGCGTGGATTGAAACACCCAGCCCCTTGCTCACGTGGGCGGGGGCTGGGTCGCCCCCTTCGCGGGGGCGTGGATTGAAACATATGAGGCAACGCGGGACAAGTGGAAACAATGTCGCCCCCTTCGCGGGGGCGTGGATTGAAACGTGTCCCATTCACGCACACAGTCCACGATTATTGTCGCCCCCTTCGCGGGGGCGTGGATTGAAACACCGTACAGTTGCATCGATCCAGTGTGCCCGCAGTCGCCCCCTTCGCGGGGGCGTGGATTGAAACAGGCGGTTTATCCAGCCGATATAAATAACCTTTGGTCGCCCCCTTCGCGGGGGCGTGGATTGAAACGATTTGCCAGAGGCCGTCCGGTCCGGAAAGTCAAGTCGCCCCCTTCGCGGGGGCGTGGATTGAAACGTTTTAAGACCGAATGTAATGTCACCGGACGCAAGTCGCCCCCTTCGCGGGGGCGTGGATTGAAACTTATTCTCGGCTTGTATAACATCGAGAACCGCTAGTCGCCCCCTTCGCGGGGGCGTGGATTGAAACGTTTTAAGACCGAATGTAATGTCACCGGACGCAAGTCGCCCCCTTCGCGGGGGCGTGGATTGAAACTTAAAGTGCTTACTGATAACCTCTGCCCGCTTGGTCGCCCCCTTCGCGGGGGCGTGGATTGAAACTTGGCTCCCAGGTTGTAAATCATTTCGGTATAAAGTCGCCCCCTTCGCGGGGGCGTGGATTGAAACTTTTGTTCGCCCTGGCAAGGTTCATTTGTCGCTGGTCGCCCCCTTCGCGGGGGCGTGGATTGAAACGCTAAAGTGGCTTATGATACTATCAATTTCGTCAGTCGCCCCCTTCGCGGGGGCGTGGATTGAAACATAAAGCTGGTCGGCAAGGGCCGCCGACTTCGCATGTCGCCCCCTTCGCGGGGGCGTGGATTGAAACTTGTTATCACGACAATCCTCAATAGTTCCTTTACAGTCGCCCCCTTCGCGGGGGCGTGGATTGAAACGTTGTGAAGCCGATTCGGCTGGCAGTAAAATGTGGTCGCCCCCTTCGCGGGGGCGTGGATTGAAACAATTATACTTGAACCAAGACCACCTGCCGCTCCAGTCGCCCCCTTCGCGGGGGCGTGGATTGAAACATTCAGCATTGCCGCAGTAAACGAAAAGGTGCTGTCGCCCCCTTCGCGGGGGCGTGGATTGAAACGGTTCGCCTGGCCCGGCCCTGGCTTGGACCGGCTGTCGCCCCCTTCGCGGGGGCGTGGATTGAAACCTATCACACGCGAGCAAGGCCCGGAACAGGCTTATGTCGCCCCCTTCGCGGGGGCGTGGATTGAAACTCTATCTGATAATAGATTATGGAACAGGACCTATGTCGCCCCCTTCGCGGGGGCGTGGATTGAAACGGTATATTTTCCCCTTGTTGGCGGGTTTCTTGTTGTCGCCCCCTTCGCGGGGGCGTGGATTGAAACATATCGTAAATCGGATATGGTTCGTAACTGCTACGTCGCCCCCTTCGCGGGGGCGTGGATTGAAACGTAGCACAACTCACAACAGCCCCAGACTGAACAGTCGCCCCCTTCGCGGGGGCGTGGATTGAAACCACCTCATAAATCTGCACCGCACGCGTTGGCTAGTCGCCCCCTTCGCGGGGGCGTGGATTGAAACATTACAGTTATTGTAGGTGTCCACGTTATCGCCATGTCGCCCCCTTCGCGGGGGCGTGGATTGAAACAGGGCGTAAGTCGCATAATCATTACTTGCATCCACGTCGCCCCCTTCGCGGGGGCGTGGATTGAAACGTAAGTGAAGCCGAAGTCAACTCCATCATCAAGGTCGCCCCCTTCGCGGGGGCGTGGATTGAAACCGACGACGTCGAGACAATCGCAAACAACCTTCAGTCGCCCCCTTCGCGGGGGCGTGGATTGAAACTCTTGAGCCAGGCCTTTGCATTCGTAACCGTCCAGTCGCCCCCTTCGCGGGGGCGTGGATTGAAACAGTATTCTGGTCACATCCATCATCTTCCACGCCATGTCGCCCCCTTCGCGGGGGCGTGGATTGAAACTATCAATACCCGAGGGGTCTTTGACCCGACGTAGGTCGCCCCCTTCGCGGGGGCGTGGATTGAAACTCGTCAGCCTCGGCCTGGGTGGATAATGATAAGAGTCGCCCCCTTCGCGGGGGCGTGGATTGAAACCAGTCTATACAGGCATAGGCATCACCTCACTTTGTCGCCCCCTTCGCGGGGGCGTGGATTGAAACGTTGTTTTTTGGAACGGAGGTTCGTGTTGTTCTTTGTCGCCCCCTTCGCGGGGGCGTGGATTGAAACTCTGCACTATCACCCTGTATAAGTCCGCCCTGCGTCGCCCCCTTCGCGGGGGCGTGGATTGAAACACCTTTTAACAGTGGCCACGCATTGTCAGCGGTGTCGCCCCCTTCGCGGGGGCGTGGATTGAAACGTTGCGTATCAGATCCAATCACAGCTGCATCAGCCGTCGCCCCCTTCGCGGGGGCGTGGATTGAAACCGATCAGGAATCCGAGACCTACAAATGGCTTGGTGTCGCCCCCTTCGCGGGGGCGTGGATTGAAACGCGTTTGGTCACACTGATAGTTGCGGCCTCTTTGTCGCCCCCTTCGCGGGGGCGTGGATTGAAACGCCATGAAGGCCTACGAAGAGGGCAAGACTTTGCAGGTCGCCCCCTTCGCGGGGGCGTGGATTGAAACCTTTTTACTTATCGCGTTACCCTTCACTTCAAGGTCGCCCCCTTCGCGGGGGCGTGGATTGAAACGTGTTGACCGGAAAACTGTCGGCAGCTATCGTGGTCGCCCCCTTCGCGGGGGCGTGGATTGAAACGATGAGGACAGAAGTGGAATACCCTTTGAAGCTGTCGCCCCCTTCGCGGGGGCGTGGATTGAAACGGTATTTGGGATTCAGCAACCGCAGGCGACACGGTCGCCCCCTTCGCGGGGGCGTGGATTGAAACGCAACCTCAAAGACCAGCTCGAGATCGCTCAACATGTCGCCCCCTTCGCGGGGGCGTGGATTGAAACTGGCAAAAAGGTGATGAGATAGTTAGAGACGTGGTCGCCCCCTTCGCGGGGGCGTGGATTGAAACGTAATTAGCCATATCAACCTACAATAAAGAATTGGTCGCCCCCTTCGCGGGGGCGTGGATTGAAACATTGAATGGCGTTTTATTGGTTTCCGGCTTTTGTGTCGCCCCCTTCGCGGGGGCGTGGATTGAGCCATAGCTAAACTTTAGAATCCCTCCTAAGTTTTCTAATGGGATTTACAAACCACTGAACAGTTGATATGATATATGTTGCTTTCCTTTTTTTCAGTTTGACCTCACTTATTACAGACGTAAGGTC
>Ga0307378_10002828_pt1 | contig 25969 bp, 26 predicted proteins | sample UN1MG_FD_202238 | JGI IMG/M metagenome (GOLD analysis project Ga0307378, IMG submission 202238) | Soil microbial communities from Risofladan, Vaasa, Finland - UN-1 | ecosystem: Environmental > Terrestrial > Soil > Coastal area > Acid sulfate soil | place: Finland: Risofladan, Vaasa | collected...
AACGTCACAAACTTCGGAGCGTTCGTCGACATCGGAGTCCACCAGGACGGCCTCGTGCACGTCAGCGAACTATCGACATCATACGTCCGCGACCCCAACGACGCCGTGCGGATCGGCCAGGCCGTCAGGGTGCGGGTCATCAGCATCGACCGCCAGCGCAGCCGAATCAGCCTCAGCATCAAACAAGCCGCCCCGCGCCCGAGCCAGCAGCGCCGCCGCAAGAAACAAGGCAAGCCACAACCCGGCGCCCAGAAACCAAAGGACAAGTCGCCCGAGCGCCGCCCGATCACAGCCGACGACATAAAAAAACTCGTCAATCGCCTCGCAACAAGATGACGCCCAACGGCATGAGGTCCGCCCATTCATCGGATGCGGTCGTGACGGCAAATTCACGCCTTGCCAAACTCCGCGAATGCGCGAGCGCTGGGATCGCGGGCGTCCCGCCTTATGGCGTGAGATTGATTGATGAGGATGAGCGACGTTTTTCGACGCCTGCCATTTAGATTTGTTTCGCGCGAATTACCTCTATCTTCTGACAGCAAGACAGCCGGAGTTTCAACGAAGTATGATGTCAGCTCATGTAGGGGCGGGTCTCTGTGCCCGCCCGTCTTCATGCCACCCTTGAGTTTGTGATGTCCGCCGTGGGCGGGCCCCTGTTGCCCGCCCGTCTGCTCCAAACACAACCATCACACATTCACCAGCGGCGCCCGGTGGTCGCGAGCGCCTGCTGGGATCGCGGGCGTCCCGCCCGCATCATTCAAGACGAAGACAGGCGGGCAACAGAGGCCCGCCCCTACAGCGCCGCACGTATCCCTGTGTTGTTCCATCATTCATCGCCCCCCGAATCTACGGCTACGCGGGTTAGGAAGCTTGCCCTTGCTCATGGGTGAAACGCATGCAGGAGTCTGAACGCGCGGAGTCCAATGCCCGCCCGAACCATGCGCCCAGGCCCGCCCGCGTCTTCGCCGCCGGCCCATGCCAAACCGGCCGGCCCATGCCGGCCCGTGCCAGTCCATGCCAGTCCGTGTTTGTCCGTGTGAATTACACCGTAATCGTGTCGGCAGGCGCCCGATCATCGTCCGGGCTTACGAAGCTGTAACTGCTGTGAGGATCCCCCGCTTCAGTCACCGTCATCGCGGGGCGAGGCTGGTAGATCGAAAACCGGCCGATCAGATCGTCGGTCGTCTCCGACCCAGTGCGAACGATGCTGTCGAACAAATCCTTCGTCGCATCGCACCAGGTAAGGTCCAGGTCGGGGCGTTGCTGCGAAGCCGGCACAAGCATCTGATGCACGCGGAAAACGCGCCGGTTCGACAGCAAGCTCAGCGTCGTGACCGAGTCGGCCGACGCCTCCGTAAACGCAGCGATCCGCCGCAACGCCGCCGTCGAAATCGCGTCCGCCGCAAGCCCGCGCGGCAGGTCCGGGCAGATCGTGTAATCGGCGGCCGATTTCACGTGCTGCACGACGGTCCGATCCAGCAGGTCCGGATCGACAAGCACGTTCTGCGCCGGCAGCCACACGATCACGTCAGCGTCCGTCTCGTCGGCTATGCGGACAATCCCCGCAAGCCAGCGATCTCCGCACGAATAGCACGCCGCCTTGTGAAAGGCAAGCATCCGCTGAATCTCGGGGGGCAGGTCGGCCGGTGCAACTGCCGTGGTCGCGTCAACATTCCGCGCCCGCTCCAGCCGGCTCAGCAGCAGCTCGAGCGCGTCGGGCCGCAGCCGCGGCGCCGCTGCGAAATCGATGACAGCCGTGATATTGGCAACAATCTGCCCCGAGACAACCGAGCTGCGCTCGCCCGCGGCAGGGCGGCCGCTGCTGCGAAAATCGCGCCGCCGGGCAACGCCGCTGCGCTCGACCACCAGGCGCCTCGGGCCGCTCCGGCCCAGGATGCGCTCGGCCGCGCGGATATGATCGACCATCTCCTTGAACTTCTTCTGCGAAAGCGCCTGCGGACCGGTGCGCTTGTCGCTCGAGCGCGCCAGGGCCAGCCGCTGGCGAATCACGCAGGCACCCGAGGCCGCCGCAAGCACACCGCCCGCCGCCGCCGGAACCAGCGACGCAGCAAGCTCGCATCCCGCCGGCGACTCAACCGCCGCACCGGTATGCTCGAGCGTCTGCACCAGCAGATCGTGCGGGTGCAGGGTCACCACGTCCACGCCGCGCCCGGCAAGCTCGGCGGCTGCCGCACTCGCGCCGTTGTTCAGGATTGTGCAGGAAGCAACGCCCGCGAGGGCGTCGATGAAAGAAGCATCCGGCGCGGCATCGACGAAAAAAAAGTCGATGCCGGCGTCGGCCGCCGTTGAAATGTCGTCGGCCGAATTCACCCTCGCCACCGGCAGCAGGCCGTGTTCGCGGGCGCAATCCGCAAGCTGCGCCATGCCGGCGGAAGCGTCGAGTTCGACCGCATCCGCTCCGGCGCGTGCCGCCGCGATTATGAACGCGCGCGTCATGCGCTGCGACGGCCGCCCGCTTGGCCACGAACCGCAATAGCCTGGTGCGGCGAGCACTGTTGCGGCCTTGCCGGCGGCGGGGCAGGCCGTGTCGTTCTGCTTCACAGATGTTCTCCTTGGCGTTGACCGGCAGGCTGCGATCGCGGGCGTCCGTCAGCCTGGGATCGCGGGCGTCTCGCCCGCATCTTCCGGCGGGCGTCCGTCAGTGGATCGTCTCGCCGCCTTCGTCTTCCACGCCTTCCCCGGGATGCTGTGCGCTCTCGAGCGCCGCCTTGTTTTCGCGCTGAATCGCCAGATACACTTCCTTGCGGTGAACGCTCAGGCTTCGAGGCGCCTGAACACCCACCTTCACCTGCGTGCCGTGCAGCTCGAGAATCTTGACTTCAACATCATCGCCCAGGATGATGCTCTCACCTTTCCTGCGAGTAAGAACCAACATTGGCAACCTCCTTGTTGCTTTGGTTGTCCGCGAGAATGAACCGATAGCGAATGGGAAGCGAATTATCCGACAGCACCACCTGCTTCGCCGCACGAGTCCGGCGGTTGATCACAATGGGCGCCTTCAGGTTCGCACGCGTCCCGTCCGCATGCTTCGACAAAACGATGATCGCCAGCAGTTGAACGTCTTCGACCCGATCCACCTCGAGCATCGAGGCCTCCGAACTGGGAAGCTCGATGTCGTAGTCGGGCTTGATGGCGAACGGATCGGCCACGGGAAAAACGACGGCTTCATCATCGAGCGACTGCAGCCACTTCACAGGCCCGCCCGTGTCGACGACCGCAAAGTTCAACAGGTGCGGGAAGCCGATGATCGGCTGCACGAAAACGATCTTCTGATCGTCCTGGACGTCTATCGCGCCAAACTTGCGTGTCTCAATCTTCATACGATTTCCTCTACTTGTGCCTGCCGATCCTTCCTTACTTCAGAAAGTCCAGTAGATTGGTTTTGTAGATCGCCGAGCTGCCCGCCAGGATCACTTCGAAGGCGATCTGCTTGTTCTGCAGCCGCAGGGCGACGTCGGCAACGTCGGCATCTTCGATCTCGCTTCGCATCTCCGTAGCAGCAATCTGCGCCATCTGATACAGGTCCACGCGAGTCCGCAAGGCCTTGCCGCGAGCACCCACGCGGCCAAGCGAAGCAACGATATCGTCGTGCACCGCATCCAGCCGCGCAAGGTTTTCGGACAACCGGCCCGCCTGCTCATTATCGGACAGACCCGCCTCGTTCTGCAATAGTTTCCGTACGTCGATCAGCGTCTGGAAGAGGCCGTCCGCCTCGCCTGCCGGCATGAAAACCTGCACCGGATTCTCGTTGATGGCTGTCGTATGGCCCGGGCCGACAACATAGCGCATCTGCTGAGTGTTGCCGGAAAAACCGACATGCTCGACGCCGTTGGAAGTCTCATGATCTATTGAGAACGGAGGCGATCCCGTTTCAGTTCCCCCGAAAATGAACATCCCCGCGAACGAGCTGTTAGCCTCGCCGAAAATCGACCGCAGAATATCATCCACCTCGCGGGCAGCCACCTGTCTGCTTACGCTGTCGGCGCTCGAGCTGACCGCCTCCATCACCTTTGAACGCACGCCGACTATCTGCTCCGACATGCTCTGCAGCGTACTGGCAGTGAAATCGAGCACGCTGCGGGCGCCCTCGATATTCGTGATATACTGCTTATAGTCGCTCTCGCTGTTGCGCAGCACCTGCGCCTTGCCGATGCCCACCGGATCGTCCGACGGCCGGTTGATCCGGCGCAGCGTGACCATCTGCTCCTGGAGCACCCCGATGTCCCGCGCGCTCGTGCGCACGTTAGTCATCAGGCGCCTGAACATCATATTTCCGGTAACGCGAAAATTCATATCGCCGGCTCGATTCTGAAAGGCGCGGCGCCGCGACACATTTCGCGCAGCGTCGGCCCCAAGCCATGCACCCGGGCCCGCCGGGGCTTACAACTGGATTCTCGGAACATCACTTTCAATGGTTAGGCAATTTCCTGTACTCAGGTCTGAGGGTTGAGGCCTGAGTTTCGCCCAGCGCTCCGTCCTGCCCTCATTCGCGGGCAGTCGGTCGGGCTGGGCTACTGTTGGGGCCAGTACCTCCGGCACTTCTAATTGGAGGCGGACAATTGATGATGGCGGGGGCGAAGATACCTGCATCTTCGAACGTGCCGCCGCCTCTTCATCACTCATCATTTCTTCTCTTCTCCGCGGCTCCGCGGCTCCGCGTGAGATTCTTCTTCTCACAGGCTCGTCAAGCTCTTCAGCATCTCGTCGGCCACGCTGATCAGCCGCGCTGCCGCGTAATAAGCCTGCTGAAACTGCATCAGCCGCGCCATTTCTTCTTCCATCGACACACCCACAATCGCCTCACGCTGAAGCTGAAGGCTTTCCACCAGCTTCGTCTGAGTCGTCGTCGAGCGCATCGCCTGCGACGTCTCAACACCCACCTTTCCCACGACCGACGCATAGAAATCCGTCAGCGTTTGAGTGCCGCCGCCCATAACCTGCCGCTGTTTCAGTGTGGCCATCCGCACAGCGTTCACGTTGTCGCCAGGCGGGCTTGCCTTCGCCGCAGCGATATTCGCCAGATTCGATTCGACGTGCGCCGACACGCTCGCGTTGCCGGCGCTGTCGCCTTCGAAAAACGTATTCAAACCCAATGCCGCAAGAATACCCGCCGTGTCAGTATCCGCAAGCACCTCCAGCGACTGCGAATCAGTCCCAAACGTAACCGGATCTCCCAGCCCGAGCGCGGCCGCCGCCGAACCGCCCAGCGTAAGAGTTCGGCCCGGCCCGCCCGCAATAGGGCGGATCATCACGGCGCCGTCGATCACCTCCGCCTTGATATCCGCCGCCTCGCCGATCGCCTGGGCCACCTCCGCTGCGGTCGCCTGCGAAATATCCGCGAAATCGCCCGCGGCAAACGTCACCGTAACCGGCGGCCCGCCATCGATCGACAACGTAAGTTCGGCGCCGTCGACCAGCGCGAAAGGCTCCGCCGGCGTCAGCGCCTCGGCCGCATGCAACTCGCCTGCCCCGAATGAAACCGACACGCCGCCGGCTATCTCAAGCTCGGCGCCCTCATTGTAACCCGCACCAGCATTCAGCAGCCCCAGGAAACGACCCTGATCGTCCACAACGGCCACCTGCAGGCCTTCCGTCTCGCCCACCACGCCGCTGCTCATCGGATAAAACGTGAACGTGCGATCGTTATCGCCGCTGTAAGCCCCATGCACCGAAATCTCCGCCGTGCCCAGGTTGCCGCCGTCCGGCAGAAGCTTGTTCGAGAAATCGAACCGGTAACCCGGCCACGCCGTAACCGTCAGATACCCCGCCGCCACCGACGCATTCAGCCTCGGCACCGACGCCAGCTTGTCCTTGATGTCGTAAATGCTGTCGGACGCCGGATCGATCTCGACGGCCGTGCGCTCAAGCTCGCCGGTCGCATCGTTCGTAACCATAACATAAAGCGTCCCCTCGACCGGCGGAAACGCCAGGTTCTGCTGCGCGAGCGGTTCGTCGCCCGCCACACCATTCAGGTCCAGGTCGGCCAGTTGCGTCGCACTGGTCAGAAACGTGTAGCCGTTGTCAAGCCCCACGCCGGTGGCGTGAATCTTGTTGAACTCGCCGATAAGCCCGCGGGCAAGCTCGTCGAGCTGGCCGATGTACTTCGGAATCGTAGCGTTATAAAGCTCCGCCTGCGCCCCCACCTCGCCGCCGGCCGTGCTGAAAGAATCGACCGTCCCCACCACCCGCACCTTCACCGTGCCGCCGCTCGAATCCGACTCGAACTGCATGCAATCGGTGCCGCTGACGACCAGCCGCCCCTCGAACAGGATATTCACCACGCCGCCGCCGCCGGCCACCTGCACCGGCAGCAGCTTGCTGAGCTGCTCGATCTCCATGTTTCGCTGATCGATCAGGTCGTTGGCCGTCTCGGTGCCTGCACTCACCGACATAATCCGCGCGTTGAGCCGCGCGATCTCGCCCAGGTGAGCGTTGGCCGTGTCAAGCGAGCTGTCCAGACCATTCTTCACGTGCATCCGGAGCTGATACAACTGATCGCTCGTCGAGCGAAACACCTCGCACAAGCTCGCCGCGCTCTGCCTCACCGCTTCGCGCGAAACCTCGCTCTGCGCCGAACTTACAAGCTCGTTCACCGACACGAAAAAATCTTCAATCGCATAGCTCAGGCCGCTGTCGGCGCCGGGCATGATGATCGTTTCTATTTCGGCCAGCGTCTTGCCTTGCATTTCCGCCTTGCCCAGGTTCGTTGACTGTGCCGCGATCCGCAGGTTCAGAAACTCGTCGCGCATCGCCATTATCTGCTTGATCTCGACTCCCGTGCCCATCACACCCGCCGTGGTTTTCACCGGCAGCCGCGCCTGCAGCACTCCCTCCTGGCGCGAATAGCCCGGCGTGTTTGCATTGGCTATATTATGGCTCGCGACTTCCATCATCCGCTGAGAAGCCATCAGCGCGCTCAAGGCGGTGTTCATTGCCAGAGACATTTCGCTGTCCTCGATTCCAAATCAATTCCTGCAATCTGCGAAATCTGCGGATTCCAGAATCAAGCCCGCGGCCAGGCGCGCCGCGAATTCACGCCCGTATGCTCAGAGCGCCGCCGCCGGAGCCGGTTTTCACGCGTCCGTCATTCTCATACGTATTCACCGCCGGCGCCTCGCCCAGAAGCGCCGAAACAACCTCGTCCAGCAGCTCGATCGACTGTTTCAGCAGCAGGTAATTCGTCTGGTTGATCCTGCGAATCTCCTCGGCGAATCCAAACAGCTTCACGCGCAGCCCTTCAAGCCGCGTCGAAACCGGCGGCTCGAGCACCGCGATAATCTCGCGCAGCGTCAGCACGCCGCCGCCCGCGCACAACTCGCGCGCAAGCCCGTTGCGGGCATCGAGAATGCACCGCTCAAGCTCATTAGCGCGGGCCACCGCCGGCTCCTCGCGCGAAAGCACCTCCAGCAGCGCCTCCGCGTCGTTTCCGGCGATCGCCTGCTCCTTCTCGCGCTCGATCTGCAGCAACCGCGAGTAAGCTTCAATCTCATCTTGCAGGAACGCCTCCAGGCGATCGGTGCTGCTCATTGGTTACTCCAACACGGACTCACACAGACAAACACGGGCTTAGCCGCCTCATAGGACATACTGTCCTATTCTTCTGCCGCAAGCCCCAGATGCACCATTCTTTTCATCACTCATCACTCATCATTCATCATTTCTTTTCTTCTCTTCTCCGCGGCTCCGCGGCTCCGCGTGAGTCTCTTCATCTCCGTCTCCGCGTGAGACTCTTCTCATTTCCCATCCATTTCCCTTGCGATCTGCTCAGCCAGGCCGAGCCCTCCACGTCTGGCGATTTCCGCCGACACGGCCTGGTTGAGCATCTCGCGGTAGGTTTCCTCACCGGAGCCGCCGTCGATCAATCCCGATTTCTCCACCGTGCTCTGCATCGCGTTCAGCATCTGAGTCAGCAGAACGCTCTCAAACTCCGCGGCAACGCGCTTCGGCGACGCCTTCGCAAGCTGCGCAGGATCAAGCCAACCCATTGCATCCACGGCACCAACATCCATCGTCCTGCTCCTTTACAACAGAATCAGGTCGGCCTGCAACGCGCCGGCCGCCTTGAGCGCCTGGAATATCGCAATGATATCGCGCGGAGTCACGCCCATCGCGTTCAAGCCCCGTGCGAGGTCCGTAACCGTCGCGCCGCCCTGCATCACGTGCACGAACGAACTCGTCTCCTCAACGTCCAGCCTCGTACGCGGCAGAACTTCCGTCCTGCCGACCCTCGAGAAGGGCGCCGGCTGAGAAGCCTCCGGCTCCTCCCGCACTATCACCATTATGTTGCCCTGCGCGATCGCCGTCGTAGTGATCCTCACGCGATGGTGCGCAACCACCGTGCCGGTGCGCTCGTTCACTATCACGCGCGCCACCGAATCTTCCTCGACCGACAGATTCTCGAGCGCCGAGATGAACGGGATTATCGCGCGGTCGTTCGCGAACTGCTCGGGCACGCTCACCGCCACCGTTGCCGCGTCGCGCGCGTAAGCCGCACCCGCAAACGCCTGGTTGATCGCCGCCGACAGCCTCGACGCCGTGGTGAAATCGCTGCGCTTGAGCACAAGCTCCAGCGTCCCTTCGCGCACCAGCGTTTCGGCAAGCTCGCGCTCGATCAGGGCGCCGTCGGGCACGCGGCCGACAGTCGGATGATTCTTCTGCGCCGACGCCGCCTCGCCGCCATACGAAAAACCGCCAACCGATATCGAGCCTTGCGCAACCGCGTAGACCGCGCCGTCCGGGCCTTCCAGCGGAGTCAGCAGCAGCACGCCGCCCTGCAGACTCGAGGCGTCGCCGATGGAAGAAACCGTCACGTCGATGCGCGATCCCTTGCGCGCAAACGGCTTAAGACTCGCAGTAACCATCACGGCGGCCGTGTTCTTCGAGCCAAGCTCGTTGGCCGTCAGCGTTATGTTCAGCCGCTGCAGAAAATTCTGGGCAAACTTCCCCGCCACCGCAGCGCTGTCGCCCGTGCCGTTCAGGCCCACCACCAGCCCCGGCCCGTAAATCTGGTTATCGCGCACACCCTGAACCGTCGCAACGTCTTTCACCAGATTCGCGGCCTCCGCCGCCGGCAACGCGACGAATGGCGCCAAAACGAACACAACGGCACCGAACAAACGACGCGTCCGTGCGCGTCCGTGCATGTCCGTGTGCGTCCGTATTCCGCTTCTGTGTCCTGCGGTGTTCATTTCGTTTAGTCCTCAGAACGGCCAGATGAAATCGAGCAGCCTGACAAACCACCCGCGCTTCGTGTTTGCGGCCGACGGGCCATCCGTGTCGTAGGCGATGTTCGCCTCGGCCACGAGTTCGGACGGCACGGTGTTGTCAGCGGCCACGTCTTGCGGCCGCACAATGCCGCTGATTGTGATGGTGGTGGAATCTCCGGCGGTGGAAATCCTCCGGCTGCCCTCGATCAGGAAATTACCGTTCGGCTGCACCTCCTTGATGATCAGCGACAGCCGCTTGGTGAACGTGTCGGTGCTCTCGTAATCCGCTTCGCCGTCGAACGCGCGGTTCGATTCCCATTCCAGCGCCGGCAGGTGGTTCGGATCGCCCTCCCAGCCGAACAGCCTGAACAGTTGCACGCCGAGGTCGGTCGATTCCTTCTTGCTTGTCGACCTGCTGGATTCCTTCGACACCACTGCGCGTTCGTCGATGATCACGGTGAGGATATCGCCGATATTGCGCGCCTTCAGATCGCTGCACGGATTGCCTCGGCCTCCTTTCTCCCACAGCGATTCAGCCGCGGCGCCCGCAGCCACGGCGATCACAATGCTTGCTGCAATGACTATGCGGTTCATTGGTGTTGATCCTCTTCATCTGGCCCCAGAGCTCCGTCCTACCCGCATTCGCGGGCAGTCGGTCGCACTGGGCTACCATTAGGGCCAGTGCCTTCGGCACTTCTAATCGGAGGCGGACAATTGATGATGGCGGGGGCAGAGTTACCTGCATCTTCGAACGTGCCGCCGCCTCTTCATCACTCCTGATTTCTTCTCTTCTTTTCTTCTCTCCGCGTCTCCGCGCCTCCGCGTGAGATTCTTCCTCTTCACTCATCATTCATCACTTAATCACCACCTCGCCCGTCGCCGTCACGCGCCCTGCTATCTCCCGGCCGGAATCCTTGTTGATCACGCGGATGGTGTCGCCCGGGGCGCCCGATTCCACCGCCACGCCGACGGCCGACAAGCTGATGTGTTGCGTCTTGTACACGATCCTGACGATCTCGCCGCGCTTGACGATCGGCGGGATCACGACCATCCGCCGCGTTATCGGCATTCCCGCGCGTATCGAACGCGCCGCGCGGTTGCCCAGCAGCGGCTGAGCATCCAGAAAAAGGTCGCCCGGCGCGAGTTGAGTAACATCGAGCCGTTTGCTCACAATATTGTCATCACTGAAGGTCTCACCCTGATGCAAGTCACGCCGGGCGACTGTTACGTTGTTGAACACGTGCACCTGGAAATTCACCGAGGTGCGAAACAGCGACGCGGTGCCGCATTTCGCGGTAACATGCACTCGTGCCGCGCCGTCGGTGCCGATCCCGCCGGAGAGCGTTGCGACAAGCTCCGGCTTCCCGGCGCCGGCCGCCACTTCGCGGTCGCTCGGGCGTTCGACGCCCTCCACTTCCACGGCCTCGGGCGGCCAGGGCAAATGCTCGAGCAGCAGCTTTCTGGCGGCTTCCAGAATCTCATCGCCCGAGACTATCTGCGTTCTGGTCGTCACCACGCAGCCGTCGCCGCTGATGCTGATGCCGCGAAGGTCCACGCCCTCCCGATACAGGCTGATCTTGACTACGGTGGCGTCTATCATGCGCTGGGTGCCGGGCCAGGGCACGGGGCCGAGGTCGACCGCGCCGATCCCGGCGGCGGCCGGGCCGCTGACGGCCGCGACGTCGGCGAGAGCTATCGAAGGGCCGGGCAGGTCTGCCGAGGCCTTCAGCTCGATCGCCGCCTGCTGTTCCAGCCCGAGCGCGGAGGAGGAGAGAAGGAGATGAATCAGCATCGCAGCCGCATAAACGCGAGCCGGGAATGGGCGCACCCGGAGAGTCCCGGATGTTCTTGCGCTGTTGTGTGGTCCGGGTGCATCCATCGCTATACCCTGGTGGGAGCGGCCGCGACTGTTTTTCATCTCCTTCTCTCTCATGGTCAGCGAGTCAGGTTATTTGTCGCCGCGAGCATGTCGTCGCTGCTGCGGATGGCGCGGGCGTTGATTTCATACGCGCGCTGCGCCGTTATCATGCTGATGAGTTCGACTACCACGTCCACGTTCGACCGCTCGAGGAAGCCCTGTTCGATCGTGCCCGTTCCGCTGGTGCCCGCCACCACGTTGCGCGTGGGCGTGCCCGAGGCGGTGGTTGAAATATACATGTTGCCGCCCAGCGGCTTGAGGCCCGACGGATTCGGGAAGGTGGCCAGGCCGATCCGGCCGATGTTCTGCGTGCTGCCGTCGGCCTCGACGCCGGTGACGGTTCCGTCGCGCCCGAAATGAACCTTGATCACGTCTTCGGGCACGCTGATGGGCGGCACGATTTCGTAGCCGTCGGCGGTGCACAGCCGGCGCTGGCTGTTGAGCCGGAACGAGCCGTCGCGCGTGAACGCGGTGCCTTCGATCAGTTGGATTTCGAAGAACCCGTCGCCGGTGATGCAGCAGTCAAGCTCGCGATCGGTTTGCAGCGGCGTGCCGGGCGTGAATATCTTGGAGGTCGAAACCACCTTGACTCCGCTGCCGACCTGCAGGCCGGTCGGTATCTGCACGCCTTCCTGGCTCTCGGTGCCGGGTGCGACGCGTTCGTCGTACAGCAGGTCGTGGAAATCGACCTTGCTTCGCTTGAACGACGTGGTGTTCATGTTGGCCAGATTGTTGGCGATCACGTCGATGTATGTCTGCTGGCCTTTCATGCCGGTTGCCGAGGTGTACAGCGCCTTGATCATTGTTTTTATTCCTCCGCAGCCCTGGTGAGCGACCGGAATGCTGCGTCGACCGACGACGTTATCCGCTGGCTCGCCTGGTGGTTGCGTGCGTTTTCGATCATGCGGACCATTTCGGTCAACACGTTCACGTTGGAGCGCTCGAGGCATCCCTGCCGGACCTTGGTGTCGACGGCGGGCATTGCGGTTGAAACCTGGCCCGGCTCCTCGAAGAGCGTTGTGCCGGCGCGCCTCAGCACCGATTTGTCGGGGAATGTGGATATGCGCAGTTTGCCGGCGGGCTGGCCGTTGTCGAGAACGGTGCCGTCGGCCGAGACGACCGGACGGCTGCCGGGCGACAGAAGGATCGGACCATTTTCTCCAAGAAGTGTAAGCCCAGTTGAAGTCACGACCCTTCCGTCGTCCCCGAGCAGAAAGCTTCCATTCCTGGTGTAGAGCAATGAGCCGTCGGGCCGCTGCAGCGTGAAGAAGCCGTCGCCCTCGAGGGCGAGATCGCACGGTGCATCAGTTCTCAGAATGTCGCCCTGTTCGAAAGCTATGCCTTCGTCGGCAGCGATTCTGACGGCATCTGATCCGGCGTTGTGGAGTTCGTCGGCGAAGGTCAGTGTTGCCCGCTTGTAACCATGGTGAGCTGCAGAGGCAATGTTTCTTGCGAGCACCTCCTGAGATTTTTCGGCCGCGTTGAGGCCGCCTGCCGCCGAGTATAGCACTGATAGCATTTTCCCTGATGACTCCAAAACGGCCTGTGTCTGGAAGCTTTACGTCTTTCGCACTTGCAACTGCCGTGCCATTTGCGCGGCGGAATTCGGTCAAATGCCGCAAAACCGCCCTCAGGTGGCGTTTTCGGCGTAGATGGGGGCAGGCTCCAAGCTGCCCCGCAGCACCGACACGCCCTCCCGGTACGCGCAGTGCGCCGTGAATCCCATCGATCTGTACAAATTTTCGGCAGCCGCATTCAAGCTGCCCACGTTGAGGCAAACCGTCTCGGCGTTCTGAAACAGCCGGTCGAGCAGGCTCAGCATTATGGCGCGTGCGTAGCCCCGGCGGCGAAGGTCGGGCCGGGTCAGCACGTTCCCCGCCATCGCGAAGGAATATTCTTCGCTGATGAAATGAGTGCCTGCGGCTGCAGCCAGGCGGCCGTCGAGCATTATGCCCAGGTAGCGGCCGCAACTGAACTGGTATGGGTCGGGCCTGAAGCCGGGCGCACAGGAATACAGCTCGGCCAGTAGCGAAGCGTGGCGGTTGCGAAGCACCACGGCCTTGCGGCGGAATTTATCCTGCCCGGGCGCGAGCACGTCGAACATTTCGCGCGTCAGCACCATCCGCTGCATCGCGGTGGGCCTGCTGGTGATGTAGCGGAGGGCGAGGACCTGCTCGTGCTCGGGGAAATACGCCGAGTAAACACGCTGCGGAAGCTGGGCCTGCTGAAGGCAACTGCCTGCGCCGTCGGCCGAGCCTATCAGGAAAACGATCGGCGGCTGGTTCAGGGCATACACGGCTGCGGCCGAATCGCCGGCGCCGTCGGCGCCTCGATGCGTGTACCAGCGCACGTGGTCGCTGTACGGCTCTTCCAGCAGCGCTATATGATATGCCGCGCGGATCGGATCGTTTTCAAGCAGTTGTTTCATTCACCTTGCCCTGGCGTTGCGGCTGGTTCGCTTACCGCACGAGGTTCGCCAGCTCCTGCATCATCTGGTCGGCGGTTGTGATCGTTCGAGCGTTTACCTGGTAGCCGCGCTGTGCGGTGATCAGGCGCGTGAACTCGAGTGCGATGTCTACGTTGGAGCCTTCTATCGAGCTTGATGATATTCTTCCTGCTCCGGCGGTGAGGGCCGTTCCGGCAACGGCCGGGCCGGAGTTCGCCCCGGGCAGATACAGGTTGTCGCCTTGTTTCAGCAGGCCCGACGGGTTGCTGAACGTGGCTATCTGAAGCTGGGCGATATCGGTGATCTTTCCGTTGGAGAAGTTGCCTTGGATCGTGCCGTCGGCCTTGATGGAAACGGACTCGAGCGAGCCTGGGCCGAATCCGTCCTGGCTGATTGCGGCGGCGGAGTAATCGCTGCCGTATTGCGTGAGGCCGTCGAATCCGCCGCTGGTGCCGAGGTCGAGGTGCAGCGTTTGCGCGCTTGCGATTCCGTTGAATCGGAATTCGAAGCCGGGGTCGCCTTCGCCGGTGCCGGTTATCTGGCTGTATGATCCATCTTCGCCGAAGACGATGCCGTCTATCCGGCCGTCGAGCACCGTTCCGTCGCCTTCCTCGAGGCTTGCGGTTGCGTTCCATTGGTTGGCGCCCGTCTTGCGGAAGGTGACGGTCACGATGTGGCTGCCGCCCATAGCGTCGAAAACTTTGATGGAGGTGGCGCGCGTGTCGCCGAGGCCGCCCTGTGCTTCGGTCTGGAAGCTGTGGTTGGTGAAGACGGTTCCACCAGTGTTGGCGGCACCGTCGGAAAGCGTCAGGAACAGGTCTGTTTCGCCCACCGAATTGGCGGTGAGCGTGATGTTGCCGGCGGCGTCCAGCGCGGCGGTGCAGCCGTTGTACGTGGAGCCGATCACCGTCATGAGGTCGCCGAGCGTGGTGCCGTCGTTGGCGGCGCCGAACGTGAAGGTGCCGGCCACCTGGGTGCCGTCCATGTCGGTGCCGGTGATGGAGATCGTATCGCCGTCGATGTAATCCACTATGTTGCTGTCGAGGTCGCGGAGGTCGGAGCTTGCGTACGCGCTGCGGTCGTGGTATCCTGTTTCGAGGCCTAGTGCGGCGGCAGGCGTTCCCACGGATTCGGCGATAGTCAGCGAGCTTGCAGACGTGCTTGAAAGCGACTTCAGGATCAGCCGGCCGTCGCGTGCCGATGCCTCGAAATTGGTGGCGGTGGCGTTGATGACCTGCGCGACTTCGCCGGCGGTGCAGTTTGCGATATCCGCGCCGATCGCTGTGAAGTCGGCCGCCGTGAACGTGAACGTCTGCGGCTCGTTGCCGTCGTTGGCCGTGATCGAAAGCGTGTCGCCTTCGCTGAGCGTATACGGCCCGGCCGCGCTGCTGACCGCCGTGGCGGTGGTAGTCATGAAGGGCACGGCTGTGCCAAGCTGCTCGGCCTGCGGGCCGGCTGCATTTGCGTTGAGGTTGCCGACGATATCGACGGTGCTTGAAAGCTGGCCCGGCAGCGTCACGTTTCTCGGGATCGTGATGTCGCTGCCGGTGGCATCGAGCACTCGGAAGCCTGTCCCCAGGTGCACGAGCTTGTTGCTTGCGTCTACGTCGAACGTTCCGACTCGCGTGAACACGCTCTGGCTGCCGTCGGAAAGCGCGAAGAAACCTTCGCCCTCGATTGCGAGGTCGAAGGTGCGGCCGGTTGCGGAAAGGCTGCCTTGCTCGAAGTTGGTGTTGATGCCGGCGGTCTTGACGCCCATTCCCAACTGAATGGAGTTGCGCCCGCCGAGAGTCTCGGTGCCGGCGGCGCCGGTGTCCAGCGTTTGGCTGAACAGGTCGGAAAACGTCACGTTCGAGCTTTTGAAGCCGGGCGTGTTGATGTTCGCCAGATTGTTGGCCGTGATGTCGAGCATCCGCTGATGGCTTCGCAATCCTGCCACGCCTGCGAGCAGTGATACTCCCATTGTTTGCCTCCTGATCCGGCGGCCGGTCGGCCCGCCGCTGCTTATCTATTGGTCCTGCTGTTGTGATTCGTATATTGAGATTACACGATCGATGTCGACCGGCTGGTTTCCGATGAGCAACTGCGGGCCGTCGTCGCCTATATAAACGCCGCTGACGCGCCCCTCGTATGTTGTTTCGGAATCGTTGCCGGTGAACGCGACCGTCTTGCCGATAAACGCCGCGGCTTGGCCTGTCTGCTGCAGCGACAGCAATTTCGCAAAGTTGTCGTCGAGGTTCGACAACTGCTCGACGGACGTGAACTGCGCCAGTTGCGCCAGAAAGCTGCTGGTGTCCATCGGGTTCATCGGGTCCTGCATCTGGGCCTGTTTGACGAACAGGTTCAGGAATTGGTCTTTGCCAAGTGTTCCGCCGACGGCGCTGGTCGTCGCGCTCATTTGTCGCCTCCGTTCTCAGATGATGTAATCGATTTCACTTGCCGAGCCGGCCCTGTTTGTGCCCCTGGGGGCCTGGCGCGCGGAGTCGCCGTCGGGCTTGAGAGCCGCGTCGAGCGAGAAATCGCCGCCGCCGTTTCGCGCCTGCTGCTGGTGTTGGGCCTGGTTCTGATCCTGCGTCGACACGTCGAAGCCGCCCACGTGCACGCCCGCTCCGGCCAGCGACTGCCGCAGCTCGGGCAGGTTGCGTTCGATGAGCGCGCGGACGTCTTCGCGCTCGGTAACTATGCGCGCCTCGAGCATATTGCCGCGGTTTGAAGTTAGCTGCACGTGCACCGTGCCAAGCTCCGGCGGCCGAAGCCGCACGCGCACTTCGGTGCGGCCCTGGCTGCTCATCATCGACGCGCCGCGCACGATCTGACCGACCACGCGCGAATCGTCAACCGCAACCGGCGCCGGCTCGCTCGCGGAAGCCGACCGGGCCGGAGCGGACGCCGCCCGCATTTCCACGTCGACCTGCGCCGCCGCGCCCGAGTTGGAATCGGCCGGAGCCTGCTGCTCGGCCGCCGCGGGTGCAGGCGTAACCGCGACGGGTGCAGCGGTATCTTGCCGACTGGCGTTCACCTGGACGCGCCCGGCTTGTTCCTCGCTTTTCTGCGCCTGCTCGGCGGCAGGCTTGGTTTCCGGCGCGGTTTCTGCAATCTGCTTCTCGGCCTCGGGCGTTTCCACCTGCGATGAGGCGAGTTCGGCCTTCGCCGCTTGCGCCGGCTCGATAGCCGCCTGCTGGATTCCTTCCTGCTGAACCGCGACGGGCTGGGCAGCGTTTTGCGCGGCCGGAGCTTCCGGCTGCACCTGCGGCGCCTCGGCGGCGGGATCGACCACCTGCACTGGAATGGCAACCGCCTGCTCGCCCGGTGTGTCGAACGTCACGGGCACTTCGATGGTTTTCTGCTCGGGCAGCATCGCGACAAGCTGCTCGGACGCCTCGAGCACGACCATCTCCTTCTCGTGCGGTTTGTGCGTGTCGGCGGGGGCGGCTTCGTTCCCGGTTTCGGTTTTTTGTTTCGCCTCAGCTTCCGGCCTGGCGTCCGACTCGTCGGCGGTTTCGCGTTTGGGTTGAGCTTCGCGCGTGCCGGGTGCGGCGGGTTTTTCATTCTTGCCCGCGGCAGACTCGAGGCAGCGGTCGAAGCTTTCACTGCGTTGCGCCGGTTCGCGTGCGGCGGCCCTGGGCGGCTGAGGGGGGGATTGCGGCAGGATCATATCGATCATTGCTTGGTTCATCGTTGATGTTCACTCCCTGTTGCGGAAATCGAATCTGACGGCAGGCGGTATTGCACGTTTCGTGCCAAACGGCTGCGCAAAAAGCGGCCGGGGGCGGATCAAGCGGCGGAACGCGGTGCTCAGCAAGGATTTAAGGCCGCTGAAAATTTTCGCGGGGCCGTGCTTGCAGCGTGTGCGCAGCGGGCGTGGCGGGCTGAAGTTTTTTCCCGCAGGGGAAAATGTTTCCTTGTAAGAATCTCACGCGGAGACGCGGAGGGAAGAGAGTGATGAAGAATGAAGAACTCACGCGGAGACGCGGAGACGCGGAGGAAGAGAATGATGAAGAATGAAGAACTCACGCCGGGGAAAATGATGGCGCGCGGCGGAATAGGACCTATAGGGCTTATGTGTCCTATGGCGCAGTCTTCGGGCCTCGGCATAAACCGCCATCATTCATCATTCCGCAGTCATCGTTTTTTCTCTTCCTCCTCCGCGGCTCCGCGTGAGTCTCTTCATTCTTGCCGGGCGAAAAAAAAGAACTGCAACTGGCGGCGGTGTTGTTAGATATTGTGAGTAGTGCCATTTGCGCGGGAGGGGCGATGCCGTTGTCCTCCTGCTGAGGGATCGTTTCTGGGAAAAGGAGGTGCAAGGTGGCATTGATTGGTGGAAAAGGCTCGGGCCTGCTTGTGGGGCTGGGCGTGGTTGTTGCGGCGCCGATTCTGGTGCCGCTTGTTGCGAAGGCTAGCCGGCCGCTGGCGAAGCTGGCCGTGAGGGGTTATTTGGGCGTTACTAATTATGTTGGCGAGAGTGCGGCCCACGCTCACGAGCAGATGAAAGACCTGGTGGCCGAGGTGGAGGCTGAGCGGCAGCAGGAGCACGAGGAGGCGGAGAAAGCGCACAAGAGCAGGCGGGCCTCAAAATCCTGATTGTTGCGGATGTTCAGGTTGCGGTGCGGCTGCAAGGGCGCGGCCGCGCCGGAACGGAGGCAGGCGATGGGAATGTTCGATTCGGCGCTGAAGGGTCTGACTTTCGGCGCGGGGCTTGGTTTGGGTTATGTGCTTGTTTCGCGGGCGCTGTTTCCCGGCTCGCGCGATGCGTCCAAGCCGTTCGCGAAGGCTGCTATCCGCAGTTACCTCGAGCTTACGGATAAGTACAGCGAATTCGCGGCTGAGCTTCGCGAGCAGTTTGCGGACCTCATCGCCGAGGTGAAGGCCGAGCGCGAGGCGTGCGGGGAGGAGGCGGCCGCCGGGCGCCAGGCGGAGCCGAACGGCGGAAGCGATGACTGACGGCGACGATCGGAAATCCGGGAGGGTGTTGCACGCGCTGCCCGGGCGCGTGCGGGTGCACCTGCCGCAGATAAAGCGAAACGCCAGACTGGCCGAGCAGGTCAGGCGGGCGCTGTCGGAGCTGCCCGGCGTGGAGCGGGTGTGCACGAATACCGCGGCGGCCTGCGTTGTTATCGAGTACGACAGCGAGCGCGTCGAGGAGATCGCGGGCAGTTCGCCCGAGGCGATGCGGCAGGCGGGCGCGCCCGGCCAGGATATCCGCAGGTGGCTGGTGCCGCCGGTGGACGAGCTGTCGGCCGAATGGGATTTCACACAACTGCTGATGGCGAGGCTGGGCCGGCTCAACAAGACGCTGGGCGATATGACCGGCGGCATGGACCTGCGCGTGCTGGTGCCGATCGCGCTGTTTGCCATGGGTATCCGGAGCCTGATGTTGTCGAAGAAGCCCGCCCTGCCCGACTGGCACACGCTGCTGTGGTTCGCGTTCGGCACGTTTATCGCGCTGAATCCGCCGCCGCCGGGTTCGGAAGGCTGACAACAGGGATTGGGGGTGAGCGTGGAGTGCGGCATTGTGCATGCCGTGCCGGGGCGGTTGCGCCTGCGGGTGGATCGGCGGCTTCTTGGCGGTTCGGAGCTGCACGCGTTCATCGAGGCTCAGCCCGGCGTTGAGCGGGTGAGGCTGAATCACGCCTGCCGGAGCGTCATTATCCATTACAACGCAGGGGCAGTATCGGGCGGCGAGCTTGCCGGCCGGATTCAGCAGGGGGTTGCCGGGCTGAGTGTTTCCGCATGCGCAGACGGAAAGCATTGCCCGCGGGAGGCGGCCAGGCCTCAGAAAGTTTCGCTGCTGCCGGTCGGGCTGTCGACGGCGGCAACTGCGGCGGCGCTTGCCATGCCATCAACTGCGGCGCCGTGGCTGCTGCTGGCCGCCGCCGTGCCCATCTACCGCCGGGCGTGGAATTCGCTGTTCGGCCGGCGCAGGCTGAACGTGGACGTGCTCGACGCATCGGCGACGTCGCTGCTGGCCGTGCGCGGGCGATTTTTCACGGCCGCCGTAATGGTGTGGCTGGTCTCGATAGGCGATTTCCTCCGCGATTACACGCGCCGTCATTCCATCGAAAAAATCCGCGGGCTGTACGAACGGCAGGGCAACCACGCCTGGCTGGTGCGGGGCAGGAAGCGCGTGCGCGTGTGCATCGACGAGCTGCGCAGGGGCAACAAGGTGGTGATATACCCGGGCGAGATCGTGCCGGTCGACGGCGTGGTAACGGACGGCATGGGCAGCGTGGATCAGAAGGTGCTGACGGGCGAGTCGCTGCCGGTGAGCAAGGAGAAGGGCGCGGACGTTTTCGCCGGCACCGTGCTGACCGAGGGCAAGCTGTATGTGAGGACGCGACGCTCCGGCGAAGACACGAAGGCGGCGGAGATCGTCAGGATGATCCTGAATAATCCGGTGTCCGACACGCGGGCGCAGAATTACGCGGAGCGGTTCGCAGACCGCGTGGTGCCGTGGAGTTTGCTCGCCGCCGGCGGATCGGTGGCGGCAACGGGCGCGGCCGACACCGCGGCGTCGCTGCTGATAGTCGATTTCGGCACGGGGATCAGGGTTTCGGCGCCGACGGCCGTTCTGGCTTCGATTGCGCGGGGCGCGCGGCACGGCCTGCTGATCAAGGGCGGGCGCTACCTCGAGCTGCTGGCGCAGGTTGATACGATAGTTTTCGACAAGACCGGCACGCTGACGACAGGCTCGGCGGAGGTGGTGGATCTCATCCCGTACGGCGGCGCGGACGTTACGCACGTGGTCATGCTGGCGGCTGCTGCGGAGGCGCGGCTGAACCATCCGGTGGCGAAGGCGGTGACGAGCGCGGCGCTCAGCCGGGGGATCGACGTGCCGGACCGCGAGTCGTCGCACTATACGATCGGGATGGGCGTGAAGGCGAGCGTTCGCGGGCATACGGTGCTGGTGGGCAACGAATGCATGATGCGCGCGCACCACGTGGATACGGGACCGGCCGGCGACGACGCGCTGAGGGCGTCGCGGCAGGGCGCGTCGGCTTTATATGTGGCCACCGACGGCATGCTGGCGGGTCTGCTGATTTACAGCGACCCGCTGCGGCCGGAGGCCCGCGCGGTGATCGACGCGCTGCGGCGGCGGGGCGTGAAGGAGTTTGTGCTGCTGACGGGCGACAACGAGGCGGTTGCGGCGGATATCGCGCGTTCGGCGGGGATCGAACGCTGGGTGGCGAACGCCTTTCCGCATGAGAAGGTGAAGGTTGTCAGGCAGCTTCAGGCGGAAGGGCGGACAGTGGCGGTGGTCGGCGACGGCATCAACGATTCGCCGGCGCTGGTGCAGGCGGACGTGGGCATTGCGGTTCAGAACGGAGCGGAGGTCGCCCGCAAGGCCGCGATGGTCTCGCTGATGGACGAAAGCCTGTGGAAGATTCCGCAGGCGATGGACCTGGCGCGCGAAAGCCTGAGGCTGATCCGCCAGAACTGGCACCTGAATCTGTATCCCAACAGCGCGGCGATCGCCATGACGCTGCTGGGCGTGCTTGGGCCGATCGGTGCGACGATAATCAGCAACGGTGCGGCGCTGTTTGCAACTCTCAACTCCCTGCGGCCGCTGCTATCGGAGCGGCCATCAGAGGAATATGGCCTCGACCGCCCGCTCGAGCGCAAACTTCATGACGTTGGTCGCGATGCTGCGTGAGATTTTGGAGTTGTCGCGCCCGCGGTCAGGTCGGGCGGCGATTATCGCCCCGCCCGGCTGCGGCGGCTGCTCGAGGTATCCCATCGAGTGAAGGGCGTCCAGTATGTGGTGCTGCTGGATGGTCAGCGTGTCGTATGTTACCAGCACGTTGCCGGTCTTGGGGTTTGCGCTTACGTCGGTGATCCCGGCAAATAGCTTGAGTTCGGCTTCCAGCCTGGCGGCGGTCGCGGGCGAGCGTTTCAGCCCGGCGATGCCGATGCGAAGGCGCCCATCGAGGGCGTGGAAGTAGTCGATGCTGTTTGTTGGCATAGCACATCTCTCCGTTGGGTCATGCTTACCAGTTCACGATTTTCCTGAGAATCTGAGCGGGCCGGGGCGTGTTTGCCGTGGGCGGCCGGAGCGAATCTTTTCGGCCGCTCGGCGTGAGGGTATCGGCGGATGCCGGCCCTATGTTTATTATACGTGATATCAGGCGGGGAACAAAGAAGAAAATTTTCCTCACGCGGAGCGTCCGCCTGGGAAGGCGGGGGCGGAGCCGCGAATGAAGAATCTCACGCGGAGCCGCGGAGCCGCGGAGAAAGATAGGATGAAGAAGAAGCCAGAACCGGACACGGCATAGGACGTATGAGTCGCATGGGTCCTATTTCTCCTCTTCTTCCTCTCCGCGGCTCCGCGGCTCCGCGTGAGAATCTTTTCTTTCATTTTTTCCACACCGCGCCGACGATCCTGGGCCGGAATTCCTCGCGTGCCATTCGCGCCTCCCTCACATTGATCGCCACGATCGCACCGGCCGCGCACAGCAGCCCCAGCATCAAGCTGGGCAGCACCGCTTTCGAAAAACCCATTATCAGCCCCAGCACCGCCAGCCCGGCAAGCATCCCGGCCGCAAACGCCCCCGCCATCACGTAGGCCAGCATCGGCATCTGCAGCAGCGAGCCTCCCTTCACCTCCACATACACCTGCGTCCCCTTCGCCACACCGGGAATCACCTCGAGCGCCAGCCGCCGCACCGAGCCGTGCGCATCGCCGCGAGCTTCCGCCGGCGCATTCTGTTCGTTGCCGGCCGGCAGGTTCGATCCGCCGAGAACCGCCGCCGGCAGCTCTTTTTCGAACTCCACCACCGCCTTGCCATCGGCGGCGAAATCCACGATAGTTCCGATTATCTGCATCCTTACCTCGCGCTGAACACCCAGATACCTGCGCCGGCGCATTCAGTAGCCGGCCTTTCACATTATACCCGGCCTGCCGGGAGAATTAAAGACGCGAAGGGAGTGATGAGTGCGGAATGATGAGTGATGAATGAAGAAGCTCACGCGGAGCCGCGGAGGCGCGGAGAAAGATAGGATGAAGAAGAAGCCAGAGCCGGGCGCGGCATAGGACACATGGGCCGCATAGGTCCTATTCTGCGGGGAATGAAGAATCTCACGCGGAGCCGCGGAGGCGCGGAGAAAGATAGGATGAAGAAGAAGCAAGAGCCGGACACGGCATAGGACACATGGGCCGCATAGGTCCTATTCTGCGGCTGGGCAACATTCTTCGTCGCCCAGAGGCATCAGGTCCAGGGCCTGAACGCCGCGGCATAGGACACATGGGCCGCATAGGTCCTATTCTGCGGCTGGGCAGCATTCTTCCCAGCCCAGAGCTTCCGTCCTGCCCGCATTCGCGGGCAGTCGGTCGCACTGGGCTACTGTTGGGGCCAGTGTCTTCGACACTTCTATATGGAGGGGAATTTTGAGGATGAGGCGGCGATGCATGCATGGGCGGGCGACTTGTTCATCATTCATCGCTCATCATTCATCATTTCCTCTCTTCTGTCTTCTTCTCCGCGTCTCCGCGGCTCCGCGTGATATCTTCTTCCGCCGCTCCGCGTGAGTTTCTTCCATGCCGTTTTTTCCGGCGCGGCGCTGGAAAATTATTCACACCGTCTGCCCACGCTATGCTGCGCGTTCTCACGTAACATCTTGCGCTGTAATGAGTTAAGGCCTGCCGCTGGAGGCTGTGCGGCGGTATGGCATGATGTTTGCAGTATCGGCAGGCTGGTTTTGCAATTCAGTGTTTTGTGCAACTGAGAGATTTCTGTGGCTGGCATCTTTGCGAGATGGTTTGCGGCGGTGGTCATGACGGCGGCGATGGCCGCGGCGGCGGCAGGTGCTGAGACGCCCGCGGCTCCGCCGGTCGATCCGTTCGGCGCGCTGGTCAAGCTGACGGCTTCGATGGCCGTGGTTACGGGCCTGATTGTCGCGTCGGCTTACGGTGCGAAGCGTCTGCTTTCGCGCAGCCGTCTGGCGGGCGGACAGAATAAGGTGCTTGCCGTGAGGCAGGTTTTGACCGTGGGGACGCGGCGGCAGGTTTTCGTGCTGGAGTGTGCGGGCCGGCTGCTGGTGGTGGGGGCCTCGGGCGACAGTATGCGGTTGCTGGCGACGCTGCCTGATTCGGCGGGTTCGGAGGCCGATGCGGCGGCGTTTGGCGCGATGCTCAGCGAGGCGAATGAAGATGCTGAAGGCGGGGGGAATGCGTGAAGCTGCTGCTGATGGCATTCGTTGCGGTGGTTGTGGTGCCGGCCGCTCTGTGCGGGCCGGCGTTCGGCGAGTCGGGCGGGGAGGAGGGAGGCGGCAACCTGCTGGATTTTCCGGTGAAGCTGAGTGTGAACGCGGAGGGCACGCAGGACGCGAAGGAGACGGCCGGCACGATCAAGGTGCTGCTGTTCTTCACGGTGCTGTCGCTGGTGCCTGCGCTGCTGCTGACGATGACGTCGTTCACGAGGATCATCATCGTGTTGTCGTTCGTGCGGCGCGCGCTGTCGCTGCAGAACCTGCCGCCGAACCAGTTGCTGATCGGGATTTCGTTGTTTATGACGGCCTTCGTGATGGCGCCGGTTTTCGGCCGGATCAACAAGCTGGCGATCGAGCCGTATATGCGCGAGGAGATCAGCCAGCGCGAGGCGTTTGACGCGGGTTTGAAGTGCATGCGCGAATTCATGCTGCGGCACACCCGCGAGAAGGACCTGGGCCTGTTTGTGAGCATGGCGGGCATCGAGCCGCCCGAGACGCCCGAGGATGTTCCGACGCACGTGCTTGTTCCGGCGTTCGCGACAAGCGAGCTGAAGACGGCTTTCCAGATGGGCTTCGTGATTTTTCTGCCGTTTCTCGTGATCGATATGGTCGTTTCGTGCGTGCTTACTTCGATGGGTATGTTTATGCTGCCTCCGGTGATCATTTCGGTGCCGTTCAAGATTCTGCTGTTTGTGCTTGTGGACGGCTGGAACCTTGTGATCAAGTCGCTGGCGGCCGGTTTTCTGGGGTGATGCTATGGAGCCTCAAACTGTAGTGGCGCTCGGCAAGGATGCAATTGCGGTAACGCTGATGCTTGCTGCTCCGCTGATGGCTGCGGGGCTGGTGGTGGGTCTGGCGGTCGGCATTTTCCAGACGGTCACGAGCATCCAGGAGAGCACGCTGGCTTATATTCCGAAGCTTGTTGCCGTGTTTGTGGCGCTGCTGGTGTGCCTTCCGTGGATGATCCAGACCATGGTGATGTATGCTGCGTCGCTGTTTGGTGATTTGCAGAGCATGGCCCAATGAATGAACTGCTGCTTCATACTAATAAGTTCATGCTGGTGCTTGTGCGCACGGCGGGCGTGGTGATGGTTGCGCCGATGTTCGGTGCGGCGAGCGTGCCGGTGATGATCAAGGCGGCGTTTGCGCTGATGCTGTCGCTGATGCTGTCGCCGCTGGTTGCTGGCGAGGCTCCGGCGCTTGCGGGCGTGGCTGCCTACGTGGTGGTTGTGATTCGCGAGCTGATCGTCGGGCTTGCGATGGGCTTCACAGCGATGCTGGCGTTCGGCACGTTTCAGGTTGCGGGCGAGTTCGTGGGGCGGCAGATGGGTTTTGCGATGGGCGAGATGGTCGATCCGCTGTACGAGGAGCAGACGTCGATCTTCAGCACGTTTCACCACACACTTGCGATGCTGCTGTTTCTGGCGATCAACGGCCATCATTGGTTCCTGCAGGCGCTGTGCGGCAGTTTCCGGTCGATTCCGCTGGGCGGCTGCGGGCTGCCTGCTTCGGTTACGGCCGGGATGGTTCAGCGTTTCGTGGAGGTATTCGTCGGCGGCCTGAAGATGTCGGCGCCGGCGGTTTGCGTGTTGTTGCTGGTAACCGTTGGGCTGGGTCTGCTGGCTCGTGCGGCTCCGCTGCTTAATATGTTGATGATCAGCATCAGCGTTCGGATTGCGGTGGGGCTGATGCTTGTGGGGATGTTGATCCCGTATGTTTTTCAGTTCGGCAGGATTGTCTTGGGTTCGATGCAGCGCGACTTGGGGCTGCTGATCGAGGCTTTGTAAATGGCCGACGACCGCGACCAGAAAACTGAGCGTGCAACGCCTCGGCGGCGCGAGGATGCCCGGAAGAAGGGGCAGGTCGCGCGCAGCCAGGAGCTGAACACCGCGCTGATTCTGCTGCTGGGTGCGGTTGTGCTGTATGCGACGGGTCCTGCGGCCTCGAGTTGTCTGCGCGATGTTTTTTCGCGCTGTTTCACAACTTTCATCAGGCAGCAGGTTACGGCGCCGGAGGCGGCCAGAATGCTCGGGAGCATCGGGACTTCTACAATGGCCGCGATGGGGCCGCTGCTCGCGGGTGTGTTCATTGCGGCGGCGTTTGCTTCGTATTGCCAGGTCGGCTTCGTGGTTTCGGGCGAGGCGCTGGGTCCGAAGTTCGAGCGGCTGGACCCGG
>Ga0307378_10002829_pt1 | contig 25958 bp, 17 predicted proteins | sample UN1MG_FD_202238 | JGI IMG/M metagenome (GOLD analysis project Ga0307378, IMG submission 202238) | Soil microbial communities from Risofladan, Vaasa, Finland - UN-1 | ecosystem: Environmental > Terrestrial > Soil > Coastal area > Acid sulfate soil | place: Finland: Risofladan, Vaasa | collected...
CAACGTCTCCCGCAAGCTGTTGCAGGATCTCGGCCGCGAGCCGACGATCGAAGAAACGGCCGACGAGAGCGGCACCTGCATCGACGAAGCCCGCCGCGTGCTGGCCATGAGCCGCTACCCGATCAGTCTCGACCGGCCCGTGGGCAACAGCGAGGACAGCCATTTCGGCGACCTCCTGCCCGACGGCGAGGCCGAAAGCCCCGCCAGCGGTGCCACGCAGGAGATGCTCCGCGGCCGGATCAGCAAGGTGCTCAAGACGCTCAGCTATCGCGAGCGCGAGATCATCAAGCTCCGCTACGGCCTGGGCGACGGCTACAGCTACACGCTCGAAGAAGTGGGCCACATCTTCAAAGTGACCCGCGAGCGAATCCGCCAGATCGAAGCCAAGGCCGTCCGCAAGCTCCAACAGCCGAGCCGGAGCCAGGAGCTGGTTGGCTTTTTGGACTAGTCCGGAGACTGGACTACCGCTGGACAATCGAGAGAGCCGGGTGCCCAAGCTGCCCGGCTCTTTTCTTGCAAGACAGGGCATCTGTGTTTCTCACCTGGGGTCGCGCGCGTCCGACGGCGCGGCGCCGAGTACCCGACGACGGAAACGCCTTCAGCTAGCCCAAGTTGCGCAGTTCGGTGAAAATCCGGGCGATTTTCGAGCAAATTGGGGCCGGAAGTCGGCGCAAGTCGTTATTTCTCGGTCGTGGAGGCCTGGTTGGGGCGATGTAGTGGAAACCTAGTTGCTTGATTCGGCCGTGTTTTCTGGTAATCGTGACATGCCAGGAGGCACGGATGTTTCTGCGACGCTATGAGCGGACGAAGTCCGGCAAGACGCATACCTACTATGCGTTGGTCGAGAGCGTGCGGACGGAGGCGGGTCCGCGGCAGCGGGTGGTGGCTCATCTGGGGGAGTTGAATCACGATCAACAGCGACGCTGGCAGCGGACGACCGTGTTCTATAACCGGCAGGGAGACATTCGGCAACTGCGGCTGTTTCCCGAGGACGAGAACCTTGCCCTGCCGGACGATCCGGACGTGGTTCGCGTTCGACTGGCCTCGGCGGGTTGGACCAACAGCCGGGCTTTCGGCAACGTGTGGCTGGGGCTTTGGCTTTGGCGGCGGTTGAAGCTGGACGAGATCGTGACGCGTCATCTGCCCGTGGGGCGTCACACGGTGCGGCCGGCGGACGTGGTGGCGATCGAGGTGATCAATCGGCTCTGTGCCCCGTCCAGCGAGTTCGCCTTGGCGGAGCACTGGTACGGCTTTACCGGGCTGGAGGATCTATTGGGCATCCCCGACCGTGAAATCACCAAGGACCGACTGTACCGCACGTTGGATGCCTTGCGGGTGGCGAAGGAGCCGATCGAGAACGATCTGAAAGCTCGGCTTGGCGAGCTGTTCAAGCTGGAGTACGACGTGCTGCTGTACGACCTGACCAGCAGCTACTTCGAGGGCATGGCGGAAGAGAACCGGTTGGCCCGGCGTGGCTATTCTCGGGATCACCGGGGCGACTGCAAGCAGATCGTGCTGGCGTTGGTGGTCACGCGGGAAGGCTTTCCTTTGGCGCATGCCACGCTGGCCGGCAACACGCAGGACGTGCAAACCGTCCAGCAGATCGTTACGGCGGTGGAGTCCCGTTTCGGCAAGAGCCAACGGGTGTGGGTGATGGATCGCGGGATGATCAGCGAAGAGAACCTCCGGTTCCTCAGCGAGCCTGGCCGCCACTATTTGATCGCGACCCAGGTAGTGAACTGACGCGTTTTGCCGACGAGTTGTCGAGCGGAGGCTGGCACTCGATACGCGAGCACGTGGAAGTGAAACCGGTGGAGCGTGACGGGGTGGCTTACCTGCTGGCACGCAGTTCGCAACGCCGCAAGAAGGAGCGTGCCATCCGTGGCCGTCAGTTGTTGGGGCTGTACCGCGCCCTGAGAAGCTTGAAGAGCCGCGTGGAACTTGGCCAACTGAAACAGCGCGACAAGGTCCTCGAACAAGTCGGCCGACTGAAGGAGCGTTTCCCGAAAGCGGCCAAACTGGCGTCGATCCGCGTCGCCCCGCGAGGCAAACCGCAGGTGAGTTGGAAGTGGAAGACGGATCGGGTCCGGGCGGCCATGGCTCAAGATGGGGCGTATTGCCTACAAAGCAATTACCAAGGCTGGACGCCGGAGGACTTCCGGGAGACCTACATCCAGTTGACCACGGCGGAGCGTGCCTTCCGCACGCTGAAAAGCGAGCTGCGCATCCGCCCCATGTGGCACCAGTACGACGGACGCGTGGAAGGCCACGTGATGGTCTGCGTCCTGGCGTACGCGTTGTGGAAGACCCTGGATCACTTGGCCAGACAGGCCGGGCTCCAGACGGTGATCCACAAACCCGATCCGGCCCGTCCCCAGGCTTCCCCCAAACCGCGGCCCATGAGCCCCGAGACGATCCTCCGGGAGCTGGCCAAGGTCCAGATCGGCGACATCCTGCTGGAAACCACCGACGGCCGTCAGTTGGCCCTCCGCCGGGTGGCCCGTCCCACCCCGGAGCAAGCCCGCATCCTGGCCGCCTTGAAGCTCACCCTGCCCGAACGCCTCAGCCCGGACCACTTGCTGTAGTGAAGACTTCTGACCACGAAGCCCGAATTCCTCGGGAATTATGAAAGTCCGAGCCCGTAACTGCGCAAGTTGGGTTAAGGTGTGCTTTGCTGCAATCGCCTCTGAACCTGTAGAATGTGGTGCATCTTCGTCGTGCTGGGAGTCAATGGTAAGCAGCCGTCCCACAGGTATCAGGGTACTGCCAACGGGAAGTCAGACATGCCAGCTACTTGGCGAACGGTCCGTGTCTTCATCTCCTCCACCTTCAGGGACATGCAGGCCGAGCGGGACCACTTGGTCCGGTTCGTGTTCCCGCGGCTGCGTGAGGAGCTGCTTCGGCGGCGGATGCACTTCATCGACGTGGACCTGCGTTGGGGCGTGACCAGCGAGCAGGACGCCCAGCAGGTTTGCCGGGAGATCATCGACGAGTGCCGGCCGAGGTTCTTGTGCATGCTGGGCGGGCGCTACGGGTGGACGCCGCCGGGATGTGACCGCTCGATCACGGCCGACGAAGTGCATTACGCCGCCCTCGACCAAGGCCAGCCCGATCGGCACCACTTCTTCTACTTCCGCGATCCGGCGGCCACCGCCGCGATGGTCGAGCAGCACCCGGGCCAATACCGCGAACCGCCGGGCAGCGAAAACGAGCGGAGACTGGAAGCGCTGAAGCAAGCGATCCAAGGGGCCGGCCATGAGCCGTTTGTTTACCCCGCCCAGTGGAACGCGGAACAGGGGCGTTTGGTCGGATTGGAAGAGTTCGGCCGCCGGGTGTACGACGATCTTCTAGCAAGCATCAACGAGGAGCTCGGCACCGAGAGGCCCGAGCGCGTCGACGAGTTTGCCGAGGAGATGACCCGGCAGGAGGCGTTCGTCTCCGAACGGACCGCCCGATACGTGGTCGGCAGCCGTCGGGCGGTCCTCGATTCTCTCGCCGAGTTCGCGTCTACGGATGGCGAGCCGAGCATCCTGGCCGTCACGGGAGCACCGGGCTGCGGCAAATCGGCTCTGTTGGGCAGAGCCTATCAGGACCTGACCGCCGCGCATCCCGACTGGCTCGTCGTCCCACACTTCGTCGGCGTCAGTGCGGGCTCCACCGATCTGCGGCGGAGCCTGCGGCGGCTCTGTCACGAGCTACAGCGGGCGGCGGGCGACGGCGAGCCGCTTCCCGACGACGTTGAGCAACTGATCACCAGACTGCCGGCCGTCTTGGAGCAAGCGGGGAGTACCCGGCGAATGGTCCTCATCATCGACGCGCTCAATCAGATGGACCCGACCGACGGGGCCCACACGCTGCGATGGCTCGCGCACCGGCTGCCGCAGAACGTCCGTATCGTCGTCTCTTCGCTGGCTCATCCCGTCTTGGAGGCCTTGCGCCTGCGGCGCGAGCAAGTCTTGGAGCTTGAGCTTGCACCGCTCACATCCGCTGACGCCAGGACGATTGTCGAAGGCTTCGCCGCCCGGTACCACAAGCGGCTGAGCGACGAGCAACTGGAAGCCTTGCTCGCCAAGCCGCAAAGCGGCAGCCCGTTGTATCTCTTGGTCGCCCTGGAGGAGCTTCGCACGCTCGGCACCTACGAGGAGATCACGGCCCGCATCGAACAATTGCCTGGCAGGGTCCAGGAGCTGTTCTTGTGGATTCTCCAGGAGCGGTTGTCGGTCGATCCCGGGTTCCAGGACGCCCAGGGCAATCTCGCGGGGGCGGAGTTGGTGCGCAAGTGCGTCTCCCATCTTGGCGTGAGCCGCCACGGACTCTCTCACGCCGAACTGGTCGGCACGGTCGACGCCGGCGATCCTCGGGGTAACGTCGCTGCCTTGGAACGGCTGCTGCGCCCCTATCTCATGCGCCGCGGGGAGCTTTTGGACTTCTACCACGGCCAACTCCGCGAAGCGGTGGAAGCCGAGTATCTCGACGAAGAGCACGAGCGGTTGGAGGCGCACCGCTCAATCGCCTCGTACTTCTCGCGGCAGGGCTACGCCAATCTTCGCACGCTTGCCGAACTGCCCTACCACCAGACGCAGGCCGGCCTCTGGGACGAGCTGGAGGGCACGCTGAGAGACCTTCCTTTCCTGGAGGGCAAGGTGACGGCCGCGATGGTCTTCGAGTTGGCCGGGGACTTCGCTGCCGCCGTGGCTGCCCTGCCTGACGACCGGCCGCAGTGTCGCATCCTCCGTCTCTTGGAGGACGCCCTCCGCCGTGACATCCATTTCATCGCCCGGCATGTCAATGACTACCCGCAGGCGCTGTTTCAGTGCATGTGGAATACGTCCTGGTGGTATGACTGCCCGGAGGCGGCGGGTCATTATGTTGAGCCTGAAGGGGTGTGGACGGCGGAGAATGCCCGTTGGCTGCAACCCGGCGAGACGGAGCTGAGCCGGCTCCTGGAGCGTTGGCGCGAGTCTAAGCAGCAAGCTTGCCCCGGCTTTGCCTGGCTGCGGTCGCGCCGCCCGCCGCCCGTGCACCTTGGGAGCACGCAGCTGGCAGTCTTGCGCGGACATGAGGACAAAGTCTTCAGTGTATCGTTCTCACCTGATAGTTGCCGTGCCGTGAGCGGCTCGGCCGATGGAACTGTAAGGATATGGGACGTAGCCACGGGCGAGGAGCTTCTATGCTTGCGAGGACATCAAAAGGCCGTGATAGGTGTATCGTTTTCGCCCGACGGGCTGAGAATCGTCAGTGGCTCAGCAGACCGTACTGTGAAACTGTGGGATGTAGCCACCGGTGTCGAACTTATCTGCCTTCGGTCACATCAAGACGAAGTCAACGTTGTCTCCTTTTCCCCCGATGGTCGCCTGATCGCCAGTGGCTCGGACGACAAAACGGTTCGAATACTTGATGCGATGAATGGTGCCGAGCTGCGCTGTTTACGGGGACACGTTGGAGCCGTTCGAGCGGTTGCCTGGTCGCGCGATGGCAGGCGACTCCTGAGCGGTTCCTGCAACCATGAGTGGGACTTCGAAGATTTGTCAGTCCACATCTGGGACCCTGACACTGGTGGACAACTGCATTTCCACGAGGGCCGTGACGACTGGATACGGGAGGTTTCATTTTCTGCAGACGGCAGGGCGTATTATGCTTCCTGTGATGAGGAGAGAATTACCGTGTTCGATGTCGATAGGGGTTCTGGTCAGGCTATGCGGGGCGGTCATGATCCGTGGGTAATGTGCGCATCATTCTCGACCGACTGTCGCGAACTGGTCACTGGAGGACAGGATCATGCCGTGCGTCTTTGGGACACCACATCTGGTTCGGAGCTTGATTGTTTGCATGGGCACGATGACGACGTCCTATGTGTCGCGCTTTCGAGCGACGGCAATTACGTCCTGAGTGGCTCCGCGGATAAGACAATACGAGTCTGGCGGCGTTCGCGTCATACCATGAATCGGACATTACAGGGGCATGTGGTCAAAGACGGTTCCATCACAAGCGTGTCCTTGTCTCCGAGTGGCGGCCAAGCTGTGACCTGTGCAGCACGCCATTCAATCTGTTTCTGGGAAGTTGAAAACGGTATTCTAGTCAATAAGACTTCGCACGAAGGTTATCGAGAATATCAGCGTTCACCAGAAAAGACGTGGCGTAAGTATCGATGGCGCCGTCCACCGTGCCTTTCTGCGGCATTTAGCCCAGACGGGCGCATGGTCGTCAGCCGGTCCGACAGGTTACGTCGTGTTCAAATCTGGGACGGCGCTGGAGTCTCCTTGCGTCACTTGGAGGTCGCTGAGCCTTATGTGATTAGTGCTCGTTTCTCTCCGGATAGTCGTCGCCTCGTGACTGGAACGCGAAACGGAACCGTGCAGATTTGGAACGCGGATACGGGTAAGGAAATCGGAAGGCTGCCTGGAAGCGTTTCCGGATTCGCCGGAGCAGCTTTCGCTTCAAACGGCAACATCATGACAAGATCATCGGGCGGGGAAATGCAGATCTGGGACGCCACGACACAGGAGCGTTTGGAAATCGCTCACCAGATCGACCACATCCCGATGTCTTTTGGAGCTGTGGAGAATGCTCCGTGGAGAGTCCGCGTGGATCCATCAGAAACCGTGGTTGAGCGGGTGCAGGGCGCAGCGCCTGTTGCGTCGTTCCCCGTAGCCTTTAGAAAGATCGCAGCCCACCCCAACGGCCGCACGTGGGCCGGTACATCCGCTAACGACCTCTACATCATCACCCTGGAAGGCGACCCGTTAGCACCACCGCCCGAGCCGCCTGAGCAGGAATAGACGTTCGGAGATAAACCATGCCAGCCGCCAGTCGAACGATCCGCGTCTTCATCTCCTCCACCTTCCGCGACATGCACGCGGAGCGGGAGGAGTTGGTCAAACGGGTCTTCCCCCAACTCCGCAAGCTGTGCGAGGAGCGGGGCGTTGGTTGGACGGAGGTCGACCTCCGCTGGGGCGTTACCGAGGAGCAGGCCCATCGGGGCGAGGTGTTGCCGATTTGCCTGGCGGAGATAGACCGGTGCCGGCCGCATTACGCTCGTTCCCAGGCTCTGCCTGGGAACGCAAGGCATGAAGGCTCTGCCTCCTTCACCCGCGAGCGATCATTGGCGCGTCCATTACCGTGACTCCGGTCGAGCAGATCCTCCCCTACCAGACGTGACGAGGCAGAGCCTCGTCACGAGATTGTCCGTTGAGGTTGTTCGTGGTTGTTTCGGGCTTGTCGGCCCGAGATTGTCGATCAGTTGCCCTCGGCCTGCGAACGCCTTTCCTCCTGCCTTGGTGCGCTGACCGGCGGCGCGGACTCGCCCTCTTCCGCTTCGCGCTCGATGATGACCTTCCCCAGCTCGCCGGCCTTGACGATGCCGCCCTCGATCAGCTTGTCGACCAGGGCCTGGTGGAGCTGTTCGTGCTCCTGCGGCAGCGCGTCCTCGTCGCTTCGGAGCGACACGATGATGTCCCTCTTCCCCGTCACGGGGTCGCACTGGAGTCGGATTGTCATTTCGGCCATGGGCGGCGTCCTCGCTCAGGATCGGCCGAAGAATGACTTCCGCATTTGCGGAGTAGCAGGCACACGCCGTGTGCCGTAGCCAGCGGACGGCACACGGCGTGTGCCTGCTACTGAAGTCGGGAAGTCATTTTTCGGCCGCCCCTCAGGATATCCTTTCTTGTCTGCCGCATCCAACTCCGGCGATCGTGGCCAGCGTCTTGGCGTCGATCACTTTCCGCTCCAGGAGCAGGTCGCGCAGGGTCTCCAGGAGCGGCCGATTCTCCCGGAGGATGCTCGCGGCACGCTGCCGGGCCGCTTCGAGGATCTCGCGCACACGGCGGTCGATCGACTCCAACTGGGCCGGGGAATAGTGCCGGTTCGGGATCTGGTCGCCGGAGATGGTCCGGCATTGGCCGATGCCCACCTCGTCGCCGCCCGGGCCAGCTCGACGGCGTCGCGGCTCAAGCAAGGTGGCCGCTGGACGTCGCGCATCAACAGCGGCAACGCTTCCGCCCGGGGTGCCTGCCCCAGGAAGCAGTAGAGTATTCGCAACAGGTCGCTCTCAAACCGGCTGATCGCTCGCAACGCTTACGCTCCCTCCGTTCTCGTCCAACGGGACAATGGCCGAACTCGTTTCCACAACCCGCTTGCCGCCCGCGCCGGAAATCCGTTGACCGACAGCTCGCCTCCCCGCAAGCGGATCTCCAGGCTGTTGGGCGATTGCCAGCACGGGTCGTCGGGCCGGCAGCGGTCGGTGAGGAAGTTCACGCGCTGGTTCGCCGAGCCGATCCACCTCCGCCGCGTCTCCGGCAGCTCCTCGACGTACGGGCCGTCAACAAGCACGTCGGTATGACTCAACAGCTCGTCAACCGCCCTGTCGCGCATCGCCCGCAGCTTCTCCAGGGTATACCCGGTGAAGACGATCACCGTCAGGCCGCGGCGTTGGACTCCCTCGGCCAGGGTCGCCGCGCCGGCAGCCTGGGCAAACGGCTCCCCGCCCAGCAGCGTGACGCCCTCGATGCCGTGCTGCTCCGCTGCCCGCCGGATCTCGCGGAGCAGCCGGCCCACGGGCACGGGGCGCCCCCCGCGGAACGGGAGCATTTCCGGGTTGCAACAGCCGGGACAGCGAAGAGGACAGCCCTGCACCCAGACAGCGAACCGCCGGCCGGGCCCCTCGGCCTCGGTGACGGTCAGCGTCTCCGCCACCTGGAGGAGGTCGGCCGCTTGCGCCGCCGATTCCGGAATCGCACTCCTATGGCCGATGAGCGTGTTCACAGACGGCCCCTGGATCACGGACAGCCTCCTGAATGGACGACAGTCCGAACGGTGCCAACGGTTCGCGTTGTCTCCCACAACGGTCGCCGCGGCTTGGTGCATCCTTCGAGGCATCGTGCGGCGGGGGCTCGAGGACAACCGGGCACTGCCCCGGCATGCAAGCGCCGAGTTGCCCCGTCCGTAGACGAGTGTTCCCTGGGCCAATATACTTGGTTCTGGAGTTCTCGTCGAGGATCGGTAGAGCGCCGTTTCGGAACCACTTTCGGGCCGCCGCTCCGGACGAGCGGAGACTCGCGGCCCACGCGGCCCGGTGCTCTTGTGTGGCTCACGCCAGGGAGACTTCCGCGCTCACATACGCTTGAGGGCAGCGTGCGATGAGACGGCGTCGCAAGGCAAAGTCGCACGACAAGAGGGATCAGCCGGCAAGCCGGAGCGACTCCGAGAGCGCACGGTCAACCAGGCCCTGGGTGCTGGGAATCCTGATGGCGATATGCGCAGCGTTGGGCGGGATCGCCCTCGTGCAGCGGTCGCTCGTTCGCGATCCGATGGGGCAACCTGAGGTCTCCCGGCCCGGGCAAGGCGAATCGCCCGAGCGCGAGATGCCGCCGTTCGCCCCGCAGGATCCCGCGTTTCGACCCATCGAGACAACCGCCCAGGAACTGATCGGCGAAGCGGTCCGGGCCGCGCGTCGGCTGGTGGAGCGCTTTCCGGACGACCCGGCATCGATCGACGTGCTCGCCCGGCTGCAACATCATTTCGGCAACTCCGCGGAGGCGATCGACGCGTGGAAGCGATGCCTGCGGTTGGATCCGAGCTTCGTCGACGCCTACTACGGCATCGGATCCGCCGCCACCAGCAGGCAGCAGTACGACCAGGCCGCGCAGTGCTATCGCAGGGCGATGGCGCTGGACCCCGCCTCGCCGAAAGCTCCGATCGACTTGGCCTACGCGCTGATGAGCCAGGGCAAGCTAACGGAGGTGGTTGCCGTGCTGGAGGAGTCGACCGGCGGCGGCCTCCGATCGATGCCCGCTTTTCTGCTCTTGGGCCAGGCGTATCATCAACTCAAGCAGTACGAGAAGGCGAAGCAGAGCTTCGAGACCGCCGTCCGGATCGCACCCGACTATCCGAGCGCCCACTACGGCCTTGCCATGGCGTGCGCCAGGCTGGGCCAGAAGGACCAGGCCGAAAAGCATCGCGAGGAGTTCCGAAGGCTCGAGGCCCTAGACCGCGAGGGCCGCACTCGGGCCGATACGGCGCCCGACGACCAGCTCTCGGTCCGCGAGAGGCTGGCCCAGGCCTACACGGACGCCGGCCGCGCCTACGCACGCCACGGGGACGATGGGGAAGCGGAAGCGCCGTGGCGGCGAGCGGCGGCCCTGGACGAGGGAAACACGGCGTGCCGCGAAGACCTGGCGGCGCTCTATGAGCGGAGCCACCGGGAGCAGGAATCGCTGTTGGTGTGCCGGGAGCTGGTCGAGATCGACCCGAACAACGCGGACTACTCCTTGAACGTGGGCCTGCTGAGTGCCCGGCTGGGCCGATTCGCGGCCGCTCGCTCCGCCGTGGAGCGGGCGATGGAGCTGGACCCCCGCAACCCTCGATACCGCGAAGCGTACGAGCTGATCCAGAGAGAGGGAACGAAGTGATGGCTCCCGTCGTGCGTCGTGGGGATGGGCTCGAAGTGCCCCGCTTGGCCGGATCGGCCCTCGCCTGGCTGGGCCTTCTCGCCGGGGCACTGGCCGGCGGCCCCATCCAGCTTCGCGACGTCACCCACCAGACCGGGATCACGTTCGTCCACACCGACGGGGGCTGCGGCCGGCGGTACATCGTCGAAACCGTAAGCGCGGGGCTGGCGCTTTTCGACTACGACAACGACGGCGACGTGGACGTCTATTTCCTCAACGGCGCCCCGCTGCCCGGAACCAAGGTCGACGCGCCCCCGACCAACGCGCTGTATCGCAACGACGGCGGCTGGCGGTTCACCGACGTGAGCGACGAGGCGGGCGTCGCCGACACCGGATACGGACTGGGCGTCGCGGCGGGCGACTACGACAACGACGGGGACCAGGACCTCTATCTGAACAACTTCGGGCCGAACGTCATGTACCGCAACAACGGCGACGGGACGTTCACCGACGTAACCCAACCGACCGGCACGCAGAACGGGAGCCGGGTGGGCGCGGGGGCCTGCTTCCTCGATATCGATCGGGACGGCGATCTGGACCTCTACGTCGCCAACTACCTCGAATTCTCCTACGACGCCCCCATTTCGGCCACGATCCACGGGGTGCCCGTCTACCCCGGGCCAAACCGCTACCCTCCCGTCCCCGATACCCTCTACCGCAACAACGGCGACGGGACGTTCACCGACGTGAGCGTCGAGTCGGGCGTGGGCGCCCACGCGGGCTGGGGGATGGGGATCGTGTGCGCCGACTACGACAACGACGGCGATACGGACGTCTTCGTCGGCAACGACGTCGCCGAGAACTTCCTCTTCGAGAACGACGGCCAGGGCAAGTTCGAGGAAGTGGGGCTCGTCGTCGGCGCCTCCTACGATCTCCGCGGCAACCCGCAGGGAAGCATGGGCGTCGATTGCGGCGACTACAACAACGACGGCCGGCTCGATTTCTATCAGACGTCGTACCAGGGACAGCACGCCGTGTTGTACGAGAACGTGGGCGGCGGCCTGCTCGAAGACGTGACGCTCGCCACCGGCGCCGGCGCGGGAACGATGCCCTACGTGACGTGGGGAAACGGCCTGGTGGATTTCGATAACGACGGCGATCGCGACGTCTTCGTCGCCTGCGGCCACTTGTACGACAACGTGGACCGCTTCGACGACACCACGTCGTACCTCGCCCGAAACGTCCTCCTGATGAACACCGGCGACGGCCGATTCGTCGACGCGTCGCGCGCAAGCGGCGACGGGCTGGCCGTGACGCTCAGCAGCCGCGGCGCCGCGTTCGACGACCTGGACGGCGACGGCGACGTCGACGCCGTGATCCTCAACTCCCGGCGCGAGCCGACGGTTCTGCGGAACGACTCCCCCTCGGGCAACCGCTGGGTCCAGATCCGCCTGCGAGGCGTGAAGAGCAACCGCGACGGCGTGGGGGCGCGGGTCAAAGTGGTGGCGGGGGATCTCACCCAGGTGGACGAAGTCCATAGCGGCCGCGGCTACCAGAGCCACTACGGCAGCCGTCTGCAATTCGGGCTGGGAGATCACGACCGGATCGACCGCGTCGAGGTCCGTTGGCTCGGCGGCGGGGTCGACGTGCTGAACGATCTGGCCACCGACCAAGTGTTGACGATTGTTGAAGGGGCGGCATATCAGCGGTAGCCCCTCATGCGTGTATAAGCGATATCCCCAATAGCAGTAAAAACTGCCTGTAGAGGGATGTAACGTACCCGTCGTTCAGGTGGCATGATCACAACAGCGGTGTTTTTTTTCAGACGCCTTGTGACAGACGCTTGCAGTCCTCCTGGGCGGCTGGTAAAGTGCGTCTAGCTTGAGGGGCAGCCCCGCGGACGGGCTCTGCATGGGGGGACACGGGATCCGTCAGCATGTAATGTACTTCTTATCTCTTTCCCGAGGAGGGTTCGCCCATGGTCCACTCTCGACGTTGGCGCGGTTTCACGCTCGTGGAACTGCTGGTGGTGATTGCCATCATCGGTATCTTGATTGCTCTTCTCTTGCCGGCCGTACAGGCCGCGCGGGAGGCGGCCCGCCGGGCGCAGTGCAGCAACAACCTCAAGCAGCTCGGATTGGCGTTTCACAACTATCACGACACCTACAAGTGCATGCCGATCGGCGTCCGCGCCGGCGGCTGGAACGGCGGCTGGGGCACGTCGTTCTACGTGCGCTTGCTCCCCTACGTGGAGCAGGCGGCGCTTGCCGACTCGTGGCCGTGGTCCGAAAAGCCGGGCCTAACCAACCCCACCGTGGATGCCCGCAATGAAGGCTATCCGGGCGGAAACGTGAATCTCCGCGGCTTGCCCCTGAACCTGCTCAACCTGACGATCACCGGGTTCCGTTGCCCCTCCAGCGTGCTGCCGGAGTTCAGCACCGGCGGCAACGCCGTGTGCATGGCGTCGTACGCGGGCATCATGGGAGCGGTGGAGCCGACGGGGGTGTACGTCCCCACTTCGCAGCGCGGCTGCTGCGACTGCTGCGCCGGCGTCGGCACGGGGAATTTCGCAGACGGGCTGACCTCGGGGGGCGGCATGCTCACTTACAACAAGGTGATCCGGATTGCCGACTGCCGCGACGGCACCTCGAACACGATGATTCTTGGTGAGACCTCCGACTGGGCGTACGACGTGAACGGAAACCGCAAGCACATCGATCCGAGCTGGCCGCACGGGTTTGGCATGGGAACCGCCTGGGGGCCGACGGGCATAGTCGGCGATGGAATCAGCACCAGCACCGCCACGAGCCGGGCCTTCAACCTGACTTCGATTCGCTACCCGGTGGGCACGCACATTTACGAGCTGCCGGGCGTCGGCGACAATCACGGCTCCAACAACCCGCTGCTTTCGGCGCATCCAGGCGGCACGCAAATCTTACTGAGCGACGGGAGTGCCCGGTTCCTCAGCGAGACGACGAACCTGGAGACCCTGAAGCTCCTTGCCGACCGGCAGGACGAAATCCCCCTGCCCCAGTTCTGAGCCCAAGGGAGCCGTCTTTGGCCTCCCCGGCTGCGGCCGCATTGCGGTGGTCATGGTCTGATCGACGCCCCGCTTCCGGCGGATCACCGGAAGCGGGGCCTTTCGTAAGGAACTCAAACTGTAAGCCAGTCTGCGGATGACGCCGAAAACCGCATGGAACCACGCCAACGGCAATCAGCCGTCAGCTTTCAGCAATCAGCCCGTTGGCGCCGCTCGCTTCCCGGGCAATCCAGGGTGAAAGCGGATTGCTGACCGCTGATGGCTTACAGTCTGAGTAAGGAAGACAACGGTCGTGCTTTTCTCAAGAGGAGACTTCAAGCCATGCTAGTCTGTAGATTGCTCGCGCGGAGCCACGGGCTGTGGGCCATTCTGGCGATCGCCGGTTTACTCTTCTGCGTCGGGTGCAGCCCCGGCGGTTACTCCGGGCCGGTGGGTACGGTCACGGGAACGGTAACGCTCAACGGCGAGCCGGTGCCGGCGGGCTGCACGGTGACTTTCATCTCGGACGACGGTCACGCGGCCTCCGGCAAGGTCGGACCGGGCGGGAGCTATCAGTTGTCGGCGGGGGCCGAGGGCAACAACGTCCCCGCGGCAACCTACAAGGTGTCCATCACGCCCCCGGGAAAGGCGGACGCGTCCGAGGCGGATTACGACAAGATGATGGAAGCAGAGTCCGCCGGCGAGGCTTCGCAGGAAGAGACTCAACCCGCAGAGGAAGTCATTCCCGCCAAGTACCAGACCACCGGCACCAGTGGACTCTCTTTCGAGGTCAAGGCAGGGAGCAACACGATCGACGTCCCGCTGGAGTGAGCTCGCGGAGGGCGGTTTCCTCCACCAATCGTGCGGACTTGCGCTCTCGACGATCGCGCCGGCTTGACCGAGACTCTCCGTGGCGGGACCAACGTAGTCATCACGCTCCGCCGTGGTGACATGACGTCACGCGGAGCGTGACGAGTACCATTCTTGCGACACTTGTTTGTCGACCGATCCTCACCGGGAGTCGGGCTGCGAGGCCTGCGCGCGCTGCTTGCAGGACGCAATGTGCTGCTGGATTGCGTTGGCCGACCGCTTGTCTCCCGCGTGGCGGGCGATCCAGAGTGCCTGCTCGGCGGTGGAGATCGCGTCGGCGAATCGGCCGGCCTCGTAGTAGGCCCCCGAGAGCGTCATCAGGCCCGTCGGGTTCCGGTACTGCGTCAGCTCGCAGGCCCTCGAGGCGAGTTGAATCGCCTCGTCCACGTCCCGCAGCGGGGAGTCCTCGCTCGTCGCCCGGATCGACGCCAGCTTCAGTAGCGCAGGAACGAAGTCGGGCTTCTCGTTCAGCACCCGGCGGAGATGGGGCACGGCCTCGCCGGGCTTTCCCTCGCCGAGCAGCAGCTCCACGAGCTTGTAGCGGGAGGAGAGATCGTTCGGCTCGATGCGCACCGCCTCGGAAAGATGGGCTTTTGCCTCCCCGGGGTTGCCGAGCTCCAACAGGACGACCCCCAGCGTGACGTGCGCCGTGGGATCCTGCGGATCGATGCGGAGTGCGGCTCGGCAGGGCTCGACGGCCTGGTCGAACTTGCCGAGCCGCTGGAGCACGACGCCCAGCTTGCCGTGGGCCTCGGCGACCTCGGGCTCCAGCCGAATCGCCTCGACGAAGTGGGCCCGCGCCTCCTCGAGCATCCCTCGCATCGCCAGCGCCGTCCCCAAAGCGCGGTGTGCGCGGGCATTGTTCGGGTTGATCTCCAGCGAGTTCCGGTATCTCTCCACGGCGTCGTCCGGATCGTGAACGAGCAGGTTGTCGCCGGCTCGGCGATAGGAGTCGTCGTCGACGAACTGCTCGCGGATTCGCTTGATCGCGCCGGCGTCCGGATGCACGAATTCGGGGATGTTGGCGGCCCTGTCCGCCGCGGTGAACTGCGAGAGCACGACGGCCGGGCTGCTGCGTCCTTGCTCGTCGATATGGGTGAGGAAAAGCTGCGTGTAGTCCGAGTTGGCTTTCGAGGAGAACACCAGCCACTTGCCGTTCGGCGACCAACTGTGCCACGAGTTCATCCGACCGGTGTTGCACCGGAGCCTTCTCGCCTTCCCACCGGAGGCCGGGATGATGTACAGCTCGCTGTCCGGCTGGAGCAGCATGTAGCTCTTCGCCTTGCAGAACACGATCCACTTGCCGTCGGGGGAGTATTTGGCGAAATAGTTGCTCATCCCGTTGTGGGACGCTCCCTCGAGCGGCTCCGGATTGCCCCCCTCGCCCTCGTTGAACGGAATCCGATACAGGTCGAACAGGAACTCCTTGCCCCCCACCAGGAACTCGTCGCATTCCTCCGGGGTGAGAAGCACCCTTCCGTCGTTACGAGCGTTCTCCAACCGGTACGCCTTGCTCCGGGCGAAGACGATGTGCTTCCCATCCGGGCTCCAGATCGGATTGCTCTGAACGAACTGCTCGTCGTCCGCTCCCGGCAGTGCACGGAAAGTCCCCGTTTCCCGAGAGTAGACGGCCAGAATGCCTTGGATCGGGAAGAAGAGCTGAGAGAAAGCGAGGCCCGGCTTGGGAACGAAGACGGACTGGTCCTTCACCGTGCTCACCGTGTACTTGCCGTCCGGGGAAACCCGGGACAGCAAGCCGAAGGTCGGCCGCCCGTCTTCCTTCTCGTAGTCGCTCCAGGTGATGATGCTGCTCTTGTCGAGAGTCATCTCCTCGGAGACCGTCTTGATTACATAGGACCCCTTGTCGTTGGCGTAGTCCACGTCCATTCCCAGGACTCCTCCGTCGGCGGAGAACGAATGACAGTTCCCGCAGACGGGCAGATTCTCCAGGACGATCTCAGGCTGCTTCTTGGAGGAGATTTCTCCGAACCGCCATCGGATGAGCGAGGGGTCCTTCACGGCCTCAATCAGGGGCAGGATCACTTCCCGGTAGAAGATGGGCGCCCCGACTTCGTCCTTCGAGGCGGCGATGGAGACGCTCGCCGCCGAAAGGATCCGCTCCGGCGCGGTGCGGTTGACGCCCAACACCGTCACTTTCGCGCTCTTCTCCAGCGACCGGCGCTTGATCGTCTCCCACTGCTCGTCGGAGGGCGTCCACTCCACGGTGGAGCTGGGAAAACTCATCCTGCCCTCGCCGTCCCGGAAGCTGATCGTCACGACCCACGTGTCCGAATGGCCGCAGGTGTCCTCCCAGCGAAACGTCGGAGCCACGATTTCCGGGGGAAAGAGCGTCTCGTCGAGCGGATAGCGGAACGCCAATTCGCCGTACTGCCCGTCTTCCCGGTAGGCGGCGAGGATTCCGTCGACGTCGACGGGGGGCGCCCGAGAGGTAATCCACAAGGCCCCCAAAACGCCGGCGCCGATCGCAACGACGCCGAATGCAAGAAACGCTAGTGCCTTACGTGACTTGAGCACGGAGCCTCTCTCGGGGCGGCGATGTGTGCGGGTCGTGCTCATCCGATCCACTTACCTTCCAGGACATGAGCCCTCCGAACCCGCAAGATAAGGAAGTGTATTCTAGCCCGATTGCGGAGGGAATTCCAGCGATCGGCCGGGCGAATGCAGTCGGCGCCTCTTGCTCGGGGTGAGGGCTCGGCCTCGCTCGTCGCGTGCCACTGCTGGCTTGCCCAGCAGTGCCGGAAGCACGGTTGGACAAGCCAACCGTGGCACCCGTGCGCAGCAGTCGGCGCCTCTTGCTCGGGGTGAAGGCTCGGCCTCGCTTGTCGGGTCACCGCTCCTCGGCCACGCGGCTGGTGCGGACGACCAGGTAGAGCTGCTTCCGCTCTTCGCCGGCTTGGTGGCCGTCGGCATCGGTTGTCGGCGATAGGGTGAGCCCGCCGACGAGGACGGGCTTGCCCAGCGGCACGCGCATGCTGGCGGCGAACTGCTGCGTGGGCAGGTTGACGCGATCAACGTCGACCGAGCTTTCGCCGCCGGGCTCCTCGACCGTCTCTTTCTCTCCGTCGTAGCTGTACCCTATCTCACTGGGAGGGAAACGAGTGCCCACGCGCAGCACGCGATCCGGTTTGCGCCACCGGGTGACCGTGCTCTGGACGTCCACGAGCGCCGACTTCGCGCCGAGATCGACGGTGGGCCGAATCTCCAGCACGAGGCCGACGTTCGGGATTTGCATGACCGGCTGATACCCGACCCCGCTGCCGACCACGGGGATCGCCCCGTGGACGACCGTGCGGCGATCGCCCGCCGCCAGGTACGCTCTGTGCCCGCTCACGCAGTTGATCCGCGCACGATAGCCGGGCACGGTCCGCGTCAAGAGATCGAGCGCCTCCGGATCGACCGCGACCTGCGCGGCGTCGGCGTCGCGCGGCTTGCGATCGCCCAGGAGTTGGTCGAGCAGGTCGGAGTCGAGCACGAGCCACCGGGCGTCGACGACCACGGTCGGCAGGGCCTGCCGCTGCGCCCGGACCGAGTCCAGGAACGCTTCGATCTCGAGATGGATGGCGATCGTCTGGCTGATGGCCAGGACCTGATCGTAAGGGGCACAGCTACCGGCCCCGCCCACGTCGTCCCAGCTTTCGGGCGCCACGGTGGTGGTGATCAGGTCGATGAGGCTGTCGAAATCGGGCAGTTGGACGAAATCGTTCCCGGCAATGAGCGACCCTGAAGGCCACAGGCCACCCATACCGCCGCCAGCGGACATCGCGCCGCCGCTCGTCGCCCCACTGTCGACAGCGAACATCGCGCCGCCGCTCATCGCCCCGCTGACCGCCATCCCGCCGCCGCTCGACATCAGCCCCCCCGACCCCTGCATCGGCATCATTCCTCCCCCGAGCCATCGGTTCTCCTGCGGCGTGGTCGGGAGGCGACCTCCCTGGTACGAGTAGTCGCGCGCCGAGGCCAGGAGATCGGACACGTCGTACGTTTTCGTCACGAGCAGGGTCTCCGCCTCCTCCGGCGTGGTGATCAGAAGCACGTCGGAACGGATGGTCCACGTCAGGTCGAGCTCGCCGAGCATCAGCTCCAAGGCCGAGCGGAGGGGGATGCCGGACATGGCGAACGTCATGGGCGTATCGGTGGGGACGCCCACGTCGTCCAAAGCCCGGAGGTCGAGATAGACGTGGACGCCGTGCTCGCTTTGGATATGGGCGAGCACCTCGCAAAGCGGAGTCTCGATCACCTCCAGCGAGGTCGGTTCCTCCAAAACCTTCAGGATGGCCTCGGTGCCGAAGCGGAGCGCCGGCGCCCGGCGCGGCGATGCCTTCTCCCCCGCGGCGGCCGCTTGCTTGGGCTTCTTCGGACCGGGCGAGGCACGACGGGCAAAAGGATCCTTGTCCTTCTCCGCCCCCCAGAGGGCATTGGTACCCCAATCAGCCGGACCCACGCTCAGGACGAACGCGACCCAGAAAACGACCGGCGCAAGCAGAATCTTGCAAGACATGGCGACTCCTCCTCTCCCAGGCAAACCGAGACGCGAGAAAAGACCCAACCGCGGCGGTGTTCCAAGCCGCCGGCTGCCAGCATTCACCTTAGACCCTTCCGCACAGAGAAGCAAGCAACGGCGCCAGTCTTCGCGGCGGCTCCGCCAGACTCCCCTCATTCCTGGAGCGGCTGGCGAACGTACTCTCCCATCGGGCGGCAGCATTGCCCCCCGCCGGGGTCACTGCCCTCCAGGGAGGCTCCCGGTTGCTTGCACGACCCATGTGCGTTTGCGAAAATCCCGCTGACCCATCTCGCCCTATCGCGGGCGCGGGCGTTCGTCGCTCGACGCGTCAGGCCGTTCTTGGATCGGCGACGGGCTGTCTCTTGGTCGGCCGGCGGCGTCCGTGTCCCTGGTCCCCGGATCGTGAGGCTTCTGCGATGCCCAAGGTGCTCATCTCCTGGACGGAACCGGCCTGCTTCGGCGCGAGGACGCGAACGCGAACCGGCTGGATCTTGCGGCTGCTCCTGGCCCTGGTCGTGTTTGTCGGAATGATGATCGGCTGGTACGCGGATCAGCGCGGGGGAGGAGGGCTTCAGATCGGGCCCGTCGGCGGGGTGCTGATGAGCCTGGGCATCGCCCTGTTCCTGACGGCCATGCTCGAATTCAGCCAAATCGGGCGGAGCATCTCCATCTCTGACGACTCGGTCAGCATGATCGGGTTTACCGCCTTCATCTCGATGGGCACGTGGGCCCTTGGGTCGATCCGGCACGTCGAGCTTCTCCGACCGGAGGAGATGGGGAAACCGTTCGGGGCGATGATCCTCCACCGAGCGGGGAAGCCCGTGATGCTGGGAGTGCCGGCCGAGGTGTCGCCCGCCAAGATCGCCGCGGTCGTCCACTCCCTGCGGATCCCGGTGTCGCTTTCGGGCTGGAGCCCCGATTCGGACGAAGACAAGCCCGCCCCCGCGATCGTGCCGCCGCCGGAAGCGGCCGCTCCGCTTGCATCGGCGCGTCGTTGGACGGAGATCCCGCTTTCCGGCCAGGTGCTCTCGGGTCTCCGCTCGTGGATCGCGCTCGCCGTCTGTAACGTGCCGGCACTGGCGGGCGTCCTGTATGCGGTCGGGATGCTGGTCTACCTATACTTCGCTCGTCACGGGATGCCCACGCCGCGGTTGGCCGTCTTGGGCGGTTCCGCACTGGGTGCCTTGCTTCTGGCCGGGCTGTGGATCGACAGTCTCGCAAGCTTCTTCTACAACAGGTGGGAATTTTCCCGGTGCAAAGGGGTGCTTCGCCGGCGCGGCGACTGCCTCGTCTCGCCCGACGATCCCGCCGCCGCGTTCGTGGGCATCGTCCCCCGGGCGAACTGGACGCCGCTTGCGCGCGACCGGCTGTCGGACGTGGGACTGCTCCGCGTCGACCACGAGCGACGCTCGATTCTGTTTGAAGGGGCCAACGAGCGCTGGGAGATCCCGGCCGACGCGCTCCGCTCGTGCGACGTCGAGCGAATCGCCGGCGCCCAAGGCGAAGGGGACGCCCCGGACGGCCGTTTCGTCGTCGTGCTGGGCGCGCGGATCGACGAGGCGGACTGGGAGGCCCCCGTCTTCCCAAAACACCTGGCCCTCGGCAAGGGCCTCGGCAAGAAGAGCGGAGAAGCCGCCCGTGCGCTCCAAGCGAGCATCCTGGACCTCCTCCCGCCCGAGCGGCGAGCCCCGGACTGCTGACCCGCGCCCCCCGGCCGGCCCGACCGTTCTGGCCCGCCGCCGCCCGGGGCTGGTATACTGTTGGCATGAGCACGGACCCGACGATCCCGCAGGGGGGCCCCGAGCGTCGCCAAGCGCAGCAGAAGAGCGTGCAGCGGTCGCATCCGCCCACCCAGGTGCCCGGCTACGAGATGGAGCGGTTTTTGGGCGTGGGAGCGTACGGGGAGGTCTGGGTGGCGATCGACCGGAACACGGGCCGCCGGGTGGCGATCAAGTTCTACACGCACAGGGGCGGATTGGACTGGTCGCTCTTGTCGCGGGAGGTGGAGAAGCTGGCGTTCCTGTTCGCCGATCGGTACGTGGTCCAGTTGATCGGCGTCGGCTGGGACGCCGACCCGCCCTACTACATCATGGAGTACCTGGAGCAGGGCTCGCTGGCCCAGCGGCTCGATTCCGGTCCGCTGCCGGTGCCGGAGGCGGTCGACGTGTTCCGCGACGTGGCCGTCGGCCTGGTGCACGCCCACGGCAAGGGCGTTCTGCACTGCGACCTGAAGCCGGCCAATATCCTCTTGGATCAGGACCACAAGCCCCGGCTGGCCGACTTCGGCCAATCGCGGCTCTCGCACGAGCAGGCCCCCGCGCTGGGCACGCTCTTCTACATGGCCCCGGAACAGGCCGATCTGGAAGCGGTGCCCGACGCCCGATGGGACGTCTACGCGCTGGGAGCGTTGCTCTACTGCATGCTCACGGGCCGTCCGCCGCACCGCGACGAGGAGTCGGTCGGGCGTCTGGAGGCGGCCGGAGGGCTGAAGAGCCGCCTGGCCCAATACCGCCGGATAATCCGCAACTCGCCGGTTCCCACCGAGCACCGCCAGGTCCCCGGCGTCGATCGGGCGCTGGCCGAGATCATCGAGCGGTGCTTGGCGCCGGACCCCCGAAGGCGGTACCCCAACGTGCAGGCCGTGTTGGCCGCCTTGGACGCCCGCGACGCGAACCGGGCGCGGCGGCCGATGACGATCCTCGGCGGAGTGGGGCCGGCGCTGGTGTTGCTGGTCGTGTCGCTGTTCGCCTGGACCGGTTTCAGCAGGGCGTTGCAAAAGTCGGGCGAGCTGCTCACTCGGAGTGCGCTGGAGAGCAACGAGTTCGCCGCCCGATTCGTCGCTCGTACCGCCGGCAACAAGTTGGAACGCCGCTTCGAGGCCGTCGAGCAAGTGGCTTCTTCCGAGAAGCTTCGCGAAGCGATTCGCCAGTACGAACAGGCGGTTGCAGCGCCCGAAACCGAGGCCTTGCTCGACCGGCTGAGCACTCCGGGGCTGCTCGGCGATGAACGGCAGCAACCCGAGACCTACCAGCGTTTGCTCGAGGAGTTTCGCAAGCTCGACGCCCGCACGAAACTGCAAGCCGAGTTCGCCAGCCTCCTCCCCGAGCGGATGCGACCGAAGGAGAACGCCCGCAGCGTCGAGGGCGAGAAGGAGCGAGGTACCGAAGAGGTGGCCAGTTGGTTCTTTTGCGATCGGCGGGGCCTCTCCACGGCCCGCTTGCCGCAGTCCGAAACGATCGGGAGGGACTACACCTGGCGCAGCTATTTTCACGGGGGCGCGAGGGACTACCCGCCGCAGTGGCAGCCGGCCGAGGGCGAGCACCTGGACCGGACGAAGCTGTCGGCCGTGTTTCGTTCCCAGGCGCACGACCAGTGGATCGTGGCCGTGGCTTGTCCGGTTTATGAGGAGCCGCCGTCGGGCGGGGAGTTCTTGGGCGTGGTGGCCCTGACGGTGAGAGTCGGCCGGTTCGTGGAGCTCGAAGAGCAGGACACGAAGTTTCGGAAATTCCAGGGGCCGGTGTTGGTCGACGAGCGCGAGGGGGACCACAGGGGGATGATCCTCCAGCACCCGCTCGTCCAGGGCCTGGCCAAGCTCTCCAACGGCGAGCTGGATGAGTACCGCGTCCCGCCCGACAAACTGCCCGACACCCAGCAGAAAGGCCGCGCGTACCGCGACCCGTTGGCCGAGCTGGCCGCGAAGTCGGAAGACGGCCCCCGCAACAAGCTGTGGCTTGCCCAGGCGCGGCCGGTGCTGGTTCGCGGGGAGCCGACCGGCTGGTGGGTCATCGTGCAGGAGCCCTACGACACGCACGAGGGCACGATTCTCTGGACGCTGGGCGGACTGAGATCGGACCTGCTGCTTTATGGATTGGCCGCCCTGGTGATGGTCTTCGTGGTGCTGCTCGGACTGTGGGGTTTTTCGATTCGTCTGCTCAAGGAGACGAGCCCCACGCGGCTCTCTCTACCGGCAGGCGAGCCCACGGAGCGATCGACCACCGGCGGCGTCACGCCGGACGCGCCGACGGCAACGCATCGGGAGACGCCGAGCTAGTGGTCTGTCCAATTCGAGTTTACGGGTGCCACGGGCATCTTGCCCGTGCTCTCGTAGCTGCACTGGCGAGACGCCAGTGGCACCCGACCGGCAAAGTCAATCTGGACAGACCACTGGGGAAGCAGGCCCCCCGGCCGCCGCCCCGCCGCGTCTTCCGATTTCTGACGCGCTTGGGTATCCTGATCGTACGGACGTTCCTCGCGGTCAACGCTTCTCAATTCGTGAGGGCTGAGCCGGAACGCCGCTGGTGAGCCCGTTCGGGCTTCCGCTGTTCGACACGCCTCTTGTTTCGCGGGGCTACGATGGCCGATCTCATCGCCCAGGGCGACGAAGCCCAGCATCGCTGGCGTCGGGCGTTGCCGGAGGGACAGCCGGTCGTGCTGGGACGGTCCGCCGGCATCTGGGCCGTTCCCTGGGACCCCCACATCTCCCGGCGACACGCCACCCTATGCTACGACTGTAGCCGCCTCGAAGTGACCGCCCTGTCCGACGCGCAGAACCCGATCTATGTCCGTGGCAAGCAGTTGGCTCGATTCACGCTCCTCCACGGCGAGCATTTCGTGATCGGCAACACCACGTTCACGCTCGTCGAGCAGCGGGTGACCGTCACCGCCGACGTGCGGCAGCCGGTCCAACAGCAGCGATTCAGCTCCCAGTACCTCCGGCAGGTCCAATTCCGCAATCCCGACCACCGGATCGAAGTGCTCAGCCGGCTCCCGGACGTGATCTCCCGGGCGACCAGCGATACGGAGCTTCAGATGCTCCTGGTGAGCATGCTTTTGGCCGGCGTGCCCCGGGCGGATACGGCGGCCGTGGTGGCGGTGGAGGGGGACGTCGACGCGTGCGACGACGCCCGGCCCACCGTCGACGTGCTCCACTGGGACCAGCGTCTGGTCACCGGCGGCGACTTCCAGCCCAGCGAGCGGCTGATCCTCGAGGCGATCCGGCAGCAGCAGAGCGTGCTCCACGTCTGGCAGCAGACCGAGCCCTCGGCGGCCCAGCCGTTCACGATTCGGGGGAACGTCGATTGGGCTTTTTGCACCCCGGTGTCGGGCAAGGCGTCGCGCGGTTGGGGGCTGTACGTGGCGGGGCGGTTCAACGTCGACGTGCCCACGATGCCCAGCACGAGCGACCCGCACGACGCCCGGGAGGACGTCAAGTTCACCGAAGTAGTGGCCGCCACGCTCTCCTCGCTTCGAGAGATGCGGCTCCTGGAGCGCCGGCAAACCAGCTTGAGCCAGTTCTTCTCACCCGTCGTCCTCCAGACCCTCACCGTCGAAGATCCCGACGTCGTCCTGGCCCCCCGGGAAACCGAGGTCTCCGTCCTCTTCTGCGACCTTCGAGGCTTCGCCCGGCAGACCGAGCGCCACGCCGACGACCTGCTGGAAATGCTCAACCGGGTGAGCAAGGCCCTGGGCGTGATGACCCATCAGATCCTCGACCAGGGCGGCGTGGTGGGCGATTTCCAGGGCGACGCCGCCATGGGCTTCTGGGGCTGGCCGCTTCGGCAGGACGACGCCGTCATGCGCACGTGCCGGGCGGCCCTCGGGATCCGCGCCGAGTTCGAGGCCGCCGCCCGGGACTGCCAAAGCTCCCTGGCCGGGTTCCACGTGGGCATCGGCATCGCCACCGGCAAGGCCGTGGCCGGCAAGATCGGCACGGTCGACCAGGTCAAGGTCACCGTATTCGGGCCCGTGGTCAACCTCGCCTCGCGCCTGGAGGGCATGACCAAGATCCTCCGGGCGCCGATTCTCCTGGACGAGCCGACCGCGCAGGCGATCCGCGAGCAAGTGCCCCGCGACGTCGCCCGGGTCCGCCGCCTGGCCGTGGTCCGTCCTTACGGGCTGAAGACCCCGCTGGAGGTGAGCGAGCTGCTGCCCCCGGAGTTCCAATACCCCATCCTCACGGACGAGCACCTCGGCTTCTACGAATCCGCGCTGGACGCCTTCCTCGCCGGGCGCTGGCCCGAGGCCTACGAGCTATTGCACCGCATCCCCACCGAAGACACGGTGACCGACTTTCTCACCGTCTACATCGCCCAGCACAACCGCACGGCACCGGCGGATTGGGACGGGGTGATTGGGCTATCGAGCAAGTAGCGCAGACACGGCGCAGAAAAGGGACCGCAGCTCTTTTTCGGCGATCTGGCTAGCCCCCGCAGCCACACGGAGCGTGGCCACAGTATTCGCACTCGTGCATCCTTGCCGTTTCTGCTTCGGGATTGATGATGACCGGCTGGTCATCAGCGATCAGAGCCAGGGCAGGATCTTGTTTGGCTTCTGCGGCAAGGTCGTTCACGGTGCTGTCTCCTCGTTGACGGCATTCGGTTCTCGAAACGAGCCGCCGCCACCTGAACTGGGGATTCGGGGCGGCTCCTTTGAAGCCTAGCATGTGCTGAAATGCCGGCACCGAGCGCACCCTGTCAGTATTATCGGTTTAATCCCGAGAACCGTTTAGTGCCAGCGTCGTGAGTAAGCCGTTTGTGCAAATCCCGGATCGGCCACGCCCCCCGCACGAGGCACGCCGCAATCGAGGGCCCCCATCTCGTGTCGGGGGCTCACCGCGGCCTGGCTCTGCGGAGCTGTTCGTTGCGGAGGATCATCTCGAACAGGCGGCGGCGGAGCGCTTCTCGCTCGCTCCGGCCGACGAGGTCCTCCGAGGCGTCCCTCTCTGCCCGGCGATACCCCGTGGAGCGTTCCAGTAGGCCGGTGCTGACGGGTTCTGCAACAGCTTGGGAACTGGCCATCGTACCACCTCCTCTCATCTTCACTCGGCTGTATGAGGCGCGTCTGTCCGACCCTTATATGGCGAACCGGGGCGGTGGCTCGCCAGGGGCGTGCGGGGGCGAGCTGGAGCTGGGCGAGGAGGGGCTGCGGAGTTGGGAGCGGCCGCGGCTTGGTGACGCGACCGTTTGCCGCCGGAAGACAAGGCGAGACAATCACTTACGATCGGATCGCGGTCGATGCGCCTCCGGCCCGTCGGCGGTGCGGATGCCAGGCATCCCCCAACGCGCCGTACGCCGAGCCGCGAAGACAGGGGGTGGTCAGACGCCTGCCTGCGAGCAAAACAAGCGAACCCGGCGATCCACCGTCGCGCCGGGCAAGCATCCAC
>Ga0307378_10002830_pt1 | contig 25957 bp, 22 predicted proteins | sample UN1MG_FD_202238 | JGI IMG/M metagenome (GOLD analysis project Ga0307378, IMG submission 202238) | Soil microbial communities from Risofladan, Vaasa, Finland - UN-1 | ecosystem: Environmental > Terrestrial > Soil > Coastal area > Acid sulfate soil | place: Finland: Risofladan, Vaasa | collected...
CCGCGCGAATCCCGGCAAGACGATCGTCGAGATTTCGAGCCTCGCGGACTGCCCGAACATGAAACTGAACACCCTGGAGAAGATCGCGTGGGCGCTGGAGGACCTGGAGGTCCGCGTCGAGGTCCCCGAAGACGTGGCCGGGCGGGCTCGGCAGGCCATCGAAAGGATGCTCGCGCTCGCGTGAATCGCACCGCAATCACCACAAGCCGATAGACAGACCATGACCGACCCGAACCCCCAAGGCGAAGAACTCACCGCCCGGCCCGCTGAAGCAGGCGGGGACGCGGCGGCGCGCCCGCACGACCCGCCTCTGCGCCTCGTGGACCTCATCGACCTGGAAACGCTTCAGGCGATCCAGGACGGCTTTGCGGAACTGGCGCAGATGGCGACGAGCATCCGCGACGACAAAGGCCGACTCGTCACCCAACCGAGCCGCTCCAGCCGATTCTGCGACCTCCTGGGCGGCGCGCGGCATGACAACGAGGCGTGTTCGATCTCCAATTATGCGGCGGCGGCGGCAGCGAAGACGGCCGACGCCCCCGTCAAGTACGTCTGCCACGCCGGCCTCGTCCAGTTCGCCGCCTCCATCCGCGCCAAGGACCGCCTGCTCGGGACGATCGTCCTGGGGGATTTGCCCGAACGGCCGATCCCGCGCGACGAGGTCGCCCGCCTCGCCCGCGGCCACCACGTCGACGAGGAGAAACTCCGGCAGGCCGCCCAGGAACTCCCCACCTGCTGCGATGCCAACATGCGCGCCGCCATCTCGTTCCTCCAACTGTTCGCCAACACCCTCACGCGCCTCTGCTACCAGCAGGTCGTCCTCCAGGAACGCATCGACGAATCGACACTCCTGGCCGACACCAGCCGCCTCCTCTCCTCCACGCTCGAACCCGACCTGGTGCTCGACAACATCGTGCGGACCATGGCGGAGGTGATGAACGTCAAGGCGTGCAGCCTGAGGCTCCTGAACGAGACGGGCGACGAACTCGTCATCAAAGCGACCTACGGCCTGTCGAAGGCCTACCTGAAGAAGGGGCCCGTCCTCGTCGCCGAGAATCCCCACGACCAGCGGGCCCTCGCGGGAGAAATCCTCACCATCCCCGACATGCGCGCCGACCCGCACGTCCGCTATCCCGAGGAGGCGCGACGCGAGGGCCTGGTGTCCAGCCTGGCGGTCGGCCTCATCGCCCGGGGCAAGCCGCTCGGCACGCTCCACATCTACACGGACCGCCCGCACGCCTTCCCCGCGGAAGAGGTCCGCCTCTTCCGGAGCATCGCCGACCAGGCCGCCGCCACCGTTTACAACGCGCAACTCGTGGACCAGATCGCCCAGACGCGCCAGCAGCAGCGGGAACTGGCGTTGGCGGCGGGCGTTCAGCGGCGGCTCCTGCCCGCGCGCCCGCCCAAGGCGCCGGGCTACGACTTCTTCGCCGTCACCGTCTCAAGCCAGGAAGTGGGCGGCGACCTGCACGACTGGATCGAATTGCCCAAGGCGAACATCGGCATCGCCGTCGGCGACGTGGCCGGCAAAGGCGTCCCCGGCGCCATCCTGATGGCCAGCCTGCGGGCGGCGCTGCGCGCCCAGGCCGAACACGTTTACGAACTCGACCACATCATGGACCGCGTCAACCAGGGCCTGGCCGCCGAGACCGAGCCTTCGGAGTTCGCTACGCTCTTCTACGGCGTTCTGGATACGCGCGCCCGCCGCCTCACCTACTCCACCGCCGGTCACGAACCCCCCGTCCTCGTGCGCGGAAACGAGGTCCGGCGCCTCGCGGTCGGCGGGCCGTTGCTCGGCGTCGACCGCGAAGCCACGTACGCCTACGAGGCCGTCGCCCTCCAGAGCGGCGACACGCTCGTGGTCTTCTCCGACGGCGCGTTCGACGCGACGAACTTCGCCGGGGCGCGTTTCGGAAGGGAAAGGCTCCTGGAATCCATCCGCCGGCACGCCGGCCACCCCGCCGAGCGAATGGTTCAGGAAATCCGTTGGGACATCCGCCGCTTCGCCGGCCTCGCCCCGCGCGCCGACGACATGACGCTCCTGGTCGTCAAGGTGCTCGCGATGTAGCGCGGGGGTTTATCCCCCGCGCCTTGGTGCGCGGGGCACAAGGCCCCGCGCTACGGGGCACTGGGGCGTCGGCGCGGTATCGGGGGTGAATAGCGCGGGCCCGGCCTCGCACGCGTCACTTCGCGTCGGAGAGGGGTAGACCGTCCGCGCGGAAATGGATCGGTTCCCAGGCCGGGATCTCTTCGGGGCGCGTCTGGAGCCACCGACGCCAGGACGTCAGGTCATAGCCGAAGTTCTGGCTCGTCAACTGCTTCAAGGCCTTCAGGATCTCCGGGTGGCGGACCTCGATGCGCTTGTACTCGGGTCCCACGTGCCGATCGGTCATGGCGACGGTGGTCGCGAAGTCCACGATGTCGACCTGCGGCAAGTCGATGGTCGCGGTCGCCACGCCGCCCGGACCCACGGCCTGAATCTGCGCCTGGCGGAACACCGGCACGCCCACGACCTGCGCGCGAATGTCGAGCATCATGCTGTAACCGGTCACCTCGGCCCCGACGAGTTTGTATTCCTCGGTGACGAGGCGTTCGACGAGAAGCCAGACGGCCCGCTTCTCATCGAGCGCCGCCAGGGCCGACGCCGCCCGGTCCCGCAGCACCGCCACCTCGTCGAGCGCGAGGTGCGCGAGCATGCGCTCCGTCGCCGGCGGCGCGTTCGACGAACTCGCCTCGCGCAGCGATTCGACGGCGCGGCGGCGATGGCCGGCGCTCGAATCGCCGACCGCAATCTCCTGCAAGTACGCCCGCGCCACCGCCGACCCGCGCCGCGCATGGCGGCCCAGCACCTTGATCAACAGACCACGGTACTGTTGGTTCGAGCCGTAGAGGACATGGACGAGCGGCCCGACGGCCGAGGAGTCCTCGATCGCCAGGATTTTCTCGCGGCCCTCCTGAAACGCCTTGGGGTCCCCGCCGCGCAGGTGGCGGATCTCGATGAGGCGCACTTCCTTCAGCCGCTCGTGAAACGTGGCCTCGGCGGCGGCCGGTCCCGGCCCCAACCCCAACGGGGCAGGCGGGGCAGGCGCGCCGGGATTCGCCTCTTCCGCCCAGGCGGACCACGCCACGAGCACCAGGACGAAAAGCCCCAGAATGGATGCCGTCGGGCGAACCATGGGCGCGTTCCTCCGCACAAGATGCCTCTCACCCCTATTATACGAGAGGCCCGATGCCGGGCAGCGGGGTTTTCGAAATGAACTATGCGGCGGCGCGGTCCGCCTCGGCCGCGCCCACCGCCAGGGCCTGCTTGTTGAGGTCGAGGATCTCGCGCTTGCCGGCCTCGGTCCCGAGTTTCTTTTCCAGCAGGTGGACGATCGCTTCGGCCGGGGCAAGGCTTTTGAGTCGCGCCAGGGCCCCGAGCAGGATCATGTTGGCGACGCGGACATCGCCCATCTCGTTCGCCAGGCCCGAGGCGTCAATCTCCACCAGCCGCGCCGAACCGTGCGCCCCCGTCGCCTTCACCATGCTCGCGTTCACGAGCACCAGACCGTCCGGACGTACGACCGGCGCGAACCGGTCGTACGACATCTGGTTCATCAGCACCAGACACGTCGCCTCCTCGACGACGGGGCTGGCTACGGGGGAGTCGCTGACGCACACGTGGCAATAGGCCGTCCCACCGCGCACCTCCGTCCCGTAGGACGGGAAGAACGTCACCTCGTAATCGTGCATCAGGAGTTCGGCGACGAACTTGCCGAGGGTCATCAGACCCTGGCCGCCGAACCCCGAAAAGATCATCCGCTCGTCCATGCTCCGTCGGCTCCTGTGGTTCGATTTCCGCGGCCCGTTGCTTTTGCCCGGCCGGCGGCATAGCATAAAGGTACGCGGCCCTGGTGCCGCGAGCAAGGCCAATCCGAAAGGAGCCCGTGATGACACCCCCAATGTCCAGACGCCGGGCGCTCGAGACCATCGCCGCCGGCGCCGCCGGCATCGCGGCAATCGCCGCCCGAAGCCGAGGTCAAACCCAAGGAGATTCCACAATGGCAACCGCTCCCGCAGGTCCCGAAGCCTACACGCTGCCCCCGCTCCCCTACAAGTCCCTGGAACCTGTCATTGACGACGCGACGCTTGCCCTCCACCACGACAAGCACCACGCGGGGTACGTCAAGGGCGCGAATGCCGCCCTGGAGGCCCTCGCGAAGGCCCGCGACGCCGGCGACTTCGCCCTCGTCAAACATTGGGAACGGGAATTGGCGTTCCACGCCTCGGGCCACGTCCTCCACGCGCTCTATTGGACGAGCCTATGGCCCGGCGGGCGCGGGGAACCCTCAGCAGCGCTCGCGCAGGCGATGGAGGCCTCGTTCGGCTCGAAGGAGAAGATGCTCGCCCAGTTCGCCGCGGCCACCAAGGCCGTCGAGGCGAGCGGCTGGGGCGTCCTGGCGTGGGAACCGCTGTCGAAGCGGCTCGTCGTCCTCCAGGCGGAGAAGCACCAGGACCTGACGGTCTGGGGCGCTATCCCCATCCTCGTCTGCGACGTCTGGGAACACGCCTACTACCTGAAGTACCAGAACAATCGCGGGGCGTACGTGGACGCGGTCCTGGGGATCCTGGACTGGCAATCGGCCTCGGAACGATTCGCGCAAGCGACGAAGTGACACCGTGACGGTGTAACGACGAAGCGGAAGGCCGCACCGCGCGCGGACGCGCTTCGCGGCCGCGGATTGGAACCCATGAGGAGAGAGTGGCCATGGTCAAGCATGTTCTGTTCGTCATCGGGCTGGGGATCGGCGTTTCCGCCGTGCTTGCCGGGACGCCCGCGCCCCAGTTCAAAAAACTCCAACTGACCGACCGGTTCTACTGCGAAGGCGCGTTCTACGCCGACTTCAACCGGGACGGCAAAATGGACGTGGTCTCGGGCCCGTTCTGGTACGAGGGCCCCGACTTCCGGAAGACGCACGAGATCCGCGCGCCCAAGGCCTTCGACCCCAAGGACTACTCCGACAACTTCCTGACCTACACGGGGGACTTCAACGGCGACGGTTGGCCCGACGTCCTCTACCTGCCGTACCCGGGGAAGGAGGGCTATTGGTTCGAGAACCCTGCCGGCAAGGAGGGGCATTGGAAGCAGCATCTGGCGCTCCAGGTGGTGGACAATGAATCGCCGAGGATGGCGGACGTCGACGGCGACGGCCGGCCGGACCTGCTGTGTAATACGGGCGGCTACCTGGGCTTCGCCACCTATGATCCCGCCAAGCCGGACCAGCCTTGGACCTTTCATCCCATCAGCCCGAAAGGCAAGTACCACAGGTTCACCCACGGCATCGGCCTGGGCGACATCAACGGCGACGGCAGGATGGATATCCTGGAGGGCGAAGGATGGTGGGAACAGCCCGCCGCCCCCCAGCCCGGCCAGCCCTGGACGAAACACCCCTTCAAGTTCGCCGACGCCGCATGCCAGATGCATGCCTACGACGTCGACGGCGACGGGCTGAGCGACGTCGTGACGGTCTGGCACGCCCACAAGTACGGCCTAGTCTGGTACAAGCAGGTGCGCGGCGACGACGGCCAAATCACCTGGAAACAGAATGTCATTCTCCCGCCGGAGCCGGACCGGAAGTCCGACGCCCTTCGGATCAGCCAACTCCACGCCATGGAGGTGGTCGATATCAACGGGGACGGCTTGAAGGACATCCTCACGGGAAAGCGCTTTTGGAGCCACGGCCCCACGGGTGACGTGGAGCCCGATGCCCCGGCGGTGGTTTACTGGTTCGAACTTCGCCGCGACAAGGAAGGGGGCGTTCAGTTTCTCCCCCACCTCATCGACGACAATTCCGGCGTCGGCACGCAGGTCGCTGCGGAAGACCTCAACGGCGATGGAATCCCGGACGTCATCGTCGGGAACAAGAAGGGGACGTTCGTGCACCTGAGCCAGTCGGCGAAGTGAGACCCGTCGGGCGGACTTCGTGGACGCGGTGATGGGGATTCTCGACTGGCAATCAGCCTCGGAACGCTTCGCGGCAGCTTTGTAGCGCGGGGCCTTGTGCCCCGCGATGCTGGTGCGCGGGGGATGAACCCCCGCGCTACGGAGTTTTCAGAGGCGGCACTTGCGGCGGCGCAAGTGGTCAAGCGCGGCGGCGTTCCCACGCCGCCGCCTGCCGATGATCAGGTACTCGCGGGCTTGGGCGGCTTGGCCGCGGCCAGGATGAGGATGCCGACGGGAATAACGTTCCACAGAAGGATGCCGAGCGGCGCGGCAAGGGGACCGTGCAGGACCACCTCGCCGTTCGGCATGGGCGTGAAGACTTCCAAGACCTGCGTCGCCACGGTCAGGGCGATCTGAACGCACGCGCCGACGAGGATTGTCCTTTGGCCCCACGGCCGATTCAGGATAAGGCCGACGGCTCCCACGACGAAAAGCATCGCCAGGGCGGCCGTCGCGAGCGCCGTCGCATACACCCGATAGAAAGCCCCATGTATCAACGTTTTTTCGGTCATCAGGAAGTAGCAGACGATAATCGCTACTACCTGGACCAGAATCCAGAGCGCGACCAAGAGTCCCAGCCACACGCGCACCGCCCGCCCGCTCGGCCCGTTGCCATTCACCGAACTCATTTCCCCGCCGCTCATGGCCCGCCCTCCGTCACTCAGTTACTCAGTCACTTGGTTTTATCTTTAATCACCCCGCGCGGAAAGACCTTCTCGAAGTATTCGACGATGTAGCGTTCGGCTTTCGGGGGCGAGACGCGCCAATAGGTCGGGCATGGCGAGAGAATTTCGACGAGCGAGAACGCCTTCAAGTCCCGCTGGACGCGGAAACTTTTCTTAATGGCGTTTTTCGTGCGGATGATGTCGCGGGGCGTCCCGATGACGCACCGCTCGATGTAGGCCGGTTCCTCGAGCGTCGCCAGCATCTCCGAGACGCGCAAGGGGAACCCCTCGTTGACGATGCTCCGGCCTTTGGGGGTGGTGGTGGTCTTCTGTCCCGGCATAGTGGTCGGGGCCATCTGGCCGCCCGTCATGCCATAGACGGCATTGTTGATGAAGATGACGCTGATGGGTTCGCCGCGGTTGGCGACGTGGACGATCTCGTTGGTGCCTATGCCCGCGAGGTCGCCGTCACCCTGGTACGAGAAGACTAATTTTTCTGGCCTCGCGCGTTTGATGCCGGCGGCAACCTCGGGCGTCCGGCCGTGGGGCGCCTCGCACGCGTCGACGTCGAGGTACTGGTAGAGGAGCACCGCGCAGCCGACCGGCGCCATGGCAATCACCTCGCCGCGCATGTCCCACTCGTCGATGATCTCGGCCAGGATGCGGTGGACGACGCCATGGCCGCAGCCGGGACAGTAATGCGTCCGGTTCGGGAGGAGCGATTTCGGTCGGCCGATCTTCAACTTCGGTTCGTTTGCTACCATAGGGGGCTCCCCCCGTGGTCCAGTGACTGAGTAACTGAGTAACTGAGTAACTGAGGGGTCATTAGAAGCCTCCGCCTATTTCACGTTGGCCGTCTCTTGACGGACCGGATGAGGCCGTCCAACACGGCATCGAGTTCATGTGTCAGATTCCGGAGTACACCCAGTTCTTTGCCGGCAATCCAACCGAAACGGCGCCCCAAATCTGCATGCGTTTGGAGTTCAAAGAGGCTCCCGCGTGCGATTTCCAGAAAGCGCCGGAACTCGGCTTTGCGGGCCCTCCCAAACCCCTCCGCAATGTTGGAAGGCACGGACACCGCCGACCGTCGCATCTGGGCCACGAGCCCGAACCTTTCCTCGTCCGGAAATGTCCGCGTAGCCTCGTAAATGAGTTCAACGAGTTCCATGGCCTTCTGCCAAGCCACCAGATCGCGATACGTTCCAACACCGCTCTTGGCTCCTGCGTCCATGATGCTCCCTCAGGCACTCAGGAACTCAGGCACTCAGGCACTTGCTTATCGTTTTCACCCGCTCCACCACCTCCCCCACTCCCGGCACGCCGCCGCCCGAGCGCCAGCACAGGTCCACCGGTCGCGGCGTCCCGTAGAGGGCGAGTTTCACGTCCTCGACCATCTGCCCCCAACTCATTTCGACCACGAGGAACCTCGCGCCGCGCTTCGCGGCGGCGACGAGCGGCTCGGCGGGGAACGGCCACAAGGTAATCGGCCGAACCAGGCCCGCCTTCACTCCCGCCTCGCGGGCGTGGCGCACCGCGTCGCGCGCGATCCGCGCGCTCGTCCCGTAGGCCACCAGCACGATCTCGGCGTCCCGGGTTTCGTCCTCTTCCCATCGCGGCAACTCTTTTTCCATGCGGAGATACTTTTCGCGGAGGCGCTTGTTGAACTCCTCCAGTTCCCCCTGCCGCCAGTAGAAACTCTTGACGATCCGGCGCTCGCGCCCCCCATCGGCCCCCGTCAGCGCCCACGGATGGTCCTGGACCATCGGCAGATTTCTCATCGGCGGCGGGACGACCGGTTCCATCATCTGGCCCAACTGCTGGTCTGTAAGGAGCAGCACCGGACATCGCCACTTCTCCGCCAGGTCGAACGCCTCGTACGCCAGGTCGCACGTCTCCTGCACCGTGTGCGGCGCGAGCACGATGAGCCGATAGTCCCCGTGCCCGCCGCCGCGCGTCGCCTGAAAGTAATCGCTCTGGGCGCATCGGACGTCGCCGAGGCCCGGCCCGCCGCGCTGCACGTTCACCACGAGGGCCGGCAGTTCCGAGCCGGCCAGGTAACTCAGGCCCTCCTGCTTGAGGCTGATGCCGGGGCTCGAGGAGGAGGTCATGGCCCGGCCTCCGGCGGCCGCGGCCCCGTGCACCAGGCTGATGGCCGCGAGTTCGCTCTCCGCCTGGATGAACGTGCCTTCCACCTCCGGCATGCGGGCGGACATGTACTCCGGCAGGTCGTTCTGGGGCGTGATGGGATAGCCGAAATAGAACCGGCACCCGGCGCGGACCGCTCCTTCCGCCGCCGCCACGTTCCCCGTGATGAGGACCTTTTCTTCTGTTTGCGGCACGGTTGCCTCCCCTGAAAAAGGGACAAAAGGGCCTGTTATCTTAGGGGTCCGGCCTTCCCGGAGCAATGCGAAAACAACCGCGTCCAAGCCCCGCGATTCAACCGGGGCCGGGGAGGGCGCCCACCGTTTCGCTATTCCCCGGTTTCTTGACCTGCGTCAAGGCAGCGATTTCGCCGACCGGCTAAGATATAATTGAGGAAGTCGAACTCGCGGCTTCGAAAGGAGAAATGCATGAGCCCCGCCGACACGCAAGAGGCGAAGATGTTCTGCTTCCAGTGCGAGCAGACGGCCAAGGGAACCGGGTGCACGCGCCACGGCGTCTGCGGCAAGGATCCGACGACCGCCACGCTCCAGGACCTGCTGCTTCACGCGACCAAGGGTCTCGCGATGTATGCGCACCGCGCGCGGGCCCTCGGCGCGAAGGACCGGGAACTGGACATTTTCGTCGTCGAGGCGCTTTTTACGACCGTGACGAACGTCAACTTCGATGCCGAGCGCATCGCCCAGTGGGTGCGCCGGGCGGCCGCGTTGCGCGACAAGGCGAAGGCGCTCTACGAGTCGGCATGCAAAAAGGCCGGCAAGACGCCTGCGCAGCATCCTGCGGAGGAGAAGTTGGGCGGCCCGGCTTCGCCAGGGCGGAGCCCAGCTACGCCGGGGCAAAGCCCGGCGGCCTTCCAACCCGCCGGCGACCTTGCGGGCCTCGTCGCCCAAGGCCACGAGGTCGGCATCCTCGCCCGCAAACGCGTGCTGGGCGAAGAGGCGACCGCCCTGGAGTCGCTGGTCACCTTCGGCCTCAAGGGCGCGGCCGCCTACGCCGACCACGCCCAGATCCTCGGCCAGGCGGACGACGGCGTGTACGCCTTCTTCCACGATACGCTCGATCTCTTGGCGCGCGAGAAGCCGACGGCCGACGAACTTCTGGCCCGCGCCTTGGCCGTCGGCGAAGTGAACCTGAAGATCATGGGGCTCCTGGACGCGGCCAACACCGGGGCCTACGGCAACCCCGAGCCGACGCCCGTCCGCATCACGCCCAAAAAGGGCAAGGCGATCGTCGTAAGCGGCCACGACCTCAAGGACCTCGAAGAACTTCTGAAGCAGACCGAGGGGACCGGCATCAACGTGTACACGCACGGCGAGATGCTGCCCGCCCACGGGTACCCGGGCCTCAAGAAATACCCGCACCTGGCGGGCAACTACGGCGGCGCATGGCAGGACCAGCAGGAAGAGTTCGACACCTTCCCGGGGGCGATCCTCATGACGACCAACTGCATCCAGAAACCGCGCGACTCCTACATCGGCCGCATCTTCACCTCGGGCCTCGTCGCCTGGCCGGGCGTGCGGCACATCGGCGACCGCAACTTTAAGCCCCTCATCGACGCGGCGCTGGCCGCTCCGGGATTCGCCGAAGACGCGCCGGAAAAAACCATCCTCGTCGGCTTCGGCCACGCGGCGGTGCTCGGCGTCGCGGAGAAGGTCATCGAGGCCGTCAAGGCCGGCAAGATCCGCCGATTCTTTCTCATCGGCGGATGCGACGGCGCCAAGCCCGGACGCAACTACTACACGGAACTGGCCGAGGCGGTGCCGGAGGATTGCGTCATCCTGACCCTGGCCTGCGGCAAGTACCGGTTCAACAAGTTGGCGTTCGGCGATATCGGCGGCATCCCGCGGCTGCTGGACTGCGGCCAGTGCAACGACGCCTATTCGGCCATCCAGATTGCGGGCGCCCTGGCGGAAGCGTTCGGCTGCGGCGTGAACGACCTTCCGCTCTCGCTCATCCTCTCGTGGTACGAGCAGAAGGCCGTGGTGATTCTGCTGACGCTGCTGCACCTGGGCATCCGGAACATCCGCCTGGGCCCGAGCCTGCCGGCCTTCGTGACGCCGGCGATGCTCAAAGTGCTCGCCGAGAAGTTCAACATCATGCCCATCTCGACGCCGAAGGAGGACCTTGAGGCGGCCCTGGCGGGGAAGTGAGAACCCGCGGCAACAAAGCGCGGCAGGCAAGCAAGACGGGCGGCTATTGACCCCGGTAAAAGTAATGCTATGCCTTTCCACTTCTCGGGGGGTGCCACGGATTGCTCCCAATCCGTGCCCCAAGGGCCGGCAACACGGTTTGACAAGCAATCCGTGGCACCCGCGAGATTAACATCGGTTTTACCGGACTCAGTAAACGTGACGGCGCGCGATCGCCCGTGAGGACCCGCGAAAAACATGGGCAGCGTCCCCAGGTTTCCCTGAAGCATTTTTTTTCGTCCGCGAACCCTTTTCGCGTATAATTCCGCTGAGGACTACGTCGGCACAGGCCGAGTGCGTGCCGATTCGTCGGCCGAAAGGACTCCGGGCCGTGAAGATGCTTCGCGCAACCGCCGTCTGCTGCCTGCTCTTGAGTGGGCTGGCGGCCCTCGCCCAGAGCGCCAAGTCCGCCGCCGGGACCAGACCGCGGGGCCTGTTTCACCCGAAGGACGCCGCCGTCTCGGACGAGATGCGCCACAAGTTCGTCTGGCGCGACGCGTGCGAAAACAGTATGGACGACCACCAGTTGGCCGGCGGCTTCGAGTGGGAAGGCGATTCCCGCGACTTCATCGCCCTGGGCGAAGGACGGGTGCGGAACGAACGCCGCAACGGCCTCTTCATGCTCTCCTTCCCCGACGGAAACAGGCTCAGCGCCTCGTGGCCGGTTGAGTTCCCCAAAGGGCACGTCTGGCGGCTGCAGTACGCTCTCACCAACGAGGCGGCCGCGAAGACCGTCAACGGCCTCAAGTTCACCGTCGTGGCCACCGATGCCGCCGGCGACCCGCATACGGTGGTCGAGCGGACGTTGCGGCCGCGCGACGACCGCGTCTACGACGAGCAGATTCGATTCGACTTCGACGTGCGCAAGATCACGTTCATCCACGACAACCTCGGCAGCGAAGTGTGGGACGTATTGTGGATTCTTCCCGCCGGCCTCGTGATCCCCCGGGTGAGGGTGCCGGCCGGGACCGAGGCGAGTTTCGCATCCCTGCGGCGGGCCATCGAGGATTTGTGCCGCACCTTCCCCCGCGACTACCCGCGCGGCCCGGAGTTCCTGGGTCGGCTGGACCAGATCCAGAAAAGCCTTGTCGAGATAACGAAACCCGAAGACCTGGCGAGTCTGCTCCGCGATTTTGAAATGCTGCGCCGCGAGGCGCTGATCGCGAACCCCCTCGTCAGCGGCCAGCCCATCCTCTACGTCGTCCGGCCGCAATATCGCAGCCACTACCACGCCATCGACACGCTCTTCCACACGGGCGAATACAACGTCGAACAGAACGTTTCGCACTCCAGCCTGTTCCAGGGCGGCGGCGCGATGAAGACGATCGACCTGGCGCGTGGCGGCGAGGTGAAGGTCCTGGTCGACGTGCCCAAGGGCATCGCCCGCGACCCGGAGGTGCACTTCGACGGCCGCCGCATCCTCTTCGCCCTCCGCCGGAACGTCGACGAGGACTACCACCTCTGGGAGGTGAACGCCGATGGCTCGGGCATGAAGCAACTCACGTTTGCGGCGGGCGTCTCCGACTTCGACCCGCTCTACCTGGCCGACGACACCATCGTCTTCTCCTCGACGCGCGAGCCGAAGTACAACCAGTGCTCGCGCGACCACGCGGCCAACCTCTTCCGCATGGAGGCCGACGGCGCCAACATCCACCAGATCGAACGCAACAACCTGTTCGATAACCAGCCATCGCTGATGCCCGACGGCCGTATCCTCTACGCCCGGTGGGAATACGTCGACCGCAACTTCGGAGACGCCCACAGCCTCTGGGCCGTCAACCCCGACGGCACGAACCAGGTCCTCTACTGGGGCAACAACACCGCCTCGCCGGGCGCGCTCTACACGGCGCGCATCATCCCCGGCACGTACCGGGCCATCTGCATCCTCGGCCCGCACCACGACCACCTGTGGGGAGCGATGGCGATTATCGACCCGAGCCTGGGCCTCGACGGGCGCAAGCCCGTTGTCCGCATCTGGCCGCCCAACGCCATCAACCTCATCCGCACGGGCGGCTCGTTCGACTGCGACGGGTTCTCGAGCGTGCGCCCCAAGTTCGCCGACCCGTACCCCCTCAGTGACCCCGCGACGGGCCGGGGGGCAGGCAAGTACTTCCTTTGCTCACGGATGACCGGCCGCGGCGACCAGATGGGAATCTACCTGGTCGATGTCTTCGGCAACGAGTTGCTGCTCCACGCCGAGGGACCGGGCTGCTACGACCCCATGCCGTTGGGACCGACGCCGCGGCCGCCGGTCATCCCGTCGCGACGCGACTTCCAGAACAAGGAAGGCTTCTTTTACACTGTCGATGTGTACAAAGGCACGCACATGCAGGGCGTGGAGCAGGGCACCATCAAGCGGCTGCGCGTCGTCGAGGCGCCGGAGAAACGGCACTGGGCCCGGGGGGCATGGTTCGCCCAGGGGTACACCGCGCCCGGCATGAACTGGCACAGCCTCGAGAACAAGCGCATCCTCGGCACCGTGCCGGTCGAGGAAGACGGTTCCGCATATTTCGCTGTCCCGTCCGACCGGTTCGTCTTCTTCCAGTTGCTCGATGAGAACGGGATGATGGTCCAGTCGATGCGCAGCGGCACGATGGTGCAGTCGGGCGAACGGGCCGGCTGCATCGGGTGCCACGAGGAGCGGCGCACGGCACCGCCGGCCGGCCGCGGTCAGCCGCTGGCCCTCCACCGCACGCCGAGCCGGATCGAGCCGTGGTACGGCCCGCCGAGAGAATTCGGTTTTATGGCGGAAGTCCAGCCGGTCTTCAACAAACACTGCCTTCGCTGCCACGACTTCGGCAAGGAAGGCGCGAAAAAACTCATCCTCGCGCCCGACCGTAACCTGACGTTCAACACCGCCTACAACGAACTCTGGCGCAAAGGCTACACGGCCGGCATCGGCGGCGGACCCGCCGAGGTCCAGCCGGCCCGCTCCTGGGGTTCCCACGCCAGCAAACTGGTCCAGGTCCTTCGCAAGGGGCACAACGACGTCAAACTCAGCCCGGAGGAGTTCGACCGCATCGTAACCTGGGTGGACATGAACGCCCCGTACTATCCCACGTATGCGTCCGCCTACCCGAACAACTTCACGGGTCGTTGCCCATTGGATGACCCGCAGTTGCAGAAGCTCTCGGCGCTGACGGGCCTTCCCTTTGCCAAGATGAACTCCTTCTCGTCGAACCGCGGCCCGCAGGTCTCGTTCGACCGCCCGGAACTGAGCCCGTGCCTGGGGAAGTTCCAGGACAAGAACAACCCGCAGTACAAGGAGGCGCTGGCCCTTATCGAGGCCGGCCGCGAGATGCTGGCCAAGCGCCCCCGGGCTGACATGCCCGGCTTCCAGCCGTGCGAAGCCGACCAGAAACGCGAGCAGAAGTACTTGGCGCGCCGCGAGATCGAGGCGAGCAACCGCGAAGCTATCCGTCAGGGCAAGAAGGTTTACGATGCCCGTCCTGCCGAGTGAATCGTCCGGATAGCGAAGAACGACCCGAGGCGGACTCGGCCGCCGCGATTTCTTCCCGCCCCTTCCGCCAGCGTCGTCCGGGACCCTTGGCGAGAACAGGGCGCCGGCATCGGCCAACAGCCGCTTTTCCCCCATTCCGCGCCTGCCCGCCGACTTGTCCGCCATAGTCCCGGCCCCAACGGGGCAGGCGCGCCGGGACGGCGGCGGAAGCCCGCAGGTCGCCAATACGACGGGCGACCCTGGCACGGGTACGGCTCGTGCCGTGGCCGGCTCGACCAGGCGAGGCGGCGGCGGGTTCCGCGTTCCGACTTCCGAATTGGCGAGGTTTTTGGTCTTGACACCCTTTTCGCGCTTGTTACACTCCGCGCCGAAGACTGGGGGCTCGCCTTCTCCCGAGGCGGGCCGAAGCGCAGCAACGATCTGCCGGGCTGCCGGCGGACCGGGCGGAGGTCACGGGCCATGTCGAGCAAACGCAGACGCAAAGACGAACCCGGCGAGCCTGAACCGTCGAAACCGAACCTCGGCGACCGCGACTACACCGAACTGGTGCTCGTCGTCCATGCGAACAATCTGGCCGAGGCCGAACTGTATCGGGCTGAACTGGAGGCCCACGGCATCCCGGCTGTCCTGGAACAAGGCGGCGCCGGTGTCGCCGGCATCCCGGACGTCGGGGCCGGAATCCCCGTCCTCGTGCCCGAGGAACTGGCCGACGAAGCCGCCGAATTCATCGCCGAAATCGAAACCACTAAATCGGAGGACCATGCCTTGGACGAGCGCGACGACATTGAGGGCGAAGACGCCGAAGACCTCGACGAGAAACTCGACGAGGACGAAGAAGACTTGGATGATGAGGACCTCGACGAGGACGAGGACTGGGACGACGAAGACGACGAGGACACGGAAGACGAGGACGCAAAGTAGCCCTCACGTCCTCCCCGTCCCCGTCCGTTTCTGATCGTCCCGTGTGCGGCGCGCGTGGCCCGCGCTTCTTCGGACCCCCGCGCCGCCCGTTCCTGTTCCCGCGCGGGCTTCGCTCCACTCGAGCCCTGAAAATGCGGAGGATCCCATGTCCTATCTCATCGGCACTGACATCGGAACGAGCGGCACGAAGACGCTTCTGGTGGACGCGCGCGGCAAAATCCGCGCCTCCGTCACCGTCGAGTACCCTTCCTACGCCCCCAAACCGGCCTGGAGTGAACAGGTTCCCGAAGACTGGTGGCAGGCCGCCTGCAAGAGCATCCGCCTGGCGCTGAAGAAGGCCAGGGTCAAGGGACCCCAGGTCGCCGGCGTCGGCCTGTCGGGACAGATGCACGGCTCCGTGTTTTTGGATAGAAGCGGCAAAGTCCTGCGGCGCGCCATCCTCTGGAACGACCAGCGGACCGGCGAGGAGTGCGCCGAGATCACCCGCATGGCCGGCGGGCGTCGCGAACTTATCCAGATGGTTTCTAATCCGGCCCTCACCGGCTTCACCGCGCCCAAGATCCTCTGGGTCCGCAAACACGAGCCGCACCTCTATGAGCGCACCGCCCAGGTGCTCCTCCCGAAAGACTACGTCCGCTACCGGCTGACCGGCGAGTTCGCAACCGAGGTGAGCGACGCCTCCGGGACGCTCCTGCTGGATGTGCGCGAGCGGCAGTGGTCGAGAAAATTGCTCGCGCTCCTGGACATCGACGCTTCGCTCCTGCCGCGCGTGTACGAGTCGCCCGAGGTCTCGGGGCGCCTCACGCCTCAGGCCGCCAAGGCCACCGGCCTCGCCGCAGGAACGCCCGTCGTGGGCGGCGGCGGGGACCAGGCCGCCGGCGCCGTCGGCAACGGCATCGTCCGCCGAGGCGCCATCTCCGCGACGATCGGGACGAGCGGCGTCGTCTTCGCCCATGCCGACTCCGTCGAGATCGACCCCAACGGCCGCGTCCACACCTTCTGCCATGCCGTCCCAGGCAAGTGGCACGTCATGGGCGTCGTCCTGGCGGCGGGCGGCAGCCTCCAATGGTTCCGCAACACGCTCTGCGCCGACCTCGTCGCGGCGGCGAAGAAAAAGAAAGTGGATCCGTATGACCTCATCACGGCCGCCGCCGCACGCGTCCCCCCCGGCGCCGACGGCCTGTATTTCCTGCCCTACCTGACCGGCGAACGCACCCCCCACGCCAACCCCGACGCCCGCGCCGCCTGGATCGGCCTGTCGAACATGCACACGCGGGCCCACATGGCCCGGGCCGTCATGGAAGGCGCCACCTACGCCATGCGCGATTGCCTCGAGATCATCCAGGGGATGGGCGTCCCGGTCAAGGAGATCCGCGTCGCGGGCGGCGGGGCACGCAGCCGCTTCTGGCGACAGATGCAGGCCGACGTCTACCGCAGGGCCGTCTGGACCGTCTCCAGCGAGGAAGGGCCGGCCTACGGCGTCGCGCTCCTGGCGGGCGTCGGCACGGGCGTCTGGAAATCGGTGCCCGAGGCCTGCGACGCCACCATCAAGACCCGCCGCAAAACCCGCCCCGACAGGAAGACCGTCGCGCGGTACAACGCCCTCTATCCCGAGTACAGGCGCCTGTACCGGAGCCTCCGAGACGACTTCAAGCGCATCGCCGCCCTGCACGCATGAGCAACACCCCTAACCGCAGAGGACGCGAAGCACGCAAAGGACGACACCTATCGGGGAACGACGAACGTCAAACAGCCTTTGGCTCCGCAAGCCGTTTTGCCGTTGACCAATGTTTGCCGTTCTCTGCGCTCTCCGCGTTCTCTGCGGTTCAATACCCGGCCTGACTTATGTGCAACCGGGGGTTCCTTTGGCTCGGTTGCCGGCCTACAATTCCGAAGAGGAGAAGGAGGAAAGCCGTGTTCGCGGTCCGGCTGGCGTATGTCCTTGCGTGTGGCGCCCTGGTCCTATCGGGGTGCGGCGAATCCGCTTCGCCTCCAGGAGACCGACCCATGAGCGCGACGACGCGAGATCCGACGGAACCGGCCGCTACCGGCAGCCCCCAATAATATCGCATCACCTACCCGCCAAGCAGCCTCATCAGACACCATCTCCGTGGAGGCAATACCATAGTTTGGGTGCTGCAGATAGCCTCTCAGCTGGGGGCCGACGTGACAATTCGTCCATAGGCATTCCGGTTTCCTCGTCAGATGGTGCATCAATTCAGTTCAAGTCCACAGGCGGCTTGCTTTCTCCCTCCTGCCCCTCAACCCTGACCGAGGAAGAATACCATTTTTTCCCATCAGAGCTTACGGCATAGCACTTGACTGTAGCCCCGCCTTCTGGCACACCCGTCAACACAGCCCGACCTGGCGCCTCCAGCGTGAGTTGCCCCGCTGTTGTATCCATGCGAATCCACCAGCCTTTCAAGCCACCGTCTTCGGGCGTCTCTACACTAATGGATACCGAGTTCTCAATCATCTCTCCGATCGTCACTTTAAGTTGATTAGGCTCGGCCGGCTTGGCTTCAGGAGCCGAACCAGCCACCACGATGCTGAGTTGGCTTGCCAAGCGGCCCAACTCGGCCTCGTCGAGGAAGTGGGTGGGTTGCCCCCACCAAGTCGTTGTCGGAGGCAGGCGCGCCAAAGAATCTGCCGCATCCTTGGTTATCGCAAGTAATACCATAATGTTGCCGACGGACCACACCACGGTATTGCTCGGGCCCTTGGCAAGGTTAGCCACGAAAGATGCATCCTGAACCGGGATCGGGGCAACCCCATGCCACGTGCTACCCCGAGCGGCACTCAACATCCACGTGGACGCACAAATCGCCGCCCTCATGGCATCATGGCTCCCGCCACACTGCCCGATACGTAGTTGCACCACATAACCGTCTTTCTTGTGCCGGATGGTGGAACAAGTTTTCGCAATGGGAGGAAGTATCTTCTCAGCATTTCGTAGAACCACACTCTCTGTTTCGCAGACCTCCCAATCAGCCGACACGAATAGCCCTGAAGACTGATCAGCCATACGGACGACCAGCACGTCCTCACTTGGTGATGCCAACGCTAAGGGATACGCAGGTAGGGTTTCTTTAACAAGCGCCCACAGCTGAGAGCCACATCCCTCTGGTTTGTCGCCCGGATCAAAACCAAGCGACGACGTCGGGGGCTTCTCCCCCGCATTGGCCGCGGAGGTAAATGGGATGCCGGACGGATCACCATACACAACAACACCCGCCCCACACAGCGACACAACAAGAACGATCACCATAAGCGACTTGCAAATGGAAGAAATCATTGTGTTACTCCGTACTGAAGGTATCGTAGTTGACCAAGGTCGTTGCAGGCGTTCTACCCATCTCGCCGTCTTGCTTGTCCCAATCCGGAGCCGCCAACGACCCACGATACTCCGTAAAGTCGTATTGCAGACTAAACGTGAACTGGTCATTTTGCTGAAACTTATTAGAACCCTGGGTTATGGTAAAGTCAATAATAATGCTGACGCCGTTATTGACAACAGAGCCATTGACTGACGCCCCAACCGCATCGGCAACCTCTACCACAGCGCCGCCGTTTCGGTCACAGTTGACCAAGGGCCCGACGTGGGGAGCCAGTACCGCTCGGCCGTCTTCTACGCAGACGAGGAGCAGAAGCGGACGGCCGAGGCCCTCGTCGCCCAACTCCGGGCCAACGGTTACGCCGTGGCTACCGAAATCAAGCCGGCCACGACCTTCTGGCCCGCCGAGTCCTACCACCAGGACTACCTCCGGAAGCACCCGGAGCGGCCCGTCTGCCACGCCCCTGTGCCGCGCTTCGACCCGCCGAAGCGGTAGAATCGCGCTTGATCTGTCGAAAAGAAGTCCTTTGTAGCGCGGGGCCTTGTGCCCCGCGCAGCAAGGCGCGGGGGATAAACCCCCGCGCTACATGACTGCAAATGGCAACGGACCGCCGCTCTACCGCCGCCGCAGAGCCAGGCGCACAAACACCGGCCAAACGGCCAGCGGAATGACGGTGGCCGTCAGCAGGCCCCACCACGGCGCCTCGCGCGACGCGTAGCCCAGCCACGCGAAAACGAGCGCCGTCGCCGACGCGCCCAGGAGGAGCGCAGCAAGGAATCGCGAGAATCGCATCCGCGCGAGGCCCGCCAGCACCGCCATCACTTCCGGAAGGATCGGCAGGGCGCGGCTCACGAGCACCGCGTATCCGCCCCATCGGTTGAAAATAGACTGGAAGCGGGCGAGTTCTTCTTCGGACGCGAGCCGGCGCGCACCGCGCCGCCCCGCGAGGCGCGCCAGGCCGTAGCCCGCCAAACCCGCCAACGTGGAGCCCACCGCCCCGACGAGCGCCCCGAGCGCGACGCCATAGACGCTCCCGAGGGCCGCAAGGACGCCCGTCGCAGGGATGGGAAGCAGAAGGTCGGCCACCAGGAGGCCGATGGCGACGGCCCAGGCGTAGGAGCGCGATTCGGCAAACCACTCGGCACAGGCGCGCTGACTGAAGAGACGCTCGAACCGCTCGCCCCACAGAAAAAAGCCGAGCATGAAGAGAGCGGCGAGGAGGACGGCAATGCCAAGGACTTTCAGAAAAAGTTTCACCCGGCGTCCCTTCTCGATGGCACTCTTTTATACCGCAGAGCGCGCCAAGAGCGCGGAGAGAAAAGGCAGGGAAAAAGGAAGCCTGGGCTTTCGCGAGCAACAGCGCCGCGCCCACGGATATAATGGGTCCGGATGCGTTAAGGAGAGCGCGGATGCGGATCGCGGCGTTGGCGGCGGGGCTGGGCCTGGCGGTGGCTGGGGCGTGCGCGGCCCAGGAGGCCGAGGGCATCGCGGCAAAGTATCCCGGCGACGCCGGCATCGAGAAAGACGAGCGGGTGCTTCTCTACGAGAACTTCGAGACGGCCGCGCTCGACAAGAACCGGTGGACGGACATCTCGAACAAGGCCGGGGCGCTTTCCTTCTCGGACGACGTTCCGGCGGCGAGCGCGGGCAAGAAGAGCCTCCTCGTGACAGCGACGCTCGGCGCGAACACGGGCGGGCACCTCTTTCGTCGGTTCGCGCGCGGCGTCGAGAAAATGCACGCCCGCTGGTACGTCCGGTTCGCCCCGGATTGCGATTACATCCACCATTTCGTGACGATCGTGGCGGAGTTGCCGGCCACGCGCTGGCCCACCGGCGGCGCGGGCGAACTCCCCGCCGGCGACAAAAAGTTCTCGACCGGCCTGGAACCGTGGGGACGATGGGGCAAGTACCCCGCGCCGGGCGCGTGGAACTTCTACACCTACTGGTGGAAAATGAAGCGGAGCGGTGACGGAAAGTACTGGGGCAATTCCTTCATGCCCGACCCCGCCGTCGTGCCCGAGCGCGGACGCTGGTACGCCATGGAGATGATGATCCAGGCCAACACGCCGGGCCGGGCCGACGGAAGGCAGGCGTTCTGGGTGGACGGGAAGAAGGTCGGCGACTTCGAAGGCATCGAGTGGCGCGCGAGCGCGGACCTCAAGGCGAACGCCTTCTGGCTGATGAGTTATGTGACGGAGCACTCCGCGAAGACGAACAAGGTGAACCGCGTGTGGTTCGACGACGTGGTGGTGGCGACGGAGTACATCGGCCCCATCCGCAAAGCGGAGCGCTAGGGCCGGTCGAGGGTTCAAGAGAAACGCGGCGATCCCGACGAGTCGGGACCGCCGCGCGTGTTTCGACAACAAGTCAGCACTGGCGGACAAGCCGCCTGTGCCACCCTCATGAGGGTTCAGCCCTCGATGCCGCCGCGCTTCGCGAGGATCTCGAACGGGATGCCGCGCACCAGGGCCGCATCCTTGCATGCCGTCTGCGAAAAGCCCTTCGCCTTGATGGACCGGATCTCGGGCGAGAAGAGCCCCGTCTCGGATTCGCGGTGCACGATCGTGATGTTGCCCTTGTAGAGGCTGACGCGGTACTCGCCGGAGACGAACCGCTGGCTGGCCGCGATGAAAGCGTCGAGTTCGCGCTTCAGCGGGTGGTACCACATGCCGTGGTACACGAGGTGCGCCCACTTGCGGTCCACAATGGCCTTGAACTCCAGTTCGTCCTTCGTCAGGCACCATTGTTCGAGGTCGCGGTGGAGGCGGAGGATGACGTGTGCGGCGGGGGCCTCGTAGATTTCGCGGCTCTTGAGGTCCATGATGCCGTCCTCAAACATGTCGATGCGTCCGACGCCGTTCGCGCCCGCGATACGGTTGAGTTCCGGGATGAGTTTCCCCAGCGCCATCTTCTTGCCGTCGAGGTGTGTCGGAATGCCCTCGGTGAAGCGGATGGTGATCTCCGTGGGTTTGCCGGGCGCCTTTTCGGGCGGCACGAGCCACATCCAGATGTCGTCCGGCAGTTCCTGGTCCAGGCCGATGGCGCCCGAGGCGAGGGATCGGCACCACATGGTCTTGTCGTCGCCGCCCTCGATCTGTTCGTCCACCGGGACGCCCCACGCCTCGCACAGCGCCCTCTCTTCGCCGCGCGTCAGGTCGAAGTCGCGGACCGGAACGAGGATCTGGCACTTCGGGGCGAACATCTTGAAGACGTTGTGCATGCGGTACTGGTCGTTGCCCTTGCCGGTCGAGCCTTCCATGAGGGCGTCGCAGCCGAGTTCCTTGCCCTTGAGCGCCACCTCCCTCGCCACCAGTTGCCGCGTCATCGACGTCGAGACGGGATAGCCCTCGTAGTCGGAGTTGGCGCGGATGGCCTTCGCGAGCCACTGCTCCGTGAACTCTTTCGTCACATCGAGCATGATGGGCTCGACGCGGAGGGCCTTCGCCTTGGACTTGGAGACGGCGACTTCCTCGGCGCCCTGGCCGACGTCGCACGTGATGGCGACGATATTCTGGACCTTGTAGGCGCGCCGCAGAAGTTCAACGGCGAGGCTCGAGTCCAGGCCGCCCGAGTAGGCCAGCGCGACTTTCTTGACCTTCGGCACCGGCGTGGCGAAGATCCTGGCTTCGATTGCTTTAACGTCCATCGGGTCGTATCCTTTCGGTTCGGCCCGGCTCGGGCCTTCCAGGCGGGTTCTTTTAGCGTCCCGCGGGCCGGTTGTCAATGGGGTGGTGGCGTGAGAGCGGACGGCGAGGCGGCTTCTCTTCCCATTCTGGACGTCCGCGCGGAGGCGCGGTTCCTGGCCGGCCACGCCCCCGGCGCGGTCAACATTCCCTTGGAGGAACTCGCCCGGCGGGCCCACGAACTGCCGCCCAAGGGTGCCGCGGTCCGCCTCTACGACGACAACCCGGAACGCGGGAAGGCCGCCGCCGAGGCCCTTCGCCTCCGGGGATACGCCGTTCAGCCAGCGGCGCTTGCCGCGGACGACCTGCGGGAATGCGGACCTTCACGGGCGGCCCTCTGGCGACCCGGCCCGTTTCTCGTCGAGGCGCTGGAGTGCATCGCCACAGCGACCGGTTCGCTCGGCGGCCGCGCGCTCGACATCGCCTGCGGCACGGGGCGCGACGCCGCGTACCTGGCGATGCGCGGCTACGAGGTCGATGCCGTGGACCGTCTGCCGGACGCCCTGGAGCGCGCGCGGGACCTCGCGCGGCGCTCGGGCGTGCGCCTGAACACGATCCAGGCGGACCTGCGGCACGAGCCGGTCCTGCCGGCGGAAAGATACGACCTCGTGACGGTGCTGCGGTTCCTGCATCGGCCCCTTCTGCCGGCCATTCGCGAATGTGTCGCGCCGGGCGGGTTCGTCGTTTACGAGACGTTCCATCGGCAGGACCCGGGGCGGAAAGGCCAGCCGCTCGACCCCAACCACACCGTCGCGGACGGCGAGTTGGCGGCCGCGTTCGATGAGTTCGAGGCGATCCTCGCGCGCGACGGCATCGCCCGCGGCGGGCGCATCTTTTCCCAACTGCTGGCCCGCCGGAGCGGATGAAGGCCGTCGCTCTTCCGGAAAGCAGGCAGGGAGTGCCTTGACACGGCCTTGCATCCGGCCCATAATCGGGTTGCTGGATGGGTGCGTGGGATGGGAAACTAAGGGGGCTGCCTTCGGGCGGCCCCACTATCGGGGCGTAGCGCAGTTTGGTTAGCGCGTCCCGGCGGGAAGGTCGCTGGTCAAGGAAGACGCGGTGTTTTGGGTGTATATCCTCCGCAGTTCGCGAAACGGGAAACTTTACATCGGGCATACGAACAATCTGGACCGGCGGGTGTGACAGCACAAGGAGGGGCGGGGAAGCCGATTCACGGGCCAGAACGGGCCGTGGGAACTGGTGTATAAGGAAGAACATCCGGATCGTGTCTCTGCCGTGAGGCGCGAACGGTATCTGAAGAGTGTTGCGGGTTCGCGGGAGAAGAAGCGGTTAGCCGGCACGAGGACAAACGGTTCAGTCGAACCAAAACTTGACGACGCAAATTCGGTCGGGGCGTAGCGCAGTTTGGTTAGCGCGCCTGCATGGGGTGCAGGAGGTCGCTGGTTCGAATCCAGTCGCCCCGACCATCTTTCCGCCGCAGGCAGATGAAAGGAACCAAGCCATGGTCGCCAAGGAAGCCGCAAAGCACGTCATCGACGCCTTGCCCGACGATGCCAGCATGGACGACATCATTCATGCCCTCTACGTCCGCGCGAAGTTTGAGCACGGCGAGGGCGAGATACGTCAAGGCCAAGGCGTGCCGCACGAGGAAGTCCGGCAGAGGCTTCAGAAATGGCTCAAGTAATGTGGGCGCCGGCGGCGCTTGCAGACGTTGAAGCCATTGCCCAGTACATTGCCCGGGACTCCGCGGACAATGCGGCCCTTTTTGTCGCCCGGCTTATAGAAGCCACCGACCGCCTCGCCCGCTTTCCGGAATCCGGCCGCATCATTCCCGAGATCGGCAACGCAGCATGCCGCGAGGTTATGGTCGCCCCTTATCGCATCATGTACCGCCTCGAAACCGACCAGGTTTGGATAACGGGCATCGTTCATGGCGCGCGGGACTGGAGGCCGGAATAGCGAGGTTTCCGGCCGACCCAGACGTTAAGACCGGACCTGCGGGCCGGAGCAACAGGCATCTTTCCACGGGTCCTCGTTGGTCTGGTACTGCTCCCCCGGGTATTTTCGGCGGAACGGTATGACTGGCGGGCGCGCCGTCCGGCCGGTACACTCGGTTCATGCGATGCATCCGGATGACAGTCCAGTACGACGGGACGGCCTACCACGGCTGGCAGGAGCAGCCGGGCCTCGCGACCATCCAGGGGACGCTCACGGAGCGGCTGGCGACGATCCTGGGGGAGCGCCCCGCCGTCGAGGGCGCGAGCCGGACCGACGCCGGCGTCCATGCCCTGGGGCAGGTGGCGGCCGTCCGGACGGAGCGCGACATCACGCCGGCGCGCCTGGAAGCCGCGCTCAACAGCCGCCTGCCTGATGACATCGCGGTGGCCGACATGGCCGAGGCGGCGCCGGGCTTTTCCCCCTCGCGCGATGCCGTCCGCAAACATTACCGCTACCGCCTCTACCGCGGCCGGGCCAAACCCATCTTCGAAGCGCGGTACGTCTGGCACTGGTACCAGCCGATCGAGGTGGAGCCGATGCGGGAGGCGGCGCGGCTCCTGGTGGGCCGGCACGATTTCAAGAGTTTCGAGGGCCGAGGGACCGGCCGCGAGAACACGGTCCGCGAGGTCTTCCGGCTCGACGTCACGGAAAGCGGGCGGGAGATTCTTTTCGACGTCGAAGGCGACGGGTTTCTTTATCGGATGGTGCGGAACCTGGTGGGAACGCTGGTGGAGGTCGGGCGCGGGCATCGGACGGCCGAGTGGGTGGCCGAGGCGCTGGCGGCCGGGAGCCGGGAAGCGGCCGGCCCCACCGCCCCGCCCCAGGGCCTCTGCCTGATGGCCGTGCGCTACGCCGGCGACTCGGCCGGGTAAACCTCGCCGCCGGGGGCCGGTGCAGCGTATCATAGGGCAGGCGACGGGGGTGTCCGCGGCAGGCCGCAGCAGCCGGAGAAGCATATGAGACGGTGTCCTTGGGTCCTGGCGATGGTGCTGGCCCTCGCCCGCGTGGCCGCGGCCGAGGGCGATCCGAACGCCCTGCTCCGGGAGTACTCGACGCACGCCGTCTTGCTGGAGCGCGAAGGTCGCACCGCGAAGGACCCGGCGGAGCGGCAGCGCCTGATGGACGCACTGGAGCGGGTGCGCCACCAGATGGGCCCGTTCGACTCGGCAGGCACCCGCGTCCATCCCAAGGCGATGTGGCACGATTCGGCGATCCAGTCGCTGGCGGAGGAGATCAAGCGGCTCGAGGGGAAGCCGGCGTCGGCTTTCGGCCCCGCCCGCGACGCGCGTCTGGCCACGCGGCGTATAGCCTCCGCCTGCCTTGTCCTTGGCTGGCGCCTGATGGATGAGGGACCCGCCAAGTACCAGGCGGATGCGTTCGGCCAATACCTGGCAAACAACCTGAAGATGCTCGACGGCCTGTTCGACGCGCTCGGCCGCTGGAGTCAGGAGCAGGCGAAACTCGACGCCGGCGGCGACCGGCGCGGAGTCTTCGAGACGAACCTCGCGAAGGCAAAGGAAGGCATCGCCAAGATGGAGCAAGCGGCGGAGGTCTTCGGAAAACTCCCCGCCGGCGGCCTCGACGCTGAGGCCGTGGTTGCCG
>Ga0307378_10002831_pt1 | contig 25953 bp, 25 predicted proteins | sample UN1MG_FD_202238 | JGI IMG/M metagenome (GOLD analysis project Ga0307378, IMG submission 202238) | Soil microbial communities from Risofladan, Vaasa, Finland - UN-1 | ecosystem: Environmental > Terrestrial > Soil > Coastal area > Acid sulfate soil | place: Finland: Risofladan, Vaasa | collected...
ATTTTTGGTTTCTCTCTGCATTTTTCTTCAAGATTCGATGCCCGAAAATAAGCAAGTTTAATCAAGATTCTGATACAAATAGAGTACAATATGAACTAATTCCAAAGAATTATAATGATGAATTATTATTTACTTCAAAATTGGAAAGGGGAAAACAAATATTCTTTATTAATAATGAATCTATGTTCTGGGAAAAACCTTTAAGAAGATAACTAAAACCATTCAATTTTTTTGCGCTATTCATTTGTTTCAACTAAATCATAAAACCTCTCAATCTCTAATGGAATTATTTTGTTGACTAATTCATCATATGAATGAATGATTTCCTCATTTTTCACCCTTTGAATTTCTGCTAGGTAAGCATTCTGGATTAGAAACTGTTTAAAAGAAATCATAAATTTTTGAGCAAATTGATTAAGAGCTGATATTATTTGATTTTCCACTCTAGTTGAGATGAAGAAATCATTTTGGCTATGAAATAATTTCCTGGGATGTTTAGTGATTCTATCCTGAGAATTTTCAATATTTTCCAGAATAATTTCATTTGGAAGAACTAGATTGTCATCCCAATTTACATCAATTATTCTATATAATTTACCCTTATCAGAATACACTGTTGCTCGAGTATTTTTCAAAGAATAAATAATGTTTTCTTTTTTTGACTTAAAATGACTTAAACGCCAGTTGATATAATCGATTAAATTACGAGTTGTGACCAATTCAAAAGAAATTTCCAATTCATCTTCTCTGGTGATTGAGTGATTAAATAAATAGTTAATAGTAACACCTGAATTTGTTATAGTAATCTCATTTATCCTTTTTTTATCTAAGAAATAATCATATTCTAGATAGCTAAAGAAATCTGAAAGAATTGTTTCCAGACTCCTATCAGAACCAAATGATGAAAATTTCACAAGAAATTTTTCCTTTGCACTAGTAAATTTTTCCATTTCCTTTCTCGAGAAGAGGTTGACAAATTGGTTTTCAGTGAGCTTACCATTTATTAATTGAGTTTTTATCTTCTTCTCATCAATCTTTTCTGTAATTTCAAATTGTGCATGAATCATTTTTGTTGAAATTCTTATATCTGTACCATGAATTTCGCAGATATTTTTTATCAGAGGTTTTCCACAATAGCATCTTTTTTGATATTCGATGCTTATTATTTTCTTCAATTGAATCATAATCCTATCTCCTTTTGCTATCAAAATCATGTTGAAGTTGCTCTGCAATTGAGTTCAAAGCATAAATATTGTGTTGAACAAGAAGGAGTTGAGATTCCTTACTTCCTTTAATAAAATCTGCTAAAGTAAATTCTTTACAAATATTACAATTGCAGCTGTCAATTACTTCCTCTTCTAACTTAGCAACAGGTAAATATTTTCCATTATAAATATACAGTCCTTTTAATGAGGAAACAATATAACCATAACCATCAACTGAATCAACTTTCAAATCAATTATATAATGAAGTAATTCAGGATGTAAGAACTTTCCAAAAACATGTAAGCTATCATTTCCAGTAATATCTTGAGTAATTTTAATTCGCTTAAGATTTTCTTCTAATTGAGGTTGAAAAACGATGCCTCCTAAAGCAAATTTGTTCAAACCCATTTCTTTGAATTTATTATATGAAAATTCTAAAATATCTTCTGTTAATCCTTGAAGTGGCGCAACAATTTCACTTCCTTTTGGTTTGAGATCAAGTAAAATTTCTGTATTTTTGATTGTTTCAAGAACTTTCCTTTTAGCTACATCTTCAGAATCTTGTTCTACTACAATTAAATCAAGTGGTACTATAAGATCCGCTTTTAGAATAGCTTGCATTTCAGCTACCTCATAAGGATCAAGTTGGTAATCCATAGCAGTAGCTGCAAAAGCGCCAGAATCCACGAAAATCTTACAATCTAGTTCTTCTTTTAATGAAAAATTATCAACTAAATTTTTTGATTCAAAAAAAGACAAAACACTAAGTAATACATTTTCCTTGAATTTCCATGGAGCAAAAGGCTCTTCCTGCCATTCTTGCATTGATATATATAAGTGTTTGAAATAAAGTTGAACCATTTCAGTGAATCCTGTGTTTTATAATTTAGTAAATTTGAGATATCAAAAAACAATTCCATATAGAGATAATTGAAAGTATTCGTAAAATTTTCTTCAACAAAAAGATTTTTTTTCCCGGAATTTTTTTTCATTTTTTCTTTTTATGACTATTTTTTATCTTTTAGTAAGTAAAAACATTTAAATATTGGGAATCCCTAGAACATCTATAGGGATGTTCTAGAACATCCATTCGGAGAAGCTGAAAAACAATGTATGAAGAACCAAAAATGGAAAAATTGACTATAAATCTACCACCAGTAGAAATAGGTCGAATTGACATTATTATAGAAGCAGGACTATATCCTAGTAGAACAGAATTCATCAGAACAGCAGTTAGAAAAGCACTTGATACTCATAAAGATTTCATAGATTCTAGATTAGATGAATTTAGAAAAGAATATGATGAAAAGGAAAAACTTGATAAAAAAGATGAATACGCTATGAAATTCTTTGGTATGGGTGTAATTAAAATAGGAAAGAAAAGTTTTGAGAGAGCTCTCAAACAAGGAAAGAAAATCAATTTCCAAGCTATAGGATTAGTCTATCTTGATGATGATATAACACCAGAAATGATTTTAAAAACGGTAGAAAAAATTAAAGTTTATGGTATATTACGTGCTTCTCCAAAAGTGAAAGCTGCTTTAGAGAAAATTGAAAAAGATAAGGAGATTGAATTTTGAAAATCAAAAAAGAAATTTTATTACCGAATTTTACTCTTCGACTCCCTTTTGTTAAGATTGAATGGGAATGTAATGAAAACAGATTAAAAATCATACTCACTCCATTCAATCCTTAGAATATTTTTTGCTAAATACTTATTTAATAAGAAAATGGTTTCATTTCTGATAATAATGAAATTTTTACTCATCTCTTCTTCAAATGTTCTGCATAAAAGAAATGATAGTACATCAACAAAAACTTGCAAAAAGATTATGGATCTTTTGGCAAGAAATTCAAAAGCCAAAATTGATTCTTCTTTAATAACTTTACTTGATTATAATTTTAAACCATGTATTTTTTGTGGAGAATGCGCAAATAATAGCACCTGTCCTTATGATAAAGATTTCAATAAAATTTTTCAACTTATAAAAGAAACAGATGGACTTTTTTTAGTAGTTCCTCATTACTCAATTATTCCTGCAAAATTAACTATAATGATGGAAAAAATGAATCAGTTCTATTACACTGCCTGGATAAAGAATCCAAAGATTGATTTTTCTTTAAAAGGAAAGAAAGTTGCTGTTATTGGTCATGGGGGAGGCGATGAGAGAAGTTTTGATCATTATAGAACGATGATACTTGGACCATTAAATTATTTATTTTCTTCTCTGCAATTTAATGTGATTGGTCTACCTAAGCAAACTCCTCCTTTAGGTATTGTTTTTGGTGTTACAGGTTTTAGTGAAACAAAGGAATCGATTTTTCCAGATATGGTTCATGATTGGGTGAAAACTGAACAAATATTGGAACCTTTAGTTGTAAATTATCTATCAAAATAGTTCCATTCTCACCGCTATGAGAACGTTTATTACATCTTTTCTTCCATTATACTATATCTTACATTGAAAACTATTTTCGAATATTTGGAGATATAAAAATGGATAAAGTGGAAATCAAACCTTCAGCTTTCATTTTTCCTACTCCTCTAACGATAATTACTGCTTATGATGAACAAGGGAAGCCTCAAGGATTTTTAAATACATGGATAATGAATGCCTCAAAAAATCCTCCTACAATCGCAATAATAACAAAGAGAGAACGATGCATATTTAGTTCAATAATAAAACAACAATGTTTTGGTGTCAATCTAATAAGTGAAGAATTACTAGAAGCAGCAGATTATTTTGGACAAATGTCAGGTCGCGAAGAGGATAAATTTCAAAAATGTAATCTCTCAATCGTCACCGGTAAAGTGGAGAATGTGCCATTGATTAAAGACTGTCCGATTAATTTTGAATGTAAATTAGTTCAACAAATAGATATTGCTGATACAGTAATGCTAATTGGTGAAGTAAAGAAAGGTTATTTGAGTAAACTTATTTTAGATGAAAATGGTTGCCCTTGTGATCAATTAGTAAAAAGTGTCATGCATGGTCTAACTCACTATCTAGGTGTTAGCTATTATATAGCTCCTTTAGGTTTCTCAAAAAAATAGTGTAAAATCTAAAAGAAAATTTTAATCGAAATAGTTTTTTATAGTTAATTAACACAAATATGCTTGATTACTATCTATAGAATCAACTAATGATTCGAAATATTACAACTATTGGGTATGAGAACTATGCGAAAAGTAGCAATACTTACAGATGGGGGAAGTGATTTGCCATCCAATCTGGTTGAGGATTTTGAGATTTCAATAATTCCTTATCGAATTATTATTGAAGATGATGTTTATTTTCATCATTGTAACGATAAGACAACGATTACTCGAGAGGAATTTTATAGAAGATTGAAAGAATGCAAAAAGGACGATTTGCCACATACTTCCGTTCCAGCTCCTAGCCATTTTATGAAAGGATTTCAGGAAGCATTAGAGGTTGCTGATTCAGTTATTGCAATTTTTTTAGCTAGCAAACAATCTGGTACAGTACAAAGTGCTGAAAGAATCATACAAGCTCGTTTTCCTGAAAAAGACATTACTATTTTTGATTCTAATCAAATAATGTCTGGTATAGGAGTACAAGCACTCTATGCTGCTTGATTAGCTGCGGAAGGAAAAAGTAAAGATGAAATTTTGAAACAATTATCTAAACTTCAGAGAAAAGTTAGAACAATTTTTGTTTTTCAAAATCTTGAGTATCTTTTCTTGCAAGGAAGAATTGGAAGAGCAAAGAAATTAATGGTTTCAACATTTGGTATGAATCCAGCATTATTTGTTAATGAAGGAATAGTTGAGCCTCTAGGAGTTCTTAATAAAGCCAAAGTTTCTCAACACATGAAGAGGTAAGGCAAAAAGCTTCTACAGAATACTGAAACAGAGGATATCTTTTTCTGGCACACACAAAATGCAGAAATCGCTCAAGATATTTTCGATCATATCAAACAATTTCAGACCTCTGACCAGACCATTCATTTTCAAGAAGCAAGTCTATTGCCAGGATTATATTGTGGTCCTAACGCTTTGTCAATCTCTTATATTGGTGATTGGGATAGGAAATGGTTGATGGATAAAGCTTGAGGATTAGAAAAAAGATCTTTTCAATCTTTTCCTCTTCTTTTTTTAACACTATTGTATAAATAATATATTCTTAAATTTGTTTGATGCATATTTACTGATATTTAAAATTGGATTGAATAAATATGCTGTATAAAAGATTTCAAGACACTCCTTATTTTGTTTCAGAAAATTATCTGGAAAAATATAACTCCCCTTTCAAAGAAACAAGTGATCCAGAAGACTATCTAGAAGAAGTGTATGTAGGAACTGGAATCTCCCCAGAACATCATCCTTTACAACGCATTAACTATCATTCATGTGGAAATTGTCAAAGTAAAAATATCAAAATTATCTACGCACGTTGGTGTGTTAGCCCACATTCTGGTGATGCTTACTGGGATTATGAAGCTTTTTGTGAAGATTGTCATAAATTTACTCAATGCTCATATAATGAAAATGATTAGTAAAATATAATTTTCACTAGCTAATTTTTTTTGGTGAAAAATTGTACATTTCGAAGGATAAATAACCTCCACCGACATAAATATCTTTTAGAGTTAATGAATTTTTGTAGTGGAGTTCAAAATTCAGCTCTGTAAATCTATTGCTAAATTAGAGTTCGGGTGTGTAAAATTTAAATGAAAATAATGATAGTAGAGGATGATCCTTTAATAAGACAATTATATGAACAGATCTTAATGAAAAAAGGGTATGAAGTAATTGCTGTAGCTTCAGATGGAGATCAAGCAATTTCAATGTATAATAATATGTTAGAAAAACCAGATATTATAATCTTAGATTTTAGATTGCCAAATAAAAATGATTTAGAAGTTTCACATGAAATCATGAAACAAAACAGTTCTACTGAGATTTTAATGATAAGTGGAGATCCAACTTTTGATCGAAAAGCTGTAATGAGTAGTGGAATATTTCTTATGCAAAAACCATTAGAAATTAATGAAATTATAAACGAAATTAGTCATATAAGCAATTTATAAAATTAACATTAGAGAGATATTTTTTTATTTCAATCAAAATTTAGGTAGAAAATTTAAGTTTAAATGAAGTATTAATTTTTTTGTACAAAATGAATTTAACTAATTTTAGTAATTATCATGTTTGGGCAGGAGATAAAATTAGAAATGTTTTAAAAAGTCTCTCAGAGGAAGATTTTACCAAAGAATTAGGTGATGAATTTAGCTTCAATTCTATCAGAAAATTAGTTTTACATTCTATGGGTGCTATCAAATTTTGTCTTGCATTAGATTCTGAGAAAGATCCCGATGAATTTAATACTGAATATAGAACATTACAAAATTTCTCAAAAGAAGAATTGTTGAATGAATGGCAAAAAACCGATAAGGAATATACTTTACTGTTAAAAGGAAAAGTCTCTAATGAAGAAATAACTGTTCCTCCGTTTCTTGGCGAAGAATTTACAATTAACAAACTTGATTTTTATTTACAATATATCATTCACTCTACTTATCACAGAGGACAAATAATTATTGCGTTGAAAAAATTGGGAAAGGAAACTGTAGGAACAGATTATCTCTTTTACTTCAATGAATTACTCAAGAAGAAATGATTATTAATAACTATAGTTACTAAAAAATTGGTAGAAAAATACATGAAAGCTTTATCATTATCTTTCATTATAATAGCTGTTTTAATGCTGTTAATAATGGTCGTAATTTCCTTTACATTTTTTGGTTTGTGGTTATCTGAAATTGGCTTATGGTTTTCATGGATTCCTCTTACCTTTTTAATTGTCTCAATTCCATTTTTAATCCAGATGGTTGATGACATTCATCTGAGAATAGACTTTTTTTTAATGCTAATTAGCTCAATTTTCAACTTAATTACCTATATTCGAATGATGATTCCATTTCTTAGTATAAGAAGAACAAATCAAAAATTCCAGAAAATTATGAAGCAATCTTTAGGAGAAAATTACCTGGCTTATATTGATCCTTCTATTAGATCAAGATTTTTTAAATCTGTTAATTTTAAATTATCTCATTATTTTAAAGGAATCAATGAGAGACGCTTAAATAAAGTAGTTAGTTCCATTGAACAAATAACTTATCGGAAAATTGGTGAAACAGAGATAAAATTGAATGCCTATTTTCCAAAAAGGAGTGTTATAAATCCGATTATTATTTTTATACATGGTGGTGGGTGGATGCAAGGATCTAAAGATCAAGGGAAAAATGAAAAAGCTGCAAAATTGCTAGCTTCGTATGGTTATTCTGTTTTTAATATTGATTATAGATTATCTACACCTGATTTTCTAACTAAAAAAGGAACACCACATGATTCGACAACAATTAGAGAAATGGTTTCTGATGTTCGTTCAGCAATTATTTTTGCTAAAAAAAATGCTCAAAATTATAAAGGAAATCCTGATGAAATCTTTCTTTTCGGAAGGTCAGCTGGTGCTCATTTAGCTTTATTAACAGCTTTTAGTTGCGAACAAAAATACTTCGATATGGAAGCTGTAGAATGTAGTATAGAAGATATGGAATTGGTAGGAGTTATTGCTTTTTATCCAATCACAGATTTAGAAGAGCTATACGAATTTTATGATAAAACAAATCCTTTGCGATTAGCTCTACTACAAGGAACTGGAGGGGAACTAGAAAAATATAGGAATCTCTACAAAATTTTCTCTCCAATAAATTACATTACAGAGGAAACAGCTGAAATGATTCCACCAATCTTCTTAGCAGCAGGAAAATATGATAAAGTTGTTGATGTTTACCAATCTGAGGAATTATTTGAAGAATTTCAGAAATATAAAATTCCAAGTGTTTATCTGGAACTCCCATGGGCAAATCATTCATTTGATCATATTCTTTCCGGACCAGGTGGACAACTTGTTTATAAATATTTAACGCAATTTCTAGTTTGGAGTTTATCTAGGAAAAAAATGATTGAAATTGAAAAATTAGCTGCTGATCTTGGTATTGAAGACATTATCTCAACTAAGAAGATAGAGATTTTGCATGCTAATAAAGGTGAGAAAATTTTATTAAAAAACCATCTTTTAAATTATTCAAACAAAATTAATGATTATAAAAAGAAATCATAATTCAAATTCTAAATTTATTAATTAATTTAGAATTATCAGAATTATGTAATATTTATTCAATACTGTTCAAGAAAATGAATTTAGGATTTAGTGAATCAAAGTATAAGGGGAATAATTAATCATGGAAGTAATAGCATTAGTATTTGTAATCACTGCTTTAGTGATGTTTTTTTTACTTGTTCCCTTTTCCTTTTCTTTGTTTGGTTTATGGTTATCTGAGCTTGGTTTATGGTTATCTTGGATACCCCTAGGAATGATTATCTATTCAATTGTATGTTTAGTAAACCAATTTTCTGATAGTAATTTACAATTAAGCTTCGCAATGCATGCAGTAAGTATAGTTTTTAATTTAGTAACATTCGTTCGTATGATTATACCTTTCATTAAAATTAGAGCAACAAATATTGAGCTACATAATCGTATGAAACAACAACTTGGTGAAGATTATTTACACTATGTAAAAATCTCAAATTGTGTTGATTTTATCAGTTGTGTGAAATTTAGATTACATTTCTATTTTAGAGGAATACCAAGGAAAGTTCTAAATAAAAGGATTATAACAGTTCAAAATTTAATTTATAGAGAAATAAATGGTAAACAATTAAAATTGGATGTTCATTTTCCTAATAAAAAAGGAGCATTTCCAATTATAATTTTCATTCACGGTGGCGGATGGATTATTGGAAGGAAGGGTAAATTAGCACATGACCGAACATGTAAATTACTAGCAAACTTTGGATACACAGTTTTTAACATTAATTATCGTTTAATTCCTATAGAATACTTATTCTCGAAGGATTCACCTCTGTTAAAAAATCCACAGATTGGTGAGATGGTTTCTGATGTAAATGCTGCTATAGAATATGCTCGAAAGAATGCTAATTTGTATAAAGGCGATCCTAGTAATTTATTTCTTTTTGGTCGATCAGCAGGAGCACATCTTGCTTTACTTACTTCTTTTATTTCCAATGATAACAATAAAATTTCAGGTGTCATTGCTCTTTATCCTGTAACTGATTTCAATGGTTTTTATGAATTCATTAAAAAACATCACCGCTTGAAATCGACATTATTAACTAATGCTTTCTCAGATACGATTGATCATAAATTATTATATGATTTATTTTCACCAATTAGTTATGTAAATGAGGATAATGCAAGTAATATACCTCCAGTATTTCTCTCAACTGGAGGGCGAGATAAACTTGTTAATCCGGAACAATCTCGAGATTTACATAGAAAATTAAAAGAATTTGATGTCCCTAGTGTTTTATTAGATTTCCCATGGGCTAATCACGGATTTGACTTAGTCATTAATGGTCCAGGTGGTCAGTTGATGTTTAAATATTTAACTCAGTTTCTAGCTTGGGTTGTAACCCATAAAACAATAGAGCAAATAGAATTACTTGCGCAAGAACAAGGACTAGAAGAAGTTGTTTCAAAAGAAAAAATAAAACATGTTCATTCTGAATATGAAGATGAATACGAGAAAGAAAGAGGAAAAGAAAATATACTTGAAATAGATACAAAATATCTTCAGGTTAAAAAATTGACGGAAGAGAGTTTAGAATGAAATATCAATCAATAACAGAAAATGTGACAATAGCATATGCTCCCGAAGAAAGAAGAACAGCTGAAAATTCTGCTCCTTTTACTATACCAATCACTTGTATTGCATTAAATAAAGAGTTAGTTTTTGTTGATTGTGGTATTTTTGTTGATGTAGCTAGTGATTTTCGTAAGGAAATGGAAAGGAAATATAACAAACCAACTTCTCATTTGTTACTTACTCATTCAAATTGGGATCATATTTTTGCTATAGAAGCTTTTGAAGATGTTAACATAGTAATTGGAAATCCTGGAATTCAAACAATTAAAAAACAATTAAAAGATGGTTATTTGAGTTTTGAAAAAAGACAGGAATGGGCGGATCGTAGATATAGCGATAACAAATATATGAAAAATCTCATTATGAATGCCCATATTTTTCCGCCTAAAATGGAAATTAAAAATGAGTTTACAATAGGCAAGAAAGATGCTCAGATTCTCTTTAAAGTTATTAGAGGGCATTCAAGAGATTCTTCGTTCGTTTACAATAATACGGATAAAGTTTTGATTACCGGAGATAATTTATTGGAATGCTATCCACAATTGCCTGGGTTACCTGAGGATACAATGAAAACATTTGCTTTGTGGGAATCTTTAGAGATAGATTATGTAATACCAGGACATGGAATTGTTGTAGATAAGGAGTTTGTTAAGAAAGTAAGAAATTATTTTGAAAAATTAATTCTATATTTAGAGGAAGCAATCGATAATAAACGTAAAATTAAACACGTTTTAGAAGATGATAAATTACCATCTTACTTTGCTATAAATAGATTTAATTTTGAATTAGCTAGCAGACCAAATAATAATTGGATTGAAATGATAACAAAAGTGTGGTATAATCATCTTAAAAGAAAAAAAAGTAAAAAGTAAAAAAAAGAAAGAAAAAAAAATAATTTACGTTCCAAACAACAAGTTTGGAATATCTAAATCTGCAATGAAACGTATAATTGCCAAAAGACAAGCCATAACAGTGCATAGAAAAGCGTTACCTAATAACCACCATTCTGTTTTCTTTGCTCCTAAAGTTCTTCGTAATTTTCCTTTTCTATCTTTGTAAATAAAAGGAACATGCATAAGAAAAGTTCCCTTCTTTTCACCGATTCTCAATTCACCATTTCGTAGATCTCGAATATTTATATTTGGGAAATAATCCAAGAAGAGATGAGATCCATATGCAATTAGGAAAGGCACAAAACAACTTACCAACGGATCGTTTTGTGAAAATCTCCACCACAGACTTAGACCGAAAATAATTCCTGGATAAAAAGCTGAATGAGAAACTATGTCTCTGTGACTCATAAAGCTATAAAGTTGATCAAAGTCAGGTCCTTCTGCACCTATAATTGCTAATAGGAGAGCAATTATCCATAAATACCAAGCATCTGCAATAGAAGTACCAAAGCTCTGGTTAATAATAATAAAATCAATAGGAATATATGCTGCTCCTAAAAATAATCCAAAAGATACATGAGCTGTTCTATTTGCCAATAAATGTCCCACCATTATAATTTATTTCATTAAGAAATAGGTTGTTTATTTAACTCTCAAGTAAAAACTTTTTGGGATAGAAAAAAAGGAGATCTTAATTAGATCTCTTTTTCAAAATAATCTATTTTACCGGCTTTAGAGAAACCAAACGATTGATATTTCTCTTCCATTGTTAGTGTCGGATGAAAGAGAAACAAACCAGCTTTTTCAACACCCAAATCTTTTATTTTTCTTATTGCTGCAGACATCAATGGATCAAAATATTCATCACTTTCATGATAGACGGAACCAAAATTGAATTCTTTTGGATTATTTTGACTTCTGTATGCTAACAATCTTCCAACAATTTCATTATCCTTTCGTACAATCAAATGAATTGGAAAAGTTTCTTTATCTTTTGTTATTCTTTCAAAATTACTTCGAGCATATTCTTCTGTAGAGCCTAGTTTTTCTACGAAAATTTGTATCATAGATTCTAAATCACGGGATTCATCAAAATCTTCAACTACTATTTTGCTTTCTTTTGTTGAGAGATTTTCTACTTTTGCTTCCAGAAGCAAGTATAAATCTTGAGAGTATTTATACCCCCATTTCTTTGCTTGTTCAATAGTTCCTTTATAGACATCGCCTACCCTTGTTCGAATCTTTTGTACTCCTTTTTTCTTTAATGTTTCAATTGCATTGCTAAAAAGCATCTCTGCACTTTCTTTATGTTCAGGTAAGGTTAATGGAAATTCAAGATTAGCAATTTTAATACCTTCTTCATCTTCTGGTTGTATTGTAGAAGTAAGAAATCCAACCAATTTATCATCCTTAAAAGCATAGAATTTTGTTTCAGGATCGAAATTTTCTCCAGAATAGATTTGCTTTAAAGTAGCTGCTGGTGTTTGGCCAAATCTATGCCAATTTTTTGTAGCTTCAATACCTACTTTTTCTTGTTCTTCCAAGAACTCTTCCTGGAAGTTTTTAATGCTGTATTTGTTCATACTTATACAAATGATGGTAAAAAATATTAATCTTGTCTATTTACTCATAAAGTAATTGTGATTATTTATTTTGCATTGAGATTTTTGCAAATAAAAGACCTCTACAGAGAAGAATCGATAATTGAGGAAAACATATTTGACAATACAAGATGATATGAATAAAACTGAAGGCTTTAAAGAAATTCATTTTAAATATACTGGACCAAAATGGGATGCCCATACACATCTTTACAAATTAGATGATACTGCTGAATTTCTGAATTATGCTGCAGAATATAATATAGAAAAATTAACAGCAATAATTCGAGATGATTGGCAGCAATTTGAAGAAAATTTCCCTGATAAATTTGTGTTCGCTAGGTTTATTATCTCGCAAAATTTCTTTCAAGGTGATATAAAATCTGTTATTGCTGATATACAGACCATGTATGATTCTGGGTATCCGATAGCAAAATTCTGGTATGCTCCCCGTTGGCGAAAATATATTGAGGATCAATATAAAGTAAATGTTGAAGGATTTCGATTAGATAATCCAGAATTAGACCCAGTTTTTTCAAAGATTGAAGATTTGGGATTAATTTTACTAATTCATATCTCAGATCCAGATATTTTATATAAAACCAATTATCAACCTGCCAGTTATTATGGCACAAAGAAACAACATATGGAAGAATTTGAAAATATCATTTCCCGGCATCCGAATCTAAAAATCCAAGGAGCACATTTATGTGGACAACCAGAGCATTTGGATCAACTGGGAAAATGGTTTGATAATTATCCAAATTTAACAGCTGATATCTCATCTGCAAAATGGATGGCTCGAGAGTTTTCCTATAAGACAGAAGAAGTGAGAGAATTCTTCGAACAATATCAAGACAGAATTTTATTTGGCACAGATATAGTAACTGGGAGATCTGATAGAGAACCTATTCCTGGATATTATTATTTACGTTATTTATCTATGCAAGCACTATTGGAAACTGATGTTCAAAATCTTCCTTTACCAGTTGCTGATCCTGATAATAATAATAAGACTGTGATAAATGGACTTGATTTACCAAATAAAATTTTAAGAAAAATTTACTGGGAAAATAGTCAGAAATTCTTCAAAAAATAAAGAAGGAAAAAAGCATTTAGTTACCTAACAAATGCTTTTCTATAATTTTTTTACGAAAGTCTAAGAAATAAAACACACCAATAATAGGAACTAGTATTATTTTCATGAAATAAATAAAAGTAATGAATACCTCAACTATAAGTTCTTCAGGTCCAACACTTTCCGTTAAAAGTAATAATCCAAAGACAAGTACTATACCTATTATCCAATTACTAAAGGAGTACAATATTCCATAATTTTTAATTAAAGGTCTAATGTTATCGATATTTAGAAGGAATATTGCTAACCAGAAACTAAAAAGACTCAAAGCAAAGAAAATAGATCCTAAATAAGGGTAAGGAAATAGCGAACCATCAATTATACTATATAAATTGGGAAATCCAAACATTACTCGATAAAAGATAGAAAAAACAATCCAAGCAATCCAGCTTATACTACTAAATAGATAATTCGATCTTTTATTATCTAAATAAAGCATAAATAGGACTATTGCAAAAACTAGTCCACAACATAGATCAAGAATAAGTGGAATATTCACAATAACATTGAAAATTATTCCTACAGTACTATTTAGTGTATAAAATATAATAATAACAGGTATTAAAGAAAATATTTGTATTATATTCTCTGCAACAAAGATAATAGATGCTATTTTAAGTACTTTTTCTAATTTGATCATTTTTTGATTAATTTCTTCTGGATATTCCAGCGTTTGAATTGCAATTTTAGCTCTTCTATTACGATTTCTCAAATAGTTTATTGTTATAAGAATGAATGAAATTATTGATAAAAATACGATTATTGATGTTAATGTATATCCTAGTAAACGTGGCATGTTAGGTAGAATTTTTGGATTGTCAATGTTATGGACATCAATTACTTGTAGATCCAAAACATCCTCTGAAAATAGATAATCATTCCAAAAAATTAATTCGTTCGACCAAGATCTTAGCTTTGTTCTACTTACTAATTGAGGATTGAACATATCTGCTAAATCAAGTATAATTAGATCCAAATCGAGTTTTGCGTATAGAATATTATTATTCAATTCAATATTTCTAATCTGCTCATTTACTTCATAAGTATTAATTAAAACAGGATTTATTATATCAGATATATCAAATAAAGAGATGCTACTACTATTATGAACACAATACAAAATATCATCTTTGATAAGATTATCACCAATTATTGGATTATTAATTACTCCAACCTTCACGATTACTGAAGGATTTGAAATATTATAGATTTCGAATCCATTATGTTTCAAAAAAACAAGATCCTCATAAATTCCCATTTGATTATAATATGATAATCCAGTTATGTTTTGTGATTGGCCTAATCTAATAATATTACTAGAATTTGAAACATCATAAACACCGATTGTATAATTGCCATTTCTAAGATACTCAAGTAAACATAATTTATTCCCGGAAATTACTATTTCTTCGGATTGAAATTTAGTTTCGAATTCCCCTAGTAATTCAAATTTTCGATTTTCTGTAAAAGAATGTATTTTCAATGTTGTATTATGAAAGTATTCTGTACAAATAGAATAAATCTTATCTCCATTAAATGCGAATTTGTGGAATTCTTCGCTAAAAGGATTTTCAGTAATGGTTTGTGGCCACTGTGGTTTACGTATGTCATATAATCTTGTATCAAGAGAAGCATAACTCCCAGAAACAAATGCTATTCCCTCATAAATATCAATCTCTCCAACATTCGTGATGAAAGCATTCGATTTAAAATCCACATCATCAGGAAATTGTTTTGGAGTAGCACTAGCTATTAGAGTCTGAACTAAAAATAAAGTTAGGAACAAGACAACAAATAAAATTATTTTATTATTAAATCTTTTACTCATTTCCAGAAACCTCATAATTTTCACCTTTTTTTAAACAAACGATTAATAATTTAAATAATTTCACTCAATTTAATAAATTCGAATTTGTTATCAGCTTTAAATACTCGATTGTGCTGTATGCAGACTAGATAAAAATAGTATTATTTTTTATCATAAACCTGCTTTCTCATGTATATCGAGGGAGAAGTGACTGTGAAAATTATTCAATTAAAAAATGCTGAAAAAGAAAAAATTGAACTAGCAAAACAAATACTAGAAGAAAAAGGATTCGAATGCACGATAAATGAGCTTGAATATTTATCAGAAATGGATAAATTAATAGCTGAAAAGAAACTTGAATTTCAAATTTCAAACTTACAACAGCAAATCAGCGAGTTGGAAAATCTCTATAATCAACTTACAAATCGCGTTAGAGGATTCATCAAGATGGAAGTTCCTTCTTGTAAAATGATTTTAGTTGACAGATTCCTTGAGGAGCTAAGTGGTTATCCTGTAGAAGAATGGACTGAAATACCTAATTTTATTTCAACAATTATCCATCCAGATTTTGAAGAATATTATCTCGAGAGATGTGAAGAGATTGAACGAGGAATAGTCCCTAAGGTTATGGAATACAAAATTGTAAGAAAAACAGGTGAAGAACGATGGTGGTTGCAATTTAACATAGGTGCATATAATATAGAAGGAAAATTAATTTCATTATCTGGAGTTATTATTGATAATACTGAGCACAAAGAAACACAAATCAAATACCAAAATTTGTTCGAAAATCTGAATGCTGGTGTTTTTAGAACAAATATTGAAACAGGAGAAATTTTAGAAGTAAATCAAAAAATAGCAGAAGCAGCTGGTTTTTCTTCTTCTGAAGAATTCAAAGAAAATTCCAATGCAATTGACTTCTACTTTAATTTAGAGGATCGAAAGAAAATAATTGAACTCCTTAAAACTAAAGGAAAAGTGACTGATTATGAAGTCCAGCTCCTTCGTCCAGATGGTTCCACTATTTGGGTTAGTCATTCTGCAAGTTTATATCCAAAAGAAGGCTATTGTGAAGGTATAATAATAGACATCACTGATCGAAAGAATGCCGAATTAAAGCTTAAAGAAAATGAAGAGAAATTTAGATCTTTAATAGAGCAATCTGTAGCTGGAATAATAATTGTTAAGGATAATAAAATTATCTTTGCAAATGATGTGATTTTCAAACACTCTGGCTATCCAAATTCAGTTATTTCTAAAATGGACTTAACTCTTCTGAAAAGCATTATTCATCCAGATGATGTAGAATTTGTTATGGAACAATTCAAAAAGGTAGAAGAATTAGGTGAAGTACCTGAATTCTATTGTCGAATTATTACTCGCGAAAATAACGTTATATGGCTTTCCTCTCAATTGAAGACCTTCTCTTATGAAGGAGGTACAGCAATTGCAGTTATAATGGTAGAGATTACAAAAAGAGTGGAATTAGAACAAAAAAATCAACAAGAACGAAAACGTGCTGAGAAATACTTTGACGTTGCAGGAGTTCTATTAGTTGTTTTAGATAGAAACCGTAATGTTGTGCAAATAAATAAACGTGGATGCGAAATTCTAGGATATTCTCGTGATGAAATTATAGGGAAAAATTGGATAGAATCATTTTTACCTGAACAAGTGCGAGATCAAGTACTAAATACTTTTACCAAAGCTATAAATGATAAGATCTCACCTGAAGACTGTTATGAGAACTACATATTGACTAAGAATGGAGAAAAGCGATTAATCTCTTGGTATAATGCAACTATTAAAGATCAAAATGGTTTGGTAGAAGCAGTCATAAGTTCCGGTGAAGATATAACAGAATGGCGCTTAGCAGAACAAATGTTGCAAGATAGAGATTCATTGAAATGATTTTTTTTACTGTCTAGTTATTACTGGACAGTAAAATACCACCATAGTTTTAGCAAAACATTATAACTATTTTATGGAAAGCAAATTGGTAAATAATAAATTAACTAATAGAGAAGAGCACTTTTGTTAAAAAGAATTGAAAAAAGTAAAAAAATCTTTTATCACTCATTTATTACAAGCTTCACGTTTTCTAGTGTCTCTCATTATTTCTGGAATAACCATAATAATTAGGCATTTTTATCATACCTTTGGAAAGTACCAAATCTCCGCATTCTGGACAACTGTAAAAGTTCTGATAATATTTATGTTCTTTAAATTTCAATCGAACAATTTTACAGCAATTCGGACAAAATCGAAGAGTTTTCATTTCTTCCTGCGCTTCTCTTTGCCAATCAATTAATGTATCTTCACTAAACATCTTTATCTGAACCAGGGTTTCTTCTCCCGTTAACGGGTGTACCCTATTCCATCCAGTCCAGTAGGCAATCCTATTCAAGGTATTTAAAAGAAATAAACTCGATAGAAGTATCCGATAATTTTATTTTCAGTGCTAGAATTTCGTGGTATTTATATACTAAAAACTCTCAATGTGATTTCACAAAAAATTATTGTTGAAAAAATAGGCTTTCAATGTAAACTTATCTGTAAATTTTTTTTATCTATTTGAACAATTAGCGTTTATACAAATGGAAATAATAAAAAAAAAGGAAAAAAATAATTGTATTAAACAATTTCTTTACATGTTTTAGCAAAAATAGCCATTCCCTCATCAACATGCTCTTTAGTAAGACAGAGAGGTGGTCGAAATCGTATGGATTTTTCACCACATGCAAGAATAAAAACTTGATTTCTGTAGAGCTGTTCTCTCATCTTGTCTCTAATTTCTGTTGATGGTAAATCAAAAGCATTCATTAATCCTTTCCCTCGAGCATTTGACATCATTCCTTTGCTATCCAAACAAGTATCACATAATGCTTTTCGAAGGTATTCTCCTACTTTGTTTGCGTTATTAATGAGTTTGTCCTCTTCAATAATCTCGAGATATCTTGTAGCACGAACCATATCCACAAGGTTTCCACCCCAAGTGGAGTTTATTCTACTTGATTCTTGAAAGACATTATTTTCAACTTCATCAACTCTATCAGTAACCATAATCCCACATACTTGAGTTTTTTTGCCAAATGCTACAATATCTGGTTTTACGAAATGCTCATAAGCCCACATCTTGCCTGTTAGACCTATACCCGTTTGAACTTCATCAAAAATCAGCATAATTTCATTATGATCACAAATCTTCCTTAGAACTTGGAAAAATTCAAGTCTAAAATGATTATCTCCACCTTCTCCTTGGATTGGTTCTATTATTAGTGCAGCAATGTCCTTGCTGTTTTTAGCTATTGCCTCATCGATTTTTTCTAATGCTAATTGTTCTTTCTCTATTACTTGATCAAGATGTTTTTCTATTGGGAAAACCATAACTGGTGCTGGTATTCTTGGCCAATCAAATTTTGGGAAATATTTAGTTTTGCGAGGATCGAAGGTATTTGTTAAAGAGAGAGTATAACCAGATCTTCCGTGGAAAGCTTTCTCAAAATGGATGACTTGTTGTCCTAAAACATCCTTCATTCCTGAGGCAAAGTTTTTCCTTACTTTCCAATCAAAAGCTGTTTTTAGACCATTTTCCACTGCAAGTGTTCCACCTGAAATGAGAAACAGATGTTGAAAATCTTCTTTCATGCAATAATTACTAAAAGTTTCAACAAAATCCACCATCTCTTGTGTATATGAATCAGAGCTAGAAGGTTTATTTATAGCAGCCCATTTTATTCTTTCTAAAAATTCTTCATTTCTCATTTTTGGATGATTAACACCTAAGGGAGCAGAAGCGAAAAAGGTGTAAAAATCAAGATAATCTTTCCCAGTAATTTTATCATGAATATAGAAAGGAGTGCTTTTTTCAAGATCAAAAACTATTTTATAACCATCAACTAACATCCTTTTACTCAATTTCTCTAATACTTGTGCCATAATTACCAACTCATACAATAGATACTACTTATGTTTTTTATATGAGAGCATAATTTTGCATTAACAACTAAACGTTGAACTTATCTTAATTCAACTGTTTTGTTTATTTTCGAAATAGGAAGTAAATGTCCTTATAGGAAATGAATATAAATTACAAATTAATAAAAAATTACGATTTTAAATGAAAAACCAATTACTAATCCGTGATTATCATGAGCGAAAAAGGTAAAGACCAAAATAGTAACACATTTGAAGAATTAATAAACAAGGGGATTAGCTCATATTCATCAAATAAACACAAGAAAGCTCTTGCATATGTTCAACAAGCGTTAGATATTGAACCTAATAATCACTCAGGGTGGGTAGTTCTTGGAAATGTCTACCTCGAAATAAATAATTATACAAAAGCGTTAGAAGCATATGAAAAAGCAGCTGCTATAAATGCTAAAGATTTTGAAACAATTTTAAAATTAGGGATTATACATGATAGATTAGGTAATTTTGAGAAAGCTGTTTTTTATTACACAAAAGCAATTGAGTTTGATAATAACAATTTAGAACCATATTTGAATTTATCAGTAATTTATTTTGAGCAAAATAAATGGGATTTGGGTATTGAATTAATTCAAAAAGCATTGAAAATAAATGATAAAGAATTTTTTCTCTGGTTTTCATTAGGTAATTTTCAGAGAGTGAAAGGAGAGTTAGAAAATGCTCTTAAATCTTATGAAAAAGCAATAGAGCTAAATAATAAAGATTTCAAAAGCTGGTCTAATGCTGCACTTTGTTATCATAATCTGAATGAATCAGATAAAGCAATGAAGTATTATCTGAAAGCATTGTCAATAGAACCTAAAGATTTCATTACATTAAATGGTTTAGGAGTAGTTGTTCTTAGTAAAAACGAAATTGAAAAAGCAATTGATTATTTCAAAAAAGCGTTGAAAATACAACCAGACTATATTTTAGCACTTGATAATCTAGAAGCAAGTTATCGAAGACTCGATAAACCAGGAGAATCATTAAAATATTGGGAAAAAGCAGCACAACTTTCACCTGCATTTTTGGAAATACTCTATAAATTAAGTATTCTCTATCTTGGAGTAAAGAGAATTGAAGATGCAAGGAACACCATTAATAAAGCAATCCACATAAACTCAAATATTGCTGATTTATGGTTACAATTAGGGAATATCGAATATGCAATTAAGGAATATGATAAAGCGTTAGAAATCTATCATAAAGTAATTGAGCTAGAAAAAACACTTGATTCTGGATATTATAATATTGGTCTCATTCATAAATCAAGAGATGAGTTGGAAGAAGCTATTAAATGGTTCAAAAAAACCTTGGAAATAAATCCTAATTATTTCATGGCTCTTGCACAATTAAATGGTATTTATCAAGAAACAGGTGATTTTGAATCTGCTCTTGAAGTTTTATTTAAAGGTTTAGAACTCTCACCTGGAAACTTAGAAATATTCTATGATTTGGGATCAGTTTATACTGCTCTTGGAAAACTCGAAGAGGGTATGGAATATTATTTCAAAATTTTGGAAAAATTCCCAAGAGATTATCATGTTATAAATGAGATTGGTAGAAGCTATTTGGGAATGAAGAAGTATCAAGAAGCATTGGATTTCTTCAAGACAGCCTTTGCAATAAATGATAAAGAATCCAGTATCAGCTATAATATTGGTACAACTTTATACAAAATGGGGAGAAAAGAAGACTCGATAGAATATTATGAAAAAGCTATAGAGCTTGATAACAATAACTATGATGCAATTGAAGAATTAGTAGATGTTTTAAATGAATTAGAACAATTTGAGAATGGAATTAAGATACTAGAGAAGCTAGAAATCAAAAATCCAAATGATATCAATATCATCAATGAGTTAGGACGATTTCATCTAGAATTAGAAGATTATGAAAAAGCTTTGAGTTTCTTCCAAAAAGCTATGAAAATAGATGATAAAGCATATCATGTTGTGTATAATGTTGGTCTCACATTTGCTTCCCTTGAGAGATTTGAAGAATCTTTAGAATATTTCCAAAAAGTGATTGAAATTGATCCCACAAAGGAAGAAGCAATATCTGTCTATGGTGAAATTACAAGAGATTTAAACCAATCATTAAAAGGAATTGAATTTCTTGAAAAGATACTTGAGAAGAATCCTACAAATACAAATACCTTAAATGAAATCGGTAATTTTTATTTAAATATGGAGGATTACAAAAAAGCTTTAGTTTATTTCAAAAAAATTCTTGAAATTAAACCAGATGAGTCAATTGCATTAGAGAATATTGCTTATACATATAAGGAATTAAATGTATACTCTAAAGCAATAGAATTTTACTTGAAAGCATTTGAGGTTGATGATTCTAATTTTGATATTTGCACAGAATTGGGTTATCTCTTTCTGAAAGAAAAGGATTTTGAGAATGCACTAAAATATCTCAAAAAAGCATTAGAATGGAATAATGACGATTATTTTGCTTGGAACAATTTAGGATACGTTCATTTTGAGCAAGGGGATGTTGAAAGGGGCATTGAATGTTGGAAAAAAGCATTAGAATTAAAACCAGATTTCGCTTGGGTATGGGATAGCCTTGGAGAAGGTTACGAACATATAGGTGAGCTCGAAAAAGCAGAAGAACATTATCGGAAAGCAATTTTCTATGATGAAGAAGGTGATGAAACGTTTACATCCCATTTAGAAAGATTATATGAGAAAATGGAAAAGGATTTTGATTTGGATAATATTTTAAAAGAAATAAGAACAAATAACGAAAAGAAATTATAATGATATTTATACTAGATAATCTCTCATATCTTTAGGGATGTTTATTGGAATCAAACAAAAAAGATGATTCTTGGTTTCAACCTTGGACCAGAAAAACAGTTGGTTGGGCTTTTCTAGCGTTCTTTCTAATAGGAGGAATAACTGGATTATTTACTTGGTTTTTTGATATACATATGACAGGAATTGGTTATATCTTTGTTTATTTCACAATTATTTTCTATACACTAATAGTCTATTTCTTTGCTTTTTGGTTGAAAGTTAATTGGATGGGATTATTCACCTTTGGTCTTAACGGAATAATAGGTATACCAATTGAGTGGTGGCAAGAATATCTGGTAGCTGGAACTTTGAAAGGAGTATGGGGAGCTTTTGCTTGGGGGGGAATATACATTCTCTACGGATTAGCACTAGATCTTTCGTTCTATCTCTCAAGACCAGGGAGAAATGAATTACAAGCTTCAATGATATCATCACTGATTTTTTCGGTGTTTTTCTTTGCAATTAGTATACTTCCATTAAGCACTTTTTACAACGAAGGTTTAACCGATGTTTCAGGTTTTGATACCTATTTGACATATTGGTATTTTTTAATACCCTTTGGAATTATTGAAGGAGTTTTTGGTGCTATATTAGGAATGTTTTTCGGACAGAAATTACGGCTACGTAAGACTACTCTTGAAAAACTAGATCGGGAAAAAGAAGTTTAAAATCTAAATTTCTTTTTCCATTCATAAATGATATAACCAACTAATTTTTCTTTTTTTTTATTAAATAATCCTTTTCTTTATTGTTTGCACATATCATTTGTTGATTTTTCTTCTATTGAGGCTTTCTTTGCTTGATCTGATTCCATTTTTTTAACTGAAAAGTGTAAAACAACATACCCAATTATTCCTGATAGAAGTGATCCAATAAGTATAGCTATTTTTGCACTTGATAACAAAGTTCCATTGTTTGCGAAAGCAAGACCTGCAAGAAAACTTGACATAGTGAATCCTATTCCCATAAGAAATGCCATTCCTACAATATGCAACCAATTTACATTAGCAGGTAACTTGAAGAATTTAAATCTGCTCATTATCGAAATTACTATTAGAATCCCCATAGGTTTACCAAGTACAAGTCCACAGAACACTCCCCAAAAAACTCTTTCTGTAAAAGGATTGGTACCTAAAGTAAAGAAATTAACACCTGAATTTGCTAATGCAAATATTGGTACAATAATAAAAGCTGAAACACCTATTAATTTGTGCTCTAATATTTGTAAAGGAGCTTGAATATTTCTAAAACCATCCTCTAGTGCATGAACTTGCGTAATCACTCTATTATAACAAGAGACTTCATCAGTATCAATTTCTATGTCGGATATATCATTTAATGATTTTTTACTCATAGAATAGAAATCCGTTAAATCAATTCTTTTTGTTGCCGGAATTGTTGCGGCTAAAATTACTCCCGAAACAGTTGCATGAACTCCTGAAAGCAAAACACAACCCCAGAGAAAAACTCCTGGAACTAAATAGAAGAATGAGTTCCTAATACCTATTAGATTAAATGCTACTAATAATGCAATAATTCCAAGACTTATTCCAATAAAAGCCCAATTTAAATTGGATGAATGAAATATAGCAATTATAATAATTGATGCTAAATCGTCAAAAATTGCCATAGAAGTTAAGAATAATTTAATTCTCCTAGGAATTTTATAACTGAAAAAAGATAGAACACCGATAGCCATAGCAATATCAGTAGCTATTGGTATATTCCAACCAATTGCACCTTCTGTACTAGGTGGATTAATGATTATAAAAAATACTGCTGGAAAAATCATTCCACCTATTGCTGCAACAATTGATAATAAAGAGTCTTTTAGATCACTTAAACCACCAATCAAAACCTCTCGTTTTAATTCGAGTCCAATTACAAAAAAGAATAGAACCATTAATCCATCATTTATCCATAAAAGCAAAGGTTGTGAGAGTGAAGAATTTCCTATGTTGATACTAATAATAGTTTCCCATACTAAATTGTAGGTATCACCCCAAGGGATATTTGCCCAAATTAATCCTATCAAGATACAAGCCATGAGGATTTTACTACTTGTAGCTTCTTGTTGAATAAATCTCTGTAAAGGAGACACTACTCGTAAAATAGGTGGATTTTTTATTGTTTTAAAAATTCGTTTTCCAACTTCTTTCAATTTTTTCACTCTCATAAATTTTAAACACTTGAATATCAGAAAATCGATATACAACTTGATAATATGTTTCTATTATAGTTATTGTTTGAGAAAAAATAATTATGAGATAAAAATAAAAAAAAATTTTTTTTAATTTCTAATTCAAAAGAATCTATTTCATAAAACAAGAGAATAATGCTTAAAAATTTACATTTCTTTCATTTATCTCTAAGTTTCTTAAGCATTAAACTATTTACTTGTAAATATAATTATTGAATAAGTAGTAATTGGAGTGGATTAATTGAAAACAATAACAAAAATTCCGGTATTAAAAAAAGAAACTTTTGATAATTGGGCAGACGAGATAATAGCTAAATTCCACATCAAAGAATCTGAAACACTCGAAAATATCACAGAATATGTTGCAGAATTTTTTAACAAATTATTCGCAAATTATCAAATTTCTTTTAGTGATTTACATCCAGATGGAGTCTTTCCTTTTGCTATTAACCGTTTGGATAAAAAACCAACCTATGCAGATGAGGAATTTTATGATGAATTATTCAAGGTAGAGAATCATCTCCGTTGGACTTACACAAGTGTTTTAACAAAATTATATCGTGAAAAAGAATGTCCTTTTGATCAATTGGAATGCCCCTACTAATATTTTTTAAAAAAATAAAAAATGCATGTTATAAATAAAACATGCTTTATTACCTAATACCACAGGAAGAAATTAAGAAGAATCGCAATTAAAGCAGCTATTAAAACAAGTGCACCTAAAACTAAACCAACTATTGCCTTGCTTTTATTATAAGGATTTGACAATCCTCGAATTCCAAAAATAACCGCTGGGATCGCTCCACAAGTACAGAATAAACCAACTATTCCCCACACTAAAGCATTATCCGCATCTCTATTCATTGGAGGAGCTACTGGTTGACCTCCTAGCTGAACATTAGTTACTTGTTGAACAGGCTGTGAATAAATGTTTGGTTGTTGATAGGTTTGTGGTTGTTGAGGAGTAGTCTGAGTTTGAGGAGATTGTGAACTACTATCAAGTGAAGCTCCACAATTATTACAAAAAACATCTCCCTTTTTCATTATACTTCCACAATAAGGACAATAAGCATTTTCAGACAAATTCAAATTCTCCAATTAGTTATTTCTTAGATATTATAATTATTATCTGACTACTAATATAAGTACTACCTTTTAAAGAAATCCTATTTTAAATAAAGTTAAAAAATGAAAAATCATATGTTTTTTTTTTAGATAATTTTTCATTTTAATAATATAATAATGGGATTATAACAAAATAAAGTAATGGCATCCAAGCTACAATACCTATAATACCTAAAACAAATCCAATTACTGCTGTTTCTTTTTTGTATGGTTTAAATAATCCTATAAACCCAGAAATTAATGCTACAAAGCTACCTAATAAGGGCAAAAAACCAGTACAACCTAGTATTCCAAAAATCAAAGAAATAGTTGCAGCTGCATTACTTTGCACTTGTAGAGGTTGTTGAGTATAGATAGTCTGGTCTGTGTAATAGTACTATACTGTGTTTGTGGAATAGCTGTATATTGTTGTTGATTAATTACTTGATTTGATTGTTG
>Ga0307378_10002832_pt1 | contig 25939 bp, 19 predicted proteins | sample UN1MG_FD_202238 | JGI IMG/M metagenome (GOLD analysis project Ga0307378, IMG submission 202238) | Soil microbial communities from Risofladan, Vaasa, Finland - UN-1 | ecosystem: Environmental > Terrestrial > Soil > Coastal area > Acid sulfate soil | place: Finland: Risofladan, Vaasa | collected...
TTTATATCTTCTCAGAAACATGCTGATAGTTTCGCAGCAGAAAGATAGCTTTGCAACAGGGTAGGTCTTCACCGTGTAAGGTTTGAGGCTATTTTCCGGAGGAATGAAACGTTATGTGGGAAAAAAAATTAAATAATCGTGGTTCCACCCCCTAACTGCGAAAGTTGGGTTAACAGGTACTTGTGTTCTTGTCCCGCCTTTCTCTTAACGCCTAAAATGAATGGAGTTCGTCAATAAGTTCAAATCTGCGCCACTTTGCTCCAGAAGAGACCCCTGCTCTTGGACCCAGCAGTGAGGTTTTCATCCTCTGCAGCGGCCTGATGTCACAACCAATAGGATTTCGAGTCCGTAGGTCCGATTCGAAGATGGAGGGACGGGGCCAACATTACTGACGGGCCACGTGTATAACACTTACCGGTTCGAAGTCCGTTGGTCTGACTTACCTACCCAGAGGTAAACAGAGGACAACCAGTTGCCGCTTCGAACCGTATAGAAGCAGGTTCGATACCCCCCAATCCCCCTGGCGAGGGAATGGACGCATGCTTGGCTTGGGAGAGGAATCCTCTGGCTCAGTGCGTTTGCGTGGGCGGCTTGAGGAATCCCTGATGCCGCAGCCAAGTGGTACACGCCTGCGTCCACGTGGAGCATGGATGGTCGCTCGGGCGGACGCCGAAGTCATGGGCGGCTGTCGCATAGACGTGCAGCTCCGCCGGGACGCCGGCTTTCTTCAGCGCGAGGTACATCAGCACACTGTGCTCCGGTGGGCTGATGATATCGTCCCCGCCGTGCGCAAGGAAGATGGGAGGAATTCCGGCCGGAATACGCAGGCCGGGAGCGATCTCATCCTTGTCTTTCGCTTTCAGGTAGCCCGAATAGACTCCAATGGCGAAGTCGGGCCGGCAACTGATTTTGTCCACGTCATCGATTGGCTCGTACGTTCGCTGATCGAAGCTCGTTGCTGTCGCAATAGCCAGATGGCCGCCGGCCGAGAAACCCATGATGCCGATTTGCTGCGTATGGATGCCCCACTTGCCGGCTTTGCTCCGCACCAGGCTGACAGCTCGCTGCGCATCCTGGAGCGGGCGTCGGGCCGGCTCGCTCTTGGGCTCATCGGGCCGGCGCGGCACACGATACTTGAGGATGATGCCGGTGACGCCAATAGAGTTCAACCAGGCTGCAACTTCCTCACCTTCGAGTTGCCAGTAGAGGTCCCAGTAGCCGCCCCCGGGGCAGATCAGCACCGCAGTCCCGGTGTCCTTCTCCTTCGCCGGACGATAGATCGTGAGAGTCGGCTTGGTGACGTTGGTCACCAGTCTCGTTGGCTCGGTGACCTCGACCTGCTTATGGTCCAGCTTCGGCGACATGCGGACCATTTCCTCGCCGATATTGCCGCTCTCCTCCGGAGCCCGGCCCGGCCAAACCTCAACGACCAGCGGCGTCTCAGCCCCAACCGCCGACCAAGCCACGCACAAACAGGTGACCAGAGAAACCATCAATGTGAATCGCATTACTGAACAATCCTCCTTTCTTTGCATTGCTCGATCCCTTCGGCGTTCGCCCTGTGCTACAACTGCAACCAGGCCATCGCGTTCTGCGAGCGAATCTTTTCCTTGTCGGCCTCGCTCGCGTCCAATACTTCCAGCTTCACCAATGCGGGGTCGGGATAGTTGAAGGGCATCCCGGTCCCGAACATCACACGCTCGGTGCCCAGGTTCGTGATGAGCTGCCCAAGCTCGTTCGCCAGCACGGCGCTCAAGCGGGACAGTTCGATGGCATAATTGGACGGCAGGCCATTGTCCTTCCGCCCGAGCGGGCACCCTGTGTAGCCGATGCCATTAAGCAGGATAAAGCGTGCTTTTGGGTAAGCTTTCACCAACTCGACAATCTCCTCCAGCGGCAAGTCGGGGACGTTTAGCAGCCAGCTCCGCTGGCGATTATCCTCCACGCGGATGGGAATGGAGATGACCATGCCTCGCTCGGTCGCGGCGTTCACGAGCTCCCGGCAGCATGAGCTGGAGAACTGATAGTTGTGCCAATTGGGATAGAGGCGCAGTCCCGCCATGCCGAACTCCTCGTGGCAGATTTTCAGATCGTCCTGCCAACCGGCATAGAATGGATTGATGACGGCAAACGGAATCAGCCGGTCGCGATGACCACGGACTTCGGCCGCCACCTCCTCATTGCCGGCCTGTGCGTTACGGTAGGTAATGGAGCCGGCGCTGGAGACGACCGCCTTGTCGATCTTCTTGGAGTCCATCAATGCGAGCAGCGCCGCGGCCGTGTTATGCCGCAGCCGGCGGAACGCGAAATGGCCGAGATACGCATTCACATCAACGATCATGGTTTCCGCCTCCGCAAGAGTTTCATCATGTTTTCGCCCAGAATCTTCTCCTTGTCTTGTGTGCTCAGGTTCGCCCCGCGAATCTTGCCCACCCCTGCCGTCATGGACGAGTCACAGCCAAAGACGAGCCGATCCACCCCTACAACTGCTGCTGCCATCTCCACCGTGCCCTCATCCGTTACGCTGCCGCTGGTGTCGAGCAAGACGTTCGGCGCGTGGCGCAGGGCCTTGATCGTCCACTCCCAATCACCCCCGCCGGAGATGTGCGCGCAGATAAGCATGGCCTCCGGGTAGCGGCGAGCCAGCTCAGCGAGGTGCCCGCCGTCGGACATACGCGGCTGGTCCTCCACGAAGTAGTGGGAGTGCGAGGCGTGGTGCAGGATCGGCACGTCCAGCTTAATCGCCAGCTCCACGATGGGAAAGACCAACGGCTCCGTGCAGGTGTACTCGTTATAAAGCTTGATGCCGATAAATCCACGATCTCCTATGCAGCGGCGGATTTCCTCCAACGCCTCCCGGCCGTAGCCAGGATTGACGTAGCAGTAGCCGAGCACCCGGCCGGGGAAACGGCGCATCCCGTCGGCTGTCCACTGGTTGCATTCCCGAAAACCGTCGGCGGTCGCCGGCCGGTGCGGCGTGAGCATCGAGCAGCACAATTGGCCGATTCCCAGCTTGTCCGCCGCCTCGATGAGCTTGCGGTCGTCCGTCTCCCATGTCGAACGGCTCCGATGAGTCAAGTGCGCATGACAGTCGATGACCCTGCCTTTGCGGAGCGAGTCGCTCGATGCGCCGGGTATAGGCTGCTCGCCGGCAGCGGCGCGTGCTGATAGTAGTGCCGATGCCACGACCGCGGCGGCCGAATCCTTCAGGAGCGCTCGTCGCGAGATCTGCGGCCTATGTTCGGGTACACTCTGGTTTGTATGGGCAGTAGTCATCTATTTCTGCCTCCTTGTTGAGGCACAGCCGGGCCTCGCCAGACGCTGCCGCCGAAGGTGGTGACGTAGATCAGACCGTCATTGGAAGGTTCGAATATCACTCGCTGGATGTTCGAGAAGGGCAGGTCCTCGAACGCCTGCCACGTTTGGCCGTTGTCCTGCGAGATCCACAGACCTGCGCCACGAGCGCCCTCGGTGAGTGTCATGTAAATCCATCCATCGTGCTTTGGGTGGAAATAGCCACCGAAGGTCTGTCGGGCCTGGCGGCCAATGCGTTGCCAGGTCCGGCCGCCGTCCTGCGTGTGGTAGAGGCCGCCGGACTGATCGCCCCCGCCCGCGTCGCACACGCCCACCAGGATGCTGCTGCTGTTCTGCGGGTGGACCGCAAAGTCCTTGGGATACAGGAAAAGCTGGGATGCGTTGACCTTCTCCCATGTCTCGGCGCCGTCCCTCGACCGGTACAGCCCGACTCCCTCGCTCATGAGCGGCTTTCCCTGGGCGGGACGCATGGCGCAGATCATCGCAAAGAGCGTTCCATCCTTGTGCAGAATCACGCGGGAGACGCGGATGTTCAGCGGGTGGCCCAGGCCGTTTTTCTTCAGCGTCCAGGTCTTGCCGTCATCGGTTGATTTGTACACGCCTTCCATGAAGACGCCGGCGTATAGCGTGCGGGCGTTCTTTGGGCTGCGGGGGTCGAGCACGATGGAGGTCACCGGCCGCAGCGGCAGACCCTGCGCCTCCGGCTTCCATGAGGCGCCGAAGTCACGGGAGATGCACACGCCGCCGGGGCCGTTGTGGCCGTGACGCTCGGAAATGATGTTGTCGTTGGGGATGTCGTGCACATCCGAAAACCCACCCCACATTTTGCCTGGAATGTCCGGGTCGAACGCGATCTCGTAGCAGGTGTTTCGCCATGGAGCCCAGGTGTTCTTGTCCCACCAGATCCAGGTCTTGCCGCTATCGATGGACCGAGCGAAGCCGATGTCCGTGTAAGCGATGTAATGACGGTTGGTTTCGAACGGGTCGATATAGTAGTTCCACGTCGTGGTGACGACGAGACCCGTACACACCCACGCGCTGCCTGGCTTGGGTTGCTGGCCGGGAGCGGGGTAGGTATCACCGTTAAACCACGTGTCGCCCCCATTATGGGTAACGTAGGACTGGCTCCACACCAGGATCAACCGGCTCGGGTCGCTGTTGCAGATCGCAGCGCCGAAGGGGGTATCGCCTCCTTTGTACGACTGTCCCGCCGAGGCGGTGACGTAGTTGGGAGCTACGTTGTACTGTTGAAAACGCGGGTCTTGGAAGAAAGTCGCTCGCCAGGTGTCACCGCCGTCATCGCTGCGATAGACGGTCTCATGATGTGGCGGATGAAAGCCCGTGCTTGTATTCGTGACGTACACCGTCAACGGGCTGGCGTCTGTGGTAAGAATCTGCTTGTACTGTGCGGTAAGACCGTAAGACCACTGGTCGGCCTTCGTCGTGTCTACATTGATGCCGCGGCCCATAGCCGACTGCCAGGTCTGCCCGCGATCCCGGGAACGGTAGACGCCCCCTCGCAAGACGCCGTTTTCCAGTTTGCTGGTCACTGTGCAGTAGAGCATGGTGCCCGCCGCATCGGAGCCTCCGCCGAAACCATTGATCTCCTTCCAAGGCAGCCCATCGGTTCTCTCCACCCAGGTCTGTCCGCCATCATCGGATCGCCAAATGTTCTTGTCCGTGGCGGCAAACATCGAGCGGCCGTTGTTTGTGCGGTCGAAGTGAAATCCGATCACTCGGCCCTGCGGACCCGGACAGGCGGTCCATGTGACGCCCGCATCGCGTGACAGCCGGCTCTGGCCATTGCGTGTGCCGACTAACATGATGCCTGGGTCAGATGGATTGACCGCGATCTCGCCGGAGAGGGAATCCTTGAGGTTGCCGATGGGTGTGAAGGTCCGGCCACGGTCGCGGCTGATCTTCAGCCGGCCACGGGAGGAGGCGTAGACTACATTGGCATCGGACGGGTGAAAGCCCGGCCGACATTGGGTGTCGGTCCGCAACTGGGCCTGGTGAATCATCCTCCAGTTGTAGCCGCCGTCCTCGGAGATGTAGGCGGCGCTCATATCGCAGTTTATCATCATCAGATCGGGATCCGCCGGTGAGATCGCAGGACAGAACATGCCGCCCCCGCCGGACAGGCCTACGGGCTCCCAATTGCGAACGAGCGGATCGCATAATCCACAATCGGCCAAAGACAGCATCAATATCAGCATGCCCAGGCAATTCATAGACGAGACAGATGTGTGGTCTTTCATATGCACTCCCGCATGATCCGCAGGTACTCGCGGCAGGTTTCTCTTATGTCGGGGTCGCCGGGATGCTGGTCCTGCTCGATGGAAGCGAAGCCGTTGAAGCCGACCTGCTTGAGGGCCGTAATAATTGCCTGGATGTCCATCACTCCCCGATTGAACGGCGGGAACTGTCGCATCAAGCCGTCGATATCGCGCATGTGCACGTTCATCAGGTGCTTGCCCACTTTATGGATCGCGACCGGAGGGTATTCCCGCTGGAGCAGCGTCCAGCCCGCGTCGAGATTGTAGCCCAGATCGTTGTCGCGAATCTGGTCCCACAGCAGCAGGAACGACGCCGCATCCGGGACCAAACAATGCGTGTGCTGCTCGATGGAGAACTTCAGGCCATGGGCTTTCGCCCGTGACAGGCAGGCTTTGGTGGTCTCCACGTAGGCGTTCCACACACGGTCCCAATCGAATCGGTCCGCAATGTCGATGTGATACTTCTGGCCTGGTTTGGGATTCGTGATCTCGTAGTAGCGGGGCAGATAGTCCGTCGGCCCTTTCAGCTCGCGCGCCCAGGGAGCTACGATATTGATCATCGGCGCGCCCAGTTCTTTGCCGATTCGGCAGCCCGCCTCGAAGTGGGCGAGTGCCTGCTCGCGAGGGGCTCGATCCGTGCTCGACAGGTCCTCGACCACCGGCTGGAAAAGGACGAACTGCGACACACGCAATTTGTTTCGCTGGAGCTTCTGGTTGAGTCGGTCAATCCGGGCGTCTGTCCAGAACTCCTTGAGGTCTCTCTGCGCCGTCACGATCAATTCGACGCCGTCGAAGCCCATCTCACCAATGACATCCAGGGCCGGCTCGGGGTCCGCGGCGGGGCTCAGACTGTGAAAACACCAGCTCAGGCAGCCAACTCGGGGCTTGCCTTGCGGGCGTGACGGCGGTTCTGCCGCCGTTGCCGACAGTGACAGTCCGGAGGCCGCGATCGCGGCGGTCTGGAGAAGCTGACGGCGGTTCAAATTATGTCGAGTCTTCATAAGTCTACTCCTTCTTGTTATGTTGGACACGAGAGACTATTCTTTTCTTGTTTCTTTTAGCCTTTTCTGAATCTTGTGCCAGGACGGTGTTATCAGAAAGCTCTCATCCATGTTCTCAACCATTGTAATGAACTTGTTCATTGGTACTGAAAAGCTTAAGACACCCCCAGGCACGAACGGCCGTGCTGAAACATCAAACATTCCCAGTACTGCTCTCGGAAAATCAGATCCTTTCTCAAGATAAGGATATTGAACAATAGAGCCACAGCCTGCAGAAAAGGGTGAAAATACTCCATTCAGATCACCTACATCAAAGTTCGCCAAAGTAAAAAGACCAGATAGAACATCAGGATCAGCAAAAAAGATAACTACATCAGGCTCATCTGGCTCTTGGAGCTTGTCCCATCTTTTAAAAACTATCAATTTTTTTGGTGCCTCGAAATCGGGCACTTTTTTTATTATCTCTTTGACCAGTTCAGGAGTTTTTTTATAACGCTCTCCCTCGAGTTTCCCTGGAATACCACAGGAAAGAAAATATTCGAAATTCGGCATAACTTCCTGGCCAAATCCCAGGTACCTTTTTCCACCAAAGCAACCGAATGAATCAGTATCAAAACAGATAGAACTTCCCATCCTTACTTTTGACAAATCGGCCATTATACACCGATGTCCATGAGGTGGTTTCACCAATTCCACTTCTGAAGCTTCGTTGGCGTAGTAAAAAACTATAGGAAGTTCTGTCCCATCAAAATATTTCTCCCATACTGCCAAAAACCTCTCCTTTAGTTCAATATCCATGTGATATACCCTTTCAAAACGCAACGTCCTTTGGGCTGTATTCTATCATCGTGTGAGTGTCCGTAAAGGGAATTTATGATTGTAGGCTTTGTCTGTCCCGACATAGAACGACCGGCGCTAAATCACGTGCCGAGGCTCCGGGTCACTCCACTAAACCGCCTCCCGGCTATTGAGGGTCGGAGTTAGACATTCTGCCTTTGCCACCAAGGGTATTGAAACGGGTAAACCATTCAAGTAAAATACCATAGTACAGCGTGTAGGAGCACTGTTTATGAAGACATATAGGAAATCTCAGATCACCAGACGTCTCAGTCGTCGTTTGTTCCTGGAAGAAACCTTGTTGACTCGCGACTACCGCAAGCCATTCGTCGTGCCGATGGAGAATGAGATCTGATGGGCGAGAATAGAAGGGGAAATATCTTGAAAACCTGTGCGTGCATGTTGATCCTGCTCGCCGCTTCGGCGGCTCTTGCAGAAGCTCCCCATCCGCCGAATCCCATCATTGCCGGCGATGCATGGTACCCCCGGTCAACCGATACGCACTCGACCGATGTCGCCAGGTCACACATCGAGCAGATCACAGCCCTGACCGGCGGGACACACAAGTATACGGTCTTCCAGGGCGGCACGATGGATGGCCGCAATTGCCGGTCGCCCATGGGCTGCGGGATAGCGAGGGAAGGGGCCTTTCTACAGACATGGGAATCCAACCGGTCGGCTCGGTTGGAGAACATCGGCGACGTTGACGTGGTCAATCCGTGGCTCTCCAACGGCCGCAACAATTTCCGCAGCGTCGAAGAAATCGTTTCCTCTGCCGTGTCGCCGGGCATGACAGATGCGGACAGGGCCTTTGCCCTCTGGTTCCAGGAAATCCAGTACCGGCACCATTCCCCGGGCGACAACAGTGAGCTGGGCGACCCCGTGAAGGTCTTCAATGTCTACGGGTACAACACCTGTGGTAACGACTCCATCAGCCTGGCTACGTTGTGGCGCAAGGCCGGACTTAAAGTGGCGCCGGCCCGGGCCCTCGGGCACTGCATCTCCCAGGCTTTCTACGACGGCGGCTGGCACTTCTATGATGGCGACATGCACTGCGTCTACCTTTTGCGGGACAACCAAACCGTGGCCGGCGAGCAGGATATCGTGCGTGACCACGACCTGATTAAGCGGACCCACTCCAAGGGAATCCTGTTTCCGGATACCTGGTGGTCCGAGCCGGAAATGTGCTCGATGTACTTCTTCGAGGGACCGGTCACGGGCGAGCGCTCCGGCAAGTCCGATACCACGATGAACATGGTCCTGCGTCCCGGCGAGGCGCTCACTTGGCGCTGGGGGCAGCTCCGCCCGCTCAAGTATCACGGGATGCTGCAAGTGACTCCCACGTACGAAGACGCGATTTACAATGGCCTGTGGGAGTATCGTCCGGATTTCTCCATGTACGTGTGGCGTAAAGGGGCTGCGGCTGTGGAAAATATCACGATGAAGCCGGACGGTCTGGCTGCCGACGAGGGCAAAACCGGCACTATTGTCTGGTCGATGCGCAGCCCGTACGTCTTCGTGGGAGGCCGGCTCGATGTGGAAGGTGCGGGGGCTCGGTTCTTCATTTGCCAGGATGGCAAGACCTGGAGGCCCTTGCAGGACAGCCTTGACAAGTTCTTTTCGATTGTCGGTCCGGCCTGCTACGAGTACCAGCTCAAGTGCCAGTTGGAAAGGCCATCGCGGCTCCAGCGCTTGGCGATCATCAATGACGTGCAGATGGCCCCCTTGGCGCTGCCGGAGATGGTCGTAGGCGAGAACCTTTTCACGTACTGCGACCAGTCCGCCGGGGACCGCAAGGTGCAGATCACTCACAAATGGGTCGAGCGGTCGGCCTCAAGACCACCATCGGCGCCGGCCGGCGCCGTCTGGCCGCCCGACGGCGGCGAGGCAAACGGCACGGACTTCGCCTTTCAGTGGACAAATTCCAGCGACCCCGACGGTGATGCAATTGCCGACTACCAGTTTGAACTGTCCGCCCGCGCCGACATGAAGTGGCCGCTCTCGATGAGTTTCTACAAGCTCATCTCACGAACCGCCGACGCCACTAAGGAAAAGGACAAGACCACCGGCAGGGAAAGAATCATGGTCAATGCCCAGTATACCTTGCCCCAGCCGGGCCTGCTGATGCCGGACCGCACGTACTACTGGCACGTTCGGGCCCAGGACGACAAGAGTGTTTGGGGACCCTGGAGCAAGACCTGGAGCTTTACCGTCCGCGGCCCCTCGTACCCGCTGGATGTGACCGTGGAATACGACCAGACAAAGGGTATGGGCATTCTCCGCTGGAAAGCCAACCCGGTGGGTCGTGCACCGATCAAGTACAGGGTCTACGGCAGCGACGAGAAAGGCTTCACGATCGCCGACCAGAGGCACCAGGGCGTCGTGGGCGTGACCAGGGAGGAGATGGCTGACTGGAACCCGTGGTTCCCGGCGAACTTCATCGCCGAGACCACATCAACGGAACTGGCTGTGCTTGGTGGCGATGTGGACCTGTCCGCCGCCAACAAAACCTACTACCGCGTGGTGGCGATCGATGAACTGGGCAAGCGCAGCGGAGCATCCGACTACGCTGTTGCTCCACGGCCCGTCATCTATAGCAAGCCGGTAGCGACCGCCCGGGTTGGCACCGAGTACCGTTACCAGATACATACGAATCGGTCTCTGGGCGACCTCAACTCGCGGATGGTGGATGGCCAGCAAGCAAGCGGCTACTTTGACATTGAGAAGCTCCAATTCACACTTGCTAATGGGCCGGCGTGGCTTAAGATTGATGAGGCGTCCGGCGTGCTTTCGGGCACACCGGATATGCCGGGCAATACCAACGTGACCGTCACCGTCACCATTGATCGCCAGGTGAGGAAGCTCGACGAGGCTGCACTCCGCTGGGGTAGGGAAAAGGTGCTTTCCATAGAGACTGAGCGCGTTGGCGCGGTGACCCAGAAGTTCGTCATCGACGTTGTGAAGGCGACTGATTAAGATCGTTTACAGCACAATTTTGCAGAAGTTCAGTTATAGAGGGAGCTGGCCGACTGAACAAGATTCATGTCCCGCGTCGGAAAAACCGTCACCAAAGTCAAGGCTATCATTCCGTGTCCCCACCAAATCACCTCCCGGCTGTCGCGTGTCGGGGTGGGCTGTTTGAGCTGGCTATTGCCCAAGAGATCGCACCGGTCATTGAATGAAATTGGTAGAAAATTATCAATAAATATTTGTTTTTCAGCTATATAATGACATTTATTCGGACTTGATTTGGGGGAAATCAGCATCTGTGGAGTCAAGAAGTCACTTGGAAATTGCGGTGTTTTTCAGTTCGCGAAGTTGGGGTCATTTTCAAGGTGCTATGTAATTCTTCTATAGCTTCCGTTTTCGGCACTTTTCTTGAAGAACGAACCTGCAATTTTACGGGCCATCTACACATTGTTCACCGCTGCTGTCACCCCGATATAGGGCAGCCGCTTGTGAGGTAAGGGGCTGGACTTTGGATTCTTGACTATTGAAATTCGAGGAAATCGTTGATATCATCTATGATTGAGACGTTTATGGAGCATGTTCCCAGATGATGTACGGGAACATGCCAATATTGACATACTGATCTTCGGACGGAAGGAGAGAGGCTTATGGATCAAAGAATTGTCGACATATACGATGCGTACACCAATGGATGTCTGGATCGCCGTGCATTTCTCAAGAAACTATCTCTTCTCGCGGGAGGAACGGCTGCTGCTTACGCTATGCTGCCTCATCTGGGCAACAACTGCGCCATGGCCGAAATCGTTCCGAAGGATGATCCCCGCCTTGAAACCGGCTACATCAAGTATCCCGGTTCAACAGGCGATGTTCGAGCTAACCTGGCGAGACCGAGAGGAGACTCGAAAGTGCCGGGCGTGATTGTGATTCACGAAAACAGAGGTCTTAATCCCCACATCGAAGACGTTGCGAGACGTGTAGCTCTAAAGGGATTCCTGGCAATTGCTCCCGATGCTCTGTCCCCGCTTGGCGGAACTCCGGAGGATGTCAATGAGGCTCGATCGAAGATGCAACAGCTCGATGGCCAGTCAACAGTGAAAAACTTCATTGCTGCTGTTCAATACCTGAAAACGCATCCGCAAACCACAGGAAAGGTAGGCTGTATGGGTTTCTGCTGGGGTGGAGGAATGACAAACCAGGTCGCTGTCAATTCTCCTGACCTGAGAGCAGCGGTCCCGTTCTATGGCAGGCAGCCTGCGTCTGAAGACGTCCCCAGGATCAAAGCCTCGTTACTTCTCCATTATGCCGGCCTTGACAAGCGAATCAATGCGGGCATTGAGGCGTTCGAAGCAGCTCTCAAGAAAGCATCTGTAGACTACAAGTTGTATATGTACGAGGGAGCGGGGCATGCGTTTTTCAACGATACGAGCGAATCTCGGTACCATAAGGAAGCGGCCCAGCTTGCATGGAAGCGTACGATTGAGTTTTTCAACAACAGGCTCAAGACCTGATGCTTCGCGGGTAGGGCAAGGACTGTATTGCGGCTACTTGTCCATGCAACACTTTTTGTACTTCAAGCCACTGCCGCATGGGCAGGGATCGTTACGACCCGGTTTATGACTTGTCTGCGCACTCGCGGTTTGCGCGGGCGGCATTTGCCGTTCGAGTGTCTGTCGACGCCATTGAGCAGCGACTTCTGAAATAAAAGGTTGGCAGTGGGTGAAAAAACGCTTATAGCCGGCACAAAGGTAGTTCAATCCCGTTTCCCCATCCGGTGTCCGGATAAAGCGGTTCTTCGGGCACTCACCGTTACACATCGCCCGGACATCACATGCTCGACAGTATTCAGGCAAAGTCTCCAATTTGGCTTTTCCGAATGCTCTCTGCGCCGGACTCTCGAGCAATTCGTCCAGTGGCTTCTCTCGGATATTTCCAAGGCAGTGCTCTGGATCCACGAATTGGTCACATGAGAAGAAGTCACCGTTGTGTTCAACAACCGGAACATCCCCGCATATAGGTCGAAAGATGCATAGCGAATGCTCCTGTCCGAATGCTGTTCTGGCAGCCTCCTCGAATATTTGCACTTTGATGCGCCCTATATCACAACTCACCCATTCATCGAAGATAGTGCACAGAAAAATGCCCCAGAGTTCAACCGGCACCGTGAGTGGGCTGACGCCGCCTTTGGCGTCCGGCTGCGGCTCGACCATAGGCAAAAAGCTCACGTAGGGTGCTTCGATCTGTTTCAAGAATCGGTACACGTTCGTGGGGTCCTGGACATTATGCGCATTGACCACACAGAGAATATCGCAATAGACCCCGTGCTCTCGCAAGAGCTCATATCCACGTATTGCTTTCTGGTGAGTTGGATCGCCGTCTTTGGTGACTCGGCAGCGGTCATGCAGTTCCTGGGGACCGTCCAGGCTGAGCCCGACAACAAAGCCCTCCGCCGCAAGAAATCGACACCATTCCTCGTCGAGGAGGGTTCCATTGGTCTGGATTCCGTTTGCAATGCGCCGGTTCGAGGGCTTGTGCTTGCACTGCATCGCCACAATCTTGCGAAAGTAGTCCAATCCCAGCACGATTGGTTCGCCGCCATGCCAGGAAAAGCGGATCAGCGATCCGGGGCAAGCGTCAATATGTTGGACAATATACTGTTCCAAGACGTCGTCGGGCATCCGAAACGACTTGCCCCCTGGATAGAGCTGTTTCTTCTTAAGATAGTAGCAATAGTGGCAAGCCAGATTGCAGATGGAGCCGGCTGGCTTGGCGAAGACCTGAAACTCACGAGAGACTTTGGTCAAATCTGCGTCTTCCTTTGAAAAAAGAGAGCATGCCGAAGATTGATCCGGCAGGCTCAATAGGATTATGCTTCATTTACGTTGCACTGCGCCTTCTGAACATACGCCTGGTGCCCGTTACTTTCGATGTACCTCTGGAGGTTTTCAATTCTCCGCTGAGCTTGGACTCTGCAATCTTTCCTTCGAAGCTTGTTTCGTATTCCTGGTCGCCGAATTGCCGGACATATTTGAAGCTTACTTTGTCACCATCGAGATTAATCTTCTTAATCAGAGTGGACCCGTAAAGCGCGCTCATATCCGGATTGACCCTTAGTCTCTGCTTGCGAGCGCCGCGTTCGGATTCAATATCGAGATTCCACGTACCGATAAGCGAAGCACCGACTATTGTTCCCTCGACGGTAGCTTCTCCACGTTCGCTCTTTAATACTCCCTCAAGTGAATTGTAGCCGAGCGTTCCTTCGAAGGCCATTTCCATTTGACTGTTTTCCCTCTCGAGCACTCTCTTAAAGGTCAGCTTGCGGTCTTCGTATTTCAAGTCTGAAACCCTACTCTCGCCCCTGGAACTTTTCCACGTGCCGCTTAGATTGCCTTCCTTGTCGGCAGTAATCGTAAGAGCTCCCGTATATTCTCTCTCGCCGGCCTTGATTTTCATCTCCCAGCTTCCAACTCCACGAGGCGTTCTCGGGGCCCGTTTGCCCTGGATTTCTGTCTCGCCCCTGTCGCTGATCAGAAGCCCTGAAAGCTCACCTTGTTCGATCGTGCCGGTAAACTTCGATGTTCTCTCCTGGTCCTGGAACCGCATGACCTGTGTAAAGCTGAGCTTGTTGTCTTCGAATTTGATGTCCTTCAGCTCATTCATCCCGAAGAAGCTGATCCATTGGCCGACGTACTGGCTCTCCTGGTTTCTGGAAAACGACAGTATCGATTCCACTTCCCGCTCCCCAAACTTCATTTTGATCTGCCAGTCGCCGTATAATCCCCCTCTGCGAGGTGATGACCGCTGGGCCCAGCCCTGCGCCGAGAGCACGATCATAAGCATCAGCGAACAATACAGGGCTGCCTTGTAAAACGTTTGGTTTTTCATAATGTTTTTCTCCCAAAAAAGGTTATCATTTGCCAGTCGTTTTCTACCTTATCGACTTTCGATTGTCAACGAGAAAAGCGTTCTCTGCAATTTAGCACACAGCGTCAAAAATCCTTGTCACCCGGATTTCGCTTATTCGTCACTCACATCATCTTTCCTCAACGGAGTCGTCCAGAGATAGACAGTGTGAACATCCCAATCTTCCTCTTCGGAGTTAACCTCAACGATCTTGTCGGGCTTTACTCCTTTTATGTCGAAGTCGTGTGAGACAATTCGCGAACCAGGCTTGAGCTTCTCCAATTGAGGGATCAGCTTCACGTTCAGCTCCGGGAGCAAGTAGAGCGTGACCACATTCGCCTTGCTGAGGTCCAAAGTAAAGATATCCCTCTGCTCAATACGAACCAGATGTCCAAGGTTATTCTTCTCGACATTTGCCAGTGACTCCTTTATGCGCTTGCGGGCTATATCATAGCCCACGGCTTTGCAGCCGTATTTCTTAGCTGCCGTCACCGCAGCCGAGATCATAGACCAGATCGTCCTTGGTGACTTGCGCCAATTCGAGCATCTTGTCCACTACCGGTTGAGGAGTTGGGACATAAATTACATCCGGTTCCCGGGGAGTTTTTTCAATCCGGGCGGTTTTTTGTCTGGCGCCCGTCGAACGTCTCCTCTGCCCAGCTATTTTACGGGTTCCTCTGGAGGTAGTTAGCCCTCCGGTGAGCTTCCTGCTCTTGACTTGGCCTACAAAGCTAATGTCATATTTTAGCTCACCAAAATCCACAGTTGTACTGAACGCCACTTGACCATTATCAAGGTCGACTTTCTTGACGGGGATCGACCCGTACATAGCGGTCAGGTCGGGATTTATCCTCAGTAGCTGCTTCCGGCTCCCGGAATCCGATGTAATATCAAGCTCCCACAGGCCGACAACCTCAGCCCCAACGCGCTTACCTTCTACTGTGATGTCACCGCGCTCTGACTTGATTACGCCGGCAAGCGCATGCCCCTTGATCTTTCCCTCGAAGCTCGATTCCCACTGTCGATCCTGGATATTGCTCTTCCGGTCGAACGTCAGTTTCCCGGCTTTGAAATTTACATTAGTTTCCATGCTGAGGCCCAATGAATGCCCGTCGGCCTTTTACTGATTCGTAACAAACACTTGCGGTATCATATCAGGTGCTGGCCAGTTTCATGAGCTACTGATTTTTGTGGGCATTGTCGCCCGGGTTATTGCCGCAAAAGGCAAGTTGTCTGCTCTCTGCTCACCCTTGATTTTGGCCCAAAAACGCCGATTATTTGGCAACGGATTCAATGTCCGGATGAAATGAAAAGTATCTCCTTCATAAACTTCTGTAAAATAAGCTTTTATAATCTGTATAGTCTGAAATCCGTCGCGCATGTCTCCATTTTGTTACCGTTTTGCTTAGTTCTAAGCCCTTTTTTTCGCTTGATTCGCACCCCCATAGTTACGATAGACTCAATATTATGAAAAAGGTTTGGATCTATAAAAGGAAAGAAATCAAGGGCTGGTAAGTCGGCTGGTATGAGAGCAGCAAGCGCAAGGCAAAAGCCTTACCGAGCAAAGCTTTTGCCGAACATTATCGCCAGATAAAATACACTCAATTAAACTCTGACGTTTCATTGGGACCGTTTCTGTCGATTGGCGACAGATGAGAGATGAGTACGAACACAGCAAAAAAGTTACCGGCAATAAAGACGTTTCTATTTATGAGACAGCTCTCACCATCAGGCACTTCGAACGACTTGTCGGAAGGTGTAACTCGAAACAGATTACGCAAAATGCCATTGACAAGTTCATGCTCGAGAGAGGTCAGGAAACAAAACGTTCGACGGTTAACAAAGATATAAGAAACATCAGAGCCTTTATCAATTGGTGCAGGAAAAATAGGTATGTGAATGGAGAAATTGAAATCAAGCTGTTAAAGGAAGATGAGAGGCCTGTAAAATCTCTGACCAACACTCAGATCAAAAAATTATTATCAACTTTCAAACCATACCAAACGATGAGGATGAGAATTCTCTTGGCTTTGGGCACAGGCCTTAGACGCGGTGACATCGAATTATTAAGAGTCTCTGATCTCGACTTTGAAAACAGTTATGTTACTACAAGGAGCATAAAGACCAGAAAGAGCATGGGCTCACGGCCTGTTCCGGTTCCGATCATGGCTGAGCTAAAAAAAATATGTTTCAGGATTAGATTCGGAGCAAGAAAAAATATTCGTTGACTGTTTCAAGCAATACAGATGGAACAAGATACGTAAAAAACTTGGTTTGGGTGATTTCAAATTTCATGATCTACGGAAGACATTTTGTTCTGTACTTGCTCAAAACGGAATTTCCACAGATGTCACCCAGAAGCTATTGGAGCATTCTTCATCGGACCTGACAAACAAAGTCTATACGAATGTTGACCCTGTCTTGCGCCATGCGGTGTATAAGAAACCGGCTAATGACCGGCTGTGATTTCTTTTCTGTTTCCAGCATGGATTAAGATTTATTAACTGGTTTCCGACTATACATGATCGATTGTAAACTTGTTCAGTGTGGGAAACATCAAAATCTTCAAAAACAGCTTACATTGCAGTTTTACTTTGATTTGGCTTTCGCAAATTTCCAGTACAAAGCCGGCATCAACAGGAGGTTTAATAGTGTGGAGGTGACAAGTCCACCCATAATTACGATAGCCATAGGATGTTCAATTTCCTGTCCCGGCTTGTTGCCGCCAATAGCAATGGGAACAAGGGCGAGAGCAGTCGTCAATGCCGTCATCAGAATAGGTGACAATCGTTCCAGTGCGCCACGAATAATTAATTCCTCTCCAAACGGCATATTTTCCTCTGCCTCCAGGTGACGGTAATGACTGATGAGCATGACGCCATTGCGACCGACAATGCCTAAAACGGTAACGAAACCCACTATCGAGCCCAGTGATAGTACACCTCCGCTGATAAGAGCTGCGAAGATACTGCCGGTCAAAGCAATGGGCAAGCATAACATTAAAAGCAGAGCCAACCTCACAGAAGAGAAATCGGAATACACGATGAAAAAAATCCCCAGAGCAGATAAAACCGCCACACTCAAAAGGCGATTTCTCGACTCCTGCCGTTCAGCATATTCACCTAAAATCTCAGGATGATAGCCTGATTCAAAACTAATAGCTTTCACCTTTGCTTCGATTTCTTTCGCCACGCTGCCGAGGTCCCGCCCGGAGACATTACAGGAAACATCGATATGCCTTGAGTTAGCTTCTCGGGTTATCTGGTTTGGGGTTGGCGCGATGTAGACATCGGCGACCTGGCCCAAAGGCACATGTCCACCGGTCGGAGTGTCAATCACCAGTTCCTTTAATGCTGTAATATCCCGGCGTACCTTCGGGGTTCCCCATACAACACAATCGAAAATCATCTGCTCCTGATATATCTCTCCGACTTTTGTTCCTTTGAGCAGTGTATTGGCGGCCCTGCGGACATCACCGGGCGCAAGGCCAAACTGCGCAGCCGATTCGGGGCGAAATTTGATTTCCACCTGCGGAATCATGGTTAAAGGCTGCACATGCAAATCGATGATACCGTCAATTTCCTCAATGGCCCCGGCAATCTCGTTTGCCTTTTCCTGAAGTACCTCCAGGTCATGCCCAAAGATGCGAAGCACAACGGTCGCGCTGGTTCCGGTGAGCACTTCCTTAATGCGTTCCCTCAGATATGTCAGCACATCCCGGCGAAGACCGGGATACCCCTCCACCGTTTCCTTGATTTCGGCGACCGTGGAGTCGTATTCGACTTGCGGGTCCATGCTGATCCATAGCTCGGTGAAGTTCGATCCGACAACCTCATCGGCAACTTCCGCTCGACCAATATGCGCACCAAAATTACGTACACCTGGAATAGCTCTCAGTTCCTTACTGGCAAGAATCGTGATACGGTCCATCGCCTCGACGGAGGTACCTGGTTTTTCAACAAAGTGCATGAGAAAGTCGAATTCCTTGAAATTTGGCAGGAACTCTTCTCCTAACATCGGTATGATTCCGCCGGAGATCCCAAGCGCCAACAATACAATGATGATTGCCCAATTCGGATGCCTTATCAAACCCGGCAGTATCGACTGGTATCCTCGTTTCAGCCAGTTCACCAGCGGAGAATCTTTAGGGTGCAGAGATGCCCTGGGAAGAACAATCAAGCAAAGTGCCGGAGTGAAAGTCAGTGCTACAAGAAGTGAGGCCAGAATAGCCAAGATATATGATAACGCCAGAGGCCGAAAGAACGTTCCGCTCAGACCGGGTAGAAAAAAGACCGGAATCAAAACAAGCACCACAATCAAGCTGCCATACAATACGGCGCTTCGCACTTCTATCGAGGCATTGAGGACAACAGCAAACGAGGATTGGGGATTCCCGGCGGCTCGATTCAATCGAAGGCGACGCATAATGTTTTCAACATCGACAATGGCATCATCAACAACCTCCCCGATAGCTATGACCAGACCGGCCAAGACCATTGTATTGATTGTGCCGCCCCGATAATGCAAGATCAAAGCCGCAATGATTAAAGAGCATGGAATCGCCAGCGTGCTGATAACGGCTGTATGCCAGTCATACAGGAAAAATGCCAGTACAATCACTACCAGGATGCAGCCGTACAAGAGGGCACGATTAAGGTTCTCTATGGACATTTCGATAAAGCCGGCCGGCCGGAAAATAGTAGAATCAATTTCAAGTTCCGTGAGTCCGGGTCGTAGTGCATCCAGCGCGGCTTCAACTTCACGTGTAACTACCAGGGTATTGGCCCAGGGTTGTTTTTCTACGATCAGAAGAATCCCGGGACCATCGTTGATTATGGCATTTCCGATAGGAGCTCCGAAACTTTCGACTACATCAGCAACATCGCCCAATCTCAATGCTGAATCATTGCGAAATGCAACAACTACGTTAGCCAGATCTTCGGCCGTTTTAATGTACGAAACGTGAGAAATAGCTAATCGTTGGTTGGGAGTATCCAGGTAACCGCCGCCAGATAGTTCCACAGCGTCGCCAGCAGCCTGTTCAACTTGGCCAAGGGTGATATTATGTGCCCGCAGTCTGTCCGGATCCACTAATACCTGAAATTGCCTGTCTCGTTCGCCCCAGATTGCCACATTCGCAACACCGGGTATCGAGACAAGTCGCGGGCGGATGACCCATTTTGCTAAAGAGGTCATTTCCATCTGGTTTAGCGTCTTAGATGAGATGCCGATTTTAAGTGCTCTGCTGGTCGAAGAAAGTGGCTGGAGCATTACGGGAGGTTTGGCAACACCTGGCAATGACTCGGCCGCCAGCGAAAGACGCTCCTGTACCATTTGTCGGGCTGCATTTAAATCTACGTCCTGCTTAAAAAATAACACAACCGACGACAAACCCATAACCGACTTTGATCTGATAGTCTGGACCCAGGCTGTGCCGTTTAAGGCATTTTCGATTGGTACTGTAACCAGTGCCTCAACTTCAGCTGTTGATAATCCGGGAACCTCGGTTTGTACTTCCACATAGGGCGGTGCGAATTCAGGAAAGACATCTATCGGTGTGCGGCTTACGATACGAAAACCTATCATGAGCACCATAGCCATCAGAGCGACAACAGCAACCCTCAGTCGTAAGGATGTGGAAACCAGCCATGTCAACATTATTTACCTACTCCAAACTCGGTGCCGAATAATTCCGCAGCGCCTGCACGGACAACTTTGGCCCCAACTGCCGGACCACGAGACAGAACGGCAAGTTCATTAAGAACATAACGTAGTTCCACCCTTCTGCGAACATATTGATTCGTCGTGGTATTTTCATAAATCCATGCGCCGCCATACATATCAAATAGAATTGAGGAATAGGGTACTACCAGAGTTTGCTCGAAAACTTTAAGAGGGACAGTGACACTGACTTTCTGGCCGGGTCTGTATGAAAGATCTTTGTTGTACAATTCGTAGAATAGATCCGCAGTCGTAGACTGTGAATCAGCACTAAAGGACGCTACAACCGGTTCAGCACTCTGGGCCTCAATAGCGGCAAAGTCATCCAGGCTGTGCACACGAGCCGGTTTATTGGGATCTATATTAGACAAATCACCAACATAAACGGGCACTTTGATCCAAACAGGATCGATGCCTGTAATTTCCACCAGGGCTTGTGAAGCTGTAACCGTTTGACCTGGTGAGACATGAACCTTTTGAATAAATCCGTCAATAGGAGATCTGACAATCAATGAGGATAAACCTTCACCGGCGGTATCAATTTCTCCTTTTTCGAGCAATTCCAGTCTGGCCTTGGCGGTCTCCAGAGTCGTCATAGATTTGGATAATTGAGCCTGCGCCTGTTCAAGTTCCTTAAGGCTGCCGGCTTTATCTTTAAGCATCTGCCGGGCCCTCTTGACTGCCTTGTCGGCCAGATCATACTCTGCCTGCTGAAGAGCCACTTCCTCCTGAACAGTCAGGATATCCTGCAGGGGAAGAGCCAACAATAAACGGTAAATAGAGTCAGAAGTTGCGATCTGCTTGCCTGCTGAAGGAACTATTCCATTTTCCGGTAATAACAGAGTTCCAGTCATTGGAGCGGTGATAGTTATCGACCGGCCTGAAACCGGCACCACCTCGCCACCGTAGGTCCTGTTCTTTTCGATGGAACGTATCTCGACAGTAGCGGTCTCAATTCCCAGCCGAGTCTCGGCTGTGGGTGTCAATGTTATCGTTGTCAGGTCGGTTTCTTTGACAGCGTTTTCAATCATTGCGGGCGGCTGTGATTTCTCCTTAGATGCTGGTTTTTTGGTGCATCCCCAAACCATTATCACCACCGAAATCAGACAGACATATATAAAAAAGGTACGCATCATGTCAATACCTCCTGTTTATGGTTTATACCAACTGGGCCTAAATCATTTTCTTTCCGATACAATAATTCAGCTCTGCGGTGCTGCTGTTTAACCGGGCGACCAATTCCGTCAGGTACATGCGTGCTTCAACGAGTTCTTTCTGTGCATGTAATACCGAAATGAACGAGACATCTCCGGCTTCATAGGATTTCTGTGTCTGTTCGACCGCTTGTTCTAAAGATGGAATAATATCGCTATTCCACAAATCGAATTGCTCGTGGGCCGAGATGTACTGAGTATAAGCCTGTTTCACTTTAAGAATAATATTCTGACGAACTGTTTCATATCGCCTTGCAGCCTGCTCTAATTCCGCTTTAGCGTGTTCGATTTTGGCATCATTCTGATTGAAAATCGGGATCTCCACCGAAAAACCAGGGCGAATTGTGAATGAATCCTCTTCTGTATCATCGCCGTCCAGAACAGCTATAAAATTGTAGACTTTTGATTCCTCCCAGCCTATACGTTCGCCGGCAGCTTCGATTGCAAGCTCCGCCGCTCGTAAGTCTGGCCGGCAGATAAATGCGGCCTTGAGCATTTCATCAACAGATTCAGTAGATATTGGAGAAATCTGTGATGGAACAATATCAAATATTAAATCCTCCGAGGTGATTCCAAGCAGAATATTGAGCTTTTGTTTCAATACATCTGCTTCTTTTGAAAGACGCTTTATAGCATCAGTGGCTCGAAGCGTATCCACATAGGAGGCAGAAACAGCAAGTTGACTTACGTCACCGGCCCTGAGACGTGCCTGATCAAGCTGGGTTATCTGAACCTGAAGTTGAATCTCTTCGTCAGATAGAATGACACGCTCCTGAGCCAATACAAGCTCCTCATAGGTTGTTTGAACATCCCGGACAAGACCAAGACCGTTTTCTATAAGGTTTTCCGAGAGTCTTTGAGCGTCCAGTTCGGCGGCTGCAACACGGTGTGGCCGTTGCCAGAGGACATCAATAGGTATATCCAGTGCTGTCTCGAGCAATTTGGGACTGACCGGGAACAATATGGAAAATACCGGATTGCTTAGCATATTCGCTTCCAGCAGTTCCGCGCGGGCAAAGCCCAAAGCAGTAAGGTCGGCTTGAAACTGGGCATTATTCCAGAGGGCAAGAGCAACCGCTTCATCCTGTGATAGGCCATCATCAAGTGTCACCCATTCAGGGAACTCGAATTGGCCGGATTCATGGTCTTGTCTCAGCGTATAGTCGGTACGCTCCTTAAGACCTGCTGAAATATAAGAAAGATTATCAGAGGCACCTTCATTAGGCTCAGGAGCAGTACAGCCTGCTATCAGAAGAATCGTAAAAGCAAGGTGAATTTTTCCATTCATATTCTATCACATCATTATAATGATTATGCCATCCTGACATGGCATAATATCTTGTTAAGACGTATATAAAAGAGAAATTATTTCAGCTTTTTTTTGGGAACTGTTCTCTGACTGCATATCTCTTGGGATGTCGTACATAGCAAATCCTTGAATAAAATTGCTTATTCTAATGGCTTTTTATATTCAGTCAGCAGCAGATCTTCATCCTGAATTAAACCCACTCCGGGTGCATACGTTTTATAACACTTATCGTCTGGATCTATCCCGGAGGTCTCTTCAACTCTTATACAATTATGAAACGTACCTGCCGGTGTCTTCATTGTCACATTATCACTAATTATCTCGGCCCGGTCCATGGCATTTGGCGCAATCTCCTGATAGTGTCTGGCTCCCAGAAGAATCGTACCTGGCATAATAATGCCCGCTTTGGAATCCTTCTCGTCGGCTCGCCATGCGCCTGAGTGCCTGACTATCTTGCCGTCCTTGTAATCGTCCACTTCCTCTCCGAAATAGAACACGTCCCCGTGCTCTTTACAAATGGCGAAGAAGTTCCTCGAGACTTCCTTCAGCTCCCCATTCTCCTCTTCCCGCTCTTCCACAATCCTCGTTTCGATGTTTCCGATCTTTTTTGTTTCGTCCAGAACGGTAATAACCACCTTTTCTTCATTGCTTTCAAGTACTAATTGATAACCAGGTTCGAGAATAAAGAATCGATTTCTGCCGACCGAGGAAAACGTGCGGTTCTCCTGACCAAACGAATCTGTCCATCTCCTGCCCTCTATGGTCCCCGCGGTCTCTACTTCAGGTGTCTTTTCTTTGATCTCAATAACCTTTCCTTCCGGAGAGATTTCAACCTCGTATTCTTTCCCGTCAGAACGTACTTCCACATCGTACTGGCCCGGGTCTTCCCCTTCAACCTCTTTTTGAATTGCTGTAATCTGGCCCTCCGGAAATGCCTGCTCGATAGCTTTTCTTATAACGACAGGTAACTCCGATGACAGAACAGTGGCTTTTCTCTCTTGTGTCGCGGAACGACAGGAAAAATTTGTGATCACAAGCATCGTAGATAACACGACAATGATAAAAATTGCATATAACCAGCCTGAGTTTGGTTTCATGATAAATCTCCTTTGCTTATGCGGATATTTTGTATTTGAACCTCCCAGCTACAACACTGGGATTTTCCATTTTTATTATATGGAGTCCGAGAGGCATGTCCAGTTATTTTCAGATTCACTTATGATTCGGTTCACTTGTGAAGGTTCTTCGTAGCCTTTATCTCGAACTAATACCACGCAAGCCTGCCTCGAACGAAGACAAAATCTCGGCACCCATTTCTCAACAGTCATACCGCATTTGTGGACTTCTTCTGCAAAGATTCTGCGACTGAAGTGGAATCGATGTTGGGTTCCGGTCTCATGAGATTTCAACTTCTGACAAAATGGGTTTTCGTAGATCATTGTGTTACAGAAAAAGGAAACAACAATTGGTCCGCAACATATCCTTCGAAGCTCCGTCAAAATCAGTTGACGTATTTGAGATTCGGGCAGGCAAAACAATTGATTTACGATTGCCGCGTAAAAATGATCGTCTTCAAAACCGGTCTGGAAAATGTTTACAACTTTGAAATCATCTTTATCACCAACGCAGTCTTCGCCGAGCAGACCTCCATATAAACGTATCCGACCGATGGCCTCAGAATACGCATCGGTGGACGTGACGCCGTAACCCAGCTTTTTTAGAAGTGGCAAGAGCCGACTGCATCCGCAAGGCCAGTTCAATACGGAGGTGCCGTGAGGCACAGCTTTCAGGGCCCTTGCCACATACTTCTCTTCTCGGCGTTCCTCTGCCACGCCTTCGAACGGCCTAACAGTCCGGCGGATTCCGCGCTTACTACCAATACCAGCAACATGCCCATGAACAGAGTCATCCCTCATGGGGGTGAGCACAAGTGTCTCATGCCGCTCCAGTTTCCGGTTTTTATGAGCGTTTTTTGTTCTTCCCATTTTCAAGAGCAGGGATAAAAATCATTTTATGTCTGGCTGATCATGCCATGCCCAAGATAGCTATGATAACAGATCATCCCTTAAGATAACCTGAAGACCCGGTTAAAAAAGGTAACTGTTTCTGAAAGAACCTTTTTTCACAGTCGTAGCTTGTGTTATAATAGTTCGGTTGGAATTTTTGGAACTAACAAAAAGTATCAGTCTAACGAAAATCCTGAATAGACATGCGTGTACTTATTATTGAAGATGAAATCAAAATAGCCCGTAACATAACCAAAGTGCTGGACGAGGAATATTCCTGGGCTGTGGACATTTGCTCCGATGGAGAAGACGGCCGGCACATGGCTATGACGAATCCCTATGATTTGATTATCCTTGATTTGGGGCTTCCTGAAATCGGTGGCTTCGAGATTCTCAGGGACCTTCGAAAAAATGGCATGACTACTCCTGTGCTTATCTTGACGGCGCGTGACGATACCCGCGATATCATCGAAGGGCTTGAAACAGGCAGCGACGATTACATGGTCAAGCCATTCGATATGAGAGAACTGATGGCTCGTTGCAAGACGTTGGTTCGCCGTTCTTATGGCCGGGCTGCTCCTGTAATAGAAATCGGAGATATAAGCATAAACACTGCCAGACATCAGGTCATGTTCCGCGGCAGGTCGGTACGGCTGTCCGCCATGGAATACCGCCTGTTGGAGTACCTGGCAATGCGAGCTGGAGAAGTAGTATCCAAAGCGGATATCACCGAACACCTGTACAGCTCCTACTCGGAAAACTTCTCTAATGTCGTGGAGGTTTACATCAGCTCCCTGCGAAAGAAACTCGGTTCGGGGCCAAAGCGTGAAGTGATTCATACCCTTCGAAATCAGGGTTATGTCCTTGGAGAGTTGCCGGCATGATTTGTCTTTCTCTAAAGTGGCGTGTATCGCTGTGGGTTTCCGCCGTGCTTGTGGCTGTTATCGTCACCATATCCATCGTGGCGTATGTCGAGTTTGAAGAATTTCATCTTCGTGAGATCGACCGAACGCTGCTGGCGATGGCTAACGGCATCTTAGCAAGCCTGGATGGCCGTCTGGGCCGAGAGGAGTTGGAGCAGGAAGTTCGTGCAGTCACTGCAACCTCAGGCACAAACGCTGCCTATTTCTCGTATCGGATTTGGATGGATGGTTCTTCTGCTGATTTGCTTACCAGTGATACGCCGGAGAGCGAACACGGACGATGGTTACGTGGACTTCCGGAGCAGGACGTGCCGGCGCAAGAACAATACGTTTTTATGAATATTGGCCGGAGTGGGGACGAGTACAGGGCTGTTTGGATGCGTCACACGATTGATGAGCGGATCGTGAATATCGTGGTGGCGGGTTCCAGCCACTTTACTTTCCACGAATTGCGTGAATTTCTACAT